>WNGM01000308.1_pt1 | contig 38817 bp, 38 predicted proteins | sample 5400571 | NCBI WGS metagenome assembly WNGM01 (sample SAMN13153378, study PRJNA577476) | soil metagenome | isolation source: 100 cm soil or saprolite under Garry oak tree replicate 2 | place: USA:California | collected 2016-06-15 | reverse complement strand
CCCTGCGTCAGCGCCCAGAGCGCGCGCTCCAGTCCTGACTCCGCCAGCGCGCGGGCCTGGGTGCCGGCCATGTGATTGCTCGCGATCTGAGGCTCGCTCGTGGCGAGCACGGCGAAGGCGGCCATGAGCGCCGACAGGATCGCCATGACGATCATCGCCATCGGGAACGCGATGCCCTGTTCGTTCTTGATGAGTTTCCGGATCTCCATCTCGGTCCTCAGCCTCACGCGATCCGCAACCTTGGTCCGGCGATGTGCCGGTAACGTGCGTCTCGAAGCTGAGGGTCTGTTGAGCAAGGCATGTGCCGCACTTCCAACGCCGCGATTTATCGAGAGTGCGAGCGGAAGAGCTCACGGAGCTTGGTAAGCTACTGGACATTCGCACCTCGATGTGCGGCGCTTCTCTGGCCACCTGGCGAGATCCACGGCGCTGAGACGCGGCTTTCCGGAATGCCAGGTCGAGCGCCCGTGGGGATCCTGAAAGAGCGACGGCTGTTGCGTGAGGGAATTCAGCGCGGCGAGGGACTCGAACGGGAGGCTAGAAGTCGTCGCGGACCGACGCGGCGTTCTCGGGCGTCAGATCGAGCGCGAGGTCCTCTCCAGGCTTCGCCTCGACTCGGAGCCGCCACTTGGGCGAACCGGCGACCGCGTCGGTCAGCATGTACGGTCCCGGGACGACGTTTTTGAACCCGTACCGGCCCTCGCGGTCGCTCCGTAGCATGTACTGGAGATCCTTCGTCGTGGTGCCCCGCAGCCCTCTCAGAAAGAGCTGGAGCCGGGCCTGCGGCTGCTGCCCCCATGTGACCACGCCATGAACTCCGCTGTTCCCGACCGTCGGATCAACGGCTGCCGGCTCCGGCGCGGCCTGGGTCGGCCTCCGATCCTTGTTCGCGGCGAGCCAGCGGCGGGCCGTCTTGGCCTCCTCCGAGTCGGCAGGGGCGTGGGCCATGACCCACTCGAACTCATGGATCGCCTCGTCCTTCAGGTCGAGCCAGGTGGCGCAGATGGCGAGGTTGTAGTGGAGGACCAGGCTCTTGGGGTTGAGCTGGAGGGCGGTGCGGAGGTGACCCGCCGCGACCGCCCACTGCTGGGCCGCGATCGCCTTGCGCGCCTCGGCGGCGTGGTCGACGGCGGCAGGCGGGACCTCCGGGGCGCGCCGGCAGGCGCCCACCGCCAGCGCGAGGCCGATTGCCGCCAGGACGAACGATCGCCTCACCGTCCCGGGATCTCTTGATAGGTTCCTGGCGCTACGAACCAGTTCTGGCTGAGCTGCCCGCCCCCGCTGCGGACGTTCGGGCAGTCGTAGACGATCGGATTGTTCCCGATGTCCGTGGTGTCGACGTTGGACTTCATCGTGTCTACCCGGTTCGTCGAGATCACCGCGCCGGCGATGGTTCCGCTGCCGGTGCCGTGGAGGGTGATGTCGTTCTGGGAGTAGATCAGGCCATCCACCGCGATGTTGCCGCTCACGTCGATCGTGCCCGCCGCGATCAGCCAGCCCTTGAAGGGAGCGCTGTTACCCCAGCCATGGATGTCCACGAGGGGAGACGACAAGTCGGAGGACGGCGAGGACGACGAGAGGGGGTTGCCCGAGTACGTGTCGACGAAGACGATCCCGTTGGGGGGCGGTGACGTGAAGGTCACTTTCCCTCCGGGGCTCGACGGCTGATAGTACGTGCCCCGCGCCTTCGCCATAGCCTTGAGCGTCACCATGTCGGAATCGCTCAGGGTCATTACTTGCCAGGAGGCTTGGGTTGCGTCTGCGTTTTGCTGAATGGCGGTCGAGCCGCCGTCCGGCGTAAAGACGTTGGGGCTTCCGTTCGTCTTGACAATTCCCGTGCTGGCGACGGCCGCCATCGGCATCAGATTGGAATTGTCGTTCTTCTTGCAGTACTTTCCCCCCGCCACGGTACGGCCGCCCACGTTGTGAGGCGAGCTGCTCCCGTTCGCGGTCGCGTTGCCGCCGACGTCGATCTCGGTCGTTCCCCCCGGAGGCGTCTCCGCGCCGGCGCAGAGGCCGCAGTAGGGGTCCATCCACTTGATCCGCGTCACCTTCGCCGTGATCTTCTTGACGGCGATCGGGCTCGTGTCGTTCGGGACGAAGCCGACGGCCGTCACGACCTTCTGATTGATGATCGGTGGGGTGAGCTCGGAGACCGTCACCTTGAAGCCTCCGACCGAGCTCATCGAGACGAACGTGGAGCCATCGTAGGGTGGCACGATGGCAATGGTGTAATTCGGCGGCCCGGAGTTGACGAGCGTCCCGGCGGGGGCGGGGCTCGCCTCACCCTGCGTCAGCGCCCAGAGCGCCCGCTCGAGCCCCGACTCGGCCAGCGAGCGCGCCTGGACACTCGCCATGTGATTCGCCGCGATCTGCGGTTCGCTGGTCGCGAGGAAGGCGAAGGCGGCCATCAGCGCCATCAAGACCGTCAACACGATCATCGCCATCGGGAACGCGATGCCCCGCTCGTCCGTGATCGGTGTCCGGGTCTTCATCACTCGTTCCTCAGCCTCACGCGGCCTGCAACGGTGGCCCGGCGATTCGCCGGCGAGTAGGAGGCGAGAGTCGCGTCGTCCGAGCGTGTCGTGATCGAGATGTCCACGGCGTAGACGTTCGCCGCGGTGGTCGTCGCGACGTTGTTGATGTCGTAGTAGGTCACCGCGAACGTCGTCACGCCGCCGACGAGGATGTCGGGTTGCCCGGCGACCGCCGGGACGGTCTGGTTGCGCTGGAGGTTCGTGCCGTTGAGGTTGTACTCGACGGTGACCGACGTGGCGGTGTCGTCCAGAAACGTGAACTTGACGTCGTTCGCGCTCGACGTTGCGACCGAGCTCGCCGTCCGCAGCTCGCGGAGCATCCGCTCGAGCGCGACCCGCGCGTTCTGCTGGACCTCGGCGCGCCCGGCGCCATAGAGGTAGACGGTCTGACCCTCCTGAAGCGTGAGGAAGAGCCCGGCCATGAGAAGCCCCAGCACCGCCATGGCCGTCAGCAGCTCGGCGAGGGTGTAACCGCGCTCGTCGCGCATCACCCGTATCCTGCTCATCGCTGGCTGACCACCATCTGGACCTGGATCGATTTGGGCCCCGTGGTCCCGACCGTGCCTGTGGCGTTCCCCTGGGTGTAGGTCACGGTGACGGTCACGAGGCGCATCCCGGAGTCCGTGACCCCGGCGCACCCCCCGCCGGTGCCGCAATCGGTGACCCGGACGCTCCGCGAGTAGCCGGGGAAGTTCGTGACCGAGGCCTCGTCGGCGAGCCACGTGACCGCTCCGCCGGCGGCGATGTTCGTCCCGCCGTTGGTGCAGCTCGAGCCCCCGGGCACCGTGGGCGCCGCGGTGGACGAGGCGGAGATTCCGACACAGTCGTTCGCCGGCGACCCGACCCACGGCAGGTTCTTCGACTGCTCGAGCTTCTGGTCGGCGAGGAACGTCGCGGTCGAGACCTGATAGCCCTCCTGTACCCCGTAGCCCGCGATCGGCACGACGGTCGCGAGCGCGACGAACGCCAGGGTGATGATGACGGAGGCGATCAGGACCTCGGCGATGGTGAATCCGCGCGCGTCGGTCAGTCGGTTGTGGATGTGCATGCTCATGGTCCAATCGTGACGCGGCCCGAGAGGGCAACGGTGACGGTCATCGCCGCGTTGTTCACCGGGTTCTGAACCGTGTAGCTGCCGGCGGTTGTCGCGGCCCCGAGATAATTGAAGATCACATTGGCTGTCGCGCTGGTCACGGTGATGCTGTTCTGGAGGGTGAACCAGCCGCCACCGTCCGTGCCGGGCCCGGTCCACACGGTGCCGGCGCAGCCTCCGGTGAGGAACTGCACCTTGGTGACGCTCTGCTTCACACACAGCGTCGTGTTCTGCGAGATTGCGATGGACCGCCCTCGGTTGAGGATTGTCGCCAGCTCCTGAGCGCCAGCCTTCAGGGTCGCCGAGCGCCAGTAGGAGACGAACGCGGGCGCGCTCACGGTGGTGATGATGCCGATCACCGCGACCAGAACGAGGAGCTCCGTGAGATTGAAGCCCCGGCTGTCGTTCCATAAACGGCGCGATCGACGACGCAATCCCGGAAAGCTGATCGACACCATACCGAGTCTTGGTCAAGCAAGGCGTGTGCCGGCGTGTGCCACATTCTCAACACCCCGATTTTTCGAGACTCTGCTCGAGAGAAATCGCGGCTTGGCAAATTATTGGACATCTGTGGCTTTGCGTTTCGACACTTCCTTCGCCACTTTGCGTCACTCGTGTCTGGCGCTGCCGGGGGCCCTGGCATTTGCGGAAACCCCGGGGCGAAGGGACGTGACGAGGAGAGGACGCGAGGGTTACATCACTCGGCCCGCATCGTCTGCATGATCACCTGTTGACCCCCAGTCGCCGAGCTGCCGCTCGTCCACGTGACCGTCACGGTGATCTGCGACAAGCGGTTGGGCGCCGTCGTCGCGCCGGCCTGGGTCACCGTCCACGACCTGGTGACCCCGGCCTCCGGTGCGTCCGTGCCGGTGCTCGCGGGAAAGGCGGTCGCATCGCAGTAGCACCGATTCTTGAGCTCCTCGAGCTTCTGCCGCGCATAGGAGGTCGCCTTCGACTCGCCGCCGCCGATGACGACGTTCGAGAAGCCGGAGGAGAGCATGCCGACGACGGCGAGGAGGCCGATCGTGAGGATCGCGACGGCGATCACCACCTCGGGGAGGGTCATGCCACGGTCGTTCGTCGGCGCCCAGCTTCTCACGACTGGGACCAGGATCCCTTCGTCATGATGACGCCCATCGGCGTGCCTGGCGGCTGGGTGGTGTCGAACAGTGTGTCGTAGCTCCAGACTCGGCTGGGCGGCCCGTAATAGTAGAGACCACTTATGCCGCAGCACCGCCATGCCCCCGTCACCTGCTGGCTGTGCCAGAGGGCGAGCAGGGAGCCGCTATAAGTGAACTGCTTGCCCGTCCAATCCTCGAGGAAGCGGACGAGATTATTCACTTTGCCGTTGTCGCGGCCCATCGTCGATTCCGAGCTCGGTCCGGTGGCGATGGCGGCGTTCACGGTGGTGTTCGCCGAGGCCACGCGGTTCCCAAAGAAGGGTTGGTCTCCCTTGGCGTCGTAATTCTTCGGAATCCAATCGTTGGACAGGACGGTGACGGCATCGCCGAGGACGGCTGCCGGCGCGTGGGTCGCGCCGACGGGCACCGTGTTGTAGTCCCCCACGATATAGACCGGGTTCTGGGAGACGACGGTCAGTCCACCGCTCGGGAGCTGCGAGCCGTTCACGAGTCGCACGACGGGATTCTCGGTGGTGACGGTGCCCGCCACGTACAGCACGCCGTTGGCCGGCAAGGCGCCGGCGGTCCGCATGAGGTTGACGTCGACGTCGTAGGCGGTCATCGTCTTCGCTTCGCGGGCGTCGTAGAAGGTCCGTTTAATGACCGCGTTCGGGGGCAGCGTCACCCCATTCCCGTTCTGGCCGGTCGCCGCGATCGTCGTGGCGCCGGCCTCGATCCGGAGGCCAGCCTGGGAGTATATCTTCGCCGACGCGAGCGCCGCGGAGTCGCCGGCCCGTGGCATCTCGATCAGCTGGTGAGCAACGGCGTCGGGATTGGTCGGGTTCCCGAACAGGTCGGGAAGCGGAGGGACGATTTGCTGGACCCCCATCGCGCTGTCCTGGACCTGCCCTCCAAAGGTCTGCATCGCCTGACTCGCCCAGGCCCCCGCCGACGGCCACGTCGAGCCGAACCCCGGCTGGTACGTGTGATCGAAGTTCAAGGTCTGCAACGTCCCGGCGGCGTCGGCGATCTGCGGGTTACTCATGTTCGGATAGGCGGGTTCGGACTTGATCGAGCGGTAGATATTGCCCGCGGCCTTCATGCTATCGGTAATCTGCAAGGTGCTGCCGGCAGCAACGTAGATGTTGCTGTTGGAGAAAATTTTCCCGTTAAAGGTCATGCCCGGGCCGGGGCGGAGCTCCAGGTCGACGCCCTTGCCGTAGAAGATTCCGAACTGGAAGAGGGGCACCCGCGTGTGCTGCAGCACCTGGGTGAGCTTGGCTTTCGTCCCCCCCTGACCATTCACCTGGGCCTGGATCGAGTAGCCCTGGACCCACCCGAACAGCCCGGAGTAGGGCCCGGCTGCGAAGGTTTGTCGGTTGGGAGCCGGCGAGGCCGCCGTGATCGTGTACGCTCCGAACGTCAGCCGGGAGTCGCTGAGCGTCGGCGGCGTGGCGATGGTGTTGAGCTGCGCCTGCGTCGGGGTCGGGGTCGCCGGGAGAAGGTTCCTGAGCCCCACGACGCCCGACTCGAGCGCTGCCTCCGCCGCATAGAAATCCTTGCTGTAGTCCCGCCAGTTCGAGGACATGGCGACTTCGCTCGTCCCCAGGGCGACCAACGTCAGGCCGAACGCGGTGAGGATGACGAGGACCAGGAGCGTCATCACCAGGGCGGCGCCGCGCTCCGAGCTCGCGATCGTTCGGGGTCCGTGTAGTGCTTTCATGGGTTCCCTCGCTCCTAGAGGTTCCGCGGGCGGACGTTCGTGTTGATCTGGAAGGTGCTGGCCCCGCCGCCCGACGCCAGCGCCGACCGGGTCGTCGTCTGAATCAAAATCCGACGAATGCTCTGGGGATTCGCGACCGGGTTCGCCGGAGAAATGAGGGTGTCACTCGCATCGTAGAAGCTGTACGTGAGGCCCGTGATTCCGGTGGCCAGTGTCTGCACGCCGTTGCCGTCCCCCGAGTCCTTGGTCAGGGTGCCCGTCGCGGCGGTGAACGTATACACGATTTGGCGCGGCCGGCCCACCTGCGTTCCCTGGGGGTAGGCGTTCGTGAGCGCCGCGACCGTGAGGGTGTTCCCCGCCTTCGCCGTAACGACCCTGGTTTCCCACGTGCCGCCGTTGTTGAGGTAGATCCTGTCGTTCACGTTGACGCCCGAGGCATCGACCACGGGAAGCGCGCCCGCACCGGCGGCGACGGCCGCCGAGAGCGTCGTCGAGGCGTTCAGGGTGTCGGCCCAGAAGGTGATCGACGTCGTGCTCGCCACGGAGATCGCCTGCTGCGCGCCGGCCGGCGGCGGCGTGGGGCAGCCGAGGTCGGGGCACCCGTAGCGCACCATGCGCAGGTCTTCTTCCATGAGCAGCGCCGCGCGGGCGGCCTGCTGCGCGTCGGCCTGGTTCTCGCCGCGGAGGAACATCGTGCTGCTCGTCAGCTGGACACCGAGGACGGCCGCCATGACGAGGCCCAGGATGGCGATCGTGATCAGCAGCTCGGCGAGGGTGAACCCATGCTCGTCGCGACGCGGGGCGTTCAGGGCGTTCATGGGATCGTCACCCGCCCGGAGGCCTGGACCGAGACGGTCATCGAGCTCCCGGTCTGGCCGGTCACCCTCAGGGTTCCCGTCTGGACGGCCACGCCGAACTGATTGAAGATCGGGTTCGAGCCCGCGGCGAGAGCCACGGTGATGTTGTTCGCGAGGCTGAAGACGCCGTTCGCGTCCGTGCCCGCGCCGGACCAAGGCGTGCCGGTGCACGTCGTGTTCTGGAAGAACCGGTAGCCGCTCGCCGTCGGCTGGACACAGACGACCTGGCGGGTCGTCACGGCCATGAGCTTGGCGCGGTTGAGGCCACTCTGGAGCTCGCGCGCCGCATAGTTGGCCGTGGCGCTCGGGAGGTAGCTGAGGAGCAGGGGGACCGCGATAGAGGCCATGGCCCCGATGAGGACGAGGACCACGAGGAGCTCGGGCAGGGTATTGCCGTGCTCCGACCGGGCGCTGAACCGATGCATGTCGGACACGTCCTCCCCCATTGGTGTCAGGGCGTGTCACCATTCGGACCACCGGCTAGAATGGCGCCACAGGGTCATCCACCCCAAGCCCTTGAACCGACAAGTCTTCCGAGCAAGGGGTGTGCCGCACACTCAGCTCCGCGATTTCCAGAATTTATCGCCCGACTGCCCAGCCCCCACTTGCCGTTCGGTCACTCCGGACCGCTACTTTGTGTCACCCCGTGAGGCCACGGCCCGTGAGGCCGCTGCGCACCCCCCGTGGATCCCTCACGAGGGAGACGAGCAGGGCGAGGGCGACCGTCCCGGCGGCGGCCGCGAGCGCGAACACCGTGGCGAAGCCGAACGCATCGGCCAGAAGCCCCGCGGCGAGCGGCGCGCCGAGCGCCACGGGCGCCATCAGCGTGGTGCCGAGGCCCACGTACGTCGGCCGCTCTTCGGGCACCGGGGCGAACTCGAGGAGCACGCTCAGGTTCGAGATGCTGATCGCCGCCCCCTGGACGCCCGTCAGGACGAACACGGCGCCGAACGCGCCGAGCGAGGGGGCGCCGAGCGCGAGCGCGTTCGCGCCAACCATCGCCGCGACGCCCGCGACGATGACGAGCCGGTGCCCCAGACGGTCGGCGAGCCAGCCGAGCGTCACGTTGCCGGCGATCTGGCCGGCGAAGAGCAGCATGGTGAACACGCCGGCCTCGGCGGCGGGCGCCTCCCAGGCGCGGAGCGCGTAGACCGTGTAGAACCCGCCTCCCATGCTGCCCAGAACGGCGAAGGCGCGCGCGACCAGGAACCACCGGAGATTCGCGTCGCGCCCGAGCAGCGGCGGAATGCGCCTGAGGTAGGTCACGAGGGCGACGGGCGCTGATGTCGTCGTCGCTCCCGGCTCGCGGACCAGGGCGAGCGCCACGTACGAGAGCGCCATGCAGGCCGAGGCGCCGAGAAAGCAGACAGCGAAGCTCGCGGGGGCCCGGATCGTCGCTAGCACGTGCGCGGTGAGGAAGCTCCCCGCGAACCCGGCTCCGGCCGCGGCGAGATTCGAGAGCGCGAAGAACCGGCCCCGCAGGGTGACCGGGATCGCCCGCCCCACGATGTCCATCCACGCCGGCATCAGCACGCCCCCCACGCCGGTGACGACGAGGAGCATGGTGAGCAACACGCCGAGGACGAGCGCCGGGGTGCGCTCCGCCGCGACGAACGCGGCGAGGGCCAGGACGAGAAACGGCGCGCGCTCCCAGACTGTGAGGCGAAGCACGAAGGGGAGCTTCTGACCGAGGGCCTCCGTATGGCCCGCGGCGAAGAGCGATGGGAGGAACCACCCGAGGGTCATCACCGCCGGGATCGCCCCGAGCACGACGTTCGGGGCGCCGAGGTACGCCGCGAAGGCCGGCAGGATCGTCGCCTGCGAGACGAACGACAAGCCGACCATGAAAAGTCCGTAGTCGGCGCCGAGGGCGAGGACGTTACGGCGCAGGGCGCGGCTCAGCCGATGCGGATGTCGAGCCAGCCGTGAGGCGTGACCGTCACGCGCTCGCCCTCGCGCACGAGCACGGTCGTCGTCGCCGACTCGAGGATCGCCGGGCCCTTGACCTCGTGACCGGCCGGGAGCGTGTCCATCCGGTAGACGGGCACCTCGATCCAGTCACCGAGCCAGACGCGTCGGCGCGCGGGCCCCGCGGTCACACGCCGCGAGGCCGCGGCGGTCTCGGCCGGGAGCACCGGCAGCTCGCCGACGACGGCGACGCGCGCGTTGACGATGACGACCTCCTGGCCGGGCGCGCTGTAGGCGTAGAGCTCCTCGTGCCGCTTGTGGAACCGCTCCGCGACCTCCGTCATCAGCCCGGGCGACCCGAGATCCACGCCGTCGAGCGGCACCTGGATCTCGAAGATCTGCTCGCCGTAGCGCATGTCGAGCGACCGGTGCACACGGATCGGCCCGTCGAAGGCGCCGAGGCGCTTGCGCCCGTCGCGCTCGAGCCTCGCGACGAGCCGCCGGAGGCCGGCGGCGGCCATCCGGCCGACCTCGCTGACATGCGAGCGCACGAGCTCGTACCGCAAGTCGGTCGCGAGCATGCCCCAGGCGGAGAGCACCGCGGCGACGGACGGCACCACGACGCGCCGGATCTCGAGGAGGCGCGCGACCTCCGTGACGTGCAGCCCCGCGGCTCCGCCGAACGCCACGAGCGCGAAGCGGCGCGGATCCACGCCGCGGCGCACCGAGACGATCTTGATCCCCTCCGCCATGTTCGTGCTGACGACGCGCGAGACCCCCTCGGCCGCGGTGAGGACGCTCGTGCCGAGCCGCCGCGCGACCTCGGCGAGCGCCCCCTGCGCCGCGGCTGCGTCGAGAGGGATCCGGCCGCCGAGGAAGTTCCCCGGGTCGAGGTAGCCCAGCACCAAGTTGGCGTCTGTCACCGTCGCGCGCGCGCCGCCCTTGGCGTAGCACGCCGGCCCGGGATCGGCCCCCGCGCTCTCCGGGCCCACGTGCAGGATCCGCCCCGGATCCACCCACGCGACGGAGCCGCCCCCAGCGCCCAGCGTGTGGATGTCAAGCGCGGGGAGGGCCACCCTGGCGATGCCGACCCTCTTCTCGCCGGTGAGCTGGGGCTCGCCCCGCTGCAGCAGCGCGATGTCGGTGCTGGTGCCGCCCATGTCGAACGTGATCAGGTTGCCTTCGGCGAGGAGGCGTGCCGCATAGCGGCCGGCCGCGACGCCGCCCGCCGGCCCCGACAGCACGGCGCCGGCGGCGAGGCGCGCCGACTCGCGGACGGGCGCCACGCCGCCGTGGGACTGCATGACCAGGACATCCCCGCGATAGCCCCGCGCGCGAAGCTCCGCCGCGAGGCGCTCGAGGTAGCGTGCGAGCGCCGGCCCGACGTAGGCGTTCACGACGGTGGTCCACACGCGCTCGTACTCCTTGATCTGCGGCAGGACCTCCGACGAGAGCGAGACGTAGGCCTGCGGCAGTCGCCGCGTGACGGCGCGTCCGGTCTCGATCTCGTGCTTCGGGTTACGGTAGGAATGCAGGTAGCAGACCGCGACCGAGTCGACCCCCTCGCGCGCGAGCTTCGCCAGGCAGACGGCGACGGAGCTCCGGCGAAGCGGGACCGCCACCGTGCCGTCGAACCGCAGGCGCTCGCGCACGCCGAGTCGGAGCGCGCGCGGCACGAGGGGTACGGGCGGCGGCATGCGGAGGTTGTACCGGTCGTCCTTCAGGCCCTCGCGCATCTCGATGACGTCGCGGTGGCCCTCGGTCGTCAGGAGCCCGACGCGGGCGCCCTTCCGCTCGAGGAGCGCGTTGGTGGCGACGGTCGTGCCGTGGACGATCGCCTCCGTCCGCGCGAGGAGGTCCGGCAGATCGAGCCCGAGCTCGGACGCGAGGAGACCGAGGCCCTCCATGAGCCCCTCGGAGGGATCCCGCGGCGTGGAGGCGCACTTGGCGATGACGACTCGCCCCGCGCGGTCCACCGCGGCAACGTCGGTGAAGGTCCCGCCGACGTCGGCGCCGATCCGGTACACGCGCTCAGACCGGTAGGTGGTCGGCGCCGGGCTCCGGCTCCACCTCGAAGGCGTTGAGCGTGCTCGCGATCATCGCGTAGTAGCCCACGGTCGCCGTCAGCTCGACCATGCCCCGGGCGCCGAGCCGCTTGCGGAGCCCCTCGAAGAGTCCGCCCCCGACGCGATGGTCGCCGAGGAGCTCCGTGGCGTACGCGACGATCTCCGCCTCGGCGGGTGTGAGGCCCGCGGGCGCCTGCCGGCCGCGAATCGCGGTGATCGCCTCGAGCCGCACGCCGGCCTTCCCCGCGAGCGGCACGTGCGCGGCCCACTCGTAGCGGCAGTCCATGGCGCGCGCCGTCGCGAGGATTGCGAGCTCGCGCTCGGCGCCGGCGAGCGACGACTCGAAGCGGATGTAGGCGCCGAGGTGGGCCGCGCGCTTGGCCACCTCCGGGCTGTGGAACAGCACCGCGAACGGGCCGGCGACCCGGCCCCGGGTCTCGGCGATCGCGTCGAAGGCCGCGTGGTGCTCCGGCGCCACGTCGTCTCTCTTCGAGATCAGCGGCACGCGCGCCTCAGGCATGGGGCACCTCCGTGACCCACAGCAGATGATGAGCGAAACGACCACGCTCCAAGGCTTGATGCAGCTTCCGGTCCGCGGTCACCATCGGGCACTCTCTAAGAACTGCCAAGGCGAGGTACAGGCTGTCGTCGACCGTCCGCCCGGTGGCGCAGGCGATCTCGAACGCCACGGGCATCATCGGCTGCGAGGCATGCACTTCAAGAGGCACCGCCACCAAGGCATCGAGCACAGCGCCTGCCTCCGAGGCGGTTGCCTCTCGCCGGCGCACACGCTTCCAGAGGACATTGCCCACCTCGGGAAACAGGAGATCCGGCGCCACCAGCCTGTGCTCCGCGCGGAGCAGCCGCAGGGCGGCGTCGTCATGGAGCTCTGGCAAGAACCACTTGATCGCGACGCTGGCGTCGACGACGACGATCACCGCGCCCGGTCTCGACGGATCAGCACGGCGCTATCACTGAACCGCCGGCGACGGAACATCGCGCGGACCCGCTCGATCCGCGCCAGCACGTCGGCGGGACTCGCCGCCGAGGCCTGTTCCAGGACGTCCTTGAGTTCGGCTTGGAGCGAGCGGCGGTGTCGGCGCGCACGCAACTTGAGCTTCTTGATCACCGCAGGGTCCAGTTCCCGGATCAGCACGTGAGGCATGCGCGCCCTCTTTCGCGATTGGCTCTGCTATCAGAATGATAGCATGAGCCCTGTGGCACACCCCGCATCAGTAGAGGGTCCGCTTGAGGCCTTCCTCGCTCTCGCGCTCGTACTCCTCCGCGGTCTTGCCCGCCGGGCGGACCTGGTCGAACAGGACGCGCGCCATCGACGGGAGCGCGGCGCGGTCGAGCCACCGCTCGGGGCTCCAGAGCCCGGAGCGCCGGAAGGCCTTCGGGCAGTGGAAGAAGCACTCCTCCACTTCGACGCCGACGGCGATCAGGGGGCGCTTGTCGTGGGCCCGCATCGACTCGAGGAGCTCGTCGTCGCGGACGATCCATGCGCGCCCGTTCACACGGAGCGTCTCCTCGCGGCCCGGGATGAGGAAGATCGTCCCGACGTGCGGGTTCTGGAGGAGGTTCCGCATCCCGTCCAGTCGCCTGTTGCCCGGTCGGTCCGGGATCACGAGGTGGCGGTCGTCGAGGACGCGGACGAACCCCGGCGCGTCGCCCTTCGGCGAGACGTCGCACCGCCCCTTGGCGCTCGCCGTGGCCAGGAGGAGGAAGGGCGACCGCGCGATGAAAGCGCGGCAGTGCTCGTCGAGGACGGCGACGTCCTTCTTGATCGCCCGGTCGCTCGGCGAGCCCAGCAGGTCCCGTAGCTCGCTCTCGGTCGTCACCACGTGCTTGAACATGCGCCCTCCGTCCTCACCCGCGTCGACTGACGAAACCGTTGTCGAAGTCCGCGGCGCGCGCCGCGCGCGACCGCTTCGACGGCGGGCCGTAGCCGCCGCCGCCCGACGACTCGACGTGGAACACGTCCCCCGGCCTCACGACGATGCCGACTTCCTTGGTCTTGAGGACTCGCGGCGAGCGCCCGCGCGAGAGGAGACGATAGCGGTGCGGGAGCCCGTCCCTGCCGCCGAGCAGGCCGTAGGGAGCATGCCGCACACCGTCGCCGGCGGTGTTGGCGACCGCGGGCTCCTCGCTGTCCACGCGCAGGCGGAGCACGGCGCCGACGCCGCCCCGGTGCCTGCCGTCCCCGCCCGAGTCGGTGCGGAACTCGTGGTGCTCGAACGTGAGCGGGAAGCGCGTCTCGGCCACCTCCACGCTCCCGAACTTGATCCCACCCGCTGCCTGCCCCTCGCCCGCCGTCTCCCAGCCGTCGCCGACGGCGCTCGCGCCCCCGCCCGGGCGCGCGTGGAACATGTGCCAGATGAACGGGCGCTTCGTTCGCGGATCGACACCCTTGATCGCGATGCGGAAGCGCCGCCCCCAGCCCGCGATCGCCCGCTCGGGGCAGGCCGGCGCCAGCGCCTTGATGATCGCCTCGGCGATGTCCTGGGCGCAGTGGTTGGTCGCGAGCGTCACGGGCGCCGGCGGATACGGCCAGACGATCGTGCCCTGCCGCGCGATCACCTTCACGGGGCGGAAGGTCCCCGAGTTCTTCGGCGTCCGCGGCTCGATCAGATAAGCGAACGCCATGTGCACCGCCGACATCGTGTTGGGGAAGGACGAGTTGATGAAGCCCTGCACCTGCCGGTGCGAGTCCGAAAGGTCTACGGTGAGCGCGTCGCCCTTCTTCGTGACCGTCGCGCGGATCCAGATGTCGGTCGTGCCGTGGCCGTCGTCGTCGAGGATCGTCTCGCCGCGGTAAACGCCGTCCGTCCAGCTCCGCACGCACTCTCGCGCCTGGCGCTCGGCGCCGTCGAGGATCTCGTCCACCGCGCCGGCGACGGTCTTCGGCCCGTACTCGTCGAGGAGCGCCAGGAGCCGTCGCTCGCCGACGCGGGCGGAGCCGATCATGGCGCGCAGGTCGCCCATGAAGTCGTGCGGGTGGCGCACGTTGGTCGCGACCATCGCGAGGACGTCGTCGCGGAGCTCGCCGGCGTCGTAGAGCTTGAGCGGTGTGATGCGCAGCCCTTCCTGCCAGATCTCCGTCGCCCCCGGGTTGTACGCGCCGTGCGTCGAGCCACCGATGTCCGATTGGTGGGCGCGGTTGACGGACCAGAAGACGACCTCGCCGTCGACGAAGACCGGGACGAACGCCGTGAGGTCCGGGAGGTGGTTGTTGCCGTGATAGGGATCGTTCAGGAGGTACACGTCGCCCGGGCGGATCTTCCCCTGAAAGAAGTCGCGCACCGACTCCACCGCCCACGGGATCGCCCCCACGTGGATGGGTACGTGCTCGGCCTGCGCCACCAGCCGTGCGCTCGCATCGCAGATCGCCGTCGAGAAGTCACGGCTCGAGTTCAGGATCTGCGAGTACGCCGTGCGCAGCATCGCCTCGCCCATCTCCTGCACGATCGCCTCGAAGCGGTGGGTGAGAACGGAGACGGTCACCGGGTCGAGCATGGCCCGTCAAGTGTAGCGCGAAAGCAGCTCCGCGCGGGTCATCCAGAGCCGCCGCGCCCGAGTGTGCGAGGCGCGCCAGACCCGGAGCGGACCCGCCGGGTGGAGTGAGGCCGTGAGGGCGTGCTGGTAGGCGGCCGTCAGGCCGGGCCAGACGATGCCGTCGCGCTCCGCGCGGAAGCCGAGGCGGGAGAGGCCGCGGTGGAAGATCGTGATGGCGCTGAAGGCGCGCACGTCGGCGAGCGGGCCACCGTCGGCGGCGAGCTGCGCCAGCTCGTGGAGCGAGGCCACGAACCAGCGGCGGAACTCGAGGCCGATCGCGAGCGGTGGCTGGCCGTTGACGTGGACGCCGGCGATGCGGGCGTTGTTGACGTGGATGACGCCGATCCGGTCGCCGAGGGCGACGCGCGTGCCGTCGGGGAGCCGGCGCGCCCGCCGGCTCCGCCGGACCTCGAGGCAGAGCGCCGGCCCGACTTGCGCCGGCGGCCGGTCGAGCCCGTGCACCGCGCGATAGGCCCGGTCGTAGAGCAGGACCGCCCAGCGGTACCAGGGGTGAACCCGCGGCCCCGGGCCCGCGACACGCAGACCTGCCATCCTCCAACCCCCCTGGCGCCGCGGACGTCCCTGCGGCCCCGACTCGCTGAGACTATCCGCCGGGATAGTATCGCTGCCGGCATGCCTCTGCACATCGGTGTCACCACGGACTCGGAAGCGTCACGCTCGCGTAGGACGCGAGCTTCAGCTCGACGTCCACCTGAGGTCGGGCTCGGCGGTCCGTCCGCCGGCGATCGGGCACCAGGCCGGCCGGGTTCCGCCGACGCTCGGCGAGGCGCCGATCCATCAGCACCTCGACTTCGGGGTCCCTCGCGAACGCGGCCTGGAGATCCCGCGCGAGCTCTGGCTTGTCGCGGGCGACGAGAACCAGATGTCGGGGCACCGCGTGTTCCGCTGCACGAGCATCGAGTTGACGCGCGCCGCGTGCGACCTCACGCCGCTGGACGAGCCAACTCCTCAAGCGCTTTTGCAATGGGAGCTCGTACCCATAACAGATGAGCAACGCCGCGGTCTGGACAACCATGAACATCGCGATCACGACAGCCCCAAAGGCGGGCCACGAGCGCACTTCCCATCCCAAGTGAAGGCAGACGCCTCTGACTGCGCGTAGAAGCGGGACATGGATCAAGTAGAGGGAGAAGCTGGCCATCCCCAGCCGCTTGAGCCCGGGCCGATTCAGGTGAGCCACGAAAAACCCGCGGCCATAGGCCAGACCGAGGATGAGAAGAACCGCGCCAGGCAGATACAGGAGCCCTCCCCACAGTGGCCAGGCCGCGTACGGTCTGTACATGGCCCCAGCGATGATCAGCCCGACACCCGTCGCCTGCGCCAGGCCGGAAACTCCAGCGAGTTTTTGCCCCGACGTCAGAAAGACGCGGGCCAAGAGGACGCCCGCCAGAAAATCCACAAACCTCGAGGGAGCGAACCGGGAAACGAAATAGAGACGCGCCTCGTCGGATTGGCCGTGCCAGAGGAGCAATCCGAGGCCGCACGCATAACCCATGGCCATACCCACTGGCACCCAACGACGGCGGTTCCCCAACGCGAAGAACATGACCACCGGGGCAAGGAGATAAAAGAACCACTCGCAGCTGATGCTCCATGACGGGACGTTCAAGTAACCGGAAAACGCCGGCGTCGAGGACGGCCAGAAGCACTGCAGCAGCAACAGATGGAAGGGCACCGCACGCCAGTCGAGGGGCAGGTGCGGACTGAAGGTCGCGATGGGCAGCACCAGCAGCAGCGTCAACACGTGAACGGGATAGATTTTCGTCAGCCGATCCCAGACAAAGCGCGTGTAGCTGGCGGCGGAGATGCCGTCCCGGAACACGTCCGCGTAGTTGTACGTCAGGATGAAACCGCTGAGGATAAAAAAGAAAGATACGCCAACATCGGCCGCATTGGAAAACAGACTGCTGACGCTCAGCGCGTTCACCCCCGGGATCGTCAAGACGACGTGATACACATAGACCAAGAGTGCCGCGTAAAACCGGATCCCGGTCAGGCTCGACAGCTCTCCTTTGCGCATCGCCTACCTCGCTCGGAGGTCCGCAAGACGCGCGCTCCGAGCGTCATTGGGCGCTGCCTGCGGCGCAGGGCGAGTGAATAGTCCGCGCGCAGTCATTGGCGCGCAGACACCACGAGGCACGGGATGCGCTCGTGTCAGTCACCGCGACGAGCCGCGGCTATGTCGGTGAAACGGGCCTAGGAGGCGGGAGGCGCGCGGGTGTCGTGCGAGAACGAAGAGGGGCCAGGGAGAGGGTCTTCGTGGCGATCCAGGACCAGACCAATGACAGTTGCAACTGCCGTCGCATCGAAGCTTGGCTGAACAGATGAGACAGCCGGGCAACACCAGGTGAGATGCAGGATGACATCGTCGAAGTCCGCGTCGTCCCAGAAGCCCCCGAGCCAGCTCGGATCCGGCGGGCTCGCGAAGGCCATCGGACTGAGGACGAAGAGCAGGCCGATGAGGACCACCACGAGCAACCAACGCATCTTCATCGGCCTATCTGCAAATGGAACCGGCGCTCGAAAACGTCGCATAGGATATCCGCTGCGTGCGGGTAGCGTAGATAAGCGTGTCAGTATGGTCAAGCACGAGAGGTGCCGGTGCCGAAAGTCTCTGCACACCCCAACGCCTTGATGCTCCCGGGCCACTCGAAGATCCGGCTGGCAGCTCAGAGCCTGCCCCCCTGTCGCGCGAGCTCTGGGTTGTCGCGGGTGGGCATCGCGCGTTCCGCTGCACGGGCATCGAGTTCACGCGCGCCGCGTGCGACCTCACGCCGCCGGACGAGCAAACTCCTCAAACGCTTTTGCAATGGGAGCTCGTACCCATAACAGATGAGCAACGCCGCCGTCTGGACGACCATGAACATTGCTATGACGACAGCCCACGAGGCGGGCCACGAGCGAACTGCCCATCCCAAGTGAAGGCAGACGCCTCTTACTCCGCGTAGAAGCGGGACATGGATCAAGTAGAGGGAGAAGCTGGCCATCCCCAGCCGCTTGAGCCAGGGCCGATTCAGGTGAGCCACGAAAAGCCCGCGGCCATAGGCCAGACCGAGGACGAGAAGAACCGCGCCAGGCAAATACAGCAACCCTCCCCACAACGGCCAAGCCGCGTACGGTCTGTACATGGCAGCAACGACGAGCAGCCCGATACCCGTCGCCTGCGCCGGGCCTGAAACTCCCGCGAGTTTTTGCCCCGACGACGTCAGAAAGACGCGGGCCAAGAGGACACCCGCCAAAAAATCCACAAACCTCGAGGGAGCGAACCAGGAAACGAAGTAGAAACGAGCCTCGTCGGATTGGCCGTGCCAGAGGAGCAAGCCGAGGCCGCACGCATAACCCATGGCCATACCCACTGGCACCCAACGACGGCGGTTCCCCAACGCGAAGAACATGACCACCGGGGCAAGGAGATAGAAGAACCACTCGCAGCTGATGCTCCATGACGGGACGTTCAAATACTTCGAGAACGCCGGTGACGCGGACGGCCAGAAGCACTGCAGCAGTAACAGATGGAAGGGCACCGCGCGCCAGTCGAGGGGCAGGTGCGGGCTGAAGGTCGCGATGGGCAGCACCAGCAGCAGCGTCAAGAAGTGAACGGGATAGATCTTCGTCAGCCGATCCCAGACAAACCGCTTGTAGCCGGCGGCGGAGACGCCGTCCCGGAACACATCCGCGTAGTTGTACGTCAGGATGAATCCGCTGAGGACAAAAAAGAGGGACACGCTGCCGACGCCCAGATTGAAAAACACACTCCCGCCGCTCAACGCCTCCATCCCGGGGATCACGGTCACGTGAGCCAAATAGACAGGGAGCGCCGCGTAAAACCGGATCCCGGTCAGGCCTGACAGTTCTACCTTCCGCATGGCGCCGCCACCCTACGCGGAGCGTCATCCAAAACCCCGCGAAATGAATTCGGGTGAAGCCCTGAAGTTGCATGCAGAAACTCCCGTAGCCGGCTCGCGAAGGGTGCGGCCCGCGACTTGCGTCGCGGCCGTCCCGACGCCATCATAGTCGGGCTTCATGAGCCTGCCCAGGACGGCGAGCGCGGTCATCATCGGCGGCGGCGTGGTCGGCTGCTCGATCGCCTACCACCTGGTCCGCCGTGGGCTGCACGACGTCGTCGTCCTCGAGCGCGAGACCGTCGGCTCGGGGACGACCAGCAAGGCCGCGGGCGGTATTCGCGTCCAGTTCTCGAGCGAGACCGAGATCCGCTTCTCGCTCGAGAGCATCAGGGTCTTCGAGGGGTTCCAGGAGGAGTTCGGCGTCGACCCGGGCTACAGGAAGATCGGCTACCTCTATCTCCTCTCCGAGGAGCGGCATCTCCGGGAGTTCGAGAAGCGGATCGCGCTCCAGCGGACGCTGGGCGCCGACGTTCGCGTCCTCACGCCCGCCGACGCGCAGAAGCTCGTCCCCGCCCTCCGCGTGGACGACCTGATCGCGGCGGTCTGGGGGCCCCAGGACGGCATGGCCGGCCCCGCCGAGGTGACGAACGGGTTCGCGCGCCGCGCGCGTGACCTCGGTGCGGTGATCGTCGAGGGGGTCGCGGTGACGGCGCTCGAGCGATCGAACGGGCAGGTCACGGGCGTGAAGACGTCCCAAGACGCGGTCTCCACGCCCATCGTCGTCAATGCCGCGGGGCCCGCGGCGGCGCGCGTCGGACGGCTCGCCGGGCTGGAGCTTCCGGTGCACCCGCGGCGGCGCCACATCTTCTTCACCGAGCCCTTCCCCGAGATCCCGGGCCCGGTGCCCCTCACGAGTGACGTGACGAGCGGCTTCTATTTCCGGAAAGAGATGGAGCAGATGCTGCTGAGCCCCGGCGATGTCGAGGACATCGGCGACGACCTGAACGTTCCGATGGACTGGGGCAAGGTCGAAGAGTTGGTGCCGAAGGCGATCCACCGCCTGCCGATCATCGAGCGCGCGCGGATCGCCGGCGGCTGGGCGGGCCTCCGGCCGCTCACGCCCGACGACCACGCGATCATCGGCTGGGCGCCGGGCGTCGCGGGCTTCTTCCTCGCCGTCGGTTTCGGCGGTCACGGCTTCCAGCACTCGCCCGCCACCGGCCGTTACGTCGCCGAGTGGCTCCTGGACGGTCAGCCCTCCCTCGACCTCGCGTTCTTCGCGCCCGAGCGCTTCACACGATCTCCATGACCGGCGGAGGAAGCACCATGAGACGACGCACCGGAGTGGTCCTCGGCCTCGCGCTGGCCCTTGGCGCTGGAACCGCATGGGCGCAGCAGAAGAACCTCACCTGGACGGCCGGCCAGCTCGGCGGCGGCTGGTACGCGCAGGCGGGCGGCTTCGTCGAGCTCGTCAAGAGCAAGGACCCGAGCTTCAACATCAAGGTCGTGCCGGGCGCCGGGATCCAGAACATGACCAAGCTCCAGCAGGGCGAGACCGAGATCGCCTGGGGGTTGCCGCCGTTCATCGCCGCCTCGTACAACGGCCAGGACCCGTACCCGGACAAGCACGCGGACATGCGGCTCGTCATGAACGGGCTCGGCTACGTCCACGTGCAGTTCTGCGTCGCCGACGACGTCCCCGCCAGGTCGATCCGCGAGGTGTTCGAGAAGAAGCTGCCGCTCAAGATCGGTACGACGCCGCCGGGCGGCTCCGACGAGTGGGTGCTGAGGAAGATCTTCGAGTTCTACAGGACCACCTACAACGACGTGCGCGGTCGCGGCGGCAAGGTCGTCCTCGTCTCCTACACGGACCTCGTGACCCAGTTTCGCGACCGGAACCTCGACGTCCTCGTGCCCAACCTCGCGGTGCCGGGCGCCGCGATCCAGGAAGCCTCGCTCGGACGCAAGATGCGGATCCTCCCGATGGACGACGACCTCCTGAAGTACCTCGAGGGGTTCGGCCTCGCGCGCGGCGTGGTGCCGGCGGGCAGCTACAAGGACGTCGTCAACAACATGCAGGCCATCCCGACGATCACGATGGCCAACACGATCGTCGCCAACGCGAAGGTGCCCGAGGGGCCCGTGTACGAGTTCACGAAGATCCTCCTCGGCGACCTCGAGGCCGTCCGCAAGGTCCACCCCGCCTTCAAGGACTTCAACCCGAAGGACGCCGTGCGGCTCGCCAACGTCCCGCTCCATCCGGGGGCCGCGAGGGCGTACAAGGAAGCGGGTCTCCTCAACTGAGAAAGCTCGGCGGGCCCGTGGGCTGGGCGGTCGGCGGCTGGGCCGCCGCCGCCGCCCTGTTCCACATCTGGACCGCGTACGCCGGCGTCTGGGAGCCGCGCGAGATGCGCGCGACCCACCTCCTGTTCCTCCTCCCGCTCGCCTTCCTCCTCTTCCCGGCCACCGGGCGCTCGCCAACGGACCGCGTCACCCGGGGGGACTGGGCGGGGGTCGCGCTCTCGATCGTGCCGTGCGCGTACGTCCTCGCGAACGTCCACGCCCTCACCGAGCGCTGGGAGGGCGTCCACCCGGTCACGCTGTCCCACGTGCTCATGGGGACGCTCATGGTCGCCATGGTGCTCGAGGCGTCGCGACGCGCCGTGGGCTTCTGGTTCTTCGTCACCACGCTCGCCTTCATCGCGTTTCTCGTGGCGGCGCCGTGGCTCCCCGGCTTCCTCAAGTCACCGCGCGCCTACAGTTACCCCCGGCTGATCGAGATGTTCTTCCTCTACGCCGACGAGGGCGTCCTCGGCTCGCTCACCGGGATCTCGTCGAACATCCTGATGATCTTCATCCTCTTCGCCTCGTTCATGCTCCACTCGGGCGTGGGGCAGTTCTTCATGGACATCTCGGTGGCGCTGGCGGGTCGCTTCCGCGGCGGCCCCGCGAAGGTCGCCGTCCTCTCCTCCGGGCTCTACGGCACCATCAGCGGCTCGTCGGTTGCCGACTGCTATGCGACGGGCAGCTTCACCATCCCCCTCATGAAGCGGATCGGCTACAAGCCCGAGATCGCGGGGGCGATCGAGGCGTGCGCCTCGTGCGGCGGGCCCCTCATGCCGCCGATCATGGGCGCGGGCGCGTTCATCATGGCGGAGCTGACCGGCGTGCCCTATTCCAAGATCATCGTCGCCGCCGCGCTGCCGGCCGTCCTCTATTACGTCGGGATCATGGCGACCGTCCACTGGGAGGCGATCAAGCAGCGCATCGGCACGATGACGGCCGAGGTGCCTTCCCTCACGACGCTCCTGCGGCGCGCCCTCCTCTTCATGCCGTTCGTCATCGTCGTCTACTTCCTGGAGGTGGGGTACTCCCCGTCCAAGGCCGCGCTCTACAGCCTGCTCTTCGCGGTCGTCGTCTCGTGGTTCGCGGGCGAGCAGCCGATGACGCCCAGGCGAATCTTCGACACGATGGGCGAGGCGATGCGCTCGGGCGTGATCGTCGCGACGGTGCTCGCGGCCTCGGGCCTCATCGTCGCCTCGATGAGCCGCACCGGCTTCGCCCTCGCCTTCTCGAGCACGATCATCAACCTCTCGGGCGGCTACCTCATCATCGCGCTCGTCCTGATCTTCGCCGTCGTCTCGGTGCTCGGCACCGGGATCCCGACGACGCCGTCCTACATCCTGGCCGTCACGGTCGGCGGCGCGGCGCTCCAGCGCCTCGGCGTGGACATCCTCGCCGCCCACCTCTTCGTCTTCTACTATGCCGTCCTGGCCGACGTGACGCCGCCCGTCGCCGTGACGGCCTTCGCGGGCGCCCAGATGGCGGGCTCGGATCCGATGCGGACGGGCTGGCAGGCCTCGCGTATCGCGATCAGCGGGTTCCTGGCGCCGTTCCTGTTCGTCTACCAGCCGGCGCTGCTCATGGAGGGCAGCCTCCCGGAGATCGTGATCCTCTTCGCCTCGGCGGTCGTCGGCATCTCGGCGCTCTCGGCCGCGGCAGCGGGCTACATGTTCCGGAAGCTCGGCTGGCCCCAGCGCGCGCTCCTGATTGCCGTCTCGCTCGCGGCGATCAGCCCGCACCCGGCCATCTCGGTCGTCACCAGCCTGGCGCTCGTCGCGTTCGGGGCGTGGGACTGGTCGCGCGCGCGGCGTGAGGCGGCGCGGCCGGTGCGCGCGGCCGCGGCGGGCTGAAGCGGGCCGCCGTGATTCCGGCCTCGCAGGGCTTTACGTGGTGGTGATGTTCTATCGAAGAACAGCCGGATCGGAATCGACGTATGCGTGCTGGAGTGTCCCGCTCACGCTGAACTCGCACCAGACCTCACGGCGCACGTACGCCCCGACCCGATTCTGGGCGTCGACGTACCCGGCCAGCACCGACGGCCCGGACGGCCACAGGGTGAATCGTGCGGTGTCTGGGGCGAACAGCGAGCTCGTGAGCGTGCCCGTGCACAGCTGCTTCTGATCGCCCGTTGCGGCGTCGCGCGATTCCCCGCGCGGGGTCCGCAAGGCCTGCTGGTTCAGCGGCGTGCACCCACCTCCGGTCTGCCCGCCAGCGTCGCGGTAGGAGACGTTTCCCTGCGGGTCCACGCACCGCAACGCCTGCGCCTCGGCGAGGCCACACCAGAAGAGGCCTGCGAGGATGAGAGCGCTCAGGCCGACTACCTTCCGCGGGCTCGGGATCAACATGCTCACATGCAGGGGCAAGTTGGATGCCATAGGCGGTTCGGTTGGAGCGCTTCCAGAAAGGGACGTATTTTCCGGAGGCTACGTCCGGCCGATGCAACTGCTGATCGGCGTATGTGGCCCAGTCACGATTCCGGCCGGCAAGATCCCGTACGCAGGATCGGTCAGGACCTTACCGCAGCCTTCTCAGCCGCGCCCGAGTCGGCGCAGCAGATTCAGGGATCCACCGCACATGAGATCGGGGATTCACCCGATTTCGCTCTCAGCCTTTCTCTCTCAGGGTTTCTAGTGACGTTCGAGGCACGAGGGGGAGCGGCGCAATCGACGACGCGCACACCGAGCACCCCGTATGGGACGGGCAAGCGCGAGTGCGCACCGAGGGACCGCGGGGAGGGTCAGCATGCGTCACGCAGGTTCGTATCGTCCAGGTGTAGTCGCAGCCGCTTCGATGGTGGTGGCTCTTCTGACATGGCCAATGGACGGCGAAGCCCAAACCGTCACTGGGACGGCGAGAGCGGTGCAGGCGACCGTGTCCAGCCCTCTCGGAGGAACGACGACAGTGCTCGCCGACACAGGGGCGCTTGGAGGACCCAGCGACGCTCTTCATGCGTCGGCGCTCACGGGCAACGTCCCCTCACTGCTCACAGGGAAGGCCCTTCACGCGACCGCGATCGGCTTGTCTGATCGGGTTGCCTCGGAGGCCTCGCTCGGGGCCTTGGCCTTGAGCGTCGCCGGGACCACGATCGGCGCGGATGCTGTCATGGCCCGAGCCCTGGCCGTCCTGGGCGGCACGGGCGTCGGCGTCTCGGACATCGCCAACCTCTCGATCAACGGCGTGCCCATCCCCGTCAGTGGCGGCCCGAACCAGACCATCTTCATTCCTGGAGGCCGGGTGGTGATCAACGAGCAGCGAACCTCACCGACCAGCACCGTCGTGAATGCGCTTCATGTCATCGTCTACGGCGTCGCGGACGTGGTCATCGGGTCTGCGACCGCCGGAATTCACTAACTTGCCGCCCTGCATGCGACGGGAGAGAAAACGATGCGCAGAATGATCGGCCTACTCGCAGCAGCGGCGGTGGTGCTCACTGGAAGGATCGCGGGTGCTCAGCTGCCGCCGACGCCGTGCGACTTCGTGACGGGCGGCGGATACATCGTCACGACGGCAAACGGCATACACGACGCCGCCAAGGCGAACTTCGCCATCGCTGGCTCGTGCAAGCCAGGAGGAGACGGACACACGTTGTGGGGTCATCTGGAGTACACCGACCACGACTTCACGACCGCCACCGTCAACAAACTGAGCGTTCACTGGACCGACGTCACGGGGTATTTCTTCTGCGGCGACACAGCGTGCACCATGTTCGTCGACCCGCCGGGCAAGCCGACGGGTACCCGTCTGATTTGTGGCACGGCGAGGACCAACCTGCCCTCCCCGGACGCTACCGTTAACTGGGCCGTCAAGGTCACGGACAACGCCGAACCAGGCACGAATGACACGTTCATGATCAATGTGGTTGGCGGAATGCTCGACTATACGAGCGGAGACCAGACGCTGGCCGGTGGCAACATCCAGCTCCATAAGCCGAACAACTCGGGGTTCTTCAGCAGTGTGCCGACTCCATTGAATTGCGCCGCCTTCCCGGTGACTCCACCGGCCGGGTGCAGCTCCGATGCTGATTGTTCTACCGGGCAGATATGCACCACCGCCGGGGTTTGTGAGCAATGTCCATTTGGGACGACACCCGACCCCACCATGCCTGGGACATGCTGTATAGAGACCTTCCCTGGGTCCGGGGTGTGTGCCGACTAACCCCCCTGCGTGACTGACGTCCGCGGCTGCCCCCGGGATGTTCGCGACGAACACCCCGGGGGCAGGCTGCGTCCTACGGCCACGCGCTCTCCTTCGGCGAGCTCGACGCGGCGAGCGATCGCTTCGCGGGCGGCTCGCGGCGCGCGCCTGAGTTCCTCGAGCCGCCACACGCGTGCGCCGACACGGAGGCTTTGCGATCCGCTTTCTTTCTGCGCTTCCGAAGACGGCCTCCGGTAAAATTCTCACAAGATCCCTCCGCGATCAGGCGCGGAGCGGGTGAATACGCGTTCTTGGCGGGGCGTCTACCCTCTGACGGCACGGACGGTGCCGACACACAACCCCTATAGGGAGGAGAACGAATGAAGCGGTTCCTGATCACGACCTTGACCCTTTTGTTCGCCGTCGGCGCCGTGGCCGCCTCCGCCGTCTGGGCCCAGGCCCCGACGACCCCGCCGGCGAAGACGGACACCGCCAAGCCGGAGGAGAAGACCGAGAAGAAGCCCCACAAGAAGATGGAGAAGAAGGCCGAGAAGAAGGGCGAGATGAAGAAGGCCGAGAAGAAGCCGGCCACCAAGGAAGCCAAGAAGGAGCCCGAGAAGAAGGCCGAGGAGAAGAAGTAGCGCCTTCCGGAAATCCACCAGGGCGCCGGGTCACCTGAGCCCGGCGCCCGCGGCGTTTTAGCGCTCCGTCTGGTCCCTGCGCGGCGCGTACGTGAACGGCCCCTCGGGCGACCGCCCTTCCGCGAACCGCTTGAGGCCGAAGGGCTCGATGTCCACGGTCTTGGCCCGTCCGTCCAGGATCAGCTCCGCCAGGCACATTCCCACCGCGGGCGCGATCTTGAACCCCGAGCCGCTGAACGCCGTCGCCAGGTAGAGCCCGTCCACCCCGTCCACGCGCCCGAGGATCGCGTGTCGGTCGCGGCTATAGCAGTCGAAGGCGCGGTAGCCGCGCGCGAGTGTCGCCCCCTCCATCGCCGGGATGCGACGGGTCAGGATCTGGGCGCCCACCGCCGGCGCCTCGGCCGGGAGGGACAGCGGCCCGTCGGGGTCGAGGTCCCAGTCCTGGCACGGCACGCCGACGATCGTGAGGATCCCGCTCTCCGGCCTGAAATAGCTCCCCTGGACATTGTCGATGAAAATCACGTGCGGCCGCGCGAGCTCCGCCGGACGCGTGACCACGACGGTGTCGATCCCCTTGACGCGCGCGGGGAGCTCGAGCCCGATCTCGCGGCAGAGCCGCGGCGCCCACGCCCCCGCGGCGACGACGACGGCCCCGGCGTCGATCCGGCCCGTGCTCGTCTCCACACCGGTCACCCGGCTCTCGCGGCGCAGGATCTTGGTCACGGGCGTCCATTGGAGGAGCTTCGCGCCGAGCTCCGTGGCGCGGCGCCGGAGCCCCTCGACGGTGTCGGCCGGGTTGGCGTAGCCGCTCTCGGGCTCGTACGCGGCGGCGCCGATGTCGTCCACGTTCGCGTGGGGCTCGAGGCCCCTGAGCTCCCCCGGCGAGAGCGCGACCGTGTTGATCCCGATCCGCCGCAGCATCTCGACGTTCCTCCGGAGGTGCTCGGCGTAGGGTGGCGCGACGACGTTGACGAACCCCGTGTGCGTGAACACGGACGGGCCGCCGCCCATCAGCTCCGTCCAGTGGCGGAAGATCGGGAAGCTCGCGAATGCCAGGCGCGCGTCCGTCTCGTTGGTGTAGTGCATGCGGACGAGGGCGCTCGAGCGTCCCGAGGCGCCGCTCGCGAGCGCGCCCTTCTCGCAGAGGACGACGCGTCCGACCCCGCGGGAGGCGAGCGCCCAGGCGATGCTCGTCCCGTTGACGCCGCCCCCGACCACGATCACGTCGGCCGTGTCAGCCATCGTCCCGTCTCCCCGGGGCGCCCGCCCCGTCCTCAGGCACGCGAGCGCGCGTGGCGCGGGTCCAGCGCGTCGCGGAGCCCGTCGCCGAGAAAGTTGAAGCTCGTCACCGCCACGGTGATCATCACGCCCGGAAAGATCGCGACCCACGGCGCCGTGGCGAAGTAGCTCTGCGCATTGTTCAGCATGTTTCCCCAGCTCGCGAACGGCGGTTGGATGCCGTACCCGAGGAAGCTGATGTAGGACTCGAGCAGGATCGCCCGCGCGACGGCGAGCGTCGCGGCCACGGCGATGATCCCCACGGTGTTGGGGAAGAGGTGACGCGCCAGGATCCGCGACGCCGGCGCGCCGAGCGCGCGCGCCCCGAGCACGAACTCCCGCTCGCGGAGGGTCAGGATCTGGCTTCGCACCATGCGCGTCACGTCCATCCACGAGGTCACGCCGATGATCACCGTCATGGACGCGAGCGAGGGGCGCACGAAGGCGGCGAGGGCCAGGAGCATGAAGATCGGCGGGAACGAGAGCATCGCGTCCGTGAGCCGGAGCAGCAGCGTGTCCACCAGCCCACCCCGGTACCCTGCGACCGCGCCGACCACGGCGCCGATCAGGACCGTGACCGCCATCGCCGCGAGGCCCACGGCGAGTGAGACGCGGCCGGCGTGGAGGAGGCGGCTCAGCACGTCGCGTCCGAGCTCGTCGGCGCCGAGGAGGTGACCGCGCGTCAGCGGCCGCGCGAACTTGTGCCCCATGTCGATGTAGACCGGGTCGCGCGGGCTCAGCCGCTCGGCGAAGGCCGCCCCGCCGCCGAGCAGCACGATCAGCACGACACTCACGACGGCGGGCCGATGGCGGACGAAGCGCCCCAGGACGACGCTCGAGAGCGTCTGCCGCGCGCCGGGCGCGGCGAGCGTGCCGGCGGTCGCCGAGTGCGTGCTCACGCGTGGCGCACGCGCGGGTCGATCGCCGCGTAGGCGAGATCGGCCGCCAGGTTGCCGACGACGACGAGCGTCGCGGTCAGCAGCAGGATGCCCATGAGCACCGGGTAGTCGCGGTAGCCGATCGAGTCCACGAAGAGCCGGCCCATTCCCGGCCACGTGAAGACCGTCTCCGTCACGAGCGCGCCAGAGAAGACGAGCGGGAGCTGGAGGCCCGCCAGCGTGACGAGCGGGATCAGCGCGTTCTTGAGCGCGTGCTTCAGGACGACCGCGCCGCGCGACACGCCCTTGGCGCGCGCCGTCCGGATGTAATCCTCGCCGATCACTTCCAGCATGGAGGCGCGCGTGTAGCGACTCCACGTCGCGACCATGACCACGCCGAGCGTGGCGGCGGGCAGGAGGAGGTGGCGGAGACGGTCGGCGAGCGCGAAGGGCGCGCCGATCGCGCCGATGTTCCCCGGCGGGAGCACGCGCAGCAGCTCGGCGAAGACGTAGATCCCCATGAGCCCGAGCCAGAAGGTCGGGATCGAGAGGGCGACCATCGCCCCGAGCGTCATCGCGTGGTCGAAGATCGAGTACTGGCGGACGGCGCTGACGATCCCGGTCGTGAGGCCGAGCACGACCGCCACGGTGAACGCGCTCAGCATCAGCACGAGCGTCGCGGGGATCCGATCGGCGATCACCTCGAGGACGACGCGCCCGTCACGGTACGAGCGCCCCCAGTTGGCGGTCACGAGGCTCCCCGCCCACTTCGCGTACTGGACGTGGAGCGGCTGGTCGAGACCGAGCTGCCGCGTGAGCCGCTCCATGTCCTCGGCGCTCATCGTCGGGCTCATCGCGTAGATCGCGACGGGCCCCCCGGGCGCCAGATGCAGCACGGTGAACCCGCCGAGCGAGACCAGCACGAGCACGACGAGCGCCTGGACGACCCGTCGCGTGAGATACGCGCGCATCGCCGGCCCGCGCTACGGTCCTGTCCGCGAAGTCACGTCAGCGATCCCGCGGCGAGGCCGAGGGGCGCGTGCGACAGGGGTCGACGGGGCCCGTTCCCATCAGGTAGCGCCCCCGTCGGCCGTAACCCGTGAGCGGCACTAGGCCTTCCACCCCCACGCGTACATGTTCCAGGTGTTGTGGAGCACGTTGCTGTTCGGCTTGTAGTTCAGGAGCCCTTCCTTCACGCCCTCGATCCGCACGTAGCTGAAGATCGGCAGATAGGCGAGGTCGGCGCGGAGCACCTCCTGGACCTTCAGATAGATCGCGCGGCGCCTGGCACGGTCGACCTCGCGCACGCCGTCCTCCAGCAGCCTGTCCACCTGCGGGTGCTTGTACTGCGAGACGTTGCGCCCCGAGCCCGTCTCGGCCGCGATGTACTTGGAGTGGATCCGGTTCAGGCAGTCGGGGTCGTCGCCGACGGAGGCCTGGATGCCGACCATGAGCGAGTCGAACTTGGACTTCACGTAGAACTCACCCCAGATGACGGCGGCCGGCATGTTGCTGATCTGCATGTCCACGCCGACCGCCCGCCAGTTCTGCTGCAGGAGCGCCTGCGCCTGCTCGCGGAGCTTGTTCCCCGACGTCGTGGAGTTGGTGAAGCCGAGGCGCACGCCCCCCTTGGCGCGGACGCCGTCCGGCCCGGGCCTCCACCCCGCCTCGTCGAGGATCTGCTTCGCCTTCTCGGGGTTGTACTCGTGCTTCGGCAAATCCGCGTTGTACGCCCAGGACGTCGAGGGCAGGTAGCCCTCGACCGGCTTCGGCACGCCGTAGTAGACCTGCTCGATGATGGCGCGCTTGTCCGTCGCGTGGTAGAGCGCCTGGCGCACCGGCCGTTCCTTGAACCAGGGTTTGCCGTAGTTGAAGTAGATGTACTCGACCGAGGGCGAGTGGTGGAGGTGGAGCGTGACGCCGGGCAGGCCTTTCGCCTCCGCGTAGAACTCCGCCGAGATTCCCTGGAGCCCCGTCACGTCGATCGCGCCCGTCTTGAACTGCGTGTAGAGCACCGTGAGGTCGGGGATGTACTTGAAGATGACGCGCTCCAGGTACGGCGGCCCGCCGTGGTAGTCGGGGTTCGCGACGAGCACGAGGTGGTCGCCCGCGACGCGGCTCCCGAACTTGAAGGGCCCGGTGCCGATCGGGCTCCGCGTGTTGAACTCCGCGGTGTTCGGGTCGGGAACGCTCTCGAGGAGGTGCGCGGGGACGATCCAAGCGTCGCCCCACGCCGTGAGGAACGGCGCGAAAGGCTCCTTGAGCCGCACGCGGACCGTCGACTCGTCCGGTGTCTCCATGGACGCGACCGCGTCGAAGCCGACCTTGGTGAAGGCGCCGAACTTCGGGCTCGTCACCAGCTCCCAGGTGAACTTCACGTCACGCGAGGTGAAGGGCTTGCCGTCGTGCCACGCGACGCCCTTCTTCAACCGGAAGGTGTACTCGAGCCCGTTCTTCGCGATCCCACCGTTCTTGACCGACGGGATCTCGACCGCGAGGTTCGGGACGAACTGGGCGCGCTCGTCCGTGCGCCAGAGGCTGTCGAAGATGCCGAAGTGGACGCCGCGGTCCACCTCGATGTGGGGCCGGAGCGGGTTGAACACGGTCGGCTCCTGCGAGAGCCCGACCACCACCTGCCCGCCCCGCCTGGGCACCTCGGCCGCGCGGGCCGCGCCCGATCGGACCAGCGGTCCCAGGGCCGTGACCGCCCCGGTCCCGGCGAGCATTCTCAGCGCTTCGCGACGCGAGAGTCGTGTCATGACGCCTTCTCCAGGGCTCGGGTCCACTGCCGACGACGTGCCTGTGCGAGGTGGCGAGATTCTCGGCCCTGAGCCCGGAGAAGTCCAGCGAGTTGTTGGCGGACGCGCGGAAAGGAGGCGGCCCTCGCTCACGCCATCGAACTCAAGCTCCCTCAGCGGGTTCTACTTCTGCGCCAGCGCCTCCTTTGCGAATGTTCGTTTCTCTACGGCCTCGAGCCGGGCCCTAAGTTCGGCGTTCTCCGCCTTCGAGGCTTCCACGGCCTCTTTCAGCCGCTCTTTTTCTTGCTGCAGGACTGCGGTGCGTTCTTCCAGGGCCTGCACCGCGATCATAAGCACCCCCGCCATGTCGGTGGACGTAATGGTCGTTGGTGTTCCGATGGTGCCGATGCTATCGTGCCCGAAGGCGGCAAAGAACTCCTGGGCGACAGGACCGTAGTGGCGGGATCGTCTTGGATCCTGGCCAATGAAGTTCCAACTGGTCAGAGTGAGGCTTCGGATTTTCCCTAGCGCCCCTTCTCCGTCAACGGGCTGGAAGTTTTCCTTTTTGGCTTTGTCGGAGACCACGCTGTAGGGCGGCCCCTCGACGACCGTCACTTCGGCATCACCCAAGCGGATCTTATTACTGGCATCCACTGTCGCTCCAGCGCCAATGGCCGTGGCATTGGTCAAATCGCCCTTGGAGACATCGGCCCCGCTTCCTATCGCGGTATTCCTAGCTCCGGTGGTGTTGTTGGCGAGCGCACTGACCCCGGTGGCGGTGTTGTCACCGCCCGTGGTGTTGCTCTCGAGCGCAAAGACCCCGCTGGCGGTGTTTCCGCCGCCCGTGGTGTTGAGCTCGAGCGCACTGAACCCGCTCGCAGTGTTGAAGAAGCCGGTGGAGTTGCTCTGAAGCGCACTGACCCCGCTGGCGGTGTTGGAGAAGCCGGTGGTGTTGCTAGAGAGCGCCCCGGCCCCGCTCGCGGTGTTGCGCTCGCCGGTGGTGTCGTTGAAAAGTGCAGACGAGCCGATGGCCGTGTTGGTGGCCTCAATGATCACATTGGGTAGCGAGATATTCGGCGTCGTCCCACCGCTGGAAATCAACGGAGCTGAAGCCGTGACTGCGGTCACGGCCTCGCCACCCACGCTCTGACAGCTCACCGTGCCGTTCTCTCTGACGGCTTGGATCGCACTGCCAGGCGAACAAGTCCCGGTTACGCGCAACTGGACCTGCGCGGAATTGACGTCGACGGCCGCGACCGTTCCGTCGGCAATATGGGCCGAGGTGACTCCTCCAGGGGCGATACTGATCGTGCCCGACGTCGTAATCGGCCCGCCGATCAGGCCTGATCCCGTATCCACGCTGGTCACCGCGCTCTGGCACACGACGGTGCCATCCAGATTGATCTGGCGGATGGATGATCCGACCGCACAGCCACCCGTCACCCGGAGCTGGAAGGGCGCCTGCTCCTGAGCTAGCACCGGCGCCGTGTGCCACACCAGAAGCAAAAGGAGAGATCCCACGGCCCACCTTGGTGTCCTGTTCATGGCTCCCCCTCTCCGCCCGTTCTGGGCACTGACCCATCCCCATTCCGCCGATGTCGCGGCCGACGCCTGCTGACGCTCGCACGCGGTGCTCATCGAGCACGAGTATTAGGCTCGCGACGCCTGCGGCCGAAGAAAAAAAGACGCCTACCAGCGGCCGGGGATGCGCGCGCCGCACGACGGGCAGACGCCCCGCGCGGGCGTGAGAACATCGCGCAGGATCGTGTAGCCCACGCGCTCGATGAGGAGCGCCCGGCACGACGGGCAGGACGTGTTCTCGAAGGGCCCGACGCGCCCCGGCAGGTTTCCCGCGTAGACGTAGCGGAGCCCCTCACCCACCCCGAGCTCGGCAGCGCGTCGGAGCGTCGTCGCCGTCGTCCGGTTGCGGTCGGTCATCTTGTAGTCGGGGTGGAACGCCGTCACGTGCCAGGGAATATCCGTCGAGACCGAGACGAGGAACCGCGCGATGTCGCGCAGCTCGGCGTCCGTGTCGTTGAACCCCGGGACGATCAGCGTGACCACTTCGAGCCAGAAACCCAGGCGGTGCAGGCGCCGGATCGTCTCGAGCACCGTGCCCAGCACACCGCCGAGCTGCCGGTAGTGCTTGTCGTCGAAGCCCTTGAGGTCGACCTTGTAGAGGTCGACCCAGGGGCGCAGGTAGTCGAGCACCTCCGGCGTCGCGTTGCCGTTCGACACGTAGGAGCCGACGAGGCCGTGCGCCCGGCCCTCGCGGAAGACCTCGACGGCCCACTCGCTCGTGATCAGCGGCTCGTTGTAGGTGGACGTGAGGATACGCGCACGATGGCGCTCGGCCAGGTCGACGATCTCCCCTGGCGTCACTTCCTGCGGCGGCACGCCCATCACCGGATCGCGGAGGGCCTGGGAGGTCAACGCGTTCTGACAGTAGCCACAGTGGTAATCGCATCCGAGCATCCCGAAGGAGAGGGCGCGCGCGCCCGGGTAGGCGTGGAAGAACGGCTTCTTCTCGACGGGGTCGAGCTGGAGGCCGGCGACGTAGCCCGCCGGGACCATGAGACGCCCGTCTTCGTTCCAGCGCACCTTGCAGACGCCGCGCTGCCCGGGCGGGATCAGGCAGCGGTGGCCGCACGCGTGGCACCGCACGCGGCCCGCGGAGAGCCGCTCGTACAGCTCTCCCTCGCGCGCCAGACGCCCGAGCACGTCGACCAGCGCTGTCACGGCGCCCACATCGTACGCGCGCTCGCGGAGCCTGTCACGCCGCGCTCCGCGTCACCACGCCCGCCGCGTAGCCGACCACGCGGTCCATGTCGCCCGTCACGTCGCCCGACGTCATGTAGTCGAGCACGCGCGCGCGGTCGGCGCCGAGCTCGCGCGCCGCCCAGAGCACAGCCGCGAGCGCGCCGATGCCGCACGCCTCCCCCGCGCCCTCCTCCTGGGCGCGGAACACCGCGTCGGGGTCGAATCCCTCCACGCGCCGCAGCAGCTCCCGGTCGAGCCGGTTCGCGATCGCCTGCGGGTGATAGTGCGACAGATCGGTGCTCGCGACGAGGAGCGCCGCGTGCCCGCGCAGCGCGCGGGCGAGCGCCAGCCCGAGCGCGCGTGAGACGTCGCGACGCTGGTCGCGAAGCATCACCGGCACGAGCCGCCACTCCTCCGCGAGCGCCCGTTGCAGGAACGGCAGCTCGATCTCGACCGAGTGCTCCGGGTCGCCCCGCACCGGCGTGAGGCCGGCGCCCAGCTCCTGTCGCAGAGCGTCGTCGAGGACCCGGCACGTCTCGCGGGCGAGCGTCACCTGGCCGAGCGGCGTCCGGTAGGCGCCGTGGCCCGAGATCAGCACTGCACCCTCGAGCGGATAGTGCATGGGCCCGACCACGGCGACGACCTCGGGCGCCAGCCCACGCGCCGCGGCGAATGCGTGGCCCGCGACGGCGCCCGAGTACCGATGCCCCGCGTGAGGCGCGATCAGCGCGACGACGGCGCCGTCGGCCGTCACCGCGCCTGCGGCCGTCAGGTGGCGGTCGACCTCGTCGCCGAGCGTCCGCGCGTCGCCCGGGTACCACTGACCGGCGATCGGCGAGGGCCGCACGTCCACAGGGCTCACCTTCCCGTCTCGATATTGTCACCCAGCGCGAGGCGAGGATCGAGGGTGCCTCTTGTCTGACGAGAATGGTCGAGGAGCGACTGAAACGGCGGGAGAATTCCGGAAAGGCTTCGAGACGGTGGAGGCTGGTCGGCTGGTGACGCGGCGCGAAGGCGTCTACTTCACCAGCGTCGAGCGCTGACGCGGAGGGCTAGCGAGTCGACGGGCCCGCGGCGGTGGGCGCCGGCGCCGATGCCGAAGGCGCCAGCACTGGGCGCGCCGCGCACCCCATGAGCGTACCGACCAACGCGATGAGCCCGGCCGCGATCACGATGCGACGGAGTCCCTTGTCCATGACGATCTCCTAGCTTTTCGCCTTGCTGTACGACCGTTTTGCGCTGTTCAACCGTTTCGCGGTCCGATGCACGAACTGGCACCACTCGCGGTTCGTCGCGCCTTCCGCCTCGCCCGTCGAGGTCAGGATGTCCCGGCTGACCTTCGCCCTGTCGTCGTCGGAGCCTCCGTACCGGGGCTGGTGAAGGTCGCACCAGCGCACGGTCAGAATCTCCTCGAACGGGTCCCGCCCCGGGGAGCAGCCCGGGCAGTAGAACGAGGCGAGGTTCGGAGTGTCCGCGAGCTCCATGCCGGCGATCCTAAGCACAGCCGGTGCCAGGCCATGAACGCGCGGCGAGTCGAGGACTTAGCGGCTACTCGTCACGGTGAGCGGTCCATAAAATGCCACCGCGGCCAGAACTGTTGACCGAAGTGTCACCACAACGCGTATAGAGTCCCCGCGGCGAATCGATCTTCGGCGAGCAGTGCCAGAAAGCGCCACGTCATCTCAGCGCAGGCCCTCCAGTCGCGAGCGGAACTCGTCGCCGAACTGGCGATCAGCAATCGAGAAGACCGTCCGCCAGTGTTCTCGAGGCTCGGCCTGAAGCGCGAACCGTCCGAGGAACTCGAGGAGCTTGGCACTCCCATAGCGCTCGATGAGCCAGTCCACGGCGAGGAACGCCTGGCCATACGTGGCTGGGGCGCCGAGCTGATTCATCGACCTGACCCAGCCCGCGCTGGTCGTGAGGACCTGCAGGTCGGGGAAGAACTTCGAACGACCTCGTCCCGCGACTCTCGGTACTGGCGAAGCCCGAGCAGCTCCAGCACCTGGAACTTGACCCAGTCGGCGTGGCCCTCGAGGATCCACATGGCAGCACCGGCTTTCCCGCCGTCAGCCAGCTTGCGCTGGCTGACGTGCGCCAGCTCGTGGGCGAAGAGCCCCGCGCGCGCCAGCAGATGCATACGTGCCAGATGATCGCCCCGCAGGAGAATGCCGGCCCGCGCGGCGACGCCCGCGGCGAAGCGACCCTTGTCCCAGGCTTGCTGGCGCTCCTCGCCGGCGATCTGGATGAGCCCGTCGACGAATGTCGCCTGGTTGACGTAGATGTACGCCTTGGTGCCCACCGGGAAGGGAAGATCAAGCTTGTTGCTCATCATCCAGGCGACCGCGTTGATCAGGTCGGCGTCACTCGGGCCCTGCCAGCGCCACCAGGGTCAGCAGGACGAGCCAGGCGAGAGGAAGCCCCGATCGCCGGCGGCGACCATTTCCTGACCGATCGGCCATGAACTCACCAGGTCGCCGCTCGGCTCGATGGCGCCGGCTCATCACGACATCCTCGAGTAAGTCTGTGAAATCTCGGAAAGGGTGAGGTGCCATCGGCACGCTCGGCGCGTTAGGCATTGTCCTTGCCATCCTGAATCAGCAGGAGGTACGAACGATGTTCACGCCCCTGTCGAGGACCCGAGCGGCCGAGACCCTGATGCAGTGGATCGTATACGCTGGCCTGGTCGCGCCCTGGGGAGTCATCCTGGCGTGGCTGGCTTCAGGACTGGCCCGGCAGTAGCGCCGGTCACCGTGAGAGAGCCATGACTTCGACCACATTCTGGCTCGGGGCGCTCATGCTCGTGGCCGTGATCCTCGTCGGCCTCGGCACGGCTCTCCTCGTCAGCCTGCAGGTCCTCGGTCCTCACGCTCGACGCGCGACTCGTGGCCACCATCACTGATCGGTAAGCAGCGGGCCAGTTCGAAGGTGGTGACGTAGCCCCTTTGGGGGCGTCTGCCCCCAGCAGCCGACTCGGATTCCGGTGTATCGTTCGTTGGGCATTGTCACCGTCCGCAGCGTGAGGATAACTCCACTCAGGGAGGCTCGCTCACGGAGATGACGACGCTGCCGCGTCGCTCCATCATGCTCGCAGCGCTCGTGGTGATCTGGTGCAGTCCCGCCGCTGCAGAGGAATGGTCGCGCGCCTACATCTCACGCCTGCCCGACTCCGCGTTCGCCGTCGTCGAGACCGCGCCCGACGGCCGGAAGGTGCGCCACCTTCCCCACCACGACGAGACGGGCGCGGTTGATCTCGCGCACCTCAGGGCTGCACGCTCACGCCTGGGTCAGGTGAGGTGGCTCGACCCCGCGAGCGAGGCCGTCGCGCGCCGACATCTGGAGGAGCACTGGCGCGAGCTGAACCGCTGACCCGGTCATCCCCTTCATTGACGCCGACCACCCTCCCGGCTATCCTTCCGGCGGTCCCAGCCGACCAATCATAGGGAGAGCATGATGAAGAAGCGTCTCGCGAGCATGACCGCGCTGAGCGTGCTGACCCTGATCGCCGTCCTGTCTCCACCCGCAGCGACCCAAACGCCCCCCTCCAAGGTCGCCGGCGCGCCTAAAGAGCTCCGTGTCGGCATCGTGACGCTGCTCTCCGGGCCGGCCTCGAGCACCTTCGGTATCCCCGCGAAGAAGGCCGCGGATGCCTGGGTGGAGAAGATCAACGACGAGGGCGGCATCGGCGGGGCGAAGCTCGTGCCGGTCCTCACCGACGAGGCCGGGCCCGGTGACAAGGTCGTCGCCGAGTTCAGGCGCCTCGCGGCGGACGAGAAGGTGGACCTGGTCATCGGCTATATCTCGAGCGCCAATTGCGTGGCCGTGCCCGCCGTCGCAGAGGAGCTCCGGGTCCTCACCGTCCTCTTCGACTGCGGGACCACCCGGGTCTTCGAGGAGGCGAAGTACAAGTATGTGTTCCGCACCGCCGCCCACACGGGCATCGATGGGATCGGCGCGGCCCGCTATCTCCTGACCGCCAAGCCCGATGTGAAGACGGTGGCCGGCCTCAACCAGGACTATGCGTGGGGGCGGGACTCGTGGGAGATCTTCATCCGCGCCCTCCGCAAGCTCAAGCCCGACGTCCAGGTGGTCGAGACCCTCTGGCCCAAGCTCTTCCAGGGCGACCTGTCGGCCGAGATCTCGAAGCTTCTCACCGCCAAGCCCGACGTGGTCTTCCACAGCCTCTGGGGAACGGACCTCGCCTCGGTGAATAGCCAGGGCCGGGTCCGCGGGCTCTTCCGCCAGAGCCTCGTCATCCACAACAACTCTGCGTTCCTCTTCAAGGAGTTTCGGGACCTGCCCGAGGGGTTCGTGGTGGGGTTCCGCGGCACGCACTGGCCCGAGGTGCCCGACCCCGCCAAGAATCCGCTCCAGAAGGAGTTCGTCGAGCGCTGCACGAAGAAGTTCGGGGAGCCGTGTGGGTCGCCCCACGGGAGCTATCACATGGTCCAGGCCCTCCAGGGGGTGAAGGCCGCCTACGAGAAGGCGATCAAGACGACCGGCCGGTGGCCAGGTGTGGAGGACGTCGTGCGAGCCTTCGAGTACCTCGAGTTCGACTCGCCGAGCGGGCGCATCGCGATGGCGGCCGGTGGCGGCCACCAGGCCATCGAGGATTCGCTCTACGGGACGGTAAAGCTCGACGCGCAGAAGAAGCAGAACGTGCTCACGAGCGTGCGGGTGTTCCCGGCCAAATGCGTCAACGCCCCCGACGGGGTGAAGACCCTGGACTGGATCGACCAGGGCTTCCGCGGCGCCCAGTGCCCGTGAGGTCGGCGGGCGGCGAACGACCGGCCTGAACCACCTCATCGTCGTCGCGCTCGACGGGATCAGCTACGCGTCGTGGCTGTTCCTGGTGTCGGCCGGCCTCACGTTCACCTACGGCGTCGTCCGAATCCTGAACCTCGCCCACGGTAACCTCTACGCCCTCGGGGCGTACATGGGCGCGTGGCTCGTCCTCGGCTGGGGATCGAGCGCCTGGCCCGCGCTGAGCTACCTGCTGCTCTTGCTGGCCGCCGTCTTCATCGGCGTGACGGCGGGGCCCGTCATCGAGCGCCTTTTCCTCCGCCGCGTCTACGGCAAGGAGGAGGAGATCCAGATCCTGCTCACCTTCTCCATCCTCCTAATCCTGGAGGACGTGATCAAGCTCGCGTGGGGCGTGAGCCCGCTCTTCGCCGACAGGCCGTATACGTACATGGGGGTGGTGCGCCTGGGCGGCGTCGACTACGCGGGCTACCCGTTCCTGCTGACCGGCATCGCCACGGTCACGGGTCTCCTCCTGTGGCTCGTCGTCACGCGCACGCGCTTCGGGAAGGTGCTGATCTC
>WNGM01002129.1_pt1 | contig 38919 bp, 32 predicted proteins | sample 5400571 | NCBI WGS metagenome assembly WNGM01 (sample SAMN13153378, study PRJNA577476) | soil metagenome | isolation source: 100 cm soil or saprolite under Garry oak tree replicate 2 | place: USA:California | collected 2016-06-15 | reverse complement strand
CGCTCAACTTACCACAATACGCTGCCAGCTCAAGGAGTCGCTCGTGCAAGACGATCCAGGCAGCATCATGATGTGGCAGGATGTAGCCTGTTCGATAGATCTCGAAGGTTGGCCCCGCCATCTTGCCAGGGAGGTCAGGACCGATCGGGAGGGTTGTGAGCAGTTGGCCTAGTGGCTTGATAGCCATGAACATGGCATTTACAGCAGTGCTGCTGAGCGTCTGCAACTCGTCTTCGGTTTCTTTGCCATGAATAAAATAGCGCATGAGCATCTGCAGCAAGACTTCGTAGCTGGCGTTGAAAAGTTCGGAGACGCCAGCAGTCACTGGATCGGAGATGAGGGGGACCTCGTTCGTATCGCTTGGCGGTCGCATGTAAGCCGCTACCACCGGTCGTGCTGGCTCAAAGCCTGGATCCTGCTGTTTCAAGTCGCGGTATTCTTGCATGATCTGCAGGAATCTACCGTAGTGCGCCTGGCGCCAATCACCCCGTGCTCCCTCCCCCTGTTCGATAACGGTCTCGATGGCTTGACATGCCGAAGCCAGATCGGTGACCGCGATCAGTTCGGGCCAACCGAAGTACTGCTGGGTGGCTTGCGCGCGGGGTGGACCGATGAAGACGCGCTGTTCGCCGTACTTATCAACCAGGTGACGGAACCCCTGCTCAATGCCACGATAGAGATGCCCCACTGTCGCAAAATCCTGGGTCTGGGGAACAATCTGGTCATCGTCGAGGGTGATACTGGGTTTGGGAATAGCCAGCATCGCAAATTCCGGGGCATCCTCCAGATCCATTCCTTCGGGCCGCTCCAAGTAGAGAAAATGCTGCAAGGCATGTTCGCCAAAAGGCAGCAGGGCCAGTTGGACCCCTGGCGGATAGTACTTCGAGCGTTGGGGAAAGTTGGGATGGCTAAAGAATGGATGGGACCCAATGGCGGTCAGCAAGTTGCTCACCAGGGCGAGATGCAGCATCTCCTGGGTAGCAACGAGAGAAACAACGCGCTCCCACCGTTTGATCGCTTCGAACTGAGCCGCCGTCACGCCCTCGCTCACCTCACGCTTCAGACTGAAAGCCGCAAACAGATATTCGCACATGATCATATGCTCCAGCGCCGCTGCTTCGGAGAGCATGAAGATCAGCTCTTCGCGGTCTTCGATCACAATCGGGGGTTCTTTGGTCAAGGTGATTGCTCCTTCTGTCTGTTTTCTCTGTGAGATATGGCGATAATGGCATCCTCTGCAGATATCTGCTAGCCGTTTATTATATCCCAAATCCTGGTCCTGTCCTATACCTGGTATAATGAACAAGAGAACAAGGGAGGGGACGGAAGAGATTTGAAGTGCAGTTGGCTGACCGGACGCGCGTACGTGGCAGCTTCGCCCTCTGGAAGCGCACACGGCATATCTTAAGGGCTTTGTCCGCTCCATGAGCCGAGCAGGCACGCCGAGGGATAATGGCTATGCGGAGCGGTTCGTGGGTCGGTTTAAGCTGGCAGTGGCCGAACGTCAACCCTATCGCACGTTGGGAGACTTTTTGCGAGCAGCCCAGCAGTGGGTGAACTTTTATAATACAACCAGGCCGCTTCACCAGGCAGGCAATAATGAGCGAGAAGAAAGCTATTACGGCTTCGCTCATGATTCGTCAGGCTGAACTCTGGTGCCTTGAAGCTACTCAGTGGTCTTTGGTAGCACAACCCCTATCTCCACCGCCTCCTCGTGGATAACTTCCGCTTCGCTCCGTTTGCTCAGTGCTCTGCGGTAGTAGAAGATGTGCAGTAAGATAGCGATAACGAAGACCATCCCTGCCAGGATGGACGCACCGAGTTCAGAGAAGAGTTGCTCGGTGCCGATGAACACGGCCCTGCCAGACAAAGGCTGCCAATCAGGGCATTCAGGTAGCCGAACATGAAGGTCACACTGCCGATGCGTTCGCCCAGAGGTATCGTTCTAAGACGCCAGCGGAAAGCGTGCTCAATAGCAGGCATCTGCTGTTTAAATTGCTGGATGTAGAATTCCTTAATTACATTCATGCAGAGGACGCTTTCTCTATACGCTTGACGCAGGTGAATGATCGTGATAAAAAAGGTGACGCTTACTATGGCAGCAATCAATAGCAAAGTCACTACTAAGAATTGTGGAATGGCGTGTGCACCGTTGCTGAATTGATAGATAGCTGCCAGCCCGGATGCCAGAACGCCGAGCAGCAGGTAGTAGAAACTCGAGATACGCGCTCGATCCTCCATCGCCTGATAGGCCGTGAGACTTGCGTAGTTAAACTCTTCGAGAAGCATATTCTCTGCTTTGAGCGAAACATCAAGCTTGTTGCTGGAGTCGTTAGCATGTTCAGTCGAGTCGCTATTCTGATAGGCTGTGGGTCTTGGAAAGGGCATGTTTGCTGCATCGCGAGCCATCGAAATTCCTCCTGCAGTTATACTCTTCAATATGAAGCTAACATGACTTCTCGCGCTTCACCAGGCTGATAAATATTTCCCTGCTGAGTATAGCATGTATTGCGAAGGATTGAAACGCACCCTAAAGATTGCTCGTTTGTTGTCTTTGCTGTGTTTTACGTGTATACTACTTAATGGTTCCCTTCACCTCCGCGCAAGTTGTTGCTTTTAGCTCGACCTGTTCGTAATCTCCGATGTAGCGTAAAGTAAACGTACCTCCTAGAAAGGAAGGAAGATACAGAAAGGACTGAGAAATGCCATCAAAACAAGGAGACTTGTCTTTGCTTGACCACCCGATTGCACAAGAATTGCTCCATTCCACAGTTCCAGCGCGGCTGGCTTATGCCTGGAAGGACGGGACACCGCGCGTTGTTCCCATCTGGTTTCACTGGAATGGTGAGGAAGTGGTGCTTGGCACTCCACCTAAAGCACCAAAGGTGATGATACTTCCAGACCACTCACAAGTAGCACTGACGATCGACAGCAACCAGTGGCCATATAGGGCGCTACTCATCCGAGGCATTGCTAAGGTTGAGACGGTAGAGGGGGTATCTCCAGAGTACGCTGCGGCAGCAGCGCGGTACTTCGGCGAGGAGCAGGGACGGGCCTGGGTGGCACAAATACGTGCGATGTTGGCACAAATGACCCGTATTTCCGTTCGGCCTATCTGGGTGGGCCTCTTGGACTTCGAGACGCGTTTTCCCAGTGCAATAGAGGCCGCGATGGCGGGTTTATGAAGTTAGGATCAACGAGAAGCTTGATAGTGTATTGCTATCAGGCTTCTTTGATTTTTCCACCCAATCCTACCTTGTTCGCAGCAACACTGTTTTTCATAACGCGGAAGAAAACGCTTTTTTGAAAAGCGAGGCCAAAGTGTTGCGGAGTATACCATCTCACATAATGTAAAGGCAACGATTTGGCTGCTTCTTGGTGGTTAACTCGTATTACTCTGGCATATGTGTCTGTTGTCTTGTCGCTTGGCTCAGATTATTGCAAAAGCAAGCGGGTCTGCATTACTTCTTACTGATGAGCTTTAAACAAATTATTGCATTTTCCTAATAAATAGCGTATAATTAAAAAGTCTTCTAGTTCTTCTCATAAGCTAGATTCCTCGGATGAAACAGCACTCAAAGCACCTCGTTGTGCCTTCCATCTCTCATCTATGAATGAAGGGGTGAACGACGTTGATCAATCAGGCGCGATTGTCACCCGGAAGACATGTTCCTGATGGATGGTGAGCATGAGAGGGAAAGCGTGCTTCAGGCCTGCCTACGGCGACAGCCTGGACGATCAGTGCTCATTGGAGCACAGGAAGTGAGCAAGCAACGAATGAGCAAGCAAGAACCACTGAAGCCCCCTTGCAGGGTAGTGTCGGAGGGATCGCGATGATGGTAGACCGCTACTATGTCCAACGCCTTACTGAGCAGGTTTTTTTGATCCGGGAGTGCCTGTCCGCGGACGGAAAGCCAGGATCCAATGACCGCATCGTCCGATCGTTTGATATTCGCCACGACGCATACATGTATGCTGACAGTGTGAACGATAAGCAAAGGAAGCTCGATGAACACTACGGCCACTGGGCTCAGTCCGCTATATGAGAGAAGGGGGCAGGCTTGATACCTGTCTCAAGAAGGAGTCATAAACCATGACCTACTCACGCAGAAACAGTGCTGAGGAGCAAAAAGAGGCATGCCAGAAAGCAAAACAGCTAACAGTCATGTGCGAAAAACTCCATATCACACTTGATCCTATTGACTGGCAAAACTCCGGATTGCTGGCATGTGTGACAGTGAATACCATCGAGATATCTGATCTCCTGGACCTCGGTCAACAGGATAGCGATTCCATTCTACGTCGAATTCGGATCAAACTTCTCGAACACGCTGCTCTCGAAGCCCTTCGCGCTCGACCAGGTCTCAAAGTCTCGATCTGGAGTCCTGTTGATGTAGTACAACCACAAGAGTTTTTGAGCCTCTGGATTCTCACCATGGAGACTGATGAGCGCATAGCTATCGCTGAATATATCAGAAACGGACAGCGCGTCTATGAACACTATGAATGCGATTTGAACGATGGACAACAGCTAGCAAAGCTCTTTGGACCAGTTCATAAAGGTGAGTATCAACTTGGTGATACTGTCACAATTGAAGAGCATGAGCGGAAATGCACCGGGGAGATCATCTACATTATTCCACCAGGCAAGGCGCTCACTAGCCGTAAATATCCATCAAGAGGTTACCATACCATTTTGGGAAAAGCATACACGAACGACGTTTCATCAAGGTATATTATCGATTGCAATGATGGTTTCCCCCATGTGGTCAACCAGTCGCAAGTCATCTTTTAAACTACGCTCCTTCTCTCCTCGCACCCCAAATATTAGATGGTGAACATTCGTCTTGTTGTTGCATACTCTCCTTCACTGCTCTCGATGATCTTGCATTATAGTCGCAGCAAAAGCAAAAACGTGACAGGCATGGTCTACTGCTTGCCCGCTGTTTTCACATGCTTTTTCTGCCTTTGCAATAGCTTGCCGTGCTCTCTTTTTTCTGCCCGCTTGCTTCTTGCTCGTATAAGACATTAAGAAATCTTTACCGATCTGGTACATTCTTGACCATATCTTAACTTTATCTCCACCGACATCGCTGTCTGTCTAACTTAGCCTTTGAGGAGGTCAAGATGCGTTCTCTTTGAGAACACTATATTTAAAGAAAGACAAGGAGAAGTCACAATGTCAGTCATTTCTCGCAATCGACGGCGAATTAGCATTGGTATGACCTCTACACTCTCGGCGTTCATCCTTGCCCTCGTATTCACCCTTTCTTCAGGAGCCCTCACCTTTGCGGCGGGCTTAGTCCAAATCAGCAGTGATCCGTTCACCAACAACACCAGTAATCACAAGACGGAAGTTGAGCCGGACACCTTTGCCTTTGGTAATACGATCGTTTCGGCATTCCAGCAAGGCCGCTTCTTTGATGGCGGAGGTTCTGATATCGGTTTTGCGACTTCCACGGATGGTGGTGCTCACTGGACTCATGGTTCCCTGCCCTCTGCCACCGTCAACTCAACACCACCAAACCCGACGTATGCCCGTGCCAGTGATGCCTCAGTGGCCTTCGATGCCAAGCACAATGTGTGGATCATCTCCTGGCTTGGTCTCAGGCCGCCTGTTCCATCTGTTGTAGATGTCCTCGTCAGCCGCTCGACGGATGGGGGACTGACGTGGGGAACACCTGTGGTGGTGAATGCCAGTGGTGATTTTAACGACAAAAACTGGACCGTCTGCGATGATACGGCTAGCAGCCCCTTCTACGGGAATTGTTATACCGAGTTCGACGACTTTACCAAGCTTAACCTTGTCCAGATGAGCACCTCCACCGACGGCGGATTGACGTGGGGAGCGGCAAAGACGACTCCCGACAATACCTGCGTTATCGGCGGACAACCCGTCGTGCAGCCCAATGGGACGGTCATTGTCCCCATAGACGATTGTCTTGAGACGTCGATTCTGTCTTTCAGGTCCACCGATGGTGGCAATACCTGGAGCAAGGCAGTCCTTGCTGCACAATTACTAAATGACGGTCATCCCGGCGCTATTCGTTCACCTGACCTTCCCTCCGCTGAAATTGACAGCTCGGGCAGAGTGTACGTCACCTGGACAGACTGCCGGACTGAAAACTTCTGCAATTCAGGAAACAATGATCTCCTGCTGATCACCTCCGACGATGGCATCACTTGGAGCCTGCCGAAGCGCATCCCGACCAGCTCGGTGGGCAGTGGCGTCGATATACTCATTCCCGGGCTGGCCGTGGACAGGAGTACGTCTGGAAGTTCCGCCCATCTTGCGGTTGTCTACTACTCCTTCCCGAGCATAAATTGCAATGCCACCGGCACCGCCAACACTCCCAAATGTCTGCTTAATGTCGGTTTCCTCACCTCCACCAACGGTGGGGACAGTTGGAGTTCGCCGGTGCAACTGGCGGGACCAATGACACTGACGTGGCTACCGCTCACGACTCAGGGTTTCATGGTGGCCGATTACCTCTCGACCTCCATTGTCCCGGGTGCTGCTAACGCCACACCCGTGTTTGAGGTGGCCAGCGAACCAACGATAGGAAAAACTTGTACCAACATTAAGACAGGCGCTCCAGGCTCACATTGTAACCAGGCCACGTTCACGTCGCTTCAGGCACTAGCGGGCGGCCCGAACGCAGCCACCACCGTCAGTGCGTCTGTTAGCAGTCAGGCTCAGCTAAACGCAAAGAGCACGAGCAGCAGCAGAAAAACTGCATTTTAAGCGCGGCAGCGCACTATAAACGGTACATCTGAGGGCGAGCATAGGCCGTTGTTCCTCGAAGGAACAACGGCCTATGTTTACAGATCTAAAAGAGTTATTGCTTTTTATCGCTTTAAATGGGTAGATCCCAAAGATAAGTTCTAGTATAACCATACAAGACCAGCTCCTTCCTCTCTCGCTCGTTCATGGATGCCATCCAAATATATCATCGAGCAATTTACTCCATATCTCCCCGAAGTACCGAGCACACAAGTAAAATCGTCCCACGATCGCAGCCTTAATGACCATTAGTAGTCAAGGAAACTGGAAAATTTGCTATTCCCTTGTGTCTGACCTGTCCCTGTGGTACAATATAACTCGGGCGAGGACATTGGTCCCCGCCCGAACTTATGAGAAAAGCGAATAGTGACGCATGGAAATTCTCTGGCTTGGCCACTCCTGTTTCCAGTTACGTGGCAAAAACGTTACCTTGATAACCGACCCATTCTCTCCTCAGCCAGGCTACTCGCTGGGCAAGGTCAATGCCCCTATCGTCACCATCAGCCATAACCACAGTGGGCATAACTATGCCCAGGGTGTCGGCGGCAATCCACGTGTTGTGCGCGGTCCCGGCGAGTATGAAATTAGTGATGTGCTGATTACCGGCGTAGCCTCCTACCACGATAATAAACGTGGACAGGAACTTGGGCGGAACACGATCTATGTCATTCACATAGATGACCTGGTTATCTGTCACCTGGGCGATCTGGGCCATACGTTGCAAGAAGAACAGTTAGAAGAAGTTGCTGATGCCGATATCCTGCTGATACCAATCGGCGGGCATAATACCATCAATGCAACCCAGGCGGCTGAGGTGATCAGCCAGGTAGAGCCGCATATTGTTATTCCGATGCATTACCGCACCTCCGCCCTGGAAGAGAAGCGTGATACTCTCGATCCCCTGGACAAGTTTTGCCGCGAAATGGGAGTCGACATGATGAACACGCAGCCAAAACTCATTGTCACCCGTAATAATCTGCCTGCAGAGATGCAAGTGGTAATTCTATTGCAGCGGAGCTAGCACAGACCTTTCGTTCGACAAAACGTGTTGGCCCATTTTTATTTACTGAAAGTGCTTGCAAAGAAGTCCTTATGTAGGTTGTTCATGAGAACCTCGCAACAATGGAGCGTATAGAGGTTCTTCTTTTGTAGTGTAGCACGATGCCTTATGTACAAAATCAAAGCTCCGGGTAAGGGGGTCAATATGTCAAAATATATCTTTGTAACTGGTGGTGTGGCATCTTCTGTGGGAAAGGGAATAAGTGTTGCTTCGCTAGGACGTTTACTAAAAAATCGTGGGATCTCGGTCTCTATCATGAAACTGGACCCCTACATAAATGTCGATCCCGGTACGATGTCTCCCTACCAGCATGGCGAGGTCTTTGTCACGGATGATGGCGCCGAGACCGACCTCGACCTGGGTCACTACGAACGGTTTACTGATGAGCCGTCCTACCAGGCGAACAATGTCACCACGGGACAGGTCTATGCCGCTGTCATAAGCAAAGAGCGCCGTGGCGAGTACCTGGGTGGCACAATCCAGGTTATCCCACATATCACCAACGAAATTAAAGAGCGCATCCACGCGGTTGCGCGGCGCTCCGACGCGGACGTGGTGATTGTGGAAGTTGGCGGAACCGTTGGCGATATCGAGGGTGAGCCGTTTTTGGAGGCGATACGCCAGATGCGTAAGGACGTTGGACGTACCAATGTGCTCTACTTGCACGTTACCCTCCTGCCCTATATTGGCGCGACAAAAGAACTGAAAACGAAGCCAACGCAACATAGTGTCAAAGAACTGCTGCGCGTCGGTATTCAACCGGATGTCATTCTCTGCCGCTCGGACTATCCCATGACCGACGAGCTGCGCGAAAAAATCGCCTTATTCTGTAATATTGAAGCCAGGGCGGTCATCCCGATGCTGACCGCCGAAACTATCTATGAAGTGCCCTTGATTCTGGAAGAGGCCGGCCTGGGTGAGTACATGGTACAGGAACTTGGTTTGCCGCGCTGGGAACCGCAGATGCAGGAGTGGCGTGACCTGGTAGAAAAGATTAAACGGCCACGCCCTGAACTTTCCATTGGCCTGGTCGGGAAATATGTCGAACTGCATGACGCCTACTTGTCCGTTGCCGAATCGCTACGCCACACCGATTGGTATCATGATGTAGATATCGATATCAAATGGATCAACTCTGAAGCCCTTGATGAGATGGGCGATGGCTACACCGAGATCCTGGAAGCCCTGGACGGCATCGTGGTACCAGGTGGCTTTGGTCACCGCGGTATCGAGGGAAAAGTAAAGGCCGCGAACTTTGCCCGTCGTATGGATAAACCATACCTGGGACTCTGTCTGGGAATGCAAGTGGCCGTCGTCGAGTTAGCTCGCAATGTGCTGGGACTCGAAGGCGCCAACAGCACCGAATTTGATCCGCAGACCCCTTATCCCGTCATCGATCTGATGAATACGCAGCGCCAGGTGGCCGATAAAGGTGGTACCATGCGCCTGGGCAATTGGGTCTGTTGTCTCACTCCTGGAACAAAAGCCTACCAGGCCTATGGCGAAGCGATCGTCTTTGAGCGCCACCGCCATCGCTACGAGTTCAACAATGAATATCGCAAGCGCATGGAGACACATGGCATGGTTGTGAGTGGCCGTTCCGCCGATAATAATCTGGTCGAGATCATAGAACTGGCCAACCATCCCTGGTTTGTGGCATCACAGTTTCATCCAGAATTTAAGAGTCGTCCCAATCGTCCGCATCCATTGTTCCGCGATTTCATCGGGGCGAGCCTGCGCATGAAAAAAGCAACAGTTGCGGCACTAGAGCAGGAAGCGAGTGTAGGAATGGGGATAGGTACCCGTGTTGCCGTTAGCACAGGGGAGCTGGAGGATCACGCTCATCCCTACACGGTTACCCATCCAGACGCTTGCATTGAGAAGTAATTATGTTATATCTGAGTCAACTGCTAGGTGCACCCGTGGAAGACCACCAGGGTGCGCGCGCAGGGAAAATTGTTGATATTACCGTGCCAGTTGCGCAACTGGGTCGGCCCGAAGCTGCTGTGCCACGTGCCTTGCTGATCGAGGGTCATGAAGGCCAGCGCTGGCAAATACCCCTTGATGCGGTAGAATGGCGCGAGGGTACCCCGCGTCTCCGTTTACCGCTAGAGCAATATTCCCTCCACCCTGCTGAACTACCGGAGGAAGAAATAAGCCTCGCGGAGGATGTCCTTGACAAACAAGTCATCGATATCGAGCGTAAAAAGGCTGTGCGCGTCAACGATGTTTGCTTCGGCGATGATTGGCACCTGCTGGGCATTGATAACAGTACCCTTGGCCTCGTACGTCGCCTGGCTCCCAACTGGCTGTTGGGCACCAAGAATAGGCGCGCTCCCACAAATTTGATCCCCTGGGAACAGATCGAACTTATTGGAAAGCAGCGTCCTGCAGAGGATGAGGCAGTTGAAACCCCTGCTGTACCGTCGCGTCCACTGAGTGGACATCTTGCCGAACTACATCCGGCTGACATCGCGGAGATCGTGCATCAGTTGACTCCTGGACAGGGAGCGCGGCTGATTGAAGGGCTGGACGATGAAACCGCGGCAGATGCCATGGAAGAGATCGATACTGAGCGCCAGAGCTATATCCTTGAAAATATTCAGTCCGGCCGTGCTGCCGATATATTGGATGCCATGGAACCTGACGAGGCCGCTGATTTGCTTGCTCAATTGCCCGAGGAGCGCGCCCAGGAACTCCTGAAACTGATGAGGCGCGAAGAGTCGGAAGATGTCCAGGAGCTACTGGAATATGCAGCGGATACCGCCGGTGGTCTCATGACGACCGACTACGTGGTTGCCAATCAGACAAAAAGTGTCGCCGAGGCTCTGGAAGCGGTGCGCATAAATATCCGAGAGCACGACATCCGCACCGCCTACGTTTACTGTGTCACCGATGAAACGCAGGACGAGTGTGTTTTGCTGGGGGTGGTATCCATCTGGGACATGCTGGCGGCTCCTCCTTCGCAATCCCTGCAGGAACTGATGGAGACCGACCTGATTACCGTGCAGCCTGCTACAGATGCTCACACCGTTGCCCAGATCATGGCGAAGTATAATCTTCTGGCCGTGCCTGTGGTGAATAAGGATGGTATCCTCGAAGGAGTCGTCACCGTCGATGACGCCCTCGATGTCTTGCTGCCTGCCGATAAACGTCGTAAGCCCACGCGGATGTACTGATATTGATGAAAAGTGAACGAGGGGAGATCTATCGGGAGGCGGCGAAAAGGCAAATGGAGCTATATAAAGCACTTTTGGGGGACGTAGAAGAGTAGATTCCCTCATATATGCTTTCGCAGTAATTGCTGGAAGGCTGATACAAACATATCAGCCTTCTCTTCTCTAAACACACCTAAGATATAGCGGTCGGGGCGAACAACAACGAAGAGGTTCCTATAATAGTCCGGGAAACTTGTGTCATTTGCCTGCACCACGGTCAGATGTGTACCTCCACCCATCAGTTCATGTGCCCTATCAGGGGAAAGTTCCTGGTGAATAATGGTTTCCTTCTCTTTTCCGTGGGTGCAAGGTTGAATACATACAAAACGTGCTCCCAGGCGCTCCCAAAATTCAGTTTTCAGCGCAGCAAAGGCCTCCTCAGGGTTATGGTGCAAACGCAGCACTGCAAAACCCGGCCCTAGAATCTCATCGAGCAGGATATGATGCCCGTGCGCCGTTATCACTCCGGGTTGTGGCAGCATCTGGCCGCTCAACATTTTTAGCTTGTGTTCTCCATAGGGAAGTAAAAAGCCTTTGTTATACTTTGGCTGTGGTTTGAGACGGCCCTCCAAAAAAAAATCGTGCACAGTCGGCAGCCGGTTGAGCAGATGGAAACAAATATCGCGAAAATAAGCTACGGGCCTCTTTGTTGGCATGACAATATTGCCCAAAAAAGACGAGAGGCGGATCATTTGCGCTATATGCCGGTGTCGTTCTTCGTGGTATGTATCGAGCAATTGTTTACCGGCAAGGCCTCGCAGGACCATCGCCAGTTTCCAGGTCAAGTTATGCGCATCGCGCAGCCCGCTATTTAGCCCTTGACCACCAAAAGGAGGCATCATATGGGCCGCATCTCCAAGGAGGAACACTCGCCCTTTTGAGAGCCTCTCTGCAAGAGTCGCATGAAATGTATAGATCGTCTTACGAATAATCGTGGATTGAGGAGATCCACCTGCTTGTTGGATCAAGGCGGCGATGTTTTTTTCCTGTAAAAGTTCTTGCTCTTTCTCTCCTGGCATGAGCATAAATTCCCATCGCCTGCCCTTATGCGGGGTTGGAACAGTCACAGTAGGCCTTTCTGGATTACAGAAAAACATAGCGATAGGGGCAGCTTCCTCGTTGGCAATAACATCGACGACTAGCCATTGTTGGGCAAATGTCGTCCCTTTCATGGGAATATTCAGTATACGCCGGACCGTACTTCTGCCGCCATCACAGGCCAGCAAATAGCTGCACATTATTGTTTGCAGCGTCCCACTGGGAGTGCGAATAGTGACAATTACCTTGCTATCGGTTTGCTCGTATGATTCGACGGTAGACTGAAATCGTATGTTGACGCACTGGAATCGCTGTAGACCTTGTAAGAGCGTGGCTTCAAACTCGGGCTGGTTAAATGTAGAGATCAGTGGATAGCCATTTCTCCTGTTTGTCGGAGCTACCCTTGCGAACAAGCGCCCTGCCGACACATAGTGGGCATGGATATCTAATAATACGCTCTTGCTGACAGCGTCACTCAGGCCTATTGCCTGGCATATACGCAGCCCTTCATCATCAATTGAAATAGCTTTGGGGTAGTCGCTTAAAGAGGCATTCCGTTCAAGGATTAATGTATCAATGCCAACCATTCCTAACAAATTGCCTGCGGTCAGTCCAGTTGGACCAGCTCCTACGATAACGACAGACACAGCTTCACTATCCTGGTTTCCCGTGGCAGCGCCAGGATGTGGGTTTGTGGGTGTATCCCTCATTAAAACGTACCCTCTCTATGCATCAAGATATTGTGCTTATATAGAGGATACGGTAATGTGATACAAGGGAGCAAGGGAGCAAGAGAACAAAAGAACAATACTACGTACTTTAACTTCGCCCAATTCTCCTCAAAAACAAGGAATCCAGTGAAATTTCAGGATTTTTCTCCACGCAACGAAGCGCTTACCTGATGCAGATGCCGAAAAATTTCCCTGTAGGATTGAAGAACGCTCGTCTCATGATAGGGGATGGAGCACTCCTGACAGAAGGCTTTGACGTTCTGCTGCGCTTCTTTCAATTTATTTCTGGGAATTGTCGGGAAAAGGTGATGCTCAATCTGGTAATTCAGTCCACCGTACCAGAAGTCAGTGAAGGGGTGAGCCCTGACATTGCGCGAGCTAAGTACCTGCTGATGTAGGAAATCTATAGAGCTGTCTTTGTCCAGAACAAGCATACCTTTGTGGTTGGGGGCTGCAACTGAACCCAGGTACAGGCCAAAAAGTGCACGATGGATTACAAAAAAGAGTATCGCTTGCCAGATGCTCAGACAGGAGAAGAGCAAGCCAAAGTAAAGTAGGTAGTGGATGGACATAAGAAAGGCCTCTGTCAGGGGGTACTTTGCTTTCTTCTTGAGCAGGAAGCCAATACTAAAGATCAGGAACGATACCCATCCCAGCAACTCCAATGGCAGGAATAGGTATGCCTGGTATTTTACCATGAAGCGAAGAAATCCTTGTTTGCTTTGTGCCTCTTCCTCAGTAAAGGCGAGCATTGGGATAGCGATGTCGGGGTCAAGTTCGGGTTCATTCGGATGACCATGATGCCGGTTATGCTTATCGATCCACCAACTCCAACTCCAACCGAGCAAGAGATTCGCCACGATAAAGCTACCGGTCTCGTACAGCCGGTTTGTGCGGAAAATCTGCCGGTGCCCCAGATCATGACCGATGAAGCCTATTTGAGCGAAGACAAAGGCCAAAAAGACCGCATTGAGGAGTTGAAGCGAGGTATGCTTTGCAACGAGCAGGATGGTCAGGCTGACAGCCAACAGGCTCAAGGTAAACAGAATTTTGTAGGTATAATAGGTCGGCTGCTGATCCATTAACCCTTTTTGCTTTATGCGTCGTTTCAACTCAGCGTATGCGTTTATGGGGGGGCGCTGGGCGAGATCACTGAACTGCGGAAGGCTCGGGTTATCGCTGGAGTCGTCAAGTGCTGTGAGTTTTTGGACCTTTCGCGCTTGGATGTCAATTTGTTCTTGCATGTTTTTGCACTCCCTGGATAGGATAATGGCAGCTCGATGTAGCTGTGTTAATGATGCGGTTGTTTGACTATAGTTATAGGCGCTTTTGTCCTGGATTGCAACCAGAACTACTTTTTCTGGAAGACCATCCGTTGGTGATCGATGATTTCTCTCCGAAAACATTCCTTGTCGTAGCCCTTACGAAGAAACTCTGTTCGCTGTCGAAAATCGTGGTCTGTCAGAAAACGCGGTACAAGTTTGGCAACGGCCAGGAACCGTGGGAAACTAAAATAGAGAGGTCTAAAATTTGAAAAGGTAAAGTTCCAAAGCTTGCTCCATTGTTCAATGGTTTCAAGATAATCCAGCCGACCGTTATTGTCAGAAATGAGTTCAAAGTATGGTGCTGCAGCTCTAAGAATATGTTCTTCTCCAAAAGGAAGCCAGGAGCCTGGGAAGAATGCTTTTGCGATAGCCGCGATATATTCGTTCGACCCTTTTTCTGCCTGCAAAGATATGCGCTGGTAGGCAGGAGCGTTTTTCCCCAGCATCATGGTTTGCAAATACAGTCTTCCACCTGCTGGTAAAAGTTCATGGCACAAGCGAAAGAAATGGTCATAAATCACATCTTGCTTACCTGCTAAATATTCTTCGATAGAACAGAAATGTTCAAATGCTCCAACGCTGACAATACCATCAAATGTGCCAAAAGTATCAATCGTCACCTCTTTCCAGTCCTTGGTATACACTTCAAGACCGCTTTGCCTGCACACCTCTGCTTGTTTCCTGGATAAGGTTAATCCAATACTGCGTCCAGCTCTCTCCTGTACTACCCTAAGGACGGGGCCAAACCCACAGCCGATGTCAAGCACGCTTGAACCAGCTTTGAAACGTATGCCATCGAGAATATAGTCATGTTTATCTCTTTGTGCCTGGGCCAGGGTCTTAGAAAAATCACCGTTATACATGGCACAAGTGAGATCGGCATTTTCACCAAAGCTTAAACGGAAAATTTCGTCCATAAAATTATAGATTTCTTCGATTTCTTGCTGATTAGCCATGAGGGCCTCCATTTCTTGTTACCAGTTTTTTCTTTCTATAAAAATTACAGTATTCGCTGAGATTTTTCAGTGCTCGTCCTTTTGGTGATACTCCACATCTTTATCTCGTAACGCTTTATGAGGGATTATCATACCAAATTGTGACTCTCGTCATTCTGTACTACAACTCCCATATGAGGATGAGCTGTATCGGACGGCACAGGTCCGTCGGCATCAAACAGTCGGCGCAAGTAATCGTTCAGGAAAAGATCTTGAGGATCAAGGGTAGCTCGAATGCGTCGGAAATCGTGCCAGTGCGGATAGAGAGTTGCCAGCCTTGCCGCATCCAGGGTATGCATCTTTCCCCAATGTGGGCGTCCGTCATAGCGTAGCAAAATCTCCTCAATATGCTGGAAGTAGGATTCGTAGGCCATCCCTCGATACATATGCACAGCGATATAGGCCGACTCACGCTGATAGGCCGGACTGAGCCAGATGTCATCGGCATGGACAAAACGACACCCCAGTGGGACATGAACCTGGAAGCGATGCTGCTTGATGCAAGCCTGTATCTCACTCAACACTGTTTGCACATGCTCTGCTGGAATAGCGTACTCCATCGCTTGAACCCGCACCACGCGGGGCGCTACATACAGACGATGGCTATAGTTGACCTCGTTAACAGGAGCGATACTCATTGCTGAAAGCTTGCTGATAGTCCCGGAAAGGGGGGGAAGCAGTCGGCAGCACTCAGATAACAGCCAGTAGAGGCCATTTTCTAGCACGATCTTGTTGAAATTCCCCCAGAGGCTACTCTTGCTCACAGGAACTTCAGTCTCATTAAGGAACTTGGCCTGCACCCAGGGAGTATGAGGAAACCAGAAAATCTCAAAATGACTATGCTCTTGATTGTAGTGTTCAAGATTGGTCAAGCAATCGCTTAAACGCTCACGATAGCTCTTGAAATGGAGACGCTTGGCGGGTACCACACGCAGTTTTACTTTGGCGATTACCCCAAGTGTGCCTAATGATACCTGTGCTGCCTTAAATATGTCAGGATTCCGTTCAGGTGAACATTCCAGTAATTCACCTGTTGCTGTGACCAGCGTGAGACCATCCACCTGTGTCGACAGAGTGCCAAAGCCTATCCCAGTGCCATGTGTGCCAGTGCTGATTGCGCCGGCAATACTTTGTACATCGATGCCGCCAAGATTCTCTTGAGCCAGTCCACGTGCGTAAAGGACTTCTCCGAGAGTGTTGAGCGGAGTTCCAGCGAGCACTGTCACCGTATTGCTTTCGGTATCTATCTCCTCAATGCCCTGTATATGCTCCAGGGACATCAAGACATCATTCGTCTGTACCAGTGGTGTGAAAGAGTGACCGGAACCGACTACCCGCACATGGCGGTTGTCACTGCTACAGGCTTTGATTATCTGTACCAGTGCATCAATGCTAGTGTTCTGTCCATGATGAAATGATGGGTGGAGGGAAAAAGGGGTATCCTTGAAGAGCAAGAAAAAACAAACTACTGCTCAACAAGGAGAAGCCCCATGAAGAAGTATATCGTAAAGTTAGCGGAGGAAGAACGAGTGTCTCTGTCCAAACTGATCGCCCAGGGTCAGGCGTCGGCGCGAAAACTGGCGCACGCACGTATCTTACTGAAAGCCGACAGCAGCGAAGGCGGCCCAGGCTGGACCGATCAAGCCATCAGTGAGGCGTTGGAAGTTGGCACGGCGACGGTCGAGCGGGTGCGGCAGCGCCTGGTAGAAGAGGGAGTGGCCGCCGCGCTCACTCGGCACCGGCCACACACGCCGCGCCTGCGCAAATTGGATGGAGAACAGGAGGCGCATTTGATTGCGCTGGTGTGCAGCCAGCCGGAGGAGGGACAGGAGCGCTGGACCTTGCAACTGCTGGCCGACAAGCTGGTGCAATTGCAGGTCGTGGAGAGCATTTCGCGGGAAACGGTTCGACAAGTGTTACAACAGAACGAACTCAAGCCGTGGCTGAACAAGCAGTGGTGTATCCCGCCCAAGAGCAATGCCGAGTTTGTCTGCCAGATGGAAGAGGTGCTCGCGGTCTACACCCGCCCCTATGATGAGCGGCGTCCGCAAGTCTGTGTGGACGAAACGAGCAAGCAGTTGATCAGCGAAACCCGTGTGCCGTTACCCATGCAGCCGGGGCAGCCGGAATGCTCCGGGCAAGCGCTATGTGCAAGTGACCCAGCAGCGCACCAAAGCCGACTTCGCCCGCTTCATGCGCGATCTGGTGGACGTGTATTATCCGGCTGCCGAGAAGATCGTGCTGGTCATGGATAACTTGAACACGCATACCCTGGCAGCCCTGTATGAGGTGTTTGAGCCAGCCGAGGCTCGCCGCCTGATCGAGAAGCTGGAACTGCATTACACCCCCAAGCACGGCAGTTGGTTGAACATGGCCGAGATCGAATTCTCAGTGCTCACTCGGCAATGTTTGGATCGTCGCGTCGGCTCGCGCACGGAACTGGAACACGAGGTGGCTGCTTGGCAAACCAAACGCAATGGGCAGGCGGTCGGCATCAACTGGCGCTTCACCACGGCTGATGCCCGCATCAAGCTCAAGCACCTCTACCCATCAATTGCTGATTGACAGAACACTAGCAGGTTTAGCGACTTGTTGCGGTTTGCATTGTACAGACCCGGACCAGTTGTGCCAGCGCCTGGTCTGTGAGGTATCCATCGTGGTGTCTCCTCTCTTCTTTTGATCGAACATCTGTCAGGAACCGGTTATGTGGTGAGCGTAAGGACACCCCTTGACATCTTTTCGCGTCTCAGTGCTATCAGAAGCTCTCGATATTGCGTCTTTCACAGGCTCCAGTCTGACGGGCAGCCCATACTTTGAGCGCAGCGTGATGAGCGGCAGTGGCTCGACGACATGATCGGGCAGCACACGCGGGAAGTAGCGCTGCAGGATCATGGGCAGTACCAGGAACAGTTCCAGCTGGGCCAGCGACTTGCCCACGCACATACGTGAGCCGCCGCCAAAGGGGAAATAGGCCCATTTCAGAGCTTTCTGGCTCTGGAGCGGGTCCCAGCGCTCTGGACGAAATATATTGGCGTCCTCCCAGAGGTCGGGGTGTCGATGCAGGACCCATTGATTAAACATGAGCAATGTCCCGGCGGGAAAGCGGTAGCCATCCAGCTCAAAATCTTCAACCGCGCAGCGCCCTTGCACCCATCCCGAGGGGTACAGGCGCATGGATTCTTTAATGACCTGATCCAGGTAGGTCAATTGAGGTAGATCGCTCAGGTCGGGATCGCGCCCGCCCAGAACAGTCCGTAGTTCAGCTCGCACCTTCTCGAACACCGCTGGATGCTCTGAGAGCAGGTATATCGTCCAGATCAGTGTGTTGGTCGAGGTCTCATGACCGGCGGCGATCAGCGACACGAGCGCATCTCGCGCCTCCTTTCTGGTTATTTTGTTGCCGTTCTCTTCCTCAGCCGAAAGCAGGATCGAGAGGATATCCCCGACATCGTGAGTATCGGCAAGCCGCCGCTCGATAAGACCGTTAATGAACGCATCGCATTTGCGCGTGGCGGTCATGCGTTTGCCGAAAGGGGTGAAGGGAAGATCGAGTGGCAGGTTCAAAAGTCCCTCAATCACGCTGATCGGATTGGAGATCATGCCGTCGATAGTCTTAGCGATGTTCGTCTCCTCTTTGAGAACATCGATATTGACCAGTATCTTGATGATCATGCGCAGGATGAGGGCTTGCATCTCGCTCGCGAGATCGACTTCCATTCCAGGCTGCCATCTGTCCACTGCCTCTCGCGTGTATTGAACAATCATGCCGGTATAGTACTCGACGCGCCGCCTGGAAAAAGCCGGTTGGAGGAGGCGACGTTGTCGATCATGATCCTTCCCATCGGTCGTCAGCAGAAAATCTCCCACCAGTTCGCGCAGACCTTCAGCCACTTTGTTCGAGAACGTGCGCGCCAGCAACGAAAAGAGAAGCAGTTTGCCGAAGACGAGTCCACCTGCAACCTCCCGATTCGTGAAATTGCGCGGATTTTCCGTCAAAACATAGCGGACATGCTCAGGTCGGAACAAGAGGATGACAGGTGTTCTTCCAATATAAATTGTTGCCATCCGACCATATCTCCGCTGAACATACAATAAGAAGCCGAGCTGATCTCGTCTCAATTGAAACACATTGCCAAGGAACGGCAGCCCTTTAGGGCCAGGAGGAAGTGTATAAGTATTCTGCAACGGAACCACCCTTTTTGACTGAAGTAGACGATATTCATAGGGGAAGAAGTAGGGCCAGGATTCGCGCGAAAATCGGTAAGCCTACACTTTTTTCACGGCCAGCACAACATTTATACCACCGGCGCCGCGACCACCAATGAGAACTGCAGGTTGAGACAATGGGCGAGTCTCGTCTCGCACTAAGTTCAATCCATAACCAGGTTCTAGCTCCTCGCAGTTGATTGTTGGCGGGATGGCCCGATGCTGAAGTGCCTGGAGCGCTGTAATCGTGTCCAGTACTCCAGCGGCGGCATAGCTATGACCTATCATCGTTCTTGGGACACTCACAGGGAGGTCTTCAACGTCAGTGCTGAAAGCTCTATGCAGCGCATCAGCCTCGCCAGCGTCGGATGGAAGCATAGCCTGTCCATCCAGGCTGAAGTAGCCAATATCCTGTGTGCGTAATCCAGCCTCCTGCATCGCAAGGCACATGGAACGAGCATACTGTTTGCCACTGGATGAGGGAGGCGTGAAACCATTGGCATCATTGGTCTGTCCATAGCCAACAATCTCCCCATAGATGGAGGCTCCACGCTGGCGTGCATGTTCGTAATCCTCCAGGATGCACATCCCTGCTCCTTCAGCGAGGATTAAGCCTGCGGCTCGCCGATCAAATGGGCGGTAGGAGTTCGGATCATCACCTTTGACACAAGGAGCGATAGCCTGGTAGGCTATTCCCAGTCCATCCAGTCCACCAGCAGTATCGTTCAACGGTGTTTTGCAATATCCTTGAATACCATAACGGATGGATGCTTGTCCTATATTGGCGACCTGAAGCCAGGCTATCGCTGTATACGCACTCACAAAGCGTGGCCCTCGTGCATATATTGTTTGGATTTGTTCAATTACATATTCCAATCCACCAAATGTATTAGCTATCACTGCTCCCACACGTTGTGGATTTTCCTGGGCCAAAGCGATGCCGGCATCTTGTAGAGCCTCCTGGATGGTGGCGAAAACAAAATGGGTCATGCGATCTGTACGGTTTACCAGCTTGCGCTCGATATAGTCATTCGCTAAAAAATTGTTGATTTCACCAGCTACCTGCAGTGGTAGATTGCCGGCGGAGAAGCGTTGAATGGGCTTTATGCCAGAAATGCCTTTACTTATTGCTTCCCAGAAGGCATCTTTGCCGATGCCATTGGCTGTTATTGCACCCAGCCCCGTAATAACCACGCGTCGCTTAGTTTTATGCGCCATACTTATTTACCTCTAAGGCACTTTCCATGCCTGATGAACTGTTATGCATGAACAAGATTGTTGAATAGTTTTGTTGAATGGTTCCCGTACTATTGCCTATCAATCCAGTCCGGTCGTACGAGAACGAGCGCACTATTCACGCCGCCAAAGCCACTCGAATGGGTTAGAGCCACATTCACAGTAGCTGGACGAGCTACGTTGGGCACATAGTCTAGATCGCAGCTTGGGTCTGCAAGTTCCTGGTTAATCGTTGGGTGAATAACCTGGTGTTCTAAGGTAAGTACGGTGGCAACGGCTTCAATGGCACTGGCCGCCCCCTGAGAATGTCCAATCATCGATTTTGTTGAGCTAATTGGAATACGATGTGCCTGTTCACCAAAGGCCGCTTTATACGCCTTTGTTTCCGCCGCCTCGTTAGGAGGAGTTGAACTGCCATGTGAATTGATATAGTCGAGTTGTGCTGGCGTAATCCCTGCCTCATCCAGCACTTGCAACAAGAGTTGTCGCAGCGGTTCCCCATCAGTTGGCAGGGAGGTCATATGGTATGCGTTGATATTGGAGCTAAAAGCAATGAGCTCGGCGTAGATGTGTGCATGGCGTGCCAGCGCCAGGTCTCGTTCTTCCAGGAGTAATACGCCTGCTCCCTCTGCCATGACAAAGCCGTCTCGATCCTTGTCATATGGGCGGGATGCCCGTTGCGGATCGTCATTACGCGTACTCGTAGCTCCCAGAACGCAAAAAACACTCATCACTGCGTAAGTAATGGCAGAATCAGTTCCACCCGCCAGTATACGGTCGGTTCGCCCCTCCTGGATGGCCCAGAATGCCTGTCCTATGGCATCCGCTCCGGCAGAGCAGCCAGTGGCTATGATCGTGCATGGACCGTGAAATTGGTGATGTGTTGCTACTGCGCAGGCTGGTGCATTCGTCATGCGTAAACTAGCAGGGATCATATGGCTCATCTCGTCACTCGAAGGCTGTTTATCTTGACCCATGAGCTGGACCAAAAGCTTCTCACCATTTTCCATCGAGGCTATGGCTGTTCCCATGTACACACCTGAATTGTTGCGTTCTTCTTCACTCAACGCATCAAGGATGCCTGCATCTTTCATAGCGAGATGAGATGCGGCGACCGCAAATTGAGTACCACGGTCCATATTTACGCACTCTTCTGATGTTAGACCCAGCGCTTCAGGGTCAAAGTTCGCTATCTCCCCTGCAATCTGTGACGATAGCGGACTGGCGTCAAAGCGGGTGATACCCCGGATACCAGAGCGGCCAGCAACGCAAGCACTCCAAAAATCTTCTTTCCCTATGCCATTACAGGCCAGTACACCCAAACCTGTGATCACGACACGGCGAAACATAATACCCTCCTTTGGTAGCATTAAAACGTATCTGCCTACATTGTTTCTCCCCTAAGTATTGATGAACTTGGAGAGATTGCCTATGATTTAGTTAGCGTTTTTTGTATGAATTGCCTCACTGTTCGCTGTTTATGGAAAAAAATGCCCCCCTTGCATTATTTTTCGGAAGTATTAAAGATGAGTTTGCTAGGGGGGCAGCCGCATCCGGGGGATGATGAAGGCAGCGTCCGCGCCGGGATTTGGGCGTAGCCCTACGGGTGTTCCCAAATCCCTACGTTCGTATATCCTTTCGCTTCAGGCCAATACCGACCACGATTGTAAGAACCAGAATGATCACTCCCATCGCAGCCCAGGCGAGTAGCAAACGATGGGTGGAATCTGTCTGACTAAAGGTTGAGAAGAGCTGCCCCTGATAGCTCGCGCTGCTGCCAAGCAATGTGTCTCCGCCTATTTTGTCACTGTGTATGCCCAACGATGAGCCCAAAGCTACCATAGCCCAGCGCGTCGGGAAGAACATCGCTGCAGTCTGCAAGACGTAGTCCTTGAGTGGGATCTCGGTGCCAGCGAAAATCACCTGCGGAATGAGAATGAATGGGAGCAAGCTGGTTGCACTATCCTCATTAGCGGCGAAGGCCGAGGCCGTCAATCCTATCATCATGCCTGTCAATCCGGCCAGCGCTAACGAGATATAGCTCTCCAGGAGTACTGGTAAGTAGATTCCTTGATGGAAGGGCTCGAATAGTTGGATGATCAGGAGAAGTTCGGCGCTCTGAATCAGGGATATTGCACCCAACACGATCATCTTCGAGAGCAGGTAAGGCATGATGCCAAGATTGACGGTGCGCTCACGGCGGTAGATAGCGTTCTCTTTGACAATCTCGCGAACTCCATTAATGCATCCAAACATCACCGCGATAAAGGCGGCGATGAAGAGCGCTCTTTGGGCATTAAGGGCCCCTCCACCTGGAAGAATAAAGTCCTGCAAGGCTTTGTTGACGGCTGTGCTGTCGTTCCCGTTCTCTTTCTTGGTGACATACGCTTTTCCGTTGGTGTCAGTTTTCAGAAAAGTAATGATGCGGTTACAATCAACCGAATCGCTTTTCCCATGCGTGTCAATACCGAGAGGTTGGGAAGAACCAGCAGGGGCGCCAGGGTTTGTTGCGACAGTAGTCTGGAAAATTTGCGGAGCGCATTGGACAACTTTGTTTGCGTCAAATATGCCCGTTCCTACCTCGGCTCTGACCAACAGTATCAGGAGCAGTCCGATGATAGGCGCCTGCAAAAGCAGGAGAACGAGATTGCTCGTGTTGTTTCTGAGTAACTCAATCTGGCGCTGGAAGAGCAGGATGAACTGCGACAAGGGATTGCCGCGCTTGGTGCGTTTCACCTGTTGTACCTTTGGTTGCCCGTTGAGACCTGCCTTTTCTGCAGGTCCGCTTTTAAGCGAAGCAACCACGTACTCCTGATACTCCTTGGAGATCTTAAAGCGAGACTCTGCCTCCACAGGAATGTTACGGTTCTCCTCGGTCGGCTCCAAACTACTGTATATTTCGGCAAAGTCGGTTTTGCCGAAATAGGCCTTTGCTTCCTCTGGCGGACCAAAGTAGGCAAGGCGACCTCCCTGACAGAGAAAGCAGACATAGTCACACGAGTTGATATTGTTGGTGGCGTGCGTTACCAGGACAATCGTATGTCCCTTGTCGGCCAGTTTGCGCAAGAGGAACATCATCTTACGATCCAGACCGGGATCAAGGCCCGATGTTGGCTCATCCAGGAAGAAGACACTGGGATTTCCCAACAATTCCAGAGCAATAGACACACGCTTACGCTGCCCCCCGGAGAGTTTCTTGATCAGTAGCTTGCGTCGCGCTGTCAGCTCCACATCTTCTAGCACCTCTTTGATTCGCTGCTTAATCTGTGCTGTTGTGAAGTCACTGGGCAGGCGTAGTTTAGCAGCGTAGTAGAGCGCTCGTTCAACGGTCAGGTCGCGGTGAACGATATCATCTTGCGGCACATAGCCTAGCTGCGAGCTAAAGGCGGCCAGGTTGCGGTAATAGTCCTTCCCGTTGTAGAGTACTTTGCCCTCCTGCGCGGGCCGTAAGCCGTTCAGCGCGTCCATGAGCGTTGATTTACCGGCACCCGAACCGCCTACAAGCGCGACGAATTTGCGAGGAGGGATGGTGAGAGAGAGATCATTGAGCAAGACGACATTGTTATTCCCGACCTTTTTGAGGTTGAGAGCGTCAATACGAATAAAGTTACTCTCGTCGTACTGCGTCAACTGGTTGGCATCGTAGACCAGCTTATACGGCCCAATACGGATTTCATCGCCTAACTTGAGGAGATGGCTGGTAGTCATCTCGGAGTTGACGTAGACATGATTGGTGCTGTTCATGTCGAGTATGCGGTATGTACCGCCTTCGCGCACGAGGCGTGCGTGATGTGCGGAGACCTGCGGATGATTGAGTACTACTGTATTACCCGCTACTCTTCCAATTGTGAGTTCAGGAGCGCCCAGCTTGATTGGCTGCACCGGAGCTAACATCTCCTCTTGCACACCTGTGCCATCGTTGAAAGCAAGTGTGATGAGTGTGCCATTCTCATCACCGATACGGAAAATGTCACCTCGCGCAAGTGTATGGCGGAATGGCTCGTCTCCGCGTATTTTTCGACCCTGGTACAACAGCCCGTTCAGCGTGCGTTGTTTATCCGGGTGGGGATGGATAAGCACGAATTGGTTGCCCTGGTGTACTATCTGGATATGCTGATTCGAGACGATACCGCCATCTCGAATGATGATATCGTTGTTGGCATCGCGCCCAATATTGATGACCTCTTTTGTCAGAGGATACGTCTGCCTGCTACCAAAAATATTGCTACTCACTTCGAGCGAAGGGATGCCTATCGTACTAGGAGCCGCGATTTGTGTTTCATCTGGCCGTCCAGCTAGCCCGGTTGTGTGATAGGCAGGGATTTGCTGCTGCTGAACTGGCGTGGGTTGGTACTGCTGTGGCGGCGCCATGGGGAATTGCTGTTGGGGCGGCATGGGCTGGTACTGCTGGGGTGGAGGCGATATGGGGAATTGCTGTTGGGGTGGCATGGGTTGGTACTGCTGTGGCGGCGGCGCCATGGGGAATTGCTGTTGAGGCTGAACAGCATACTGTGGTGAGGAAGCTTGTCGTTGGTATGGGGGTAAAACTGGTGGTGGTTGAACGGCTTCGTGTCCTCCCGCACGAATTTGAAAGAGGAACGTGGTATTGTCCCCAAGGGTAATGGTATTCCCGTCAGTAATAGTTGCCTGCTGTACCTGTTGGTGGTTAACGGTCAACGTATTCTGCGGTGAAAGCTTCTCAATGCTCCATATGCCGTTATTCCAAATAATGCGGGCATGTGACCTGGAAACTTTTTGATCCCCCTTAACCACGATGTCATTGGTGGCCTCTCGTCCAATGGTGGTAATGGGCTTATTGATAGGAAAGGTTTGACCCGTGAGCGGACCTGTAAGAAATTTGATTGATCCGGATACGGGTGGTTTCATAGCTGCGTTCACACTCTATCTCCTGCCTGTAGCGCCTTTGAGTACAATTCAAGTTGCAAATAGCTGCGCTCTCGCGTCCAATTATATTATAGAGCTTAAGAACTGGCAATATGCCTCACATAATGGCTCTCCATTCCCTGTTTCTCTTGGAGACGGAGAGCCGTGTTGTATCAGTGCGTCGTTACCCGTTCCCCTTGTGCAAGGGCCAACCCCAGGTGCGGTCGAGTCGCGACATACATCCCCTCGATGGCCGTTTCCGAGGACATCGAGGAGCGCAAGAACACCTTATGGTAGACCTGGTACATGGCCTTGGCCCGCTCGGCTTCTTCCGCCGGTAGTTGTCCTGCCATGCCTTCTATCGGCAGTTCCTTGGGTAAATCCACGATATCATTCTGATCTTCTATGCCCGACACGACATACAGAAATGCTTCATTCAGTGCTTCGGCATCGCTGTAATCGTTGTGCGTAAGCTGCTGTGCCTGCCAGAAGTAATTCGCCTTACCTCTATATTGCATGTACAGGCCCGATACAATCACCATCAGGCGGAGATAGGCGTGACGATAACTATGTTCGTAGAAATGGAGCGCTTGTTCTTCTGTGACCTCTCCACGAAACATACTGGCGATACTCGCTGCCGCTAACATTGAACCATGCGTGGCCAGGTGTACACCCGTTGAAAGAAGTGGATCGATGAAACAAGCGGCATCTCCAACCATGAAGTAGCCCGGTCCGGATATTTTATCGGACATGTACGAGTAATCTTGTTCAACCTTCATCTGCTCTGAGACGCATGTGGCGGACTTCAAGAGATCGAGGATAAGCGGGCACTCGTCCATCGCTTCATAGTAAATCTGCTCAAGGGATTTACCCTGCTGCCTTTTCTCTTTGAAGGTTGTCTTATGTAGTACCAGGCCGACACTCATCGTGTCATCGTGCAGAGGGATACCCCAGAACCAACCGTCAGGCACGGACCCGACCGCGATAGCGCCATTGGGAGCAAAGGACATTCTGCCGGCACCTTTCCAGTACCCCCAGACGGCGACGTTTTGAAATGCGTCGTGATAATGTCGATTCTTGAGATAGCGCATTCCCATGATGCCGGCGCGTCCCGATGCATCCACGAGCGTGTCAAAGGAGATTTCACCGGTGTTTGTATCATCGGGTCCCTGCGCCCAAATGGCGCTACGCGGCCTTTCTCCCTCGAAAGTGAGACCGCGAATCTCCCTACCCTCGTAGACTTTCACCCCCTGGCTCCTGGCATGTTCTAAGAGCAGTTGATCAAACTCTGAACGGACTACCTGGAAACTATACGGGTGGCGCAGCTTTGTAAAGTCTAATTCCCATGATTCATTGCCCCATGCGAAGTAGCCTCCGTCCTTGCGTTGGAAACCGTATGTTTCGATTTTCTCCCGCGCACCGATGAGATCTAATATTTCCAAACAGGATGGGAGAAGTGACTCACCAATATGATAGCGTGGGAAGACTTCTTTCTCGATGAGTGTCACATCGAAACCTTCACGGGCAAGCAGGGTGGCTGTGGTAGAACCGGCGGGTCCACCGCCGACTACGAGAACCTGGGTGGATGTATTCATGCTTTCTCCTTCTGACAGGTAACCGAGTATCTCAAGGACACCGCATCTGCATTCTTTCGCAGCGTGGCTGTCGCTGAGTAGGGAGGAATGTTACCAATCTTCCTCTTATCCCCATAAATATCCTCAAGGTCGCTAACCTTGCAACTTAAACGCTTGACAGACTACAAATTGGAATACGGTTTGGTATCAGCCAAACCGGCGGGCTTTCAAGGCCTGCCCGCCCGTCTCTGATTACCTAAAGCATACCATATCAATTGCTCTGTAGCAGTTACTTCAGTCACATGAGAGAAGTGAGGATAATCACAGGCGCGCGTTTCCTTTTGCAAGGAACTGCTTGATCAGCGGAGAAATAACCTCAGCCTGCGAATACATAAAGAACCGCTCCCCACCGGCAACGAGATGGTAACCGGCGCAGTTGGGCAGGCGCTGGGACAGCCAGTGCGTTCTGGCTTCGGGAGCGAGGGCATCATCATAGCGATTGATCAGCAGCACAGGCATTGTCAGCGCATCCAGGCGTTTTCGCATGTCGTAGTTGTGAATGACAGGGAGTACAGAGAATTTGTACACAAAAGGCCAGAGCTGTATTTTACTAAACTGTTCCTCGACCAGGTGACGGGGGAGGCTGGGGGATGGCCTCGTCGTTGCGTGCCGTGGAGCCATGATATAATTGACAGCTAAGCGACGCAGGAACCAGGCAGGAACAAAACGCTGAACCGGCAGGCGTATGAAGAGTTCGTGCAACAGCCATATAAAAGGGTGCGGCGCAATCTCGTAATCTGCTCCTTGCGAGATGATCACGAGCGAGTGGCAGCGCTGCGGGTAACGCACAGCAAATTCGAAAAGAACCATGGCCGCGTCGCCATGCGCTACAAAATCGACAGCTTCCAATCCTAGATAATCTAGCACCTGGCGCAACTCTTCAGCTCGCTCAACCAGGCCAACGGGCTGTGAACGTGTCTCGTGCCGCCGGTACGTGATGACACGCCGTGACTGGCTGAATGCGCGTATCTGGCGCGCATAGACAAATTCAAGGTGTTCGAGAATAGGCACAAAGACCAGCGGTTGGCCATTACCGATATCTAACAGCGGTATATCCGTTTTTCCTATTGACTCCCTCTGCCAGAGCGATTCAATATACTGCACATCGGCATGGAACGTATCATCATCAATGTATGCTGTCTTCGTCGTCGTAGTGATAATAGTGCTCACCATTTCCTCCCCTTTCAATCAATCCCAAATTTGAAACTCTGCCGAATTCCTGCCATAGTATATACTATAGCAAACCGCTTTTGTAGCGCTGTTAGCAGCTTTGTTAATTGTACATTTGAAATCCATCGCTGCAACGCCGCTCTTGCGCCTGGCTATGGGAAGTATACGAGGGAAAACAATGCAATTGCGCGAAAACGAAAACCAGGTAGACTTACATCGTACGGTAGTCAATCAATGGATAGAAGCCTTCAATGGACATAATGTCCCGGCAATCGTCTCATTGTACGCTGACAACGCCGAGCTGTATGACTCTGGAATGAAACGTCCTCGGCGAGGGCGTACTGAAATAGAACAATGGTTTACCACCCGTTTTCGGACTCTGCCATCAATTACCTATACTCCGGCAAGCCAGCTCTTTACAGAAGATCGGGCTGCTGTTACCTGGACGACTCGCGGCTACGGTCCGCGCCTGCTTGGTCAGGGCTGGCTATCGCGTCCTTTTCAAGTTGACGGCGTGAGCATCTTTCACCTGGTGGATGGTCATATCCAACAGCAACGTGGCTATTATGATCATCTCTCTGCCCTTGAACAGATTCTACCTCCACTAAAATGGCTTCTCCCACGGCGCCTATAACACACCTGGCACTCCTCGTTGACGCTCTCGTTTTAAAAATATTTAACCTCTGCTTAGAGGCTTACGAGGTCATTAATGCTGACGATGCTGCCTTTGCTGGCTCAAAAAAGCTTCTAGTTTCGTTAGTCATCCGGATTGTGCTTCAAAGTCTGCCTGAAGGCGGTTGGATGCACCCCGACTACCTTACCTTTCTAACACAAGCCAGTTTCTATTGGGAAGAGAAGTTGATCAAGAAATTTCATGGGAAAATACCAAAATATAGATATATTTTGTATAGAATTTCGGTTTTGTGATGCTAAATACTTGAAAATTCATTTTTTGAGGCTTTGTTGTTTTCGGAGTAAAGAATGGAGTTCTCAGATACGCAGGAACTGTATGTACTTACTAATCCAACTGAAAATTCCTCACCTTTTTATTTATTGGAACAAGGCTTGCACTACATTCAACAGGGGCATCATGCTAAGGGGGTTATTTATTTTGCTCTAGCTTGCGAGCATCTTTCGGCTCAACACGCTCATCTTGCAGCCGCACTTGATGACTTCAAGCAAGGCTATGCCGTCTACTGGCAGGCACAACAACAGCTTCAACATGCGAGCAAGCATTTTGTTGAGTAGACACAGTTCAACAGACACGGCTGGCCGCCATTGAAAAAATGTTGCCAGGGCTCAAGAATCAGACGCAGCAAACACCGCCTGTACCTCAACCCACTCCTGTGCAAGCTCAACTTCATGCGAATGGGAAGCAACTCCGTATTGCCGCATCCTCGCAACCAGATTCAGGAGAGAGCAGCAATACACTCCCTGCGCTCTATTTTACGTGCTTTGGTCGTTTTCAGGTACGACGGTTGAACCAACTGCTTACGTTGTGTTCTAATCGTAATGGTCAGGCTATGCTACGCTACCTCGTGGTTCAGCCTGATCGCTGCGCGACGATGGATGCCCTGATGGAAGCATTCTGGCCCAACGATGAGCCGGATATCGCCCATCACAAGTTGCAGGTAGCTGCGAGTGCATTGCGGCGTTCGCTCAACGGCAACTATTATTGTGATGCCGGTTGCGGTTATGTGCTTTGTAAGCGACAAACATACCAGCTCAATCCCTCTATTTCAATGCGTTCCGATATTGATGACTTCTTAGCATTGTACCGGGCCGGACGGCAGACCGGTGGGAGTGCTACAGCCGACCTCTACGAGCAAGCTTGTCAGCTCTACAAAGGCCCATTCCTCGTGGATGACCTGTATGCTGATTGGTCATCGCCCCAGCGCGGGCAACTCAGTTCGATCTACCTGACCATGTGTAATGCGCTGGCCGAGCACTATATGGAGATGCATCGTTTTGAGGATGCGATGGCTTGGGCAACAGCCATTCTCAAGGAAAATCACTGTGATGAGGCAGCACACCGGCATCTAATGCGTGCATATACTGCTCTGGGGCGCAGAACTGAAGCTCTTCGTCAGTATCAGTACTGCCAACAAACACTTTTTGAGGAACTCGGAGTCGAGCCAGTACCTGAAACAGTAAAGCTCTTCCATTCACTACTGAGCGGAGAGGAGGGTGCACAGCAATAGAACGAGCATAGAAAACTCATAGAACATCCATAGAACTGTCCATGTTAGAGTAACGATGAGGCGCTAGTGAGGGGGAAGGAACACTGCATTTGTTCTCTGTTCACACTGCATCGTACTCTACTGTGACGGGGTGGAGAGATTGCACAGATAAGTATTTCTTGCCTTTGTCGGCGCACGAGCAGAACGAGACAGGTTAGGTATGAGTAATACAACAATCTCGGTGCTGGTGCGCTGTTGGTACGACCCTCAGACGAATGCTCTGCAGTTACAGGTGATGCGGACTGATACTTCAGAAGCAGTGCCTCTCGGTAACAACAGTTTCCTGTTGCATTTTTCGGTAGACAAGGAGAAGGTAGCGCGTTGCCAGATTCGTCACATCGAGAGTGGTCGTGAAGCGTACGTGCAGGGAGGTCCGCGCCTGGTAGCATTCGTCAATGATTGTTTGCTGAACGGCAGCACATCTGAATACGATGACCAGGGTGCGACGGAAAAGTGAATTGGTTTTTCAAGTCAAGGAAAAGCGAGGTCTAACGATGGCAATTCAAAGCGAGTCATTTTTTGAGGCACCAGCCGCTAACGGGGCGAGCCGTTACAGTAATCCAGAAGTCCATCTCTTCGGCTCCCCCGAACTGGCATCGGAGTTTGAAGAGGAGGCCGGCATGTATGGCAATCCGGAAGTAGGCGCTTTTGGTATGGGTGAATCGGAGAGGGAAGAGGAGTTTGAATGGGGGACGAGTGAACTGAGTCCTCAGACAGAATACGAGTTTGTGGGGGAAGCGAATCCATTTGGTTCTCCCGAAATCAGCCCCGAAGTAAGCCAATACCAGTCTCCTGAAGCGGCATTTGAAGAGGAGGCCAATCAACTTCTTGGATTTGCCGGTGAGAGCGAATATGAGTGGGAAAGCGAGCTTGTGAGCGAAGCGGATCCATTCTTGGGGAGGATCGCCAGAGCGGCCAGAAATATTGGCAAGGTGGCTGCCCCACTTGCAAAGCGATTAGCACCAAAGATAGTCGGATCACTTGTCAGTATGATGCCGGGTGCAGTAGCTGGACCGCTCGCCAGTCAACTGGTGAATTCGCTCATGAGGGAAGCTGAGATGGAAGTGGCCCAGATGGAAAATCACATGGCCCAAGTGTTTGCTCATCAAGAGATCACAAGTGAGATAGTGCATCCCGCGGTCCAAGAAGCGGCTCTCACCGAACTTCTGGCCGCACAGGCTGCAACAGCTCAGACCGAAGCCGAGGCAGAGGTCAGCCTGGCAACGGCGTTGCCAATCACTATCTCCATAATGGCCGCACGGCAACCGCCATGCGACCGGCATATATGGGGCGTTAGTGCAGCAGTAGGAAAACACTGTTTAGTAGGGACAAACCGCTATGGTAACCGCAGCCATCAAAACGAACAAAGTGCAAGAAAGGGCGGAGCAGGTTGAAAACCTGAAAGGGGCAGTGACTGTTAGTGAGCGACGCTTGCTTGACAACTGGTTGACTATTCAGGGGATTAACCTGACCAGGCATGCCAACTCTCTGCGACCTTTCACCAAAGAGGAATTCGGCACAGGACCAGCAGCGCCGAGTGAAGCGCATATCAAGGCTGTCAATCGGTTCATCGATAGTTTAAGAGTGCAACTGGACGAAATGGCGCGCTGGGTGGAAGCCGCTGTCAAGGCTGCACATCGCGAACCGACTGCCCCGCGCCTGCAGATCCTGCTGGAACGCAAAGAAGTTGTGAGTAACCGCGTGTACTATGTCGAGGGTATCTGGGATTTCTACTTTGACCTGTTTGTACAACGCCTCTCGAGTTTTGGTGAGAAGTTGCTCGCGGTTGATCGCATAGTCGCGAACTGCTACGAAGACCTGTATGTAGGCATAGGGATGGCACAACCAACGCCGAGCCTCTTACCGTTCAGCTACGCGCATAGCGGATTCTCGCCTGCCACGTACCGGCGCGATGTGCCGTTGGCGCGACTGCGCTACAACAAAAACCTTTTCCCTTTGATTATGTTGCCGCAGCATCGTCTGGAGAACGTGTGGGCATTATCCAGCGTACTGCATGAGGTGTCACATAACCTCCAAGCTGATCTGGGATTATGGGAGGAGATGCCAGTTCGGATCTATCAGCGTCTGACTGCTGAGGGACATATAGCATCTGAAATAGCACAGGTTTGGGCGCGCTGGCACAAGGAGATGATGGCAGATATGTTCGCGCTCATCCTGAGTGGCCCGCTAGGAGTTCATCCCACACCATACTTGCGAACACTGATTAATCTAGTAGCGTTACGTAGGATGGGGTTCGAGAAGATGGCTGCTGATTTGAGGCGAGTCTGGCAGCGTCTCTATCACCGTCTTTTGCCAGGTGACATTCCTGACTCTATTAAGAGCACGTTCGAAAAGGCAAGCGAGTTGGCGGTGGATACGATGGTGTTCCAACCCTATCGACAGTTCGCGAACAAGAGTTTGGCCCAGACGCTCACGTTTGGACCGAAGGAAATGGCAATGGTAGAGCAGGCCGGGCGGCGATTGGCAGCCGGCCAGGATATAGGTGCAGTGTCGGCCCGCTTCATGATTGGAGCGGCGCGATTCGTACTTGATAACCGGTTGGCGACTCCGAAAGGGATTACCGACAATTTTTACCGCACGCTAGGGAGGCAATAAGATATGACGCAAGTTAAGGAAGAGACTGGGGATTCTCAAGGACCAGAGCCTCAAACTCCAGGACATGCCAAAATTAATAGAAAGCTCCGCAATGAAGCAAAAAATGTCCTCTACCCGCCCACCACTCCCAGTCAATGGGGTGTCCTCAACGATTTTCTCAATACATTTAGCCGTTTCGCGGGCAATCAGCGAACAGCTTTCGAAAACGGCGCTGGTCTCTCTGCTTCCAGTACCAGTGGCAATGCGCTTGAGCTAAAGGTAGAGCGTGCCTTTACACAGGTACTTGGAAGAGCGGTTGGAGGTCTGGGAAGCACAAACAATTTTATGAAGGCGCTCAATGCAGCCTTTCCAACAACTCCTGATGGTAGGGTGGTGGATACACCGCAGCGAGGGGTGATCTCGCTCTACAGCACAAACGGTAGTAGCAATCCACTCAGCAATAGCGTATTGGATGGCTTGGTTGGGCAACTCTCGACTAAGCAGGCTATTCTTTATCGTGAGGCCAGCTTAGTGGCTGGAGATTTTCTTAAGATCCTAGAAGGGTTAGAGACCTTCGTGCCAGAGGCAGATAAAGAGAAAGTGGAGGCATTGAGAGCACTGATTCGATCAGAAATTAGCATACTCGTGGAAGAGTTTGGGCGAGTAGATGAGCCTCGTGCGACAAGGGTGCATGCCTACCTTACTGCACTCAAATCAAATCTGGACAAGCTGAAAAGCCGCGGTTTTTTTGAACCAAAAGAGGTGACCATTATCAGTGATGAAACCCAGACTGCGGGGTTCTTCTTGCTCGAGAAATACGCAGTCATTTTGCAGGATATTTGGACGAGCTTCACCTTATCTGAGACTGCTCATACGAAATCACTTAGCGAACAGGTGGAGCGAGCTAATGTTTTATTGCCGATTATCGCCCAGGGTAATGTTGATTTCCAGGCTGCACTGATTTCCGTCGCCTTTACAGAAAGTGAACAGCGCTCTCTGGCCGCCAAGTTCACTATGCTAGATGGTACGCTTTTACATTCACAGGAGAATATCCTTAAAATCATCACTGCCGATAATACGCAGTCTATGACAATTGAGTCGATGCCAGATATTACGGTTCGTGATCTTGTCGACTGGCTGGACCGCTTTGCCAAAACAGAAGGGCCGATCAGATTGCCGATTCGGGCACATTTGGGCTTAACTGCGTACTCGATGAGGCAGATCTCCTCTTCTGGACGTTTGTACCAATCATCTGGATACTCGGATCTCTTGACTCAACTCAATCGACCAGTCGGCCAATGTTGATGCAAGTTTTATCGAATGAACGTGTGAGGTGGGCGCTCGACAACCTGTTGGACCAACTGAAAGCTCTAGCCGATCTGGCGCCAGATAAAATGCTAGCTCGTTATATGTATGCTAAAGTTCGAACATAAAGAAAACTGGAGGCAATCGATGACCAAACAAGCAGAATACGACCAACGTAATGACCGCGTTGCGGCGTTACTTCAGAACGCAATTGAGGCGCTGGGACCAGACATGGTCGCTAACCCAGAACTGGCCGAAGTGCTCAATCGGATGGTTGATGACCAGCTACGCAACTACGATGCCTCTCAGAATGGCAAAAATCAGCCTGCTGATGGTGGCCTGGCGGATCTGGTAGGTCTGGGGAGGGATGCTCCTGCCGATTTTGGCCAGGCTCAAGTCTCTCCAGGGGTCGTCAACTACGATGACACAGTTACCAGCGAACGCATCCTGGCGACGGCGGACCTCTATTACATCTACATGCACGAATGGCTGGGCGTGTTTCGCGTCATGAACAAACTCCAGGAGCTTTTCAGGGCTGGCACGCTGCGCATTTCAAGTAGTGATGGCGCTTATGGCCTGTATCGCTTCGATAAGCATAACATTTTGCGTTATCACATGCGTGATCGCTTGCGTGCGTACAAACGGGTATTGGGGTACACTCGCTCTGATCCAGGGCCGGGGGCACGCGCTAATCCAGAGTTTCACGGATTGTTCCGGCATTTCATCGCTGAAACGGCCAAATACTGGCGCGACAAACGCGTTAGCGAGGTCATTCGCCATCGAGCCATCGATCCAACCTTTGGCTCGATTGCTATTGTGCGCCGTGCTGGCTTGGATTTGCGCAATAACATGAAGAATTCTTCCTACGGCTATATCAATGTGTTGCGCGTTGAGACCAGCCAGACGCTGGCGGAAAGCTTCAAAGTGCTGGAAGCTCCGGACGTTAGAGCTCAATTTGGCGCTCAAAATGCCTGGGAAGTGATCGAACTGGTGCTCTGGCAGTACTTCCACGAATCGGTGCATGCCAGTACGATGAACCGTATGGCTGTCACCGGACGTGAGATCATACGCTGGCTGGCCGAGCCATTTGTGATGAGGACGAATCGGACGGACTTCGAGACATTGCTCTACCGCATTGCGGAACCTGCCGAAGAATGGCTCTCGAGCGAAGAGGGTATGCGAATGAGCCGCCCGACACCGCCGCCACGCGGAGTATATATGCCGGGGCCGCCTCCTGCAGGAACACATCGTTCCTCTGTGTACAGTCGCTCAAACGGCGCTACACCTGTGACGGTAATGGCTGACATATAGGTTGTAATAGTAAGCGGTCAGCTTGACAGGCTGATCGCTTTGTAAGTAATGAGGAGGAACGATGAGTACACAGTTCCGAGGGCTTTATAAAGCACCACCATTCCATGCTGCTGTTCAGTACACAAATCCCTATGCCGACATGGAATACTTCGGTTATCCCGAACTGGAAGACGAGGCTGAGGAGGAATTGGGAACCACTGAGCTGGCTCATGCAGTACAGCTGAATCGGCGATACAGTCAGTCACTTGGGTGGCATGCCTACTTCAACCAACTTGCGCGCCTCCTGGGGTTCACAACCTACTCGCCTAATGAGCAAGAGTTCGCTCGTGCTGTCGCTCGCTGGCAGAGAGATCAGAGAGTTCTTACTGTAGATGGTGTCGTTGGACCAACTACCTGGTCACAGATGCGTTTGGCCCTGCGAATAAAGCAGACGCACAAGGTGCTATCAAAAACACCACGCGTGTTATGTTCACCTTCAGCACTCTCTCCTGCGGAACGCACTGCGCTTGCTGTAACTACGCGCTTTGAAACAGGTATACCATTTGGATGTGTCATCTCCAAGACTGACGGTATCTCTATCTGTATGCTTCAATGGAACCTGAAGGCAGGAACTCTACAGACGTTGTTAAGAGACTTTGATAGGCGCACTGGACGCCTAAAGGAGTTTTTTAAGGAAAAGACTGATCGCGTGCGTCGCCTCATTGCTCTATCAGGATCAAGAGAAGAACAAAAAAAGCAAAGAGAGCAGGCCGTTCAGCAGGCGCTTAGTGAAGATCTGGCTAATCGCTGCCGGGATGCTTTCGAACGGCTCTGTGCCGATGCATACTTCTGCGGTATGCTGCAAAGGAATATCCTTGAAACATATATGAAAAGAGCGCACGAGGCTGTGAAAGATCTGCGACTACAGACTGTGCGCGGCCTGACGATGATGTTTGACATTGCTGTAGGTGACTGGCTCTCTCCTGCGAAGTTGCGCACCTTCGCAGCTCATATTACTAAGAAGGAGGCAGAAGCGGGACGATCACTTTCCGAACAAGAGAAGCTGCAAGTGATCGCGGAAGTAGCCGCTGTCTTGGCGGGAAAGCACGTTGAGGCGAGTCGTCGTTCACGCCGTCTCTTAATTGCTAACGGGTATGGATTATATCGCGGCAGTAAATGGAACTTGGATGAATACTTTCCCTCATTGAAAGATAGATTGTAGCATGGTGACTGGAAAATGCCTTTTTTAGTAAAAGGTGCAGACGATAACCGCGCCTCTACAGTAAAGCCGCCGGAATTCCAACCAGGATACCTAGTCGTGGGAATTGGGAGAGATGATAGAGCTGATACTCTGGCAATACCGCTATGAGTCTGTTTATCCGGCGAACAAATCGCAAGGACTTCGTGGCCTTACTCTATCGCATAGCCAAGCCTACTGAAGAATGGCTTTTGAGCAAAGACGGGATGTGCATGAGCCGTCCGCAGAGACACGTCATTCCTCGGTCTATGGCAGCACAATTGTAACAGCCCCTGCCGGATAGTGGCGGGCAGTTCGTCGGTTTAAAGAAAAGCGATCGCTACTCTGCTGATTGCTTCTCACAGAAGGAGGGATGAACAATGAATGCGCAGATAAAAAGTCGCTGGCTTTTCGAAGCACCCCTTGCCTCTGAGGCAATGCAGTATGCTAATCCCTATGCCAGCCAGGAGTATTTTGGCTATCCTGAATTGGAGGGCGAGGTCGTCTACGAGTCCTCTCCTCAGCAAAGACTCGTTGGACGGGGACAAATCATCGATGCTTCTACGGGGCCAGATCTATTAAATGCTGGACAGGTTGCTGTTGCTATTCAACAGAATAGACTGTACAGACAGCAACTATGGGGATATCTGTACAGACCAATCAGCATTTATTACTTACGATATTATTATATGTCACCGACCGAGGCTGGATTCGCGCAGGCGGTGGCTCGCTGGCAACAGGCAGTTGGTGGATTGAAGGTGAACGGCATTCTAGATAAAAGAACTTGGAGTATAATGCGATTGCATGCCGAACCACATACGTTCTGGACTCCCGAAGGTATAAAACGACCCCACGGTAAGAAACAAGTCCTTGCTACTTTTGGTAATCCAGGGACTAATCGGGCTCGAATTACCCTTCCTCCGGGTAAGAAGTTCATCAAGGCATTAAGTGGGCCAAAAAAGTACCTGCTGGGTAATCGATTCTTGAAGCTTCACTTTGAGAGACTGCTCAAGGCCTTTGCAGATGCAGGATTGTGGAATGACATTCAGCCAGTAAGTGGGCCGGTAGACGGCGCAATGCATGCTTTTGCCATCGCCATCGACATCAATCCACATGCATATCCACACCGGATGCCACCGCCTGGAAAATCGGTTCCGTATCCCAACCCTCGTGTCATACAAATTTTTCAAGATTATGGTTTCCACTGGGGTGTGTTTTGGAAAACCCCAGATCCAATGCACTTCCAATTTGCCACAGGAGCATAATGCTTACATCGGCGCATTCTGCAACAACGCCGCTAGATTATGGCAGCCAGCGTTCCAACAGGGAGCGTTGGCTGCGCGAACTAGGCGAGTTGCTAGCCTTTCCCACCATCTCTGCTCAGCCGAGACATCGCAGAGATATAGAGGCGGCTGCGCACTGGCTCAAGCGGCACCTGGCTGGTATTGGCTTGTACCACGCGCAGGTCTTGCCGGGTCCAAATGGTGGCGCGCCCAGTGTCTATGCCGATTGGCTCCTAGCTCCCGGTCAGCCGACGCTGTTGTGCTATGGGCACTATGACGTGCAGCCTGTTGACCCGCTGAGCGATTGGCGCACTCCTCCCTTTCAGGCTACACGCATCGGCCAGAATCTCTTTGCGCGCGGCGCCAGCGACGACAAAGGCCAGTTTCTCATCCACCTGAAAGCCATCGAAAGCTACCTCAGGACAGTGGGTTCGCTGCCTATCAATGTCAAAATCTGGTTAGAAGGCGAAGAGGAAATTAACAGCCCGAACCTTGCGGCCTTTCTGGATAGAGAGGCGACCCGCTTACAGGCTGACGCCGTCCTGGTGTCGGACACTGAAATGCTGGGTCAGGGACGTCCCTCTATCATCTATGGCCTGCGCGGCAACCTGAACTTTGAACTGGAAGTAAGCGGCCCACGCCATGACCTCCACTCAGGGCGCTACGGGGGTGCAGTCTATAATCCCCT
>WNGM01002992.1_pt1 | contig 38954 bp, 36 predicted proteins | sample 5400571 | NCBI WGS metagenome assembly WNGM01 (sample SAMN13153378, study PRJNA577476) | soil metagenome | isolation source: 100 cm soil or saprolite under Garry oak tree replicate 2 | place: USA:California | collected 2016-06-15 | reverse complement strand
AGTTTGGGGAGGATGGCCAAGCATTTGGCCAGCTTTGGTTCGCTGGTCTTGACGACAGAGGTGGAGGGCCAAAAGGCTCCGATCAGCCCCGCAACGGTGGAGCGGATGTTGCGCAAGAACCGCGCGCGCAAAGAGCGTTTACCGCGTACAGGTCCGCACCGAGCCAATCAGGTGACCAAAGGGGTGCCGATGGGGCGCATTCCCTGGGACACCTCCGATCCAGGCCACTTCGAGACGGATTTAGTGCATCATGGGGGAGAGAGTGCGGCAGGGGAGTATGGGCACACCCTGCAACTGATCGATGTAGCCACCGGCTGGAGTGAGCGCGTGATGCTCTTAGGACGCGGCTATCAGGCGATGGAACGGGCCTTCAAGCAGGTGATCGAGCGACTGCCTTTTCCCGTGAAAGAGTTGCATCCCGATAATGGGACGGAGTTCTTCAATTACCACCTGGTGCGGTTCTGGAAAGAGAAAGTGACGGGGGTCAAGCTCTCGCGCAGCCGTCCGTACCAGAAGAATGATAACTGCCACGTGGAACAGAAAAATGACACCCTGGTGCGGCAGTATTTCGGCGAACTGCGCCTGGATACGCCTTCGCAAATAGCGGCAGGTAACGCGCTCTATGAGCGGATGTGGCTCTACTACAACCTGTTCCAGCCGGTGATGCATCTCACGGAAAAAACGGTGGAAGGGGACAAGGTGCGGCGCAAATGGGATGAAGCCCAGACGCCCTATCAGCGTCTGCTGGCCACAGGAGTGCTGAGTCCAGAGCAGCAAGAGCGGTTGCAGGCCCTCTATGAGCAGACCAATCCCCTGCTGTTGCGCGAAGAGATTTATCGGGGCTTGGCCGCCCTCTGGGATGGCGCACTGGCCCAGAGCGGGACGGCCGCCTAATGACAGAAAGGAGTGGGCTGCAAGCCCAAAAGCGGCGAGGGGGTCAAGGCGGCCCCGCTCGCGAGCGGGGCCGCCTTGACCCCCTCGCCGCTCAGTAACATTTTCATTTGACGGAACCGTCATCGTTCGGTAACATTTTCATTTGACTTGACACGGGTCTATGGCTTCGAAACTATCTTTTTGCGATCAACAGTTGACGGGCCTAAACCCTGTAATACCCTACGTCTGTATTCTTTAATTGCGTAACAAAACGCTTGACAACTTTCAAGCACGATGCTATCATTGTCCGTGTTCAGGGGCAATTAGCTCAGGCGGCTAGAGCGCAGCGTTGACATCGCTGAGGTCACAGGTTCAAGTCCTGTATTGCCCACTACAAAAGGCCACTTCCAGTGAAGTGGCCTTTTGTTTTGTGTCTATACTACTTTTTGAGGACCTGCAAGCCAATACCCTCATCTCGGGTGCGATGAACACCAGCAGTCTCTTGAATGCCGCCTTCAGGATAGACCAACTTTGCCTCGTGCTCAGGTAACAAGCTTGCTACTTCCTTCAGGACGGCATCAAGGAACTGGTCTTCGGGAACAGTTTTGACCACTTCCCCTTTGCGGAAGATTACGCCTCTTCCCTTGCCGCCAGCCAGCCCGACATCGGCATCGCGCGATTCGCCCGGCCCATTGACGACGCAGCCCATGACAGCAACGTGTATGGGTGTCTGGACTTTGGAGAGGCGCTTTTCCACTTCATTGGCAACCTGGATGACATCGATTTCGACTCGTCCACACGAGGGACAGGAAACAAAGGTGACACCTCGATTGCGCAGTTCAAGAGAGCGCAAAATCTCGTACGCTACCGGGATTTCCTCCTCTGGCTCTGCGCTCAGACTCACTCGTATGGTATCGCCGATGCCATCTGCGAGTAATAATCCCAGCCCAACAGAGGATTTTACTGACCCTGAGACCAGTGTTCCAGCCTCTGTAATACCAAGATGCAGAGGATAATCTGCATGTTGTGCGAAGCGACGATATGCCTCAACTGCGGTGAGTACTGTGGAGGATTTCAGCGAAACTTTGATCTCATGGAAATCCATCTCTTCGCACCAGCTAATATATTCCAACGCCCTGGTGACCATACGTTCTGCAAGGTGCTCACGCGCTCTTCGGCGAGCCTCAGCCGGGTCGGTGCGCTCCAATACGCCATCATCACGGAGGCGTACCTGGATGCGTTGCATCTGTCCACGTTGATCCAATGCATCAATGGAACCGGAGTTGACACCGATGCGCATTGCGATGCCGCGCTCTTTACAGGCGGCCACAATCTGTTCAAGCGATTTACGACCGTTGATCAGGTTCCCTGGATTAATACGGACACAATCAATTCCCTGGCGTATGGCTTCCAAAGCCAACGAGTGCTTATAGTGAATATCAGCTACCAGCGGAATGTGGATACGCTTTTTGATCTCACCAATGGCGAGGGCATCCTCTTCTTCGGGCACGGCTACGCGCACTATTTCACAGCCAACCTCTTCCAGGCGATGAATTTGTGCCACTGTACTTTCTACATCGCGCGTGTATGTGGTAGTCATTGACTGGACTACAATGGGCGCCTCGCCACCAATAGCTACATTACCGACATGAATTTGCCGGGATTTCCGTCGCATAATTCGTTACTCCATTGATTTGCCTCTCTAAGGCAGTAAATTTTTCACATCGAAAAATGTGATCACGACCATCAGGGTGAGCAGCATGAGCATACCAGCAAAATTAATAAAGCCTTCGACTTCTGGTTTCAACCGCTTTCCGCCGCGTAACACTTCAATCAATACAAGTACGACGCGTCCGCCGTCCAGAGCGGGGAAAGGTAATATGTTTATTATTGCAAGGTTCAAGCTTAACACCGCTGTCAGGCTTAATAATGGCCACCAACCCTCACTTGGAACGCTCTGGGCAACTTCGCCTGTGATTCTCACTATACCGACAGGTCCTGCAAGTTGAAAGGGCAGAGAACCTGTAATCATCTGTCCAATAGCATGGAGAAAGTCAGCAGTCGTTTGAAAGGTATATTGTACACCTCTGATGGGAGCCTGCCAGAGGGGGATACTATCAAAAACAACCTTGCTACTGGCCTCAATGCCCATTGGTCCCTGGCCAGCAGGCGGATGCACGCGTACATTCACGGTAGTTGAGATGAGTTCTGTCGAACCTGAGCGCCGGACCTGCATGATGACTGGTACAGTAGCATGATGATTCTTATCGGCCTGAATCTCCGCGTTAACAACGGCCTGTAGATCAGAGAAAAATTTGACGGGCTGATTATTGGCGGAGACGATGGTATCACCAGGACGTATGCCAGCAATTTCAGCAGGAGAGCCAGGAACCACTTTGCCGATCTGCGGGAGGAGTTTTGGCTCGCCAAAGCCAAAGGCAAAGGTGAACAAGACCATTGCCAACAGAACGTTCATGGTGACACCGGCAACAAGCACGATGAGTCGCTTGCCCGCCGATTTTGCGGCAAAGCTCTGAGGGTCGTAGTGACCATTCTCGTCGTTGATATCTCCATTTTCACCAGGCATACGTACGAACCCGCCGATGGGAATGAAATTGAGTGAATAAATGGTGTGATTTGAGACAGGGGCACCTGGCGTGCTTACACCGCCACTGGTGCCGCTAAAGGGAGTTTGTTTCAGAGAATCAAAACTATCCTCTTCGCTCCGTATCCCTCCAAACCAGATCACTTCCCAACCTTTTCCATCGCGTTTCCGCAATCCCACAATGCGTGGTGGGAAGCCCACACCGAACTCTTCTACACGAATACCCGCCCACTTAGCCGTAATAAAGTGACCAAATTCATGCACAAGCACAAGTAACCCAAAGACAGGAATAGCCGCCAGCAAGTACCAGTTATTCATAACACTTCATATCCTTGATCATTTAGCGCGTATTTTGCTCCATATTTTTTCACGTGCTTTTCGGCGCGCCCAGGTAGTTGCCTCCAAAATCGTTGCGATATCTGGATGAGCAACAGATTGGTGCTCATCCATAACAGCTTCTATCAGTTCTGCAATATTTGAAAAGCCGATTTTACCGTCGAGGAAAAGGGCGACAGCCTCTTCGTCTGCTCCCACAAGGACACTGGGATAGGTACCCCCGCGCCTGGCCGCATCCAGTGCCAGGCGAAAACAAGGGAAGCGGGTGACATCGAGTGCTTCAAAATTGAGCCGGGCCACGTCCGGCCAGCGCAATTCGCGCACAAGTCCCGTCCCCGCTGTATTCAGCCTTGCAGGATAGCTCAAGGCATCAAGAATAGGGAGGTGCATACTTGGCAGACTTGCCTGCATCTTTAATGAACCATCAACAAACTCAACCATTGAGTGAATGATGCTCTCCGGATGGACTACTACATCTATGCGTTCGTACGGAATATCAAAGAGCCAGTGGGCCTCAAGTACCTCCAGGCCTTTATTCATGAGCGTTGCAGAGTCTATGGTGATCTTTGGTCCCATACGCCAGGTGGGATGTGCTAGCGCTTGTTCAACTGTAACCGAATTGATCTGTTCAAGCGTGGCAAGACGGAATGGTCCGCCAGATGCGGTGAGAAGTAAGCGGTTGACTTCGTTCGTTTGCTCACCACGGAGGCATTGCCAGATAGCGCTATGCTCGCTGTCCACCGGTAGAATGGGGATACCCGCACGCCTGGCTTCCTGCGTGACAAGGTGACCTGCCATAACCAGTGTCTCTTTATTCGCCAGGGCGATAGTTTTCCCGGTACGGATTGCGGCCAGCGTTGGCTCAAGTCCCACCAGCCCAGAGGTGGCAGCGACAACAATATCTGCTTCTGGATGCGTCGCTACCTCAAACAGTCCCTGTTCGCCAAGCACAACATTGGGCAAGGCCGTGCGCGCCGCTTCTTCTATTTCTGATGTACCGGCAAAACAGGCCACCAGTGAAGGACGAAACTCCTGCACCTGTTGCGCCAGCAGAGAAATATTGCTGCGCGCAGCCAGAGCTACAAGACGAAAATGTTCGGGGAAACTGCGCACTACATCCAGCGTCTGCTGGCCAATCGAACCAGTACTACCGAGTAATGCAATACGTCTAGGAATTTGAGCCATATATCTCTTCTATCTACAGGTACAAGTCGAATACAATGTATATCACCATCGCTCCTTTGCGGATGCCCCCGTCATGCATACGGGGGAGGAAACAAAGACGCCCGCAGGCGAGCATTCTTTGGCGTGTATCCCCTTGCGGGGGAAGGCGAGAAGTGCGGTCCCGTCTTCTTTGCCAGAGATGGCTGGCACCCTTTCCCGCACAAAGTAATGGTGGCCTCGTCGAGGTTATAGAGCGGTTTGACGTTGACAGCACTGGGTAGACCCCGTTTCCCTGTTTAACCATCAACCGTAGCGGTCAGAACTGGCCTCGCATTCTGACGTACCTATTTCGCTCCTAACGTAGCCCGATAGTTCTTCCCGCCCCAAGGGGCATTCTAGGAAGTTCCCTGGCTGGGACTGGTCAAGTCCAGGGCTTGTGAGAGACGGGCAGAAGCCACCCCACTCACAAGCCCCCTGCCTTCTGGCGAGGGTACTTGACGAATGGTCAGAGAATAATTTCCAGAATATTCGTACTATCTCTAATGCATTTTATGTGGCATTACGTAGGCCTGTTTAGTTTGGATGATAGGCCATTTCAGGTCTGACAAAAACGCTTACCCCTATTATACCACGGTTCAGCAGGTTACTGACCTGAGGTGTCCATTTCTGGTTGCATATGAGGAGCATGCTGTTGACGGCAGCATGCTCCTCATATGCAACCATGAACTATTTTCCCACGAACTGAGAGAATACATAGACCACGATGACAACAAACAATAAGCTGTCTATGCGATCAAGTAACCCGCCGTGACCGGGCATAATGGTGCCACTATCTTTGACGTTGGTCTGCCGTTTGATCAGGGACTCCGATAGATCACCAAAGATGGCTGCGACGCCAATTAAAATGCCCAGGATGATCGCCAGATACCAGGGAACGCCTAATGGAATGACTGTAATGAGCAATGCGGCGGCAATTGAGAGTACAAAGCCACCAATGGCGCCTTCCCATGTTTTAGCCGGGCTAATACGTGGGGCAAGTTTATGCCTGCCAAAATAGTGCCCAGTGAAAAAAGCGGCAGAGTCAAAACCCCAGACGCCCAGCAAAACGAGGAGTACCCACCATGCTCCCTGTGGTAAATAAAACCAGGTACCGCCCGGACCGGGGATCGTTCCTGCCTGGCTACCACGCAATAAGAGAAAAAAACTCATGGGCCAGCCCAGATAAATAGAAAAGGACAGGGTAAGCGCCCAGTCAACCAGCGCACCTTCAAGTTTTTTACGGAAAAAGAGCCAGGGAAGAGAGACCAGCACGGCTGCTCCAAGGCCTATTTCCAGTAACAGGAGACGTTCTTCCTGAAACATAGCAGCGAAGAGGAAAAGCACGCTGAGTCCAACACTCACGACAATGAGCGGATGGTGCCCCGAATGGAGCATCATGTTATGAAGTTCAATGGTCCCTAATAAGACCACGAGTAACGTGGCAGCAAATCCCAACCAACCACCAAACCAGACAAAAACAAGCACAATGGGGATGGCAACGATGGCAGTAAGCCAACGTTGCCCAACAGAAATGCGCCATTGTCTGTTGGCCTTTTTTGGTGCGCCGGGTTGTCTATCTTCTTCAGTTGCGCCTTGCACGCACTATTCTCCCTGTGCGACAGTGGTCGGAGAAACGGTGATGCGGCCAAAACGTCGTTGCCGTAGATGGTAGCTTTTTATAGCTTCACGTAAATCTTCTCGCCCAAAATCAGGCCACAGGGTTGGTACCGCATAGTACTCACTGTAGGCCGATTGCCATAGCAGGAAGTTGCTGACACGCATTTCCCCTGCTGTGCGAATAACCATATCCGGGTCTGGCAGATCGCGTGTATACAGGTAGGAACTGATCAGTTCTTCAGTTATGGTATCCGGGTTACGTCCATCAGCGATAATCTGACGAATGGCATCTACCAGTTCAGCGCGTCCACCATAATTAAAACAAACGTTAAGGCCGATGCGGGTATTGTTGCGAGTCAGCTCAACGGAGTCCCGTACAGCTTTTTGAATATCAAGAGAGAGGTCCTGTAAACGTCCAAGATGGCGCAGGCGCACCCCGTCGCGGTGCAATTTCTCCAAATCCGAGCGGATTGTCTCCCAGAAGAGACGCATAAGGCCGTCAACTTCTGCACGTGGGCGTCCCCAGTTCTCGGTTGAAAAGGCATACACGCTGAGCATTTCAATGTTTTCATCGGCAGCACACTCCACGACACGGCGTAACGCGCCCACCCCGGCTTTATGGCCAGCCAGGCGGGGTAAGTGCCGTTTGGTCGCCCAGCGGCCATTACCATCCATGATAATGGCAAGGTGACGCAATGAACGTGGTGTTTGCCCTGATGTCGGCATCGTCTTTGCCATAGTCTGCGACTGCACATCTCTTTTCCCCTGTGAAGAGGAGAAGAGGTCTTGAATCCTGGTCAAATTTAGACCTCCAGAATCTCCAGTTCCTTGGATTTCCCGACCTTATCCATCTCATCGATGTAACGATCGGTAAGCTTTTGCAGCCGTTCGGAGCTGCGTTTAAGCTCATCTTCGGAAATTTCCTTCTTTTTTTCGCGATCACGTAACTTGTCTTGCGCGTCCCGGCGAACGTTGCGAATTGCGACTTTATGCTCATCTAACTTCTTATGGAGAGTTTTCACCATCTCGCGGCGGCGTTCCTCGTTCAAGGGAGGAATATTGAGGCGAATAACCTGTCCATCGTTATTTGGGTTAATACCAAGGTCAGATTTCTGAATAGCCTTTTCAATATCGGTTAACAGTTTCCGCTCATACGGCTGAATTACAATCAGACGCGCTTCTGGAACAGAAATCTGAGAAACCTGGTTGATCGGCGTTGGCGCCCCGTAGTAATCGATCTGGATTCGCTCCACTAAGGATGCACTGGCTCGACCAGTGCGAATAGAGGACAAATCCTGTCGCAGGGCCTCCACTGCCTTTTGCATACGTCTTTCTGCATCCTCGAAAATATCAGCTGCCATTGCAATGCTCCCTTGTAGGGACACTCTACACAAGTGCCCGGCCAGTAATCCGAGCGACGCTAAGGCCGCTCCTACCGTACGTCCCAGAGAGGCTCCTCCATATCATGGACAAGAGAACCCCGCTTTTCGCCACGCAAAATGGCTTCCAAAGCACCTTCCTGGTTGAGATTAAAAACCACAATAGGGAGGTGATTATCTTTGCATAGTGAAAGAGCGGTACTATCCATAACTTTCAGCCCCATATTCAGAGCCCGCATATAGCTCAATTCCTCGAACTTGCGAGCTTTCGGGTTACGCATGGGATCATCGTCATAGACGCCATCCACTTTCGTTGCTTTCAGTAAAACTTGAGCATTCAGTTCGACTCCACGCAGAGCTGCAGCAGTATCAGTGGTAAAAAATGGGTTGCCGCTACCCGCGGCCAGAATTACTACACGCCCCTGTTCCAGGTGACGCACAGCACGCCGGCGAATAAACGGCTCTGCCACTGGCGGCATTTCGATAGCTGTCTGAACTCTCGTGACCATGCCCAACTTTTCCATCGCATCCTGCATTGCCAGCGAGTTCATAACGGTCGCCAGCATACCCATGTAATCGGCAGTAGCGCGATCAATACCTGTCGCAGCGGCGTCCGCACCTCGCCAGATATTGCCGCCGCCAATTACAAGTGCGACCTCTACACCCAGGTCATGCACACGCTTGATTTCGGTCGCGATGCGGCGAACTGTCTCGGCATCTATACCAAAACCAACGTTTTGCGAGCATAAGGCCTCGCCACTCAATTTGAGCAGGATACGATGATACGTAAGGGATGAAGTCTCTTGAGACATTGTTTCTTGTACTCCCATGCGACACAGCTTTTCGGGTACGCCTTTGAGGTCCAGCGGACCTCGACGGAAGTCGCAGGACTTCCGTCTTCGCTCCCTACTTACCCAGTTCAAAGCGACTGAAGCGCCGCAGGACTATATTCTCGCCAGTTTCAGCAATCACCCTACGTACAAGGTCACCGACGACGACTGTATCATCTTTGACCCAGGGTTGCATCATCAATACCTGCTCACCCAGGTTCTTTTTCAGCTTTTTGCTAATGACCTCCTCTTGCTTCTCTGCGGGAACTCGCTCCATAGAAGGGTCCTCTGCAATTTCCCTTCTGGCCTGTTCAATGACCTCAGGCGGAACATTTTCATAATTGATATACCTGGGGACAGGATGCGCCCCAGCAATCTGCAGCGCCAACTCGCTCGCAAGTTTGCGGAAGGCTTCGCTGCGTGCCACAAAGTCTGTGCTGCAATTCAGCTCCAGCAAGACGCCTACGCTGTGGTTGTGGTGGATATAAGAAAAGATACCGCCCTGTTTCGTTTCACGATCAGCCACTTGCATCTTTTCTGCTTTCCTATCGCGCTTCGCATCAATGATCTTGAGCGCCTCATCCCAGTTCGCAGCGTCGGTCAAAGCGTTTTTACAATCAGCAAATGTTGCGCCAGTTTCCTCGCGCAACTTTTTTACATCTGCCGCCACGTAGTTCATAACGTTTCTTCATCTCCTCAGTCTTACTTTTGTATTCTACTCAGATGGTAGTTAGAAGTACAGTTACCTCTGTCCATTTTTTGGGGTTCCGAGTGCTTGACAAGTATACATTATTCTGCATGTATTACTCCAGGCTCGATTCCAGCCGAAGGCGATATGCCACGTACAGTAAGAAGCGGGAGGCAGGAGGACCGGCGTGAAATTCCTCTTCACCGGATCCACCCCTGACCTCCCGCCAGCAAAATTCTTTTTTTAGAATGCCTCTTCTGCAACGAGTTCAGTTTCAGCAGGTGGAGAGGTCTCAGCTTTTGCGGCCTCAATTGGCAATGCAGGTGGAGCCGCTGAAAGTTCAGCTTCACTCACTTCAGGTGCAAGCGTCTCTGACGACTCGCTTTCAATTTCTTGCGGTTCGCTATCCTTCTGGCGGGCCTCCAGTTCGCGACGTCCCTCAACGACTGCATCGGCGATCTTAGCACAGAGCAAACGAACGGCGCGAATAGCGTCGTCATTAGCGGGAATAGGATAATCCATCTCATCGGGGTCGCAGTTCGTGTCAGCAAGAGCAATGATGGGGATTTCCAGGCGACGAGCCTCTAAAACTGCCGTGCGCTCTTTGCGTGTATCAACGATAAAGAGTGCACTCGGCAGGCGTCGCATATCCTTTATACCGCCAAGGATGCGCTCCAGCCGATTCATATCGTCCTGCAAACGCTGTACTTCTTTTTTAGGTAATCGCTCGAAATCACCGCGTTCTTTGCGAGCCTCAAGGTCACGCAGATATTTGATACGCAATTGAATCGTCTGGAAGTTGGTGAGCATTCCACCAAGCCAGCGCTGATTCACATAGTACATTCCGCAGCGCCTGGCTTCTTCCGCTACAGCTTCCTGTGCTTGCTTCTTGGTGCCAACAAAGAGGATAGTTTCGCCGTTGGCCGCAAGTTGTTCGACAAATTTGTAGGCGTCATTGAGGCGCGTAACCGTCTGTTGCAAGTCGATGATATGGATGCCATTGCGATCCATAAAAATGAAGGGCTGCATTTTGGGGTTCCAGCGACGGGTCTGATGTCCGAAGTGTACGCCCGCTTCCAGAAGCTGCTTCATTGAGATAATATTTGCCAAAAAATGGATCCTCCCTTATTGATCCTCCGCTCTCTTCTCCATCAACGCAAATTGCAGTATCCTCACAATTTGTAGTATCCTTAAGATTAAACCAAAGGGCACCAGGGTTTCCGCTGTTAAGAGAGCGTGTGTACTTAGCATGTGATTACTATAAATCACACATATGCGGGAGATTCTTGCCTCCCGCTAACTCAGTAGTATAGCATATAGCGTGCCAATAAGCAAGAAAATTTTGAAGATGTGAAGCACACACACATGGTTTATGACGATGGAAATACAGTGATGTCAGTGATTATTGAGGCACAGCAGGTAAAGAAAATCTATCGCATGGGACAACAGCGCGTAGAAGCGCTTAATGGAATTGATATGGCAGTTGAAGCGGGTGAGATGGTGGCTATTATGGGGCCGAGCGGCTGCGGCAAAACGACGTTGTTGAACTGCCTTTCGGGTTTGGATACCATCGACGAGGGTACCATTTTTATCCAGGGGGACAACCTGCGTGAGTTGAGCGATAACGAACGAACTGCCTACCGCGCAAGACACATGGGCTTTATCTTCCAGGACTTCAACCTCCTGCCGGTCCTTTCTGCCGTGGAAAACGTAGAACTTCCGCTGCTGATCTCTCGGGTGCCGGGCAGCAAGGCACGCAAACGCGCCCTGGAGATGTTAAATCGAGTAGGACTGGCCGACCGAGCCAGGCATCGTCCAGCCGAACTTTCAGGGGGACAGCGACAGCGAGTGACAATTGCGCGCGCCTTGACGAACGACCCTGCTATAGTTTGGGCAGACGAGCCGACGGGAAATCTCGATAGCGAAAACGCGCAGGATATATTAGATCTGCTCTGCCTGCTCAACCGCGAGAACGGGCAGACGTTCGTGCTTGTGACTCACGCGTTGGAGGTGGGGAAACTAGCGAACCGCATTATTACCATGCGCGATGGACAGATTGTATCAAGCGACAAATAACGAAACGGGAGAAGGCGCAAGGTTTTGCAGCGCCTCCTCCTAAAACAGCTGATTACTCACAGCATGTCACTGGGCCAGTTCATAGCCTTTAGATCCAGTACGGACCATGTTGCGTACGACATCCTTGAGGTGTGACGACGAGAGACCGTACAGTTCTTTAAGGATCGAAGGAGCGCCATGCTCAATCGGTTTATCGGGACAACCGATAACCCTTACATCAATGTCATGTATGCCTTTGCTTTCTAAAAGCTCTAACACGGTACTGCCAAAGCCACCGGCAACAACATGATCTTCTATAGTTACCAGTCGGCGCGTTCCTTGCGCCAGACGAATTATCATTTCCGCGTCAAGCGGCTTGGCCCAACGGGCATTGACGACCGCCACAGCAATACCCTCTTCCGCCAGTTCCTTTGCTGCCAGCTCCGCCTGGGCAACAGTTGATCCATAAGCAAGAATGGCACAATCCTGCTGCTCAGCCTGTTCAAGGGTAGAAGGGCTCAACAGTTCTGCTTTGCCAATCTCCAGTGCATAAAGTTCTGAGTCGAGAGCAACACCGACGCCCTTTCCCCGTGGATAGCGCAGACTGACAGGCCCATCCATGTAGATGGCAGTGTAGAGCATATGGCGCAGTTCATTTTCGTTTTTGGGAGCCATAACCTTCATATTTGGGATCAAGCGCATAAATCCTATGTCGAATGCCCCATGTTGAGTAGGCCCATCCTCGCCAACAATACCTGCTCGATCCATGGCAAAAACACAACATCGAAATACCTTTCTGGGAAGCGCTGGTGCATCTTTTTAAGACCTGTACCCTCCGCCATCGCCGCAGTTATACCAACAATTGACATATCCTTCTCCGCCAATTCCACTAATGTATTGGCAAAAATCTCGGTGTAGGTTGGTGGATCAGCTGCGTTTTTCTTGATGGTACCTGTAGAAACATCATATGCGCCAGGACCATGCCACTTTGTCGAGTCTTTTTCCGCAAACTCCCAGCCTTTGCCCTTCTTTGTGACGACCTGAACCATTACAGGTCCTTCAATCTGTTTGATATTCTCAAAAACATCCAGCATGAGTGGCAGATCATGTCCATCAAACGGGCCAAAAAACTTGAATCCAAGTTCTTCAAAAATCATGCCGCTCTTGCTATGTAAAACGATATTTTTGAGGCTTATCTCGGCTCGCCCGGCAGCTTCCCTGGCTTTGTCTCCCAGCACCGGAAGTTTCTCAATTGATCCCTTGGCCATATCACGCATGCGTTGGTAACTCTTGAGAGTCTGTACATGACGAAGTTTACCAAGATAATGATGGAGAGCACCAACGTTATCGGAGATCGATTTTTCATTGTCGTTAAGAACAACGATGAGGTTTTTCTTCAAACTGCCGGCATTATTGATCGCCTCCAGGGCCATGCCTCCGGTCAAGGCGCCATCACCAATGATGGCAACCACTTTGAAATGCTCCCCCTGAAGGTCACGTGCCACTGCTAAACCGAGGGCAGCTGAGATGGATGTGCTGGCGTGGCTGGCACCAAAAACGTCATAAGAGCTTTCTTCGCGACGGAGATAGCCTGAGAGGCCACCGAACTGGCGAATAGTATGAAAACGATCACGACGACCTGTCAAAAGTTTATGTACATATGCCTGATGTCCAATATCCCACACTAGCAAATCTTTTGGGGTATCGAAGACATAGTGTAGTGCCATTGTTAATTCAACGACGCCCAGGTTAGGGGCCAAATGACCACCCTTCACCGAAACTTTTTCAATAATTTCGTGCCGGATTTCTTCTGCCAGCTGCTCCATTTGCGCAGTTGTCAAGGTGCGCAACTGTTGTGGGCTATCAATGCTGTCGAGTATTCTCGTCAACGGTTTCCTCCAATACTACATTTCGGTTCCCTACTGTGCCCGGAAAGACACCAGGCGACCAGTGGAAACCAATCAATACTATCATAAGTATACAAATATGACGCTGAAAAAGATGATAAAGGGTCTGAATAATAACTCACATCGTATTATACGGACATTTGTGTAGCATCGCAAACACCTCAAACTAAAATTCATGCACATGAGGGCTTGACGCCCTCTCAACCGTCTTTACAGGCCGACCTACATGATAAATTTCCTTCTTGACAGTTTTAAGCATTCTTTCTATTATGATGAGGTAGATACCATGCTCAAATCAGGCAGGTATCCCAGGCTGAAATAGATGAACGTTTTTAATGTGTAGAAAAAGCACGATCACAGGAGGTCCCAGCCTGTGTATTGTGGCTGGGTATGCCCAGGAACAGTGGCATACATAACGAAAGGAGGAGCGGTGCCTCCCTGTCCGAATACGAGATAAAGACGTCTGGGGAGTAGTTGAAGCCAGATTTCAACTATAGTGCGCCGTGGAGTTGGTCAATGACAAGAAAAGAGAGCGAGAAAGACTCAGAGCGAACTCATTACTATTCCCAGTTTTGGCTTGATGTGGCCGCGGGGCGCAAGATAATAGGTGCGCCCAAGGCAAATGACGAAATAGACACGTATGAACAAGAGTTGGAGCCTGCAATACTGCGTAAGCCTGGGCGCAATAGCAGTGCAGCTATCTCTCACGATTACGAAGAAACCATTGTACACCCTGAGGTCGAGCCTGAATTCGATGCCGACGAGTACGCAGAACCTGAATTCGATGATTTGGACCTGGAAAACGAAGTAGAGGATGAGGAAATTCCGAATATTGTTGTGGATGAGGCTGAAATCCCTGAAATGGATTTTGCTTCCAGCGACGAGCTTTTAGAAGATGAAGTTCCTTTAGAAGACGTTGAAGTAGAAGACGTTGAAGAAGAGGATTTCCTTGAAGATCTGGACGAGGATGAGGATGAGGATGAGGACGACTTGAACTGGAATGCCGGACGAGGAAAGAAGAAACCTAAACCCAGAGGAGTATCGGCCAAGATACCTCCCAAGTTACCTCCAAAGAAGACGGGTAAGCGCGAACCGCGACGAGGTTTTTAAGCACAGAAGAGCAGGTTCTTCAACAGCAGCCATGACTGCTGTTGAAGAACCTGCTTTTCATTAAAGCCTGGAGGAGATTACGGGTAGATACCGCGAACCTGAGTTGCTTCTGCTACACGAGAGATAGCTAACATGCTGGCCGCGAGGCGCATGTTACAGGCATACTGATCGGCCTTCTCGGCTACAGCAGCAAAAGCGCGGTTCATGATTACTTCGAGCTTCTGTGTAATCTCTTCAACGCTCCAGAAGAAGCTTTGAAGATCTTGTACCCACTCAAAGTAACTGACGGTGACACCCCCAGCATTCGCCAGGATATCAGGGATAACTACAACGTTCTTCTTCAAGAGGATGTCGTCCGCTTCAGGAGTGGTTGGACCATTGGCGGCTTCGGCAACGATACGAGCAAGGACACGGTCAGCGTTAGCCGCAGTGATTACCCCTTCAGTCGCCGCAGGGATAAGTATGTCGCAAGGAACTTCTAGCACTTCGTGCGCGCCTATCGACTGGGCGCGAGGGAAGCCTACAACACTACCCCGTTCCTGCTTGTGGCGCAGGACAGAAGATGGATCAAGGCCAGACTCGTTATAGATACCACCACGAGTGTCGCTCACGGCTACAATTTTGCATCCCTCGTTATGGAAAAGCCGAGCGGCGATAGAGCCAGCATTACCGAAGCCCTGGATACTGACATGTGCTCCCTGCAAGGGCATTCCGATGCGCTTGGCGGCCTGGCGGGTAACGAATAATACACCTGTAGCGGTAGCATCATTGCGTCCTTCACTCCCACCAATGGAAAGCGGCTTGCCAGTCACCACAGCGGGACTGGAGAAACCCTCATGCATGGAGTAGGTATCCATGATCCAGGCCATCACTTGAGAGTTTGTATTGACGTCAGGAGCAGGGATATCGCTACGGGGCCCAATAATGATAGATATCTCAGTTGCATAGCGGCGAGTCAGGCGCTCCAACTCCGCCGGGCTCATTGTTTTGGGATCGCAGATGACGCCACCTTTGGCGCCGCCAAAGGGGATACCAACGACGGCAGTTTTCCAGGACATCCACATTGCCAATGCCTTGACCTCATCGAGTGTCACATCTGGACCGTAACGGATACCGCCCTTTGCTGGGCCGCGATTGACGTTGTGTTGAACACGATAGCCGGTAAATGTTTTGATACGGCCGTTGTCTAAACGAACTGGGAAATTGACAGTAAGTTCCCGTTTGGGCTCTCGCAGTATTTCCCGCATATCCTCTGAGAGGTTAAGCTTGTCAGCGGCTAACTCAAACTGCTGAACTGCCATGTGGAAGGGATTTAGTGTAGTCCTCATTGACTATAAAGCCTCCTTACTTTTCTGTTATCAAGTGTAAATGAACACCTATTCCTATTGTAACACTACGTGATGTAAACGAACACACAGTGTTTGAATGAAATACCTCAGTTCAATCGTATCATTTGGACCGTTAAGTGGCTCACCGAATTCCATCAATAATTTCGTGATCAGCACTCTGCTCCCGCAATCGTACTTCGACATGTTTCGTCTCTCCTGTGGTCTGTTTGCGTGTATCAAACAGATCGGCACAATTCTTGACCAGGGTTGGTAAATCCTTGTAACCATGATTGCCCGCTTTGAACTCAGGATCTAACTGCTTGAGTGTAGCACCGAGCTGAGGGATTGGTACCCATTCACTCTGTATCTTGCCCGTAGCCTGTGTATACGCCGTGACGAGCAACGTGGTAAGCGGTGAGCTACGGGAATTTTGCTTCATTCCTCTTGCTGGTTCTGCTGTTGAGTCTTGAATGGGAGTTGTCATCGCCTCTTTTTGCTGTTTAGATGACGTTGCTGTATTCTTCGGAGGAGACGTGAGTTGCTCTGTGGAAACGAAGATGGTGCAGGCCTTCATCAGTGCGGGAGGCGTTTTCGCTTCTCCAATACCGATTACGAGGCACCCGGCTCGGCGTAGCCGCAGGACCAAAGGAGTGTAATCGCTGTCGCTAGTAACAATGCAAAAGTGGGTAATGTGGTCGTGATAGAACAGATCCATGGTATCTACAGCCAACGCAATATCAGTAGCATTTTTGCCGGGTGCCGTTTGCCCATGATGCCGTTCTTCAAGCCCATAGCGTTGCGTAATGTCTCGCCAACGCTGCATCGTAAGCAATGACCAATTTCCATACACTCGTCGAATGGTGACGCTCCCAAATTTTCCCGCTTCGACGAGCACCTGAGCGATCAGAGCGATGTCAGCTGAGCTATTGTCACCATCGATGAGCAGGGCCACCGGAGCTACAAAGGAAATGCGCAGCGATGTGAGCAAGAGGCGTATACCCCGCGACAGCAACCAGCGACCACCAGATCGTAGATCATTGTCGAGCTGTGTATATGAGAAAGTGTCACTCACTCTTTTTCCTTATACCCTGACAGATGAGTACAAGGCCCCTTTTCAGGCTGATGGAGCCTCGTCCAATTGCGCTTTCAAGAGTTTTTGAACGATTTCGGCCTTTGCCTGGCCGCGCGTTTGTTTCATGACCTGGCCTACCAGAAATTGCAAGGCGTTGGTCTTGCCAGCACGGTAGTCATTAACAGACTTGGGATTATTCGTTATAACCCCCTCTATTATCCGATTGAGCTCACCTTGATCGCTGATTGGCGGCTTCAGGCCTCTCTTTTCGACAATTGCTTCTGGCGAAATGCCCGTAGCAAAGGCTTCGTCCAACACCTCCTTGGCTTGTGTACCATTGATGCGCTCTTTATCGAGCAGATCAAGCAAATTTACCAGGGCAGCGGGTGTAAGAGGACAGGATTGTATTGAAATGGCGTTTGCCTTCAGCAAGCGGACGACCTCACTCAGCAGCCAGTTGCTGGCAACTTTTGCGCGTGCCTTTCTGTCGTTCACGTGTGAAGCTGCCATAACCTGCTCAAAGTAATCGCCGAGAGCTTTTTCTTCTGTCAATACATTGGCATCTTGCGCCGAAAGGCCGAATTCAGACTGGTACCGAATTCGGCGAGCATCCGGTAATTCCGGCAGTTTTGCTCGCAACTCTTCAACCCAGGTTCTACTGATCAAAAGCGGAGGCAGGTCTGGCTCCGGAAAGTAGCGATAGTCATGCGCCTGCTCTTTGCTGCGCTGTGACACAGTGATGCCCTTCGTTTCTACCCAACCGCGCGTCTCTTGATGAATGGTCTCGCCGGCACGCGCCATGGCTATTTGCCGCTGCACCTCGTATTCTAACGCACGCTCCACAGAACGGAAACTATTCATGTTTTTGATCTCGGTCTTAATGCCAAGCTTTTGCTCTCCTCGCGGACGAATAGAGATGTTGGCATCACAACGAAGGCTTCCCTCTTCCATACGTCCTGAAGATACACCGAGGTAAACCAATATCTCGCGTAATTTCTGCATATAGAGCCGAGCCTCTTCGGGGGAACGCATATCTGGCTCGCTGACAATCTCCATAAGCGGCGTACCGGAGCGATTGACGTCGATGAGGCTATAGCCGTCGTGGTGGAGGAGACGGGCGGTATCTTCTTCCAGGTGAACACGAGTGATACCGATCTTGCGCGTCTGACCATGGTGTTCAATGGTCAGATATCCATTCTTGCTGAGCGGTATGTCGTATTGTGAGATTTGATAGCCCTTCATCAAATCAGGATAAGGATAATTCTTGCGGTCGAACTTTGAGTACTCTGGAATAGTACAGTTAAGGGCAAGGGCTGTCATGATGGTATAGTCGATAGCTTGCCGATTAATGATTGGCAGTACACCAGGCATGCCCATACAAACAGGGCAGACGTGAGTATTCGGCGCATCGTTCGCGTAGTTTGTGCTGCACGAACAGAACATTTTACTTTTTGTCAGAAGTTGTGAGTGCACTTCCAGACCTATAACTACTTCGTAATCCGTTGATGTGTGGGTTTCTTGTGTTCCTGCTGTCATGCTACTTTCCTCGTCTAATTTTTCTATCTTTGACACCTGTATTACTTTGTAGTTTTCATGTAAGTCTAGACCTTTCTGTGTTTTTCGTCAATGGGTCGTATTGCGTCATGTAAAACTACCCCAACGGTACCATTTTCCACCCATTTTTCACCATATACTGTTGCCTAAAAACAGCTTGAAACCAACAGTATATGCAAAAAACAGAAGCTATTTCACTTTCTTCCGCCGAGACGTCTTCTTCAAATTAATACTCGTTACCGGCGAAAATGCCGTATGTTCCTTCAGCGCCTCAGTACTGCCAAAATCTTTCAGGTAAGTCTCCGTCACCTGCACCAGGGTGTCACGGCATCTCGAAATGGTGATCGTTCGATAGTTGGTATGCAGAGGTCAGGCAGGAACAAGTCGTGAGGTCCCCTGATAGCTTTTGCTTACTGCAAGAACCCTGGCAGGGTAGCCCCGTCTTCCGTATTCAGGAAGTTGCCACACCAAGCAAGCAGGCGACTGACACGCACCGCATTCTCGGGTGCCTTGTAGCCACGCATGGTGCGATAGCGTTCTTTAATCCACCAGCCGATGGCACGCTCACAGGCATTGTTGGTGCCATCGAGCGTTTCCCCCTTGGGGTCCTTTCCAGGTGCGGTAGCGCGTCAAGCGATGCCAGAGATTCCAGCGGTCGAGAAATAAGAGTCGTAGACGATACGCCAAACTCTGGTGCTCTCCTTCTCGCGGCGGCGAGGCTTGCAGATAGCGCCGGTGCATCGCTTCCAGTTCAGGAGCCTGCTCCCGTTGTCGACTCTTGACCAGTTCGCGCTACTCGTGTTAAGTCGGCTGCCGCCTTCTCTGGACTCACGCCAATGGCGTTGAGGGAGCCATCAGCATCCTTGGCCACCAACGGTTGGTAGCGCTCAATCAAGTCCTCGGTGTTGCGCAGGACATGCGCTTTACAGACCTGGTGCTGCACGCCCACCTCATCAGCCACCGTCTTGAAGCCATCGGCATCATCGGTGACGAGCACCGTCGCTCCCACACTCTTGGCGATCGGCTCAATCCAGTCTTGAAGCGCCTTGATATCTTGCGCCGACAAGGCATCAATGGTTAACGCCAGCCCACTGATGGGATCCACAGTGATGCCTAAAGGTATCCACTCGCCCTTGCATTTCACACTGGTCAGATCACCTCCTAACGCCGGTGTTTTGACCCCTGCAAACACCTGATCCCGCTTGAGCCCAGGCACCAGCTTTGCTGCCTCTTGCACCGCATCATAGATGCGACTCTTGCACAGATACACCCCAAGCGCTTCTAACGCTAAGGAGGTTGCCCCATAACTTAACCCCAGCAGATACAGCATCACCGCCAGCCCTTTGACTCGTTGCGAGGTCTGGGCATGCGTCGTCCCCTCAGGATAGACCCGAAAGGTGCGTTTGCACTTCAAACACTGATAGCGATGCACTTGCACTTCATGATACACCGTATCTCGCAGTGGTTTCGCCACTTCCTGGCGAAAGTAAAATTTGCTCCCACCACAGCCAGTATAGGCACATCGAGTGGGGACAGTGATCGCCTCAGGGTTCACTTTGGGTAACACAATTCGTAAACGCATGGGTCTGCCTCCTTTGGGTTCTCTCTCCTTCCTATTTTACCAGTTTTACCGCTTGTCGAACAGTCACAAATGAAGCAACTAGACAACAACGCTTTTTTCTTTTACACTGCTGCATAACATACTACTAAGGGTTCACACAACCCGGTTGAAGGAGTTGATGATGGACATACTTTTTGATATTCAGGGGTCGGTGTCTAGACCACCTGTATTCTCTCTCACGTTCGATCCAGAAGCCATGTCGCTTCAATGTATCGGCGATATGGCTTCTTTTACGGTCCAGACGAATATGAAGCGTCTGTCTGAGGGTTGGTCCGGACTGAACAAGAGCTGCTATCCGGTGCTCTTCTCGCTTCATGGTATTCTCTACGGCTCATCGCTCTTTCGAGGTGACCAGGGGATAGGAGCCTTTCTTGTTCCCATTGAGGAGTTTCCACTCAAATTTCCCAATGAAAATAGCCAGCTTATAAATCTTTCATTTCACTGTTCACGGTTATATCTTCAACGCGTTGAGGAGCAAAGGGCCTCCAATCCTAGTTCCAATCTCAATCTTGGCGTCTCTTTCTGGGCAACTACGAGTTTGGTTGACACAACGAGCCAGGGAACGCCTTACCAAAGTGAGTTGACACGTATCAAGAGCCGTCAGGGAGGGTATGTCAACATATCCCGCTCTCACTGGCAGGACATGTTAGTGTCTATTGAGTATCCTCAGCGGCGATATATTGAGCTACCGACTCTCACAGCTCAAGAGGGCGCCGAAGAACTCCGCAGGGCTCTAGAACACCTACATGAAGCTCATATACTTTTTGCTCAGGATCGATATAGGGAGGCGGTGCAACGCTGTCGGCAGGCGAGAGATGCATTGTTAGGAGAAGACAAGCCAACGTGGGCCGAAAGGGTTCTGGCTCCGATCATATTAGCCGAGAAAGCAGCGATGATTGACGAGAGCATTAAAGCCCTGAACAGGATGGGCAACGTAGCTTCGCATGGTGCAGGCATAGAAGTTGATCGTGACACAGCAAACTATGTCATTGGTTCACTAGCACTTATCCTTGACTACATTGGTCGGAAAATGAGATAAGAGTAATCTATTCTTGATGTTGCGTTTCAGATGCGCCTATGAGTACATACCGTGAAGCCCTGCTATAGGGAACTGGTAACACTGCGTAACGATGCTCCTCCCTATGCGCCTGTCTTCCGATCACGCGGTGGGGCTTATGGCAAATTGGGTAGCCCACTAGACCCGTCGCAAGTAGCCAGGATTGTTGAAGCAACTGCGTGTCGCGCAGGGATCGCGGTCTATATGGAGACAATTATTGTTGACGGGAAGCATGAGAGCCGCAAGCGTTCGCGCGTGTCACCTCACTGGATGCGCCATGCGCACGCTAGCCATGCGCTTGATAACGGTGCATCTATCGCAGTCGTCAAGGAGACACTGGAACATGAATCGATAGAAACTACAGCAGGCTATACCCATGTACGTCCTGGCGTGAGCAGTGCGCAGTTTCTGAAGCTTTAGGAGGAGCTATGAATAACGAGGATTTTGACCCAAAGGAGGCGCTGGCGCGCTATATCGAACTGTGGGAGAGGCGACATACTGAGTTCGACCAACTCCCTGATGTCGAGCGCAGGATAGCACGTGGCGACTACGAGTCCTTTTCGAGCGTTGACATCGAGTTGGATAAACTTATGGAAGAAGCGCAGCGAAACGGCTTTGTGTTTGAGTGGCGATGGGATGGCGACACGCAGGACTTCATCTACACAATCGAGAAGATGTCGTTGGAGGACTACGCAACATATCTTGCGGAAGAGCAGGAAGCAGCGCTGGGAGATATCAAGTGGAGGTACGAGGCGAGACTGATTGAGCCATAAGAGCCTAATCATGAAGGAACATAAAGAAATGAAACCCAGTGAAGAGTTTGACGACTATTGGATACGCGCACAAAACGAGCATATGGACTATCCTGCATCCGATGATTGGCGTAGCGGGAAATGGCTTGTATTCTGCCGCAAGGGCGAGACGCTTGACGCCATGTGGGAAAAAGTGGTGGAGGCTCTAGACGCAGAGAAGCTTGGGCGAATCGCGAAGGTATCCACTATGAAGCCCAACCCGCACGAGACCAGCCCTAAAGACGGCGTGATCTGCGTCTACACTTACTCACTCGACGATCTGCAAGACGTACGCCGCGTTCGCCAGGCTCTCAGAGAGTTAGGCGTAACCTGGAAGATACCATATAAGCTCAATGCGGACATAGGGCGTTATCGCATTCAGGGCGACACAAAAATAAGCAAACTATATGAATAGCGACAGGTGAGAGAGGAAAGGAAGACAGCATGGACGAGCAAAATACGGTCTGGCCGCCGATTGAGCCAACGACGCCTGTGCAGGACTACTACGAGCCAACAGCGCACGCGCCTAATCCTTACGAGGACGCTATTCCTATCCCGCCGCCACCTCCACATCTGACAAAGAAGCCGCGCAAATATCTTGGCGTGTTACTGATTATCGCCATTCTACTCTTCTCTGCTTCTGCTGGGGTGTTCTTCCTGGCGCGTTCGTTTACCGTGGACAGGGCCAAGCCTGCGCCAGTGGTGTATGGAGTTGGTCTGGAGGGGTGTTCTACGTCGGTGTTCATGCAAAAAGCTCAGTGACCTGGACAGATGATAATGGGTGCAACGGGCCGTGTGAGCCGAGCAACCTGGGATTGTGGGTGTATAGCAGCCCCTCCGTTGCCGAGACAGCGTATAACGATGTAAAAAATGACGAGTATGACCTCTCTTCTACCACACCGACTGGACCTACCATAGCGGGTTCTTGGACCTCAGAATATGTACATGGACGATGTTTGATGCTTGGCTCTGCAGGTGATATGTATACGCAAGTCGTTGATCAGCATTGTGTCTAGCAGGAAGGAACGAACCATTGAATGCACAGGTACCCTAGAATGCTGGCAAAGTCAGTTATCAGATGCTGGCCGGTCTCGTAGCCATCATGATTATCGGTGTTATCGTTGCAGCGATTGTCGCCTATGAAATCGGCTATCGCCAGGGGTAGAGCGACTATACACACAATAACTGCACCGTGTACCCGTTTCGATACCATAACGAATGTCGAGTAACGCTGCTTCTTCCTGTATTTTACAGATGTGATATACTTTTTGAGGCAAATATTTTCCCTTCTCCTACAGCACTACCTCGTCCATTGAAAATTGTAGTAAAGCACACAGTGCTGTCAACATCAATACTTTAGATGGCCGCTTTTGTACTTTCATGCAGTTATCCCTTATGATGTAGTATATTCACACCTGCCGACAATATTTGCCAAATAAATATATGGAGTTGAAAAATGGTAGCACTTTTAAAAGAACATTTTGAAATGATAGAAAAGCTTTTACTAGCTCGTTACGACGTTTCTAAAAATGCTAGCCATGCTGTAAATAAAGGCACTGCAAGAGAGTTTTTCATGAAAGATTTCCTGATGGAGCATTTGAGCAGACTGGTAGGAATAGGACAGGGGGAGATTATTAACGCGGACACTCACGCCAATGACCTGAGAAACCAGCAAGACATAGTTATTTATAGGCGTGATTTCCCTAGAATACGTTTTGGAGGAGAAATAAACGGCTTTTTAGCTGAGTCAATTATAGCAACAATAGAGGTAAAATCAAAATTAGATAAAGATGATATCAGACAGGCCATTAGCGCTGCTTATAGAGCAAAAAATCTTGAAAGATCTTTTTCTCAAGCTTATGTTCACCCTGATTTTCTTTATCCTAGACCTAAAATTATGTCACTGGTCGTTGCCTATGATAGCTCAGTAAAAATAAAAACGGTTCAATCATGGCTTACGCCTATTCACAGCGAACTTAACATTCCATATCCTGAAAAAAAATCATTCGTCCCTCCAGCAGATCGCACATTCTGGAATAGCCCTTCTCTTGACGGTATATTCGTTTTAGGGAAAGGCTTCGTTGCCTTTGGTGATTGCCCTATTATACCTAAAGAAAATCTCCTGAGGGAAAGTGGATATTTGCAGATAACACAGATACTAATCTATTTATCCTTTTCTTGCTTCTTACTCTTGCGATACACTTACACATCTTTGCGTATGGTCTTGAAATTGATCCCTACCTGAAAAATATTGGTGGGTCCGTTAGAAGTGGCAATTAAAGTATATCACCATATTGTGTAATGATGCATAGCAGAAAAGCCCCGAAGCCACGTCTGGACTGGATTTAATGCCTTCTCGCTATACATCATTACACAATGATTGATATGGCATCCTCATTCCCACCCTCCCCCTACGGCACCCATTCCAAAAAATACACCCCACTTGCGCCAGCAGCAACAAGATGTTTCCCATCAGGATGAAAGGTACAGGCTTGTAGAGCACCTTCAACAGGAAAGGTAATCAGACAAGTACCGGTGCGCGCATCCCAGACCTTGAGCGTGGTATCCCAGGATGCCGAGACAATGAAAGCCCCATCCGGACTCACCGCACAGCCTCTCACCCGATTGGTATGCCCGTGCAGGGTGAGGCGGGCTTGTCCAGTGCGCGCATCCCAGACCTTGAGCGTCCTATCCTCCGATGCCGAGACAATGAAGGCCCCATCCGGACTCACCGCACAGCCACTCACCCGATTGGTATGCCCATGCAGGGTACGAATCAAGGCAGGGTGAGGCAGATCGGGCAGAGGATGCCACAACCCCACAGAGGGCGGGAGACGTTCAGCGAACGATCTCTGCCAGAGGTCTGACAATTCAGGAAGGTGTTGCAAACGACAAGATAGTGCAGCTGTCACGTCATTGAGGGTTGTACATCGATTGAGCAGGTGTTCCATATTAACAAAATGCCGTTTGAGCAGACGAAGCGGCATATCCTCAGGGGCCTGCTGCTCTGCTACCGCAAGGTCGATTTCGACCGCAGAGGCACTGCGGGCCAGCGTCTTGCTTGCCAGGTAGCGCAGGTCTTTGACCGTGGCTATGAGTTCTCCGCTGCGCTGGGCTCCGATCAGGTGCTCAGCCAGGTGATCCCACAGGTAAGGCTCATCGTGAGGAAACTCGGCCCAGCGCGTGCAGCCATAGGCATCCAGCAGGTGGGCGTGCAAGGCGGGAAGTCCAGGACCGACCTCGTGTTGCAGGTATCCCCGTATCACATCATGCAGACGGAGGGTGCGCTTGAGCGCGTCAAACCGTAATAAGAGCGAGAGGTCAGAGAGACGCAGACAAAGTTCTTCGGTGTTAAACGCATTCAGCCCACCGGTCGCTGCCCACAGCGTGTGCCAGACTCGTTTTCGCTGAGCAGTTCCAGGCTCGCACCCAGCGTGGCCCGTACCGCCTGGTTCCGCACCAGGGGGTTCTTTGCATCGAAGGCCACCAACCCATGCTCATCCAACGCCCTGTTGAGATAGACGAGCGCATCGGACAAGCGTTTTCTTAGGCTCATCTGCTGGCGCAAGCGGCCATTGGCCAGTTTGAGCAAGAGCGGCCATTCACCCAGGCGAGCCGCCAGTTCCCCAAGGGCCAGGCGATCAGAGGCAGAAGAGGGTGCCAGTCCATCGAGTCCCGCCGTGAGCAATTGCACCGCTTCCTCCTGCCGCATCGCGTCGACCTGGATACTCTGGGTAGTGACGGGCAAGACCTCCTCATTGCGCGTCGTGATGAGTCGAGCACAGCGTTTGCCCCCTTGGAGGAAGGGTTTGAGGTGCGCCGCATTCCAGACATCATCGATGACCAGCAACATATCACGTTCGGCCAGCAGTTCAGCAAGACGCGCAGTAGCCACATCAATGCCGGTGAAACCTGGTCGCTCACGGCTCAAGGTTTCGATCAGGTCTACGACCTTGCCGACCAGGTCGCCTGGGTTCTCCCCGAGGTTGACCCAGAGGATACCGTCATCAAAGGCTTGTTGGATGCGTTCGTCATGGCAGAGGGCTATCGCCATGGTGGTTTTGCCGTAGCCACCCGCACCACGCAGCGCGGCGGTGATCGCAATCGGCTCCTCCCGTTGCTCATCAAGCAATTTGCTGATCAGCTCGTCGAACTCCTGAGAACGGGGCACAAAGTCCGCAGGTAAGTCTTCCACTATGAAGGGCACCCGCACCTGCTCACAGCGCGTGTTGAGGTCATTGAGAAACTTAGGCCATTCATGGGCAAGGTCATAGAAGTGGGCATCGCGCATCCAATGCGGCAAGCTGGCAAAGTCCAAGGTGGGTATCCCCTTGACGGGATAGACACAGACCCCCTGTTGGCGGGCATAGCGCCATTCCTTGCGTACCATAGGAGACTGCATGGCGGCAGGCGTCATGACCAGCACCATGAACTCGACCTGGTCAAGGGCCTCGGTGATCTGTTGCCACCAGTCTCGCCCCCCTTCCATGCCAACGCGATCTTGCCAGAGGGGAATATGTTCTGCCAGGAGTCGTTGACGCAGGTCTGTGGCGAACGGTTCTCCATCACTACGGGCATAGGAAATGAAGACACGCGGGGACTCAGCACGTGTGATGGTGCCTGCTGCCATGGTAGAAGATGAAGCGGGTACTGTCGAAATCGGAGCGGATGAAGTAAGTACAGATTGAGGTGATGGAAGCACATTGTAAATATTGATAGGAGGTATCACTGAAGCCGATTGCGGAGGTAAAACAAGTTCAGACGATTTTTGAGGTAACATGATAGGAATCAGTGCCAGGAAGGTAAAGATGGTAGCAAGCGCACCAAAAATCGTAGTAAGTAGAGCAGGCAGAGAGTTTAGACTATTTAAGGCCCAGATGGTTGCACTAGCAATAAGAATGAGTAATGCAGTGATAAATAAGCTGACACGTATCCGAGTAGGCCATTTTGACCGTTTTCCCTGAAACTGTTGCATACTGTCACATTCCGCGATTTGAAGTAATGATAGTTGACGTGATTATAGCACAACATGTCTCAGTAGTACTCCAAATCTTGTACTTCACCACGCACTTCTTTTACTGAAACTGATATGTAGGTTTTTCTTGAACATATATTTTGTTGAAGCACTTTTGACCTGGCAAAATCTCACAGAGCCTCACATTCGTAAAAGCCAGAATGAAAGCGCACTGTAGACTACAAAGGACGACCAGAGACAAGTCCTTTCATATCTGTCCTTCAGAATCATCAATAATAGCTTAGGATGGTCTATTGAGTAAGTAACAACTGAAATATCTCCTATGTTGAAGGCTGTAACAAACCCATAAAACTGCTTGTCACCTACATTGAAATATTGATGAGGCTTAAAATCTCATGTGGAAACCCAATATACTGTCGCTTAGAAAGCAACGCGAGACATAAACCAGCACCACAGCAAATTGACATTTTTACAAAATACGGTATACTGTTGCGTAGCAAGGAGCGGCGACTCGTTCCCGAAGCATCGAAAGACTCACAAACACATTGAAGTGGCGCGTACGAGCGGGCAGGAGAGCAACTACATATGTCGCTAATCAACATGGCCAAACGAGAAATCAACTGTAAGATCGTCTATTACGGCATCGGTTTATGCGGAAAAACCACGAACTTGCATTACATACACCAGGCGGTCAATCCGCAAGATGTCGGTGATATGGTCTCTATCGATACAGAGACGGAGCGTACATTATACTTCGACCTGCTCCCGCTTGAACTCGGTAAGGTGCATGGCTTCAACATTCGTTTTCAACTTTACACCGTCCCTGGCCAGGTACTCTACCAGCAGACACGTATCTCTGTCCTGAAAGGGGCCGATTGTGTGATATTCGTGTCTGACTCTCAGGCCAGTAAATTGCAAGAGAATATTGAAAGTTGGAACGAGTTGCAAGAGCAACTGCGACGTATGAACAAAGATATTGCGGATTTTCCCCTGGTTATGCAATGGAACAAGCGCGACCTGCATGAAATACTGCCGGTGTCAGTATTAGAGCAGTATCTCAATCCGTACCACGTGCCAAGCTTTGAGGCAGTAGCCGTTACAGGACAAGGTGTTATCGAGAGCTTACGTATGGGTATCAATTCCACGTTACGCCGATTGGAACGCATTTAGTTTATCATAACACGTGAGATGGTATTCACCTTGCCTCCAGCTCCATGTTACTCCAGTGGATCCAGTCCATTGTTCCTTTCGGGCATTCCTATTGGATATTTTTCACTAACAAAGAACAAAGAAGGAGGAGCGGCGCTTCCTCCCCATGCGTCAAGGCAGGGGTCTCTGCACCGCAATACTTGATTAGATGGAAACAATACGTGTCATTATTGTAGAGGAACAACCCTTATTTCGTCAGGGCATTCGTGCCACTCTTGAACAAATGGGGGATTGTATCATTGTTGGTGATTCTACTAACCCGGATGAGATACTGGAAATAGCGCGCACAGAAAATCCCGACGTGGTACTGCTCGATACGAGCCTTAACACCGGCGATCCATTAGAAATTGCGCGCCAGATGCGCCATATTACGACACGATTGGCGATCATCATGCTGACCCCTTCGGAAGACGAGGAACGTCTATTTCAGTCCATTAAAGTTGGCGCGTCCGCATATTATACACGGAATATCACAATAGAAGAGCTTACAGAAGCGGTACGTAAGGTCAGTGTCGGCGAATATCTGATCAACGATGATGTTCTCGCTAAACCACAGCTTGCCAGTCGAGTATTGAAATCGTTCCGTGAACTGGCCGTTGAAGAAGAAACTTCTCCAGCAAAAGATCTCTATTCGCCGCTCTCAGGTCGGGAAGTAGAAATACTGGATTATATTGCACGGGGGAATAGCAATAAGGAGATCGCGAAGTCGCTAAAAATCAGCGATCAGACGGTAAAAAACCATATTACATCTATCCTCAAAAAGCTATCGGTGAATGACCGAACAGCCGCTGTGGTGCATGCATTGAGGCATGGGTGGATTAAGATGGATAAGATGGAAGAAAACTGACCTCCAACACCTTTCACACGCGAGCAGGCAAGCAATTATTCCAGGTCTACACCTGTACTGCCAGGAGTTCTTTCCCACTATTCGCATCCAGGAAAACATAGAGATCATAGGATGAATGGGGCAATGGGGCCGGGTCAACCGCTGGGTCGGCAGGTTCTAGTGGGATACCTCGATAATGTACCATCCAGGTTGGCACGTTGTGAAAATCAGCATGTGTAGCAGGCGTCCCTTTGTCAGGGTAATTCAGCAGCACATATTGCGCGCTTGCCATTTTCGCTTTGCTCGCGGCATTCGGTTCAAGCTGGCCTGCGATCAGTAATGCCTGTTGTTGACTCAGTCTGGGCGTCTTATCGGGATGGCCCAGCGTAATCCCTTCAGCGACCAGGGGTGTAATTTGTAACTCCGGTGAATTGGTAGGCGCCACGTTTATGGTTGGGGGTGCTGGTATGGCGGGCCCAGCGAACTGGTGCAGCAAGAGCCAGGCCAACCATACACCAGCTAAAGCAAGCAGTATGGCTCCTACAGCGCCGCTTATTACACGCAAGCGTCGGGTTGTGGATTCTTTTTCACGACGCAGGGATGCTTGTGATTGTTTCCTTGCCATGAACCGCCTCTCTGCACTGGGAATGCCCCACTACTGTGGTTCCATCAGGTGGTGCAGCCAGTTCAGTATAAAACAAAGTTGCAGCAAAGGCAATCTATAGAAGCAATCAAATTTGACCTCAGTTTGCACAAAGGTTATACTGATGCATAGCGCTAAAAGAAAGGATACCTAACCCTGTGAAAGTTTATGGCCGCATGACGGTTTTCCCAATCATGCCTGCTCGTATCAATCGATTGTATGAACTTGCTTATAATTTGTGGTGGAGCTGGCATCCCGAGGCACGCGCCCTGTATAGTACACTTGATCCCGATCTGTGGGAAGAAGTTGGACATAATCCTGTACGTTTTCTTAGCGAGGTGCGACCAGAGAGTCTCGAAGTAGCGGCAAATCAAACCGATTACCTGGAACGTTACGATACGATTCTCAGCAACTTCGATGCCTATATGCATCCTCCAAAACAGAAGACGTGGTTCTCACAGAGCTACCCAGAACTGGGCGAGCGGATCATCGCCTATTTTTCTGCCGAGTTTGGATTGCACGAAGCGATACCTATTTATTCTGGTGGCCTTGGAATACTCTCGGGTGACCACTGCAAGGAGGCTAGCGATCTTGACTTGCCTTTTGTTGGTATAGGATTTCTCTACCCACAGGGCTACTTCCACCAGCGCATCACCCGTGAAGGTGTGCAAGAAGCTTCATACGATAAACTGCGTTTTTGGGAGGCGCCAGCGACTCCTGCCTGCGATGCCAATGGCAACGAGGTGATGATTACAGTTGAGTTACCCGGACGGAACATTCATGCGAAAGTATGGAAGTTGCAGGTAGGGCGCATTCCCCTGTACCTGATGGACACAGACGTAGCGCCCAATGCACCTCACGACCGCGAGCTTTCAGCCCGTCTCTATGGCGGAGACCGCGAGATGCGCATCTCCCAGGAGTTTGTGCTGGGTATTGGTGGCGTACGCGCATTACGCGCCCTCGGTATTTCCCCCGCGGCCTGGCATATCAACGAGGGTCACGCGGCATTCCTGAACCTGGAACGCTGCCGGGAACTAGTTGCCTCTGGCCTCAGCTTCAACCAGGCACGAGAGGCTGTCGCTGCCAATTCGCTGTTTACAACGCATACCCCTGTGCCAGCAGGCAACGATACGTTTAGCTATGACCTGGTCGACAAGTACTTTGGCTCTTACTGGGGCAAGCTTGGGTTGACGCGAGACCAGTTTATGGAGGTAGCACGGGAGGATCACGGCTGGGGGTCAAGCTATGGCATGACGGTACTGGCACTACACCTGACAGGACAACATAATGGAGTGAGCGCACTCCACGGTACCGTCTCGCGCAAAATGTGGCAGTTCTTATGGCCAGGCATCGATGCTGAAGAAGTGCCTATCGACTACGTCACCAATGGAGTACATACTCCTTCGTGGATTGCACCAGAGATGGATGCGCTTTTCAAACGCTATCTTGGTGAGGATTGGCAAGAGCATGTCGATGAAGCAGGTTTCTGGAATCGCATCAACGATATTCCTGACGAAGAGCTGTGGAAAGCCCATGTACAGCGAAAAGAGGCGTTGATTGATTTCTCTCGCCGCCATCTGAAACAGCAACACCTGCGACTGGGCGAAGGAGCTGTGCAGATCGCAGAATTTGAGCACATGCTGGATACTGATGCCCTTGTTATTGGCTTTGCTCGTCGCTTCGCGACCTATAAACGCGCAACGCTCATATTCCGTGATCCTGACCGCTTGCATCGTATCCTGCACAATGAGGAAAAGCCCGTTCAAATCATTTTTGCTGGCAAAGCTCACCCCGCCGACGAGCCAGGTAAAGGACTGATCGAACAGGTGTACCGGCTCTCAAGAAGCGATGCCTTCCGCGGAAAGGTCATTTTCCTGGAAAACTACGATATCGACATGGCCCGTTACCTGGTCTCCGGAACCGACGTCTGGCTCAATAATCCTACCCGGCCACACGAGGCCAGCGGCACCAGCGGTCAGAAGGCGGCTCTCAATGGACAGCCGAATTGCAGTATCCTCGACGGCTGGTGGGCAGAGGGCTATGACGGTGAGAACGGCTGGGCCATCGGTGAAGAGCGAGAATACCACGATGCTGATGTGCAAGCTGAGGCAGACAGCCTTTCGCTCTATCAGTTACTTGAGGAAGAAATCGTCCCAACCTATTATGACCGCGGCCCTGATGGCATACCTCACCGCTGGATCGCGACAATGAAGGAAGTCATTCGCACCTGCGCTCCCCAATTTAGTATGAAACGTATGATAAAGGAATACACGACGCGTTTCTACGTCCCTGAAATACTGCTTGGGATGCAGATTGAGCAGCACAAGTACGAGAAGGCACGCGTGCTAGCTGAGTGGAAAGAGAAGATCAAAGCAGGCTGGGCAGTTTTAGAGCTGTATGTGGATGGTCGACGCGATGGGCAACTCAGCCTGGGAGAGGATATCGATGTACATACCTGGGTACGCGCGGATACGCTCAGTCCGGAAGATCTGAGCGTAGAACTGGTCTATGGTCAAGCGAGCGACAACGTGGTTATTCCAAAACATGTCCTGCCGATGGAGTACATCACGAGAGAGCAGGATGGTTCGTACCGCTATGAGATCCGTTTGAAGCCAGATGAAAGTGGCAGTATTGGCTATGGTGTACGGGTGCTGCCAAGCCATCCAGCTCTGGGGGGGAAGCATGATATGGGGTTGATTCGTTGGGGGTGATGGTTTTTTCAGCAGGTGCAGAAGAGCATAGTGGCGCAGGTTCGTATCACCATGCTCTTCTGTGTCATTAGGTCATGCCGCTGTGGTGATGCTCTGATTTCGGTAACGCGAATGGGCTTCTGGCGATGGTTCCAATAAGGAAAAGAGGTTGCCGTATGGGTCCTCAAAAACGGCTTCCGTGCCATGGACATTTTTGGTTGGGGGACTCAAGAATGTGACTCCTCGTGCAAGCAAGGTATGATACGTTTTATAGCAGTCATCGGTGGCGAATACGCAGGTAATGTATTGGCTGAGACGTCCAACACGCTCCCCTCCATTGTTCTTTATTCCAGGAAGCGACAGATCGGGCTTTGCCAGGGCAATTTCTGGTTTCTTTTGTCCCTTGGGAGCGACAGTAAGCCATCGCAAACCAGGCCCATACATCATATCAGCACGTTTTTCGAGTTCGAGCTTCTCAGTGAAAAAGCGGAGGGCCTCGTCCTGATCCGCTACCAGAATTGGTATGATCGCGAGTTGGGTTATTTTTTTCATCAGCACCTTCCTTTGTACAAATATATTATATAGAATTTTTGTTCTAATTTCAAGTGATTTCTGCACCGCAGAGACAATATGAGAACCTATGAAACTATTCTTTTTGAGATTGCTAAAAGTGACATAACTACGAAACGAACAAAGCGAATAGTCACCAGATACATAGACAACACTATATACGATATGGCACACTTATGAAAGAGGATGATGTGCTTACAATTGAACCAGATGTACCTTTACCGACTATACAATAGCAAGAACGGATTGAAGATGAAAGCAGTACAGTTTGCTCAGTACGGCGGCCCCGAAGTCCTCCAGGTTCAGGAGGTACCTGATCCTATTCCCGGCCCTTCGGATGTTTTAATTCAGGTCAAGGCCACTACTGTGAATCGACTTGATTTATTCCAGCGCGATGGAAGTCGTCCTGTTCCCAAATTGCCTTATACACCAGGCTGGGAGGCAGCAGGAGTTGTACTCAGGGACAATCAAGGCTTTCATGCCGGAGAACGGGTAATGACTACCCGCGCTGTAGGAGCTGTAGGAGGAGGCGGTTATGCCAGTATGATTGCGGCCCCTGCCGCTGACCTGGTACGCATTCCCGAAGGGGTATCGTTCGAATTGGCAGTGGCCGCAGGACTCACGGCATCAACTGCCTGGGGGAGTTTATTTGACCTCGGGCACCTTAAAGCAGGGGAGCGAGTCTTGATATGGGCCGGCTCAAGTGGAGTAGGGACACTTGCCATTCAGTTCGCCAAACAGGCTGGAAGCTGGGTAGCTACAACAACAAGCAATAATGCAAAAGCTGCTGAACTGCGACGTTTGGGGGCCGATAGGGTCATCAATCAACGCGAAGAGAACGTGGCGGGAGTCTTACAGAGCGCTCAAGGTGTTCACCTGGTGATCGAGCTCGTCAGTACTACGCTCCAGACAAGCATTGACGCCTGCGCACAGGATGGGCGAATTGTTTTAATAGGCAATCTTGGGGGTCAGCTAGCGACCATCGATACGCAGTTGTGCCGGCTCAAGCGAGTGCAGATTATTGGCGGTGGACAGTTGCGCACCAGCCTGAAGAATGAGCAACACATTCTTGAAATGATTGCGGCTAAGACGGTGACTCCGGCTATAGCACGCACGATGCCGATTGAGGAGGCGGCCCAGGCGCACCGGCTACTGGCAACTGGTCAGATGCTGGGAAAGATTGTGCTTGTTCATTCCTGACATTTTGAACTTCTAAGGTGTTTCACCCAGCCCCTTTTGGATGAAGAGCGCCATATCGTATGAGCCGCCGGTATCGCCGATGGCACGGCGCTGCCACCACCACTGCCAGATGTGTTGAACTGCCAGACCAGGGTTGAACTGTGCGCCACGGGGCGGGTTATCGCCATAGGATAGCCAGAGGCCAACACCGACTCCACCCCAGGAGGGCTGATCCGTACACTTGTCTGTTTTGGTAGGTACACAGGGAGGTGGCTTGTAGCCCTCGTCCCACCAGGTACGCATTTGATACTGGTTAAAGAGGTAGTTTTTCCCGGGGCCAGCGTACTGCGTTTCAGCATTGTAGAGATTATCCCCGCCGGAGATAATGACAGGATAGGATTTGGCGGTCGTGGAACAGCCCTCAGGATAGTTGAAACAGACATTGGTATAGTCTCTGACATACCAGGCGAAGGGCCAGGTCGCATCATTCATCAGGCCGATAGGCAGCAGATGTTTCCCGTTGTACATTTTCTGATCGAGCGCATCGATCTTTGCCATTATTACATTGACATCGGTGGTCGTCTGTACATAGACATACATCTCGTGAGGTCCGTCAGCGGCATGTACATAGTTCACTTCATACATATTATGGAGTGTTGGGAGCAAGAGCAGCACCGCCATGACGACGCCAAAGACGGCGGTAAAACCAGCAAACACGCCTTCCCCCTTTGCGGAGGAGCGACTCAGTGATTTTTTCACCAGGTTGACAAGGATAACCACGGCAGGCTCAAGGCCGATAGCCGCCAGTAGAAGCATCGGCATCGTAATATGGATGCTCAACCAGGGCATTTTCTCCGCTGCCCAGGAATAGAGGAAAAGGTTCCCTACGAACCAGTAGACCAGGAAGAGACGGAAGCGGGTGGGCCGCACAAGGCAGCGCACCACACCAACAAGCCCGAAGACAACGCCGATCTGCTCGTACAGAGGGATGAGCAGGAGGTAATAATACCATGGCTGGCTGCCACGGGCGACCTGCTGTTGCTGTATCCAGTAATACAGGCCCTGCCAGATACCGTCACCAATACCATTTTTGATATTGGTGAAAAGGACGGTAAACAAGACCAGGAAGACGGTCCAGGCCACAAGAATGGCGAAGAACCAGTGCGTCCAGGGCATTGTCAAAATGGTATCTAAGACAGGCTGCCGCTGTGGGTCAACCTTCGCTGCCAGGCCACGGCGTCCAGCTGGATGATAATGGCCGAACATTTCGCGGCCAAGGATAAAAAGAACATAGCAGCCAAGAAGGATACCGAGCCAGGGGACGATCTCCACGGTTCTGTCTTTCAAGCCCTGAACATAGAGGTCGGCGGCAGGAGTATTTTTTGGATCGATAACATAGATCGAAAGGGCCTTTAGCCAGCCAAAGAAAAACTTTGCCACCGCTCCGAGAACGACAACGTAGAGCAATAGGGCGATTGGAGCAGCTGTACGCGGATGATACCAGGGAGCAGTCTCAGGGTTGAGCTTTGAGCGTAACGGCAATGTAACCCCGATTTCCCAGGCTATGAGAGCGCCGAGGAAGCTCCCAAAAACAGCTATTGTTAAAAATGTCGCTTCTTTGGTCGCATAGGATAACGAAAAAGCCAGGGCAGCGAGAAGAAGCCAGCGTATCTTGCGGTCCCGGATATAGCGTGCCACAGAGACAACCAATAAGAGCGTGAAGCAAGCCATGTAGATATCTTCGCGGGCAAAGCGAGAGAAGTAGACCATGCCCGGCGAGACAGCGAGGAGGAAACAGGCCAGCAGCGCGCCCCACTTGCCGAGATAATCGCGCAAGAAATAGGGTAGACCTACAATGAGTGTCCCTAAAGTGGCGGCCAATATACGTACAGTGGTGGTATTGACGCCATTATCTGGAGCGCCCACCAGTTGGGAAATTTTGTAGACGAGCGCTATGAAATGGAATTGGAAAGGGCCATGCAGCAGTGGATCATAATGATAGCAGGAAACGTTAGGATTGAAGCAGCTCAACCACGATTCCATGTTATGCAACAGTTGCAAAGAGAAATAGGCGTGAAGGCTCTCGTCATGGTGGAGCGGTTTATCTCCCAATCCCCAGAAGCGCAAGATTGCACCAAGTAGGATGACACCCCAGAAAGGTGCCCAGTTCAAAAGGCTTTCTCGAAAAGGAGGCTTGTACTCTGGAATTTGAGCAGAAGGTTCGTACAAACGCTCCCCTCCCTCAGTGGAGTCTACTTTTTCCTGCGGCTCAGTTTCATAACTCTTCAATGAACTCCTCCTTGAGCGCCCGCAAAGGGACGCTGGCTGGTTTTACTTGACCTGGTATATTGTCACGCCATGAGCAGAATAGACAACAGGTAAAAACGCGCCAAAACGATGCAAGTTTGCGGTGGGATATTTCATTTGCTCTAATAGCCCAACGTACAGATATTGGACGTGGTAACGTGCAAGCAAGCTCATAACCACAGCGGGATGTGGGTCTGTATAGATGGTGTCAACATCACTCTTTCGACTATCGAAATCAACTGCGTTGAGGCCGTTATTGAGCCAATTTACCCGCCACTGATACTCGTGTCCGACCCAACCCATAGGAGTAGGCAGGCCAGTAAAAGCAGAAATCCGGGCGTAACTCGAATAGTCATTCCCCACAGCCTCTACAATTACGGGATCACCACTCACATTGCTGTTGAGCCAACGAATTGCAGCATAATCTCCAGAAGTATCATAATCACAATCTGGAACTTTACAGTTTTGTAAATAGTTTATACCATCCAGGCTGTTGGTGCGTTGCATATAGTGGTTGGCTCGTGCATAGGTGCCCACCAGAGGGTAGACTGAACTAGCCAGCAACAACAGGAGCAGGCCGCCTAGCCAGAGCCACCGTACACTACGTTGTAGCCAGAACTGATCACTCGCCAGGGTTGCCTTCGGGCGAAAACTCTCCAGAATGAAGTAAAGCCCCGCGCCTGAAGTGACAGAGAGGAGTGCCCATGCCTGGAAATAAAACTTAAAAACAGTATTCATACGGAGAAAATCGCCACCCGCAAAGACATCTTTCAAGAAAATCACTTCGCATGCCGCTACAAGGGTGAATGCCAGGCTACCCAACAAAAGGATAAAAGCCAGTGAGCGATCTCGCAAGCTATATAGCAGAGCTATAGCACCGAGAGCAGCGATGCTGGCCGTCAGCACAAAAGTTGTACTATTATGCAACAGGAAGAAGGTAATCACAGCTGCCACCAACACAAGCAGCACGCTCACGATACCTCCGTTGAGCCAGGTAGCACGTGCAGTTGCAGGAAATGATGATATTTCAGCATCTGAATTGGTGCTGCGGGCAAAAAACAGGTGTTTGAAGACCCTGGTAAGCAGTAGTGAGAGGAAGACAAACGCAAACACTCCGTAGATTAATATTTCGCTTGAGAGCCGAGAACGATCAGCAGGTCCGACAAAACCAAGCCCCTGCGATGGAGAAATGAAGTTGAGATAGAATGGAACATACAGGATAAACGAGAGTGCAATCAGTCCCACAGAGGCAGTAAATATATCCAATAGCAGTTCCAGACGGATTCCTCCTCCCCCTCCCACGCGGGAACGGTAGACAAGCCATTGCTGCAAGACGATACACACCACGGTCAGGCCAACATAGGTTGGAAAATCCCAGCCATTCATAGTGAAGAGACCACCCAGGATCAAAGCGGTTGTGCCCATAGTGATTGGCAGACGCCAACCGTGTCCAAAGACCAGAAGGCCTTTGCCCTGGTGCTCCAGGAACAGGTTGAACGCGAGCGCTATCGCTAGAATAGTAAAGGCGAGAGCTAATACGTGAGCATGAAAGCAGGATAGCAAGAAGCTGAAGGCAGGAAATTCATTGATCGTTCTGTCTACAACACGCGATGGATCAAACCAATTGAACTGAGTCCAATCGCCGTGTTGCTCCCACCATTGTTGCGTTGCCGCCAGGTTTCCAAGTACCAGGCCCATCAGCATCGTCAAAAAACCGTAGGGAACAGCTCGGGTGAGCGATGGGAAACTTGTATCGGGGCGTTGTCCCTCAGCGCTCCCCTCGTTCCCCTCCCCACCGCTCAAGCGAGCAGTTTTACGTTGATGTTGCGCCCAGGACACAATATTGCAGGTAACGCCAAACAGATTCACCGCCGTCAAACCATAGAAGGTAGAGATACCTGTGTTAAAGGCAATCGATGGACTCTGACCAAGCAGTTTCGCCAGGACCCCAACGGTAAAGTGAGCATAATAATAGTAGTTGATAGGATAGCCAGAGAGCCACATATCATGAGGCGGGAAATGAGGACTACGCATGATAGCAGCAATGAAGCCCTCATCCATAAACATTTCAAAGGAGCGAATATCGGGGACGTATGAGCGAATCCAGCCAAGTAGGAATATCATGCCAGCGAAAACTGCTTCGCTGATGATAATGTAGGTGAAGTTGACGCGGACCACTTTTACAATAGTATGACGCGCATGTAAAAAGCCAACGATATTGATGGCAAGCAAGAGAAGAAAAACGCCGGCCACCAGATACTGGCTGAACAGAAGAGCATGAAAGCACATCAACAGCAGCCAGACAAAAAAGGCTAAGACAGCTACACCTATCGCTTTACTGAAGGCCCATCCTCGATCCGGCACATTATGAAAAACGGTGACAGTGAGCGGCAAACATACGAAGCCAAGCACTTCGACCAGAGCCCACATTTGAAATAGTTCGGCCATTGATTCTCTCTAAAAGTTATTTTAGACACCATTATAAAACACGTTGATGAGATGACGTATTTACGTATGGCACTCCCCACC
>WNGM01001115.1_pt1 | contig 39113 bp, 30 predicted proteins | sample 5400571 | NCBI WGS metagenome assembly WNGM01 (sample SAMN13153378, study PRJNA577476) | soil metagenome | isolation source: 100 cm soil or saprolite under Garry oak tree replicate 2 | place: USA:California | collected 2016-06-15 | reverse complement strand
GCCTGGCCGCCGCCCTCGCACATGGTCTGCAGGCCGTAGCGGCCACCGGTCCGCTCCAGCTCGTGCAGCAGCTTGGTGGCCAGCACCGCGCCCGTCGCGCCGAGCGGATGGCCGAGCGCGATGGCCCCGCCGTTCGGGTTGGTCTTGTCGAGGGACGCGCCGGTGTCCGCCGACCAGGCGATGAGCACCGGCGCGAACGCCTCGTTGACCTCGAACGCGTCGATGTCATCGACCTTCAGCCCCGCCTTGGCCAGCGCCCGCTCGGTGGCCGGGATCGGCCCGGTGAGCATGAACACCGGGTCGGCGCCCGCGACGGCCAGGGCCACGATCCGGGCGCGCGGGGTGAGCCCGTGCCGCTTGACCGCCGCCTCCGAGGCGACAAGCAGCGCCGCCGCGCCGTCGGAGATCTGCGACGCGGCCGCCGCGGTGACCTCCCAGCCCTCCCGCAGCGGCGCCAGGCCCGCCATCTTCTCCAGCGTGGTGTCCCGGCGCGGCCCCTCGTCCACGGCCACGTCGCCGACCGGGGTGATCTCCCGCTCGAACCGTCCCTCGTCGATCGCGCGGACCGCGCGCTGGTGGCTGGCCAGCGCGAACTCCTCGAGCTGGCGCCGGGTGATGCCCCACTTCTCGCACATCAGCTGCGCCCCGCGGAACTGGGAGATCTCCTGGTCGCCGTACCGCTCCTTCCACCCGGTCCCGAACGGCAGCGGCATCCCCTTCTCCAGCGGCAGCATGATGGACGACCCCATCGGGACCACGCTCATGCTCTCCACGCCCGCCGCGACGACCAGGTCCTGCGTGCCGGACAGCACGGCCTGGGCGGCGAAGTGCAGCGCCTGCTGGGACGAGCCGCACTGCCGGTCGACGGTGACCCCGGGCACGCTCTCCGGCAGCCCGGCGGACAGCCATGCCTGCCGCGCGATGTCCAGCGACTGCGGGCCGATCTGGGAGACGCACCCCATGATCACGTCCTCGACGGCGGCCGCGTCGATGCCGGTGCGCACCACCAGCTCGCGCAGCACATGCGCGGCGAGGTCCACCGGGTTGAGCTTCGCGAGCCCGCCGTTCCGCTTCCCGACCGGGGTACGGACCGCTCCGACAATGTATGCCTCAGCCACGACGCCCTCCGGGGTGCTCGGGGCAGGCTTGCCGCCGCGCCCGTCTAGTGCAGATGTTACCGCCGGGTTTCAAATCTCCCTATCGACCGGGACGCTGCAGACCCGCGGCCCTGCGTGCTCCCGCTGACCGCCGCCAGCGCTTATCCTCGAAAGAGCGGGGGGACGTGCGGAACGCCGATCTGGGAGGCCAGGGTGGCAAGTGGGCTGGTCCTGCTGCTGCTGATCGGCATCCTCGTCGGGTTCGGCGTGGCCCGGGTGCGCAAGCGGATGGGCCTCGGGGTGACCTGGGGCACCTGGGTGACCACGGTGCTCGTGGTGGGCTTCTTCCTGCTGCTGCTGTGGGTGTCCGCGTACAAGCACTGACCCCGGCCGCGCCGCTTCGGTCAGCTGGCGTCCCGCTTGGGGCTGACCGGCACCTCGAACCAGACCGCCTTGCCGTCCTTGGTCGGCCGGGACCCCCACCGCGACGCCAGCTGGTCCACCAGGTACAGGCCGCGGCCGCCCTCGTCGGTCTCCGCCGCGCTGCGGATCCTCGGCAACCGGAGGTCGGTGTCGAACACCTCGACCCAGACCGCTGACGCACCGCGGCGCAGCCGCAGCGTGAAGGTCCGGGTGGGCGGCTCGGGGAAACCCTCGCCGAACTCGTCGGTATCCCAGGCCGTCGGGACGCCCGCGACCACCGGGCCGGGGGCCGGCCCGGCCGGCGCGCCCGCGGGTTCCAGCGTCATCCGGTGACGGCGCCTGGCCGGGACCGACGTGTGCAGCACGACGTTCGTGACCACCTCGGAAACCAGCAGGCAGGCAAGCTCGGTCTGTTCGCGCGGCAGGCCCCAGCGCTCGAAGGTGAGCTGCGCGTGGCGGCGCGCCTCGGAGACCCGGATCGCCTCGGCCGGGAACGTGGCCTGCCACGAGGCCAGGTCCTCGCGTGAGGTGCTGACCACCACGATGGCCATGTCGTCGTCGATGTCGCCGGGCACCGCCTGCTCCGCCGCCTGGGCGATGACCTCCGCCGACGAGCCGGCCACGCCCTGGACGGCGACGCACAGCATCTGCCGTGCCTCCGCCTCGGTGTAGTGGCCGCTGCCGTCGGCGCGCTGCCTGCGGTCGGTCAGCCCGTCGGTGTAGAGCACCAGGGTGGTCCCCGGCTTGAGCGTGCGCGTCTCCTCGCGATAGGTGGGCAGCCCTGGCATGCCCGTGCCACGGACGCCGAGCAGCACACCGTGGTGCTCGATGTCCAGGTCCGCGACGTCGCCGTCGGTGATCACCAGCGGCGCGTCGTGGCCGGCGTTGGCGAACGACAGGCTGCGGGACCAGGCGTCGTAGACCAGGTAGGTGCAGCTCGCCCGGGGCGAGTCGAAGTGCTCGCCGTCCCTCGTGGGCGGCATGCTCAGCGTGCGGCACCAGTCGTCCAGCTTGCGCAGGATCTCCGCGGGCGCCTTGTCGTCCTGCGCGAACGCCCGCAGGGTCGCCCTGAGCTGGCCCATGATCGCCGCGGCCCGGGCGCCGCGCCCCTCCACGTCGCCGATGACGATGCCGACCCGGCCCGCGGACAGCGGGATCAGGTCATACCAGTCGCCGCCGACCTGGGTCTGGATGCCCTGGCCGTGGGTCTCCAGCGGCTTGGCCGGCACATACCGCCAGGCCACGTCCAGGCCGTCGAAGGTCGGCTTGACCTGGGGCAGCAGGCTGGTCTGGAACGCCAGCGCGGTGCGCCGCTCCTCCTCGAACAGCATCGCGTTGTCGATGGCGACCGCGACCCGGCTGGCGACCGCGCCGAGGAAATCCCTGTCGTCGATGTCGTACTGGGGTTCCTCCCGCTCGGTGAGCCGGGACAGCGCCAGGCTGATCACGCCGAGCAGCTCGCCCCGGGCGACCAGCGGCGCGGCCACGATCGAGGTCAGCCCCACGTCCGCGCTGGCCCGCATGCTCCGCGCGTGCGGCGCCGGGAACTCGGTGTAGACCAGGTTCGACACCAGGACCGGATCCAGGCGCGACATGGCCTGCTGGCAGAAATGCCCCTCGGGGTAGTTGATCTGCTCACCCACGGCCGCCCAGGTGCCCGGCGCGGGCTCCCAGCCGCCGGCGTTGATCTGGGCCCGGCGGAACAGCTTGTCGCCCTGGTACAGGTCGATGAAGCAATGGTCGGCGAACTGCGGGACCAGCGCCTCGGCCACGTGCCGCAGCGTCAGGCCGAGTTCCAGGGACCGGGCCAGGCGCTCCCCGATGCGCTCGAGCAGCCCGATCCGTTCCCGCTCCTGCTCGCTGCTGCGCCTGGTCGCCAGGCGGCCGACGATGACGATCCCGTCGATCGCCCCGGACGGGTGCCGCAGCGGCACCGCCTGGGCCCGGATGAACACCCGGGATCCGCCGGGCCGGACCGAGAACGTGCCCTCCCAGGCCCGCCCGCGGAGCACCTGCTTGGCCAGCTCGGCGGCCTTGCCCAGGTCCTCCTCCTCGAACCCCAGCGAGAGCAGCGACCGGCCGACCAGGCGCTCGGGGGCATCGGGGAAGTCGAAGAGCCTGGCCGCGTAGGCGTTGGCGTACCGGAGGTTGCTCTGCGGGTCGGTCACTACCACCGCGGCCTCGATCTGCCCCAGCACCGTGTCGGGCGGCAGGTAGGCGCTCACCACGCTCTCATCCAACCCGGTCACCGGCAGACCCCAGGGTAGGTGGAGCTATCAGGGCACACCCACGAATACATGCGCGGCAACGCGGCGGGGCAGAACCGCCGTGCTGCTCCCCGCACCGTCCTCACTTGTCACCCGCACACCGTCGTCGGCCACCGAGATCGTAACCTTGCGTCCCGGTTGTATCCCGATCCGCTTGAGTTTAAGCATCAGGCCGATATCACTTTGGACTTGTTCGCTGATGCGCTGGATGACAACGGCCGCCGGGTGCTCCGACGCGACGTCGAGCATCGGCTGAACCGGCTCGCGCCGCGCCTGTTCTGCCTGGTCAGCGGCGGTCGACGGGACACCTAGCTCGGCAAGCCCGGGAATGACGTTGCCATGCGGGCAATGGACGGGGTAATCGAGCAGTTCCACCAGGCGCCGCTCGACCTGCTCGGAGATCACGTGCTCCCAGCGGCAGGCCTCGGCGTGGACCTCTTCCCAGGGCAGCCCGATGACGCTGACAAGCAGGCACTCGGCCAGCCTGTGCTTGCGCATGACCCGGGTCGCGAGCGCCTGGCCGGTCGGTGTCAGCACCAGCCGCCGGTCGTCCTCTACCCGCACCAGCTCGTCGCGTTCCATCCGGGCAACGGTCTGGCTCACCGTGGGACCACTTTGCGACAGCCGCTCGACGATGCGCGCCCGCAACGGCGGGATGCCCTCCTCTTCCAGCTCGAAGAGCGTACGCAGGTACATCTCTGTGGTGTCGATGAGCCCGTAGGCGGTCACGAGGAGCCTCCCTCCTACCTGATGGTATTCGCCAGAGGGGACGCCGCGGGCAGCACCCGATCAGGGTGACAGGCGTTCCACCAGCCAGTGCGCCCCGTCGCGGCGGTAGCGCAGCCGATCATGCAGCCGGTTGACCCGGCCCTGCCAGAATTCCACCAAATCAGGCACCAACCGGTAACCTCCCCAGAAATCCGGCATCGGCACCGTCGTTCCCTCCGGCCAGCGCTGCTCCAGCAGCGCGTAGGCATCTTCGAGCGCGGCCCGGGAACCGATCACCGACGACTGCCGGCTCGCCCAGGCACCGATCTGCGAGCCATGCGGCCGGGAGCGGAAGTACGGCTCGCTCTCGGCCTGCGACATCGGGGTCACCGCGCCGTGCACGATGACCTGGCGCCGCAGCGCGTACCAGGGAAACAACGCGGTGGCGTATTCGTTCCCCGCCAGGTCCTGCGCCTTCGCGGAGGTGCGGTTGGTGTAGAACACGAAACCCGCCGGGCCATGGCCCTTGAGCAGCACGGACCTGGACCGTGGCCGCCCGGCCGCCGACACGGTGGACAGCACCATGGCGTTCGGCTCGGGCAGTCCCGCGGCGGCGGCGTCGGCGAGCCACAAGGAGAACTGGTCCACCGGGTCCGCGGCGAGCATGGATTCATCCAGGCCAGGGTCCGCGCCCGCAGATGCCGCGGCCCGGGGCGGGTGCTGATCGGTATCCACGGGTACCGATCCTCACACAGGCACCTTGTCCGGGGCGAGTAGCCGCTGGTGGCGCGCATCACGGCAACCTGCGCTATCCGGACAAGGCCGGCACGTTGTTGAATAAAGCGGCACGCGGCGAGTGCGACCCACCGCCTGGCCCGGACGCCTGCCCCGGAATCCGGCGCCGGCGCTCATCGCAGACACGAGGAGACCCAGATGTCCGACTTCAAGCCCGGGCTCGAAGGTGTAGTCGCGTTCGAGACGCGGATCGCCGAGCCCGACCGTGCCGGGGGCGCGCTCCGCTACCGGGGAGTCGACATCGAGGACCTGGTCGGCCAGGTGTCCTACGGCCACGTCTGGGGCCTGCTGGTGGACAACACGTTCACGCCCGGGCTGCCGCCCGCCGAGCCGTACCCGATCCCGGTCCGGTCCGGCGATATCCGGGTGGACGTGCAGAGCGCCCTGGCCATGCTGGCGCCGGTCAAGGGCATGCGGCCGCTGCTGGACATCAGCGACGAGCAGGCACGCGACGATCTGGCCCGCGCCTCGGTCATGACCCTCTCGTTCGTCGCGCAGTCCGCCCGCGGCACCGGCCTGCCCGCGATCCCCCAGGAGCGGGTCGGGGAATCGGACAACATCGTCGAGCGCTTCATGATCCGCTGGCGCGGCGACCCGGACCCGCGCCACGTCAAGGCCGTGGACGCGTACTGGACCTCGGCCGCCGAGCACGGCATGAACGCCTCCACCTTCACCGCCCGGGTGATCGCGTCCACCGGCGCGGACGTGGCGGCGGCGCTCTCCGGTGCGGTGGGCGCCATGTCCGGCCCGCTGCACGGCGGCGCCCCGGCCCGGGTACTGCACATGGTCGAGGAGGTCGAGCGGATCGGGGACGCCACCCGCTACGTCAAGGGGGCACTGGACAAGGGCGAGCGGCTGATGGGGTTCGGGCACCGCGTCTACCGGGCCGAGGACCCCCGGGCCCGGGTGCTGCGGCGCACCGCCAAGGAACTGGGCGCCCCCCGGTACGAGGTGGCGGCGGCGCTGGAGGAGGCCGCCCTCGCCGAACTGCACGCGCGCAGGCCGGACCGGGTGCTGGCGACCAACGTCGAGTACTGGGCCGCGATCGTCCTGGACTTCGCCGAGGTGCCCGCGCGCATGTTCACCGCCATGTTCACCTGCGCGCGCACCGCCGGCTGGTCCGCGCACATCCTGGAGCAGAAGGGGACCGGGCGGCTGATCAGGCCGAGCGCCGACTACGTGGGGCCGAAGGCCCGGCCGGCCAAGGAGGTCCCCGGCGCCGAAGGCGTAATCGGCGAGATCTGACCACCGCCATCCGTGGCGGGTGTGACTGCCGAGCCTAATGTGGCTCCCGGGACATAGCCCGGCCAGGTTCGTTTGTAGGCGGTCACGCTAACGACCACATAAGAACGTGGGCGTTGGCGCCAATGCCCACATACGGGCTGGCGCGGCCGGGCGTTGTGGGTGTTGTCACAGCGGCTGCGCTGCGGGCCGGGGCCGGGCGCCGGCCTCGATAGGCTGGCGGTATGACCCCCATCGAGATTCCTGCTGGTCTGCGCCCTGCCGACGGCCGATTCGGCAGCGGGCCGTCGAAGGTCCGCCCCGAGCAGCTGGCCACGCTGGCCAGTTCCGGCGCCGCCTACCTCGGCACGTCCCACCGGCAGGCACCGGTGCGCTCGCTGGTCCAGCGGGTGCGGGAGGGCCTGACCGAGCTGTTCCGGCTGCCGGACGGCTACCAGGTGGTGCTGGGCAACGGCGGCACCACCGCGTTCTGGGAGGTCGCCGCGTTCGGCCTGATCCAGCGGCGCTCCTCACACCTGGCGTTCGGGGAGTTCTCCAGCAAGTTCGCGCAGGTCACCCGGGCCGCACCGTGGCTGGAGGAGCCGGCCGTCATCGAGTCCCCGGCCGGCCGCCACCCGCGGCCGGCGGCCGAGGCCGGCGTGGACACCTACGCGCTCACCCACAACGAGACCTCGACCGGGGTGGCCATGCCCATCCGCCGGGTACCCGGGGCGGGCCAGGGCGCCCTGGTGATCGTGGACGCCACCAGCGGGGCCGGCGGCCTCCCCGTCGACGTCACCGAGACCGACACCTACTATTTCGGGCCGCAGAAGTGCTTCGGCTCCGACGGGGGCCTGTGGATCGCCCTGATGTCGCCGGCGGCGCTGGAGCGCGCCGCGGGGATCGCGGCCAGCGGGCGGTACATCCCCGAGTTCCTCTCGCTGCGGGTCGCCATCGACAACTCGGCGAAGCAGCAGACCTACAACACCCCGTCGGTGGCGACCCTGCTGCTGCTGGCCGGGCAACTGGACTGGATGCTCGCCCAGGGCGGCCTGGACTGGGCGGTCGCCCGCACGGCCGACTCGTCCTCCCGGCTGTACACCTGGGCCGAGAAGGCGCCGTACGCGGACCCGTTCGTCGCGGACCCGGCGCAGCGCTCCCAGGTGGTCGGCACCATCGACTTCGCCGAGAGCGTGGATGCCGCGAAGGTCGCCGCGACGCTGCGGGCGAACGGGATCGTGGACACCGAGCCGTACCGCAAGCTCGGCCGCAACCAGTTGCGGATCGCCATGTTCCCCGCCGTGGACCCGGCGGACGTGGAGGCGCTCACCGCCTGCGTCGACTACGTCGTCGACCGCCTGTAGCGCCGGGGTCAGTGAATGAGCGCTCCGGCCAGGGCCACCACGACCAGGAGCGCGAGCACGGTGGGCAGGAGCCAGCGCGTCGTGCGATTCACATCAGGAGCCTAGGGCATTGCGCAGCGGCCAGGTACCGATGACCTCGTAGCGCGGGCGCGCGCCCAGCCGGCTGTGGATCAGGTGCACCTCGGTGGCCACCCACGGGGTCCCGGCGAAGCCGCCGAGGGCCCCGACGAGCGGGTTCACGTCGGCCGGCGCGCGGCACCTGGCCAGGGTGAGGTGCGGCTGGTAGCCCCGGCCGCTGGTCGCGGGCGGGGCACCGGCCCGCCGCGCCCCGGCCCCGGCCGAGGCGGCCAGCAGGCCCAGTTCGCGGCGGTCGCCCTGGATGCCGGTCCACAGCACCCGGGCCCGGGTAGCGCCGGGGAAGGCCCCCGCCCCGGCCAGGGACAGGGACAGGCACGGATGGCGCCGGGCGGCCCGTTCCAGCCGCACCGCCAGCCCGGTGATGACCGCCTCGTCAACCTCGCCGAGGAAGGCCAGGGTGAGGTGCCATGCGTCGCGGCCGGTCCAGCGCAGATCTGGCCAGGCGGGGCGCAGCGGCGCCACCACCTCGTCCAGTTCGCCGGCCGCCTCATGGGGCAGCGCGATCGCAACGAACAGCCTCATGATCCATTGGTAGCAGCCGTTGGCTCCCGTTGCCGAACGTTGTGCCTGGATTGACCCGTTCGCCTGGCATACGCGCCGGCGCCGCCGGCCGCGGCCCGGGCCAGCGCCGCCGGGCGCAGCACGGAGCGAAGGCGCGCGCCGCGCGCCCGCGCCAGCAGCAGCGCCACGCCGGCCGCCGCGGCCGCCGAGATGATCCCGCCGCCGACCAGGCCCGCCCGGGCACCGAACTGCTCGGCCGACCAGCCGACCAGCGGGGAGCCGAGCGGTGTCCCGCCGAGGAAGACGAACATGTACAGGCCCATCACCCGGCCCCGCACCGCGGGCGTGGTGCCGAGCTGGGTCGTGGAGTTGGCGGTGGTGCTGAACATCAGCACGGCCAGCCCGGTCGGCACCAGCATCACCAGGAACGACCAGAAGGCCGGCATCACGCCGGTGGCCACCTCGAGCACGCCGAACGCGAACGCCGTGGTCAGCATCAGCCGCATGCTGGGCCGGGCACGGCGGGCCGCGGCCAGCGCGCCGCCCAGCGCGCCGAGCGCGAAGGCGGCCGAGGCCAGGCCGAACTCGGCCGCCCCGGCATGGAACACGCCCTTGGACATCAGCGCGCCGGTCACCTGGAAGTTCATGCCGAACGTGGCCACGAAGAACACCAGCACCAGGGTCAGCCAGAGATCGGGGCGGGCCCGCACATAGCGGAACGTCTCCCTGAGCTGTCCTGGTGCCTTGGGCGCGCGGGCCAGCGGCCGCAGTTCGCTGACCCGCATGAGCTTGAGCCCCACCAGCACGGCCCCGTAGGAGGCCGCGTTGAGCAGGAACGCGATCGGGGTGCCCACGGCGCCGATGACGAGGCCCGCGACGGCCGGGCCGGCGATCCTGGCGAGGTTGAACGTGGCGCTGTTGAGCGCGATGGCGTTGGCCATCCCCTCACTGCCGACCATCTCGGCCACGAACGTCTGCCGGGCCGGGTTGTCCACCACCGCCACCAGGCCGAGCGCGAACGCGAGCAGGTACACCTGCCAGACGGCCACCACCCCGGTGAGCGCGAGGATGCCCAGGATGAGCGCGAGCATCCCCATGATCGCCTGGGTGGTCAACAGGATGTTGCGCTTGCGGTACCGGTCGGCGATGACCCCGCCCCAGAGGCTGAACAGCAACTGCGGCAGGAACTGCAGGCCGGTGGCGATGCCCAGGGCGGTGCCGCTGCCATGGGTCAGCTCCAGGACCAGCCAGTCCTGGGCCACCCGCTGCACCCAGGTGCCGGTGTTGGACACCACCTGCCCGGTGGCGAACAGCCGGTAGTTCCTGGTGGACAGCGACCGGAAGGTCCGGAACCTCGCGCGGCGATTGCCTTCCGCCGCGGCCGCCCGGCCGGTGGCGGGCCGGTTCAGGCCTGGCTGAGCTTCTCCAGGATCGGCGCGGCCGACCGCAACGTCGCCCGCTCGGCCGGCGACAGCTCCTTGAGCCGCTGCGCCAGCCACGCCTCCCGCCGTCGCCGCGCCTTGATCACCAGGTCGCGCCCCGCGCCCGTGGCGGTGAGCACCACCTGCCGCCGGTCGGAGGCGTGCGGCTCGCGCCGCACGAGCTGTGATTCCACGAGCACCGCTATAACGCGCGTCATGGACGGCGGCTGCACCTTCTCGTGCTCGGCCAGCTCCCCCGGGGTCATCGCGCCGTGCCGCTCCAGCGTGGCCAGCGCGGCCAGCTGGGTTTCCGAAAGATCCGGCTCGCCCAAGCCGGCGGCGGCGCGTTCGACGCGCAGGCGGCGGGCCAGGCGGCTCACCGAGATCCGCAGCGCCGTGGCCAGGCCGGGGTCGGACCTGTGCTCCGATTGCGTCATATTCATTAGCCTGACTCATTACTTTAGCTAACAGTACGCCATAGCGAAGCATTCCGCGACCGGTTTCCCGCGCAGGCCCGCCTGGCGTGGTGACAGTAGATCACGCACTACCGCGGGCCCGGCCCGGGCCGCGCCAGGGCCCGCCACCTAACCTGGAATAGTGACCCGGAGCCAGCGCCCGTCGCCGCCGCCGCTCGAGGCCAACGACGAACTCGTCACGGCCGTCATCACCGCGGCGTGGGCGGTCGCGCTCGTGGTGCTTCTCGTGCTGCGCGATCAGCTACCGGCCGGGGAGCGGTGGTGGATCTGGACCTGCCTGGCCGGCCTGGTGATGGGCCTGTTCGGGCTGTGGTACGTGCCCCGGGTGAAGCGGTCCCGCGCCCGCGCCGCCGCCGCGCGGCAGGAGCAAGCCCGCTAGTTGTGGTCGAGGGACTCGAAGACGGTCTCGTCCACCGAAACGCCGGGCAGGTCCATGAGGTCGTACCCGAGCTCGTCGATCACCGGCGGCACCGGCTGGTCCGTGCTACCGGGGAGCAGCGCCTCCGAGTGCGCACCGCAGCCGTGGTCCACCGACACCACCCGGCCGTCGTCGGGGGCGAAGGCGTTCGCGCAGACGCCGAACACCGAGCCGAGCGGGCCGCCGAGCCGGACGAAGAAGCCGCAGCCCGCGCAGACGCCGGGTGCCGCGTGCGCGAGCGGGCTCTTCGGCCCGTGCTCGCTGGCATACCAGCGCATCCCCGTGTCGTCGCGGCCCGCCAGGGACAGCACCCGGCCCTGGGGCGGCACCAGGCCGGCCGCCACGGCGGGGTTCCCGGCGAACGGCTCCGCCAGCGTGGCCACGATCACCGACAGGTCGTCGGCGTCCGTCAGCCCGTCGTCACCGGCCAGGACCACCGCGGGCACCAGCCGCTCGTCGTCGGCGGCCGTGGGCAGGATGTCGCCGACACCGAGGTCACCGGGACGCAGGCGTTCCCGCCAGGGAACCCATTCCGGCGCCAGGATGGACTCGGGGCCGGGCAGCAGGACGCTCTCGGCGACCGTGGCGGTCTTGGCACGGGACGCCCGGGCCAGCGTGACCGCCCAGCGCCAGCCGTGGTAGGCGGGATCCAGGCAGGCGAACAGGTGGGTGACCACCCGGTCCGCCTCGGCGTCCGCGCCGATGTGCTCGCCGACATAGCCGGCCCCCGCCACCTCGATGGCGGCGGCGCGGGCAAGCTCGACCGCCTGGGCGCAGATCTCGTCCGGCTCAGCCTTACGTGCGCGAAGTGGGCTCACGGTCAGTAATTGTTCCCCATTCGGGTGCATGCTTGCACGATGGTGCGGCCAGATCGGCCGCCGGCCGGTCCACCGTTCCCGCAACCGGCCCCAACACAGAATACTGGGACCATGGGATGGGTTGAGGCTCGGACGGCGGCCCGGCAGGCGGCCAGGGCTGTCTCCTCCGCCGCCCAGTCCGGGGGCCGGGCGGGCGCCGGGGCCGCGCGCCGCACCAGCCGCGCCGTGCACCGGATGACGGGTGCTTCCGGGGCGGGCCGGACCGGCCTGGCGAGCCTCATCGAGCTCACCGCGGCGGGCGCCGCCGGCGACGCCTTCGTGACCATCGCCCTGGCGGGCACGCTGTTCTTCAGTACCTCGCTTGACCAGGCACGGGGCAGGATCGCGCTCACCCTGATCATCACCATGGCGCCGTTCGCCGTCCTGGCACCGGTGATCGGGCCGATGCTGGACCGGGCGCAGCAGGGCCGCAGGTACCTGCTGGCCGGCACGCTGATGGCGCGCGGCCTGCTGTGCTGGGGGATGGTCGACGCGGTGCTGCACAGCGACGTGGTGGCACTCCTCCCCGCGGCGTTCGGCGTGCTGGTGCTGCAGAAGGCATACGCGGTGACCCGGGCCTCGGTCACGCCCAGGCTGCTGCCCAAGGAGATCACCCTGGTCACCGCGAACGCGCGCACCGGCATGGCCTCGCTGATCGCCTCCAGCGTGGCCGGGCTGGCCGCGCTGGGCGTCGCGTATGTGGCCGGGGGCGGGGTCAACGGCGCGGCGTGGGTGCTGCGCGTCGGGACCGTGGTCTACATCGCCGCCACCGCGCTGAGTTTCCGGGTGCCCGACCACGTGGATTCCTTCGACCGCAGGCCCGAGGCCGAGGATCCCGGCCAGGCCGCCACGGTGCCGAGCCCGGGCCCGGCCACGGCCGCCGGCCGGGCGGACCGCGGGCCGGGGTCCCGTAGCCCGGGCGGGACGGTGCCGCTCGGCCCGGAGCGGGGCCGGGCGGCGGCTCCCGGCAGGGCGGCTCCCGGCAGGGCGCCGTCGGCCGGCCAGGGCAGGCCCTCCACCAGGCAGGGGCTGCGGACGCTGCGCCAGGTGGGGCCGGTCGTCGCCGAGGCGATGCGCGCCAACGTCACCCTGCGCGCCTTCTCCGGCTTCATCGTGTTCTTCCTCGCGTTCCTGCTCCGGACCGTGCATTTCCCCGGGGTGAACGACAAGGTGGCGCTCGGCGGGCTGCTCGCGGCCGCCACCCTGGGCGGGTTCCTCGGCACGGCGCTCGGGTCGGCGCTGCGGTCCCGCCGCCCGTACGTGATCACGTTCGGCATGCTCGGTGCCGCCACGATCGTGACGGCGGGTTGCGCCATGTTCTTCGGGCTGTGGGCGGCGCTCGCGGTGGCCCTGGTCGCCGCGTTCGGCCAGGTGCTCGCCAAGCTGGCGCTCGATTCGACCGTGCAGCAGGAGATCGGCGAGGACATCAGGTCGTCCGCGTTCGCCGCCTCGGAGACCCTGCACCAGCTCGCCTGGGTGGTCGGCGGGCTGGCCGGGGTGGCCCTGTCCCTGACCTCCAGCGGGGTCGCGGGGATGACCGTGGCGGCGATCGGGCTGGGCGCCTCGTTCCTGTTCCTGCTTTCCCAGCGGCGCCGCCGGATCCTCGCGGCGCGGCATTCCCGGCCGCAGGTCGTTTCCTAGCGGAAACCCCGGCCGCGCGGCGGCACCGCCGCGTTCCTGGCACCGCCACGCACCCGCCGGAAACCCGGATCCCGGTAGCCGCCGGCCAAGCGGCGCGGGTCAAGAATTTCGGTGATTACGGGTAACTATCCCGTGATTATCTGCGATAACTCCAGGGTATAAGGGTGACGCGACCTCCTGAATTTGAGCGAGCGGTCCAGTGCGCTCCGATTCCCGGTCACTCACGCGATCCCGTCCCAGCACCATCTGAGCGTGGGGGCCGCGGAAGGCGTGGCCCCGGCGCGTTCTGCCGGGGTCACGCCGCTGTTACGAGCGCCGCCGGCACTGACCCCGCGGCGGTGAGAGCGACTAACCTGGGATGGCGCGCGCGCGCGAACCTGCCCAACCGCTATTCCCCCGTGAGGTCAGTCCGTGCCCACTGGCAAGGTCAAATGGTATGACGCCGACAAAGGGTTCGGCTTTCTCAGTCGCGATGGAGGCGGTGAGGTATTCGTCCACTCCTCCGCGCTGCCGTCCGGCATGGTGCTGAGGTCCGGCCAGCGCGTGGAGTTCGGCGTGGCCGAGGGCCGGCGGGGCGTGCAGGCCCTCCAGGTGAAGGTGCTCGATCCGACGCCGACGATGGCCAAGGCGAGCCGCAAGAATCCCGACGAGATGGTTGTCCTCGTGGAGGACCTGATCAAGCTGCTCGACGAACTCTCGGGTTCCTACCGTCGCGGCCGGCACCCGGACGCCCGCGACGCCAAGCAGATCGCGGCACTGCTGCGCGCGGTGGCCGACGACGTGGAGCCCTGACGCGCCGGAAGGACCGCGCCCGGACACCACGGAGCCGGGCGAGGGCTGCGCTTACCCGCCCCGGGTGACGCGCTTCCAGGGCGGAACCTGGACCCGTGGCCCCTTCGACACCCGCCAGGCCAGGTAGGCCGCGGTGAGCACGGAGCCGACGCGGATCAGCAGGCCGAAGCCCACGTGGATCGCGTGGAAGTAGATCAGGACGACGTTGCTGCCGCCGCCCACGAACAGGGCGGTGAGCACGGAGGCCGCCAGCGTGACCAGCAGGGGCCCGGTGACCGCGAGCAATTTGTCCCTGATGTCCCAGAGCCGCGAGAACATGGCCACCACGGCGCCGATCGGCCAGAACGGGAACGGCAGGATCAGCCCGCCGAGGCCGAGCAGCAGGATGGCGGCGGTCTCCAGGACGTGGTCGCGGGCCAGTCGGCCCGCGGCCACGGTGAGGGTCTCGGTCCCGGCCACGCCGCCGCGCCGGCCCGGGCCCTGCCCGATCAGCCAGTCAACCGGGCCGGTGTGCCGCGGCCCGGCGCCCGGCGCATCCGTGCCCTGCGGGCCCGCGCCCTCGGGGCCGGCCTGCGGGGCGTCGGCGCTCCGCAGCCTGCGGGGGGCAGCGGTGCGGGGGGCATCGCCGCGGGGGGCAGCGGTGCGGGGTGCCGCGGCGCCGGGCCCGGCACCCCGGGAACCGGCGGCCCGCGGCCCGGGAACCCGCGCACCGGTACTGCGCGGGCCCGCGCCGCGCGGCACGGAGCGCCGCGGGCCGGTGCCCTGGGCCGGCCCCGGCGGGCCGGTGACGGTTCCGTCCGGCTCCGTGACGGTGCCATCCGGCCCGGTCACGGTTCCGTCGGGCCCGGTCATGGTTCCGTCCGGCCCGGGCTGGGCCGGCTTGCCGTACAACTGCTGTGTGTCGGAGTTGGGCCGCCGCCGTGAGGTCAGGGGACGGTTCATCCGCGGGCCGGTGAGGGCGGCCGCCGCGGCCTCCCCCTCCCGCTTCTTGACCCAGCCCCGGTCGATCCGGGTCCGTTCCTCCAGGACGAGGTCCTCGGGCTTGCCCAGCCGCGCCAGTACCTCGATGACATGCTCGGGATCGGTGCGGGTACCGGGCGGCCCGAGCTCGCGTTCGACGAGTGACTTCGTGCGCCCGACAAAGGCGCCCCTGGCCCCCTTGGGGAGCAGGCGGGCCGCTTGCGCCACCCGGGTCAGGTAATCCGTGACGATCTGTTCGCCGGACGGGTTGGGACGTGCCCTCATGCCCCGATCATCCCCTCTTATCCGCTGATTGTGGAGCCCCTTGCACGCTCTGAAAGTTGCAGCGCATACACGCGTGCAAACGGGCCGTGACCAAGCGAGAGTTGTGCAACGCGGGGGAAGAATGCACACTCCGGTCCGCCGGGCGGGATGGCCGCGGCCGAGCCGAGCGGGATACAGCCTGCCGGCGGGATCGCCGCCGGCCGGGCTGGGCGGATACAGAAGGCCGGAGGGGCGGCCCCGCATCGCGGGACCACCCCTCACTACGGGCGCCAGGCGCCCGCTGGCATGGACTAGAAGTCCATGTCACCGCCGCCGGGGGCGGCCGGTGCCTTGTCCTTCTCCGGCTTCTCGACGATCACTGCCTCGGTGGTGAGGAAGAGACCGGCGATGGAAGCGGCGTTCTGCAGCGCGGACCGGGTGACCTTGGCCGGGTCGATGATCCCCGCCTTGAACATGTCGACGTACTCGCCGTTCGAGGCGTCGAGGCCGTGAGCGACAGGAAGCGTCTTGACCTTCTCGGCCACCACGCCGCCTTCGAGGCCGGCGTTCATGGCGATCTGCTTGAGCGGCTCCTCAAGGGCCCGGCGCACGATGTTGGCACCGGTGGCCTCGTCGCCGGCCAGGTCCAGCTTCTTGAACGCTTCCGTGCCCGCCTGGAGCAGCGCGACGCCCCCACCGGGGACGATGCCTTCCTCCACGGCGGCCTTGGCGTTGCGCACCGCGTCCTCGATGCGGTGCTTGCGCTCCTTCAGCTCGACCTCGGTGGCCGCGCCGGCCTTGATCACCGCAACGCCGCCGGCCAGCTTGGCCAGCCGCTCCTGCAGCTTCTCCCGGTCGTAGTCGGAGTCGGTGTTCTCGATCTCGGCACGGATCTGGTTGACCCGGCCCGAGATCTGGTCGGCGTCGCCGGCACCGTCGACGATCGTGGTCTCGTCCTTGGTGACGACGACCTTGCGCGCGCGGCCGAGCAGTTCGAGGTCCGCGGTCTCCAGCTTGAGGCCGACTTCCTCGCTGATGACCTGGCCACCGGTGAGGGTGGCGATGTCACCGAGCATGGCCTTGCGCCGGTCACCGAACCCGGGCGCCTTCACCGCGACCGACTTGAACAGGCCACGGATCTTGTTGACGACCAGGGTGGCCAGCGCCTCGCCCTCGACGTCCTCGGCGATGATGACCAGGGCCTTGCCGGACTGCACGACCTTGTCGAGCAGCGGCAGCAGGTCCTTGTTCGCCGACACCTTGGAGTTGACGATCAGGATGTAGGGGTCCTCGAGGACCGCTTCCATCCGCTCCGGGTCGGTGGCGAAGTAAGGCGAGATGTAGCCCTTGTCGAAGCGCATGCCCTCGGTGAGCTCGAGCTCGAGGCCGAAGGTGTTGCTCTCCTCAACGGTGATGACGCCTTCCTTGCCGACCTTGTCCATCGCTTCGGCGATCATCTCGCCGATCGCGGTGTCGCCAGCGGAGATGGAGGCCGTCGAAGCGATCTGCTCCTTGGTCTCCACGTCCTTGGCGAGCTTGGACAGTTCCTCGCTCACCCGCTCCACCGCGGCCTCGATGCCGCGCTTGAGCGACATCGGGTTGGCGCCGGCGGCGACGTTGCGCAGGCCCTCGCGGACCAGCGCCTGGGCGAGCACCGTCGCCGTCGTGGTGCCGTCACCAGCGACGTCGTCGGTCTTCTTGGCGACTTCCTTGACCAGCTCGGCGCCGATCTTCTCCCACGGGTCCTCGAGCTCGATCTCCTTGGCGATGGACACGCCATCGTTGGTGATCGTGGGAGCGCCCCACTTCTTCTCGAGCACCACGTTCCGGCCCTTCGGGCCGAGGGTTACTTTCACGGCGTCGGCTAGCTGATTCATGCCGCGCTCGAGGCCGCGCCTTGCGTCCTCGCTGAACGCGATCATCTTGGCTGCCATAGGCTCCAGTCCTCCGGAAACTATGCGACTACCGGCGGATCGAGCCGACGCCCGCGACGGCCGGCCCTCGCTGTGGCAGTCCCTTCCTGCACAGGTGAGGCCTCATCGCCCCGATCCCGCCTTGGCGCTGTCACTCTCATGCCGAGAGTGCCAACGACCTGTTTAGCACTCTCGGCATGAGAGTGCAAGCTGATCTTCCCGGCCGGGCCGGTTCGCAGCCCGCTGAGCAGGCACGGTTGAGGCCACCGGGCCGTGACCGGTATAACCAAGGTATGTCCGCAACGGAGAAGCTCGCGATCAGCCTGCCCAAGGACCTGATCGAGAAGCTGCGACGGGCCAAGGACGAGGGCCGGATCGACTCGGTGTCCGGGCACATCGCCGAGCTGCTGCGCCGGGAGGACGACTGGCGGGACGCCCGGGCCACCCTGGACCGCATCTTCGAGCGGTGCCCGGGCCCGGAGGCCAAACACTATGCCTGGGCCCGCCGGGCACTCGGCGTGGGCGCTAAGACCGCCGGGTGATCGGCGGCCGGATCCTCGACACCAGCGCCCTGCTCCAGGCGGCCAGGGGCACCCCGTACATGCAGGCGCTGCTCTACATCAGCCACGAGCACCTGATCCCGCTGGTCATCCCGGCGCCCTGCCTGGCCGACGCCCTGGCCAGGCTGCGGGATCCGGAACAGCAGGCGCGCCTGTTCGACCTGCTGAAGTCGCCGATGGCGAAGGTGGCGCAGTTCGGCGCCACCGAGGCCACGGGAACCGGGCTGCTGCGGTCCGACGCGCTGCCCGCCCGGGCGTCCACCGGGGCGGCGCATGCCGCCTTCCTGGCCGCCGACCGAGGCTGGCCGGTGGTGAGCGAGCGGCCCGGCCCGATCCGCGCCATGCACCCCGACGTGGAGATCGAGCCCCTCCCCTGACCGCGCCGGCCCCGGTGCCACACCGGCGGACGGCACGAGGGCAACCCCGGGCCGGGCTTGTGTGACGAAAGGCCGGCCCCGTCACCGGCCCGGTGGGCGCAACCGAATGGCCCGGCACCCGCGTCCGGGTACCGGGCCAGATTCAGCTTTGATGAGCAGTTACGCTACACGGCGCGAACGGACTCGGCCTGGGGCCCGCGCTCACCCTGTGTGATGTCGAATTCGACCCGCTGGCCCTCCTCAAGGCTGCGGTAACCATCCATGAGGATGGCAGTGTGGTGCACGAACACGTCCCTGCCACCGTCGACCGCGATGAAGCCGTAGCCCTTGTCCGCGTTGAACCACTTGACGGTGCCCTGAGCCATTACTCAACAACCCCTAACTACGCTCGGGCTATCGGGATCCCGCCCTTGCTTTTCGGGATCCAGTGATCGCGGTTGTGCTAGGCGTACGGACAAGCATCGCTTGTCGTTCTCGCCGACCGACTGCGACCGGGTATGACCATACCCCCTGCCGTGCGCCCGCGTGACCCGATACTCGCTGAATGCGGCCAGGAAACTGGTCCGGACCGGCAGAGAAACGCGGACACGCTGGTCAGTAAGGGTTAAACGGGAGCGCGCCGGCAGGCGTGTTTGCCGGTGCCAGGGAAGCGGCTTGCGCCCGGTTTGCCCGGGCCTCAGCCGCCGGCCACCGCCGGGATCACCGAAACGCGCGACCCGGCCGGCACCGGGGTGTCGAGCCCCTTGGCGAACCGCACATCTTCGTCACCCACGTACACATTGACGAAGCGGCGCAAATTACCCGCGTCATCGATGATCCGGCCGGCCAGGCCCGGATACGCCTTGTCGAGGCTGGCGAGAACCTCGCGCAAGGTGCCCGGGTCCGCGCTCACCTCGGCCGAGCCGCCGGTGAACGTGCGCAGGATGGTCGGGATTCGGACGGAGACGCTCATCCGCGGCCGCCTTTCTCTGTCGCCAGCTTCGTGATCATGGCCTTTGGTGTTGCCGGAGGAACAGCGAACTCATGATCACGAACGAGGGAGCATGTGTCACGCCGCACGTGCCGATTCCCATGCCTCGAACGCCTCCAGCGTGGGCCGGATCGCCCCGCCCCCGGCCGGCGCCCCGGACGGCACGCCGCCCCCGGGCGAGGACCCGACCGCGTCCAGCGTCTTCAGGCCGTCACCCGAGTTGATGATGACCGTTTCCGCGCCCGGGTCGAGCACGCCGTCGGCGAGGAGCCGGCGCAGCACCCCGAGGGTCACCCCGGACGCCGTCTCGCCGAAGATGCCTTCGGTCGCGGCGAGCATGCGTATGGCAGTGACTATCTCATCGTCGCTCACGTCGGCCACCGCCCCACCGGTGCGCCGCACGACGTCGAGCACATAAGGGCCGTCGGCGGGATTGCCGATGGCCAGCGACTTGGCGATGGTGGCCGGCTTGACCGGCTGCACCACGTCGTGCCCGGCGCGGAACGCGGCCGCCACCGGCGAGCACCCGGTCGCCTGCGCGCCGAACACCCGGTACCTGGTGTCGGGCACCAGGCCGAGCTCGATCAGCTCGCGGAACGACTTGTCGATCTTGACGAGCTGCGCACCGGACGCGACCGGCACGACGATCTGCTCGGGCAGCCGCCAGCCGAGCTGCTCGGCGATCTCGTAGCCGATGGTCTTGGAACCCTCGGCGTAGTAGGGGCGCACGTTGACGTTGACGAAGGCCCAGTCCTCCCGGTCGTCGGCAAGCTCGGAGGCGAGCCGGTTCACGTCGTCGTAGGTGCCGTCGATGGGCACCATGATGCCGCCGTAGACGGCGGTGGCGACGATCTTCTGCGGCTCCAGGTCGGCCGGGATCAGCACCACCGAGCGGATCCCGGCGCGGGCCGCGGCGGCGGCCACGGCGTTGGCCAGGTTGCCGGTGGACGGGCAGGCCAGCACCTTGTAGCCCATCTCGACGGCGGCGGCCAGGGCGACCGCCACGACCCGGTCCTTGAACGAATGGGTGGGGTTGCCGCGCTCGTCCTTCAGCCACAGCGCGCGCAGCCCCAGCTCCCTGGCGAGCTGGCCGGCGCGGGTGAGCCTGGTCCAGCCGGGCTCGGTGTTGGGCGTGGCGGCGATGCCCGGCGGCACCGGGAGCAGGCTGGCGTAACGCCAGATGTTCGCGGGCCCGGCCTCGATGCCGGCGCGGGTCAGCGGGGGCAGCTCGTAGCCGACCTCCAGCGGGCCGAAACACTCCGCGCACGCGTGACTGGCGCCGAGCGCGGAGGTGGCGCCGCATTCGCGGCAGAAGAGGTGACTTGCGAAGCCGAAACCGGATGGAGTGCTCGCGGGTGTGGTCACGGTGCGGGGCCTTTCTCCCTCATCTGTCCCTGCGGCCGAACAGCCGCGGGCCGGAGTTGGCACCTGCCATGACGAGCCCCGCCTGGCGCCAAAGCCGCACTGTGCAGCAGACCCCAGCCGACGCCGGGGGTTCGCTCTGCAGCAGACCCCAGCCATCGCCGGGGGTATCCAGGGGGTCGCCCCCTGGATAAGCACTGCGGACTCACGCGCCGCTGGCCCAAGGCCAGCAAGTAGCATTCGCCGTCACGGTGGTTGCCGGGGCTTCACAGGGCCGTTCCCTCCACCCCTCTGGATGAGCGTTATGAAGTTGTGCTGACAACTCTAACCGATGCGGGCAACGGGCTATCTGGCCGGGGAACAGGTCAGCGGGCCGACGACCCGGCTCCGGGCCGGCTTGATCAAATGCCCTAACCTCACCTTCCATGAGCGCCGAACCAGCGGGCCGGGTACTGATCGCGTCCAACCGGGGGCCGGTGTCGTTCAGCCTCGGCGACGACGGCAGGCTGACCAGCCGCCGCGGCGGTGGCGGGGTAGTGGCAGGGCTGTCGGCGCTGGCCGGCCGGGCCGAGGTGCTCTGGGTGTGCGCCGCGCTGAACGACGCCGACCGGGCCGCCGCCCGCGCCGCGCCGGACGGGCAGCTTGACGCGTCCCTCACCGCCAGCGACGCGGTGCGCGGCGGGCCGGAGTCGGCGGTGCGGATGCTCGACATCCCCGCCCCGGTGTTCGACCGGGCCTACAACGGGATCGCCAACTCCTGCCTCTGGTTCATCCACCACCTGCTCTACGACACCCCGAACCAGCCGCTGTTCGGGCTCGCGTTCCGCCGGGAATGGGAGTCGTTCCGCGGCTACAACGCCGCGTTCGCCGACGCGCTCGCCGAGGGAGCCGGGCCGCCCGGCGCGGGCACCAGGGCCATGGTGCAGGACTACCACCTGACCCTGGTCCCCCGGATGCTCGCGCAGCGCCGTCCCGACCTGGCGATCGCGCACTTCTCGCACACCCCGTGGGCGCCGCCGGACTACTTCGCGCTGCTGCCCGATGACGTGGCGCGCGAGGTCCTCGAGGGCATCCTCGGCGCCGACCACGCCGGGTTCCACGCGCAGCGGTGGGCCGGCGCGTTCCTCGACTGCTGCGAGGCCGTGCTCGGCGCCCAGGTGGACCGGGCAGCGGGGACCGTCCGGCACGCCGGGCACACCACCACGGTGGGCGTGCACCCGCTCGGCGTGGACGCGGCGCAGCTCCGCGCCCGTGCCGCGGCCGACGACGTGGCGGCGCACGTCACCGCGCTCACCGAGGTCGCGGGCGGCCGGCGGCTGATCGTCCGGGTCGACCGCACCGAGCTGTCCAAGAACATCGTCCGCGGCCTGGCCGCCTACCGGGAACTGCTGGTCACCTGGCCGCAGTGGCGTGGCCGGGTCACCCACCTGGCGTTCGCCTACCCGTCCAGGCACGACCTGCCCGAGTACCGCGAGTACACCGCCAGCGTGCAGCGGATCGCGCGGGAGATCGTGGACGAGTTCGGCACCGAGGACTGGGCCCCCCTGGTGCTGCAGGTCAACGACGACTACCCGCGCTCGCTCGCCGCCTACCGGCTGGCCGACGTGCTGCTGGTCAACCCGGTCAGGGACGGCATGAACCTGGTGGCCAAGGAGGGCCCGCTGCTGTCCGAGCGCGCCTGCGCCGTCGTGCTGTCCCGCGAGGCCGGCGCGGCCGCCGAACTGGCCGAGGGCGCCCTGCTGGTGAATCCCTACGATGTGTCCGCCACGGCACAGGCCCTGCACGAGGCGCTGAGCATGAACGCTGAAGAACGAAATCGCCGTGGTGCCCTGCTTGCCCAGGCGAGCGCGGCCTGCCCGCCGCAGCAGTGGCTGGCCGCCCAGCTCAGCGCGCTGGAGACGGCTGCACGGCGTCAGCCAGCCTGACCAGCAGGGCGGTGACCCCCGCCGGGCCGTCGACCACCAGGTCGGCATGGCTGGCCAGCGCGGTGACCTCGTCCGAGGCGCTGCACACCGTGACGCCCCGGCGCCCGGCGGCCCGTGCCGCGCGGACGGCCTCGAACGCGGGGAGGTCGCCGAGGTCGTCCCCGGCGAACAGGATCGCCGCCGGGTCGCGCTCGGCGATCAGGGCGGCCAGCGCGGCACCCTTGTTGACGCCGGGCGGCCGCAGCTCGATAACCATCCGCCCGGGCTTGGCGTCCAGCCCGGCCGCGGCGGCGAACTCGGTCAGCGGGCCGGTCAGCAGCGCCAGCGCCGCCCGCGGGTCGGCGGTACGGCGGACGTGCACCACGAGGGCGTGGCCCTTGTCCTCCACCCGGGTGCCCTCGGGGGCGCCGCTCGTGGCGAGCACCACGGGCAGCCGGTCGCGGGCCGCGGCGACCTCGGGCGGCGCCGGGGGCGAGCTGAGCCGGCCGGCCTCCCAGCGTTCGAAGCCGTGCTGCCCGATCACGATCAGGCCGGGGATACCGGCGAAACCGCCCAGCTCCACCGCCACGGGCGCGGGCCGCCCGGTGATGATCGCGAGGGTGCCGACGGCCGCGGCGAGCCGGCCCAGGGCGGGCAGCGCATCCGGGTGCGGGCGGGCCGCGGACGGCTCGCTGACGATGGGCGCGAGGGTGCCGTCGAAGTCCAGGGCGACCAGCGCGTGGCCGGGGTCTGCCGCGATGGCCGCAAGGCCGGCCGCCCCCTCGGGTGTCACCCCCTCGGGGACCGGCGCCCGCGGCGCCGGTTGGGTCACGCGGCGCCGCCCTCCCCGCGCGCCGAGCGGATCCGCTCGCGGCGGGCGCGCTGCCGGCGCAGCCGCTTGACCAGCACCGGATCCGCGACCATCGCCTCCGGCCGGTCGATGAGCTCGTTGAGCATCTGGTAGTACCGCGTCGCGGAAACGCCGAGTTGGTCGGAGATCGCCTGTTCCTTGGCACCCGGCTGCCGCCACCAGTGCCGCTCGAAGGCCAGGACCCGGGTCTCGCGCTCGGACAGTGCCGCCACCTGCCTCACGCTCCTCCCGTGATCCGACTCCCCCGCCGGCCGCAATTCCCGCCTCGGCCTGATTCCGCCCGGCCCTCCATCGTAGGCAGTACCCCGGTCCTTCCGACAGCCGTCGGCGAGGCTTCTCGGCGGCGGTGGGGCTTCCGGCAACGGGCCGCAGGTCGTACGCTCACCGTTCGTGACCACCTACGACTGCCTCACCATCCTTACCGACTACGGGCTCGACGACGGGTTCGTCGCCGCGTGCCACGGAGTCGCCGCCCGGATCGCTCCCGGGGTGCGCATCATCGACATCACGCACCTGGTGCCCCCGGGCGATGTGCGCCGCGGCGCCGCCGTGCTCGCGCAGACCATGCCGTACCTGCCGCCCGCGGTGCACGTCGCGGTCGTCGACCCCGGTGTGGGCACCACGCGCCGCGGCATCGTGGTGGAGGCGGGTGAGGCGATGCTGGTGGGCCCGGACAACGGCCTGCTGTCGTGGGCGGCCGCGGCGCTGGGCGGCGTGCGGCGCGCGTTCCAGCTCACCAACGGTGAACTCTGGCTGCACCCGGTGTCCCAGACCTTCCACGGCCGTGACATCTTCATCCCGGTCGCGGCGCATCTCGCCGCGGGCGCGGACCTGGCCACGGTGGGCACAGAACTGGATACTGGCGATCTGGTAACCCTGCCCGCGCCGACCAGCCGGGTGCATGACCGCGAGGCCGAGGGCGAGGTGATGTCGGTGGACCGGTTCGGCAACGTGCAGCTGTCCATCGCCGCGTCCGACGCCGACCGGATCGGCATCGGCTTCGGCTCCCATCTCGTGGTCCGCTGCGGCCGCCGTCAGCTCACCGTGCCTTACCTGGAGACTTTCGCCGCGGTCGCCCCCGGCGAACTGGTCGCGTTCACCGACAGCGCGGGACTGATCTCGCTCGCGGTCAACGCCGGGGACGCGGCGCAGCAACTGGGCCTGCCCCCCGGCGCGCACGTCCGGCTGGCGGCGGCGCCGCCGTCGTAGCCCGGCGCGCCTTTGCCATGGCGCCGGAATAGCCCGGGAAAAGCGGGGTCAAGCCCGGTCAGGCCACCAGCTCTGGCCACGAAACGGTCATGAACATGACAGAATGCGCAGGTGCATCCCCGGAGGAGGACCGCCGTGTCGCATGGTCTCTCCCGGCGCGCGCGGGCTGGCGTTTCCGTTGCCTTCCACCTTCGCGCGCGCGCCGTCTTGGCCGCGCTTGTAAGCCTGGGATTTATCGCCGCGACCAGTTCCCCGGCGCTGGCCGACCAGGCCCGCCGGAATGAATGGTGGCTGCGCACCCTTCACGTCACGAATGCCTGGCAGACCACGCGCGGGTCCGGCGTTACCGTCGCCGTGCTCGACACCGGCGTGAACCCGGCGCAAGCGGACCTCACCGGCTCGGTCACCACCGGCCCGGACTACAGCAACTCGGGCCGCACGGCCGGCGGGCGGTTCTGGGGGATTCACGGCACGGAAGTGGCCAGTCTTATCGCCGGCCACGGGCACGGCCCCGGCCAGGCCAACGGGGTTATCGGCATCGCGCCGGGAGCCAAGATCCTCGCGCTGCGGGTGACGCTGGAAAGCAACGACCCGCACATGTCCAGCCAGACCATTGCCGCGGGCCTGCCGGACGCCATTGCCCGCGGTATCAGGTGGGCCGTCCGGCACGACGCGAGCGTCATCGACCTGCCGCTCGACCCGGTCACCGCGGCCGGCGCGCCCGGCTCTGGCGGCAGCACCGCCGAGCGGGCGGCCATCGGCTACGCGCTTGCCAAGCACGTCGTGCTCGTCGCCCCGGCGGGCGACAACGGCACGCAAAGCGACGCGCCGAACTTCCCGGCCGCGTACCGCGGTGTCATCGCGGTGGGTGCCTTCGACCGGCACTTCGTCAAGGCGCCGTTCAGCAGCCACCAGCCGTACGTCATGGTGACCGCCGCCGGGGCCGGGGTCACCGCGGCCAACCCGGCCGGCAGCTACCCGCAGCTCAACAGCACCAGCGCGGCGAGCGCGATGGTCGCGGGCATCGTCGCGCTCATCCGGGCCCAGTTCCCGGTGCTGACCCCCGCGCAGGTCACCAAGGCGCTCACCACGAGCACGGGGTTCCGGCCGCGCGGCGGGCGGGCCAACGGCTCGGGCTTCGGCACCGTCGACGCGGCCAAGGCCCTCACCGCCGCGGCGGGCATCGCCGAGGCCGTGTCCAAGTCGGCCGCCTCGGGCGGCGCCTCCGGCCAGGCGCCCCCCAGCCCCCCGGCGGTGCACAGCGCCCCGATCCACCGGAGCGTCCGCGGCACCCTGATCAAGGACGCGGCCATCGCCGGCGTGGTGTTCGTCCTGCTGCTCGGGCTCATCTTCGGTGTCACGGCCTGGCGGCGGCGGCACGCGCGGTCGGCCCGGCTCGCCGAGGTGCGGGCGGCGGCCCAGCTCCCGGCCGCGGGCAAGAAGGCGGCCAAGGCGAAGGGGCCGGCGAAGCGGGGAGCCCCGGTCGGCGATCGGCGGCCGGCCGGCCACGGCGGCCTGCCCGCGGAAGCGGCCGAGCCGCAGCTCGACCCCGCCGACTTCATCGCCGCGCCGCTCGGCCCGGGAGCCGGAGGACCGGGGCCGGCCGGCTTCACCGGCGCGAGCTTCACCGGCTCTTCGGCGCCCTTCACCGGATCGGCGGCCGGGTTCACCGGGTCGGCGTCGTCCGGGTTCGCGGCCGCGGGCCCGTCATCCTCCGGGATCGGCTCCTCCGGGCTCGGCGCGGCAGCCGGGCTTGGCTCGTCGCCGGGGCTTGGCTCGTCGGCGGGGCTCGGCTCGGCGGGGCTCGGCTCGGCGGGGCTCGGCGCCGCCGCTGGTCTTGGCTCCGCGGCGGGTATCGGCTCCGCTGGTATCGGTTCGGCGCCGGAGCCCGGCTCGCCGCTGGGTCCCGGCTCGCCGCTGGGCCCCGGCACACCGCAGGGGACCGCCGGACAGAACGCGCCGGGAGCGGGCCTGGTCCCGCCCGCCGACCTGACTCCGCCCGCCGCTGGCGCCGGCGCGCCGCCGTGGCATCGAATGCAGTCGGATCCGCGCGGCGCGGCGATTCCCGACAGCGCGTTCCCTGCCGGTCCGGTGCCGCCGGCCGCCGAGCCCGCCAGCGGGACCGCACCTGCCGCGGGCGCGGCCGCCCGGCTGACCCCGGGACCGCGCCAGGCGCGGGCCCCCGAGGTATCCGGCCGGCCCCCGTGGGAGCCGGCCCCGGAACCGGACAGCGAGCTGCCCTGGGTCCAGGGCCCCGTGCCGGCGCAGACCGGGCCGGCCTCGCTGCCCAGGCGTGAGCAGGTGCCCCCCGAGCTGCCCTCCTGGGAGGAGCTGGCACAACAGGCATGGCCGGGCGGCCCCAAGGCGGCGGAACCGCATCCGCCGGTGGCATCGGCCGCGGAGCCTAACGGGCGGCCCGGCGGTCCGGCGCTCACCGGGACCACGAGGGCCGGCCGCGCGGTGCCCGCCGCCGGGCTGGTGCCGCCCCAGCCGGATTCGCCGGAGCGGGCCCGGCCCGCCGCGGACCGGCCGGAAGACCGGTGGGACCCCGGTGCCGGAGCGGAGCCGTTCCGCGCGGCCCGGTCCGAGCCTGCCACCAGCGGGCCCGAGGCTGGCGGGTCACCGGCCGGCCTGTCCGCTGGCCAGCCCGACGACGCGACCGCCGGCCAGCCGAGCGTGTCATCGGCACGGCGGCCGAGCCTCGCCCTGCCCAGGCGGATCGGCAGCGCCGCGGCCCGCCAGGCGGGCGGTGCCATCGGCCGCGCCACGGGGCCGACCACAGGGCCTACTGCGGGGCCGGTCGCGGGGCCGGTCGCGGGTGCCGCCGGAGCGGGCCCGGCAGCGGGCTTTGCCGGTACCGCCGCGGGCTTCGCCGGCCCCGGGGCCGCCGGTGCCGGCCGCGCGGGCTGGTCCGGGACCGGTGCCAGCCAGCCCCCGTTCCCGCCGGCCCCCAGGCCCGCCACGGATGTGGGCCTGCCCGGCGCCGGTCAGCCCGAGCGGGGCCCCTTCCCCCGGGCCATCAAGCCCCCCACCGACCCGGCGGCCAACTCCGGGCCCCTGGATCCCGGGGCGATGGGCACCGGGGCAATCGGCAGCGGAGCAATCGCCAGCGGAGCGCCCGGCGCGGGCCAGGCCCCGGCCGGCTTCGGGCCGGCGAGCACCGGTCAGCCGCGGACGGGACCCGCGGTCGCCGCGGCGAAGGACGAGGCCGGCAAGCCGGGCGCTGGTGAGCCGGGCGCCGGCAAGCACGAGGCCGGCACCACGCGGCCGAAAACCGGCATCCCGCCCTGGGAGATCACCGACTCCTTCCTCGCCGTTCCCCCGGCCGAAGCCAGCGGGACGGCGGGGGTCAGCGGGACGGCGGGGGCCAGCGGGACGGCGGGGGCCAGCGGGACGCCGCGGGCCAGCGCGGGCCCCGCGGCACCGGTACCGCCGCCCGCACCGCAGGTGAGCACCGGGACCGGCGCCCCGGACGACGGCACCGAGAACATGCCCGCCGTGGACTCCGGCGCGAGCCAGCGATCCTTCCCCGGGGCCAACCCGGGCGACAGCACCGAGACCTTCCCGGCCGTCCGGCCACGTGCCGACATCGAAGACGCGTTCCGCCTGTTCCCGCCGGTGCGGGGCACCGACGGCCAGGACTGACCCGCGCCGTCCGCCGCGCCTGACCCGGCAGCCCGCCTAGGGCCGGGATAGCCGCCCGGGCAAACCATAAGCCCGTCCCGCGCCGGGATATCCGGCCAGGTCAGGCCTGGTAAGCCGTCAGCCCCGCGCCCTCGGGCCGGGATAGCCGCCGGGCGCGCCTGGTGAGCCGTCAGCCCCGCGCCCTCGGGCCGGGATAGCCGCCGGGCGAGCCTGGTGAGCCGTCAGCCCGGCGACTGCGGGTGATCCGCCGAGCCGGGCATGCCGCTCAGCGGCTCCGCTGGGCCGCCTGCTCGGCCAGTTCCTCCTTGCGCACCGACGCGTACATGGGCACGTACTCCTGCCCCGACAGGCCGCCGATGGCCTTCATCACCTCGTCGGTGATGGCCCGGCGGGCCCGTGCCGCGGGCCGGTGGTCCCGGTACTCCTCGAACGTCAGCGGCTCGCCCACCCGGACGCCGACCCGGTGCAGGGACGGGACGGAGTGACCGGGTGCCAGCACCCGGTCGGTGCCGACCATGGCCACCGGAATCACCGGCAGCCCGGAGGCAAGCGCCAGCCAGCCGACCCCGGTCCGGCCCCGGTAGAGCCGGCCGTCCGGGGACCGGGTCCCCTCCGGGTAGATGCCGAACAACTCCCCCGCCTGCAGCAGGCCCAGCGCCGCCTGCAAGGTCTCCTGCGCCGCGCGGGTATCGGTGCGGTCCACCGACAACTGCCTGGTGGCCCGCATGTACGCGGCCGCGACCCGCTGGCCGGGCCGTTTGCCGGTGAAGTACTCCGCCTTGGCGGCGAAGGTGACCGGCCGGGCGAGCATCAGCGGCAGGAAGATCGAGTCGACCAGGGACACGTGGTTGGAAGCGATGATCGCGCCGCCGGTGGCCGGGATGTGCTCGCCACCGGTGACCTCGGGCCGCCACAGCAGGTGAAGGATCGGCCCGGCGAGCACCCGGGACATGCGGTACTTCACTCGCACCCTCCATGCCAGTCGTCAGCCGAGGTTCAACGATAACCGCGGCCCGGGCGATAGCCATCAAACGGTCGCGGGCGGCCGGCTCCCGCGCACCTGGTTCCCGGCCGCGCCCGGGCGCGGCATCACCGGCCCCTACGTACAGATGTTCTGGCTGGCCGTCCGCGGGGCGAAGGTGGACGCGGGCTGCGGGGTGGCGGTCACCGGTCCCAGGGCGACCGTGGTCCCGTAGTCGGCGCCGAGGAGCAGGGTGATATGCCCGGCGCCGATCGCCTCGGCGGGCCCGGACACCTGGGCCAGCGCGGCCCCTGGCACGTCCTTGGACAACAGCAGGGCCTCGGCTTCCTGGCCCGCGTGGTAGCGGATCACCGTCTGGCTGGCCGCCTGGCTGCCGGTGGTGCCGGTGCGGGGCACCTTGAACCCGTACTGCTGCAGGGTCGCGGCCACGGTGTCCTGCAGCCCGAAGCTCGCGCTGCCGTTCATCACGACCACGGAGATCCTGGCCCGGGAGAGGTGCGGCACGCGCGGGTGCTTGAGCAGTGCCTGGCTGACCGGCACGTCATTGCGGAAGGCCTGGAAGATGAGGCTGTCCTGCGGCTGGGTCCAGAGCAGGTTGGCGGTGTCGGTGGGGTCCACGTAGGAGCGCGGATAGGTGGGCAGCGTGAAGAACGTGACCTTGCCGGACGGCAGGTTCCTCAGGCTGGTGGCCAGGTTGTACAGGCCGCGGATGCCGCCGAGCTGGCTGTCGATCGTCAGCGACCTGGTCGCCGCGTCGAGGAACCGGTACAGCGTCAGCGGGTTGAGTTCCTTGCTCTTGACCCGGCTGACCAGCGAGGACATGAACGCCTGCTGCCTGGTGATGCGCTCCAGGTCGCTGCCGTTGCCGAGGGTGTACCTGGCGCGGACGTAACCGAGCGCCTGCCTGCCGTTCAGCATGTGATGGCCCACCGACAGGTGCAGGCCCGATTTGGGGTCGCTGATCGGCGTCGTGTTGCACTCCGGGACCCCGCCGACCGCATTGACCATGTCCTTGAGCCCGTCGAAGTTGACGACGACGAAATGGTCGATGTGGATATGGGTGTTGCTCTCGACGGTCTGGATGACGCACGCGGTGCCGAGCGCGGTCTTGTTCCCGTACAGGGTGCCGAGCGTGAACGCTTCGTTGATCTTGAACGTCTGCGGCGCGGCGAGCTGGCCGTTGCCCATCCGGCAGGCCGGGATGTTCACCCACGAGTCGCGCGGGATGGACACCACGTCGGCCCACTTCCGGTTCGCCGCGATGTGCACGATCAGCAGCGTGTCCGAGTGGTCGGTGTTGAGCTCCGCGCTGCTGCCGTAGCCGCGGCCCTGGCCGAGCCTGGTGTCCGAGCCGATCACCAGGATGTTCTCCGCCTGCGGGTGGAGGTCCACGGGCCGGCTGCCGAGCAGGCCCGAGACGTTCACTTGGTGCAGGTTGGCGTCCAGGTGCCGGTAGACGAGGTAGGCGCCGGTCGCCGCGAGCAGCAGGATGACCGCGAGCGAGCCGGCCACCCAGGTGAGGATCTTCTTCCGGCGGCTCCAGCCCCGGGGAATGACCGGCAGCGGCGCGGTGGGCGGCGGGGGCGGCGTGCCGGGGGCCTCGGCAGGGGCGGGGGCGGTATCCACTCCCGTGGCACCGGCGTGCCCCGGGGCGGCGTCCGCACCGGCGTGCCCCGGGGCGGCGTCCGCGCCCGGGGCCCCGCTGTTCCCGGGGGCGGTGTCCGCTCCGGGAACCTCGGTGGCGTCAGCAGGATGCATCGTCTCTCCCCTGTCCGGCACGGCGGGGCGACCGTGATCCCACGTCACTTCTGACAAAACGCAAAAAAGGCCCGCAAGGTTTCCCGCTGCCAGGACCGATTCGCAATCAGAACTCGAGCTGCGATGGCCGCCCGCAAGCTCCCTACCCGGCCGTGACCGTGACATTCACGGCAGGTCAGCCTTCCATGGCTTTCTGGTCGATTGCCCCGACAAGCTAATGTTAGTCAGGCTTTACCCTGACTTTACCTAAAGGAGCCCAGCCGGGCCCTGGGCTCTGGGCCGGCGGCCGTCTGCGGGGGACGGGGTGGCGGGGATGCGGCCCAGCGTGATGGGGCGTTACCGCGCCATCGCACCGTTGACCGCTGTCGTCTCTGGCCTGGTGACGATCGCGTTCGCCCGGCTGCCGCAGCTCCACCTTGGCTACGCCTGGCCCGCGGTGCGGCTGGCCCTGGAGACGTCGGGCTCGCTCATCGCGCTGTTCGCCACGTTCCTCGTCTTCGGCCGGCTCCGGCGGCGCACCTACCTCAACGAACTGCTGCTGGCCTGCGCGCTGGCCGTGCTGGCGCTGATCTCGTCAGGTACCGGCGGCGCCCGGGGGCGGCCGCCCGCAACCCGCCGCACGGCTCAGGCTTCGAGCTCGACCGGGTCGCCGACCGCGACCTGGCCCGGTTCCACGGTCGAGCCGTAGACCCCCAGCCTGGCGTCTCGTTCCCGCGCGATGACACGCAGGATCGCCGGGTCCCTGGCCAGCGTCACCGGGTCTACGGTGACCACCACGCATCGCTGGTCGCGCTTGTCCACCCGCATCCGCAGCCCGCCGATGCGCAGCACCCGGCCGACCCAGTGGTCCTCGGGGAAGTCGCGCCCGGGGGCATCCACCAGGAGGTTGGGCCGGAACCGCCCGGCCGCAAGGCCGGTGCCGGCCAGCCGGCCAAGACCGGCCAGGGTCTGCGCGGACAGCAGCGACAGGGGCATCGCGTCGAAGACGCCGCGGTCCTGCTTGATGACGCGGACGCCCGGCCCCAGCTCAGCCGCGAGCGCGGGGTCCGCCACGTCAAGCTCGCCGCCGGAGGGCGTGCGCACCAGCGTCAGGGACGCGTTGGGCCGGTCCGGTTCGGCGAACCGGGGCCGGTAGTGGGCCAGCTCGGGCCGCTCCCTGATCGTCAGCCACGGAAAGCCGCTGCGCACCTGCCCGGCGCGGATGAACGCCCACCGGCGATCACCCGCCAGCCCGTGCCACGAGACCTCGGTGCCGTCCAGCTCCTCGGCCGCCATGGATTTCACCGGATACCGCCACAGCGCCACAGCGCGACCTACCACGGTCATGACCGCCTCCATCGGCTCGAAGGCGCCCTTGCCGATGCAGCGGGTGCCGAGCGTGGCGAACCTGGTCCGTCGCAGCGCCTCTCGGCCCCATCACCATGCCATACCCGCTGTCAGCCTGCCTTGCTGCCCGTAGTGCCCTGCGTCGTCGCTGTCGCGGCTTCTCAATCCGTGATCTGGACAACAGCGCGGCCCGTCCGGGCTTGGGACTGCCAGCGCGGCGAGCCACCGCTGACCTGCGGCTTCACCCCGAGCAAGAGCAGACAGTCCCGCATGGGCCTGACCTGGGAGCCGGTGAGCGGATTCGAACCGCTGACCTGCCGTTTACAAGACGGCTGCTCTGCCGACTGAGCTACACCGGCCGGGACTCGCTGCATGTTAGCCCAGGTCGGGCTTGACGTGCGCATCTGCACTCTGACCTGGCCATCTACCGCCGCAATTTTGGTTCGCAGCATGTGATCGATAGCGGTGATGTGCCCGGTCGACACCGGGAGACGGCGGTCCTCAGCGGCTCCCTGTGCCCAATACGTGCCCAAGTTCGGGACGTCCCGCCGAGGCGAACACGTGGCGAGGCCAGGTGGGTCGGACGGTGGTGTCGGATCTGATGTTGACCCGCAGCGGCGACCGCTCATCCTGGGCTGTATCCGTCCACGACGGTATCGCGTGATCCGGTGGAGTAGGCACTGCAGGCGCGGCCACTGGCCAACAGCCGCATGAATCACGAGCTGTGGATCACGTCAACTGGGGCTCTGGATGACGCATCGCGACGAAAGCCCAGGCTTGCCAGATCGCTGACCATTCGCTATGGAGAAAGCGGTTCTCTGGATTCGGGGTGCAGATGTTCCATTTAAGGTAGCTCAGGTGCAGCGATGGCAGAAGTTTGGTGCCTGCCTGCCCGGATTAGCTGCCGGGATTCCCAACGTCGGTGTCGCCTGTTCTGCTGGTCTTGTTGTAGTTGACGAGATGTTCGACGGTGGCCAGAGGGTCAGGGTCGAGGCTGGGCGGAGTCAGTTGGTCGTGCAGTTGTCGGCCCTGGGCGGCCCAGCCGTGGCTGATGCCTTCGGCTTGGTCGAGGGTGGCGTGGGCGGTTAGGGCGTCGAGTTCGTGCCAGGGCAGGTGGTGGCGGACCGCCAGGCGCCGCGCGGCGTCTGCGTCGTCACGACCTTGCGCCAGCGCGTCGGTGTTGCCGGTGGTGACTTGGGCGGCGCGTAGCCGGGCCCGGGAGGCCAGCGCGGTGGCATGCGCGGGGATGAGGGCGCGGGGTGCGGCGATGGTGATCGCTTCGGCTAGGTGGCGCTGCGCGGTGCCCAGGTCGCCGGTGGCCTGGGCGCAGGCGGCCAAGTTGGTGAGGGATTCAGCGAGTTCGGTGAGGTAATCCCCGTCGCGGAAGGCCGCGACCGCGGCGGTCAGGCGCGTGTCGGCGGTGGCGGTGTCCCCGGTGGCCAGGGCCAGGCCGCCCAGGATCTGGTCACACCGGGCCAGGTCGGCGTTCCAGCCGTTCTCGCGGCTGAGGTTGGCGTTCTGGCGGGCCAGGTCCCGGGCCGCGCCGGGCCGCCCAGTGCGGGCCAGCCACTGCGCCCACCAGACTCCGGGCAGCGAGTACAGGTGCTTACCTTCGTCGGTGAGGCCGGTCTGGTCGGCGGTGGTGAAGTGGTCCTCGGCGGCTGCAGCGTCCCCGGCCAGGCCCGCCAGCCACCCCAGAAGCGCATGCGAGTAGCGGACATGGTCCCGCTGGCCGACTGTTTCGGCGCACGTGAGGGCTTCGGCAGCGGCTTCTCGGGCCGGGCCGGGCAGCCCGAGACGATCGAGGCACTCGGCCAGGTTCAGCAGGACCGGCGTCAGGTGAGGCACGTCCGCTGCGTCACGGTGCTGGCGGGCGCCCAGAGTCAGATAGTCGCGGGCGGTCACCAGATCCCCCGCGTCCATCGCTGACAGGCCGGCCTCGTTCAGGTAGAAGTTGACGTAACGGGGCGTGAGGTGGGTGGCGCAGGCGTCGCGACGGGCCGGGGTGGCCACGAACGCGCTGGCCGTGCGCTGCCCCAGCCGCGCCGCAGGCAGGGTCAGCCAAACCGAGGGTGCGTTGCCGCAGCGGGCCATGTACAGGTCGTTGGCTGGCCGCCATTGGCCGGCGTCCAGCAGCAGTTCGATGGCCTCGGTCACCCGCAGCGCCTCCGCCCGGGAGGTCACCTTTCCCTGAGGAAGGCCGGTCAGGCTGGTGTCCGCGGCGCTGGCGGCAGCGGGCAAGGCAAGGGAGCGGAAGGTATCGCGGACCAGGGGATGAGCGGAGACGGTGCCGTCAGGGTGCCAGGTAGCCAGCCCGGCCAGCCGCTCCCGCACTGCCGCCTGCACCATGGCCGGCGTCCACCCAGCCAGCCGGGTCCCGAACGCGTCATGAGCGGCTACGGTCAGCACCGCCTCGGCGGTGACGGGACGGGTGAAGAGGGATATTCCGGCGAGCAGGTACCGGTCTGCCTCCGCCAGCCGGTCGGAATAGAAGCCCAATACCTTGCTGACCTGGGTGTTGGTGCGGGCGGCGATGGCTAGGTCTTCGCGCAGGGTGGTCAAGTTGATCGCGGGCGGGCGGGCGGCGAGCAGCCCGGCCAGAACGGTGACGGCCAAGGCGTGCCCGTCCACCGCCGCCGCCAGTTCCCGCCGCTGCGGCTCCGGCAGCCATCCGCCGCCCCTGGCGGCGAGCAGCGCCGCGCCCTCCACGGGGGTGAACGCAGGGACTTCTAGCATCCGGGCGCTACTGCCGTCGACAGTTTCCAGGTCGGCGAACGGGAACCGGCTGGTCAGCACCACCAGCCCGGCATGGTCCTGTCGGCAGGCACCGGTCAGCACCTCGCGCATAGGCCCGTCCAGCAGCCGCCCGAAACCTTCCCCCGCTGGGCCTTCCTGCACGACCTCCAGCCCATCGAGGACCAGCAGCATCGGCACTGCCGCCAGCACCTCCAGCACCCGCCCTGCCACCCGTCCAGTGACCGGGACCGGGACGCCGAGATCATGCTGCGCCCATTTCAGAAGCTTGGCCGCCCAGTGCTCGGCGGAAGGGTCGCCGTAGAAGCTCCACCCGAATGCTCCTCGTAGTTCCAGCCGCCGGGTGATCTCGCCGCCGTCGCCGATCCAGTGGGTAACCAGAGCGGTCTTCCCCGCCCCGCCCCACGCGCTCACCCCGACCAGACGCACCTCCGGATCGGCGGCCCACCGGTCCAGCCGGGCCAGTTCGTCCGCCCGGCCGGTAAAAAACGGCACCGGATCCGGCGTCGGCACCCAACGCACCGCCACAGGCCAGTCGACGGCCTCGCCGACACCTGGCCCCGGCCCGGGAGCCGCGGGCGCCGACCGGGCCGGCACCTTCACAACAGCATGGAACCGGGCGTCGGTCAGCCCCTCCAGCAGGGCCGCCAGCGCAGAATGATCATCGCCCGACGTGGGGTACAGCACGAGTTGGGCGCCGTAGTCAATCTCTGCCCGCTGCGCCAGGACCTGCGGGTCGTTGTCGGCCGCAGCCGGATCCCAGGGCATCACCGCGACATGCCGCGGCGCGGCACCCGGCTCAGCCCGCGTGCCGGTCCGCTCGCCGATCTGCCGCAAGATCGCGCCGATCCGCTGGTCGGCGAAGCTGAACCCGATCCAGCACACATGCCCATCCAGCAGCCGGGCCAGCACATGCGGCAGCTTCCCGGCATACGCCCGCCGGTACTCGGTGGTGGCCAGCACCACGGTGTCCGGGCGGTTGTGCTGGCCGTGGGCGAACAGCACCGGCAGCTCATCCTCACCAAACACATCCCCCGTCCGCCACCGGTCCAGCCCCAGCTCATCCTCCCAGGTCGTAAACCCCGTCCCCGACGCCTGCGGGCGCACCCGCATCCGCGCGTTCACAATCCCCGGGTCATAGTTCGTGGTCACCACCGCCTTGAATGCGCACCGGCACACCAGCTCCTGCACATCCGTCCACGACCGCCCCGTCACCGGGTCCGACCGGGTCCGCAGCACCTGCCGCAGCACCTCCCGGAACACCCCCGCCCCTAGATCACGGCGCACGATCTCCACTACCGCGTCCGGACTGGAGGACGCCAGCGCCCGACAAGTAGCGGCCTGGGTGGGGGACAGCCGATTTGCAGCGGCGCATGCCAGCTCACTGACCAGCCCGGCCCACAGCGGGTACAACGGCGCGGAGGCACCCGCGCCCAGGAATGCCACCATCTCCCCGGACTTGAGATAGTCGCGCAGCGCCGCTAACCCCGGGGCGTTCACCCGTCCTAGGCTCGCCCGCTGATCCGCAGGCAGTCCTGCGAGGTAGCTCGCGTCCAGATCCCCCGCCATGCCCTGAATCCTCCCGCAACAGCCACTGGCAAGCCAGTGTCATCTGATCATCCCCATGAGCGACTGTACGGCTCCCAGGCAGCTTGAGGAGGAACGGCACAAGCGCACAGATTGGTCATCTCTGTACGGACGCGGCGGGCTCACTGTCAGGAACTTTCCTCGGGTCTGATGCACAAGTATGGAAGGGCTACTCGCTGTCTTACTCGTGGCGTTATCAAGGCTCGGCCGATTCTGGCCGGGCCAATAAGAAACCAGGCTTTGAGCCTGATAAGAGTCAGCGGGATGCGCATAACAGATTGCTGAAAGACCATAGCCGACGCTTATCAGAGATCTCAGACCATTAGCGCCTAACCAGAGCAAACGGTCAGAAAGAAGTGCAATGTCGATTCAGGTAACGCTCGAAAGCTAATTAAAGCCGGTATGAATCGGGCCTGGTCTGACCGAGAGCAGAACGCAAATCAATGCACATCCAGAAGCGGTCTGTAGACCATAGATCGGTCAACGATGCTGGCCCACTGTTGCAGGCAGGTCCGGATGAACTTGGAGACTGGGGCCACCGCTGCATTCGCCCCAGCCGGATACTGCATCGGAGCGGGGCACGTCCGGGCGGCCCGTTCGCCAGCCTCCAGTCCAACGAGGGCCCCTTCCCGGAGCGCCAGCACCGGCACTTGCGCCCACTGCTGACGCTCCCTACACCACTCCGCTGCATGCCTACCTATCCCGTTCAACGTGTCCATCGCTGCTGGGGAAGCACCACCAGAGCGCTTACCACGCCCCTCACCTCGGCAGATCCGGACGCGCGCTGTGCGAGTCCACAGGGACCGAAACGTAGCTGTGCCTAAGTCAGACTATCCGCACCATAGGGCTATGATAGAACTTGTGTTCGAACATGATGTGAGCCAACGCCCCCTCCTTACCTCGATGTGCGGTCACGCTCCGGACTGCTCAGTTGCCCCGCTAACCCGGGATCTGCCGCCGTTGGGCCACATGAGCGGGTGCAGGATTCACTGCAGGCGACCTCTGCTCAGCAGCATGTCGGTTCCTCAAAACCTCACCCATCACGGCAGATAGGCACAGCAGTTGCCAGGCGAAGAGTCCAGAGAAGGGGAGAAAGTGCCTTCGTTCTTCTCGGATTATGGTCATCCAAGAGTTCCTGCTGCCAGCCTTGCGGCTCGTCGCGAAAGCGTATCACTTCAAGGCGATACGCAGAGAGTCCCAGAGGAATCCACGCATGGACTCGTATATCGTCCCGAATTGTCAGCTTTGATTGGTTCGATGTTCGATCCAGCCGAGGGTGCGAGCCGCGGGCGTGGCAGGCTTATCGGCTGCCGACAGTGCACTACTGATTCTTCCAGTGTCCATAGCCGCCGCAAGCCTGGCAATCTAGGGGCTGCAGCCTTGCCAGATTGCCGAGCCTCCAACATGCTGTACGCAAGATTTGGAAGGCATGCGACCATCGAAGACTGGGTCGACTCGATTATGGCCGAAGATGATCGCAGAACCTGCTTCGGGCGGACAGCTATCAGTCGCGCTAAACGGCAATTGAATGTGGTGCAAGTGGACGATCCCGGCCTAGGATGGGATGGAGAGCTACGACTAGTGTGCGGCCGTCTTATTGCGCTTATAGGACCGGAACAGTCGCGGCGCCGAGAAACGTTCACAATAGCGCATGAGCTAGGCCATGGTGCGCTTTACGCATTGGATGTGGAGGCGAACCAAGATACCGCAGTTATGGAGAGGCTCTGCGATATGTTCGCCGCCGAATTGATAATGCCAACAAGGCTAGTGCGCGATATATGGCGGCGTATACCCGATGCGGAGGCCATACCGGAGCTAGCGAGCAAGACCGAGAGCTCGCTCTCCGCCTCTTGTATTCGTATCGCAGAGTACCTAGCGGATGCCATTACTGGGATAGCTTCAGGAGACGGCATTATTCAGTCGCCATTCGGGATGACCAGGTGCTGCGACGACCTAAAGGGCCCGATGCTCCTAGCTTCAATAAGCAACCGCCAAGAGAAGTTCTTCCTGAACCTTCTAGATGGATTGACCTTGAGCGTTCATCGCGTAGCGGACGGGCGGATGGTCTTCCTTGGGCGAATGATTTGATCGGCCATGCGGAATCAGCGATCGGCGACCTTAAGATGTCCGCTCGTGACGACGCTCTCGGCAGCGGCGTCGTCCGATTCAATCACGGCCCAATGCGGCAGCGATACGGCGCTTGGCGATCTCGTCTTGGCCGTCGAGGCATTTGGCATAGACGCGGAGCAGCATCTCGACGCTGTGGCCGGCCCACTCTGCCACCTGGGTCGCGGCCACTCCTCCGTTGAGCCAGGTAGAAAGACATGCGTGCCGAAGGTCGTATGGCCTGCGCGCGAGCTGGGAGCGGTACTCCTCGTCCGGCAGCGCGGCCTTGCGCGCCCTTGCCCATGCCCGCCGGTAGGTGATGGTGGCCAGCGGGCGGCCCTGGACTCCCTGGAAGAGCGGATCCGCTGCCCCACCCGCGACCAGGGAGAGATGGTCACGGAGCAGTCTGGTCAGCGGTGGCGGGCATGGGACGCGCCGCGTTTCAC
>WNGM01002692.1_pt1 | contig 39140 bp, 35 predicted proteins | sample 5400571 | NCBI WGS metagenome assembly WNGM01 (sample SAMN13153378, study PRJNA577476) | soil metagenome | isolation source: 100 cm soil or saprolite under Garry oak tree replicate 2 | place: USA:California | collected 2016-06-15 | reverse complement strand
GGTATAACTCCGGAGCAAAGTATCGAGATAGCGCGTTTGCTGGCTGCCACAGGCCGCATTGATTACATGACTATTACGATGGGCAGTATCTTCAGCACGCACATGTTCCCCTTTCACGCCTCGATGCATACTCCACCGGGTTATGCGGCTCATCTAGCGACTTCAGTCAAAGCAGCAATTAATATTCCCGTGTTTGCCGCCGGACGTATCACGAACGTGGCACAGGCCGAACGTATCCTGGCCGAGGAGCAGGCCGACGGGGTAGAGGTAATCCGGGCGTTGATTGCAGACCCACAACTTCCACGACTATCGCAGGAGGGACATACAGACGAGGTACGGCCCTGTATCTCCTGCAATCAGGGCTGCCAGGTACGCACGGTGATGAATGTTGCCTTAGGCTGTACGGTAAATCCAGACGTCATACATATGCAGCCAACGGCGCTGCTAGCAGCAGGACAGCGAGAGGTAAGGATACAGCAAGCGCCGGCGCTCTTGATTATAGGTGGTGGGCCAGCCGGGATGGAAGCGGCTCGCACAGCAACATTGCGTGGGCGAAAGGTCGTATTGTACGAACGTGAGGAAACCTTTGGAGGGGCAGTAGCGTTAGCTGCCAGGGGTCCCGGGCGCGGCGAATTGCAGCTGATCACTGATTACCTGCAGGCACAACTTGAGAAGCTGGACGTTGAGGTACACCTGGGGGTTGAGGTAACGGCAGAGATGGTGCTGGCACAGCGACCGGATAGCGTGGTAGTGGCTACAGGAGCGCATACCGGATACGGTCTGCTTCCCATCCCCGATCACGATCTTCCACACGTTACCGGCATTCGACGTATTCTGAGGGGAGAGCAGGTCGAAGGAGAAAGAGTCGTTATTATCGATGAGATGGCATCACACGGCGTTCTTTCTGTAGCCGAACTATTGGCGACGCAGGGTCACAGCGTCGAAGTTGTGACCGGAGACTGGTATGTTGGACGTGATCTTGTCGCTACGCACGATATCGTACCCTGGATGCAACGTGTGATGGCCCTTGGGCTCCTGATGACACCGCATACAACCGTTAGACGTATTGAAGCTGGACAGGTAATTGTGACAGACCGTTTCATAGCTGGCGAACGTGCGCTTGCAGCAGACGTTGTGGTGTTAGGAACCTATGAACGCCCATCCCAGGAGTTGTATTATGCCCTGAAAGGGCGCGTACCCCATCTCTTCCGTGCAGGGGACTGTGTTGCTCCACGCCGCATAGAGCAAGCTATACTAGAAGGAAGGCAGGTAGGAGAGCAGTTTTGAGTAGCCAGGCAAGATTTCAAACCGTAGCATAGATAAGCAGGAAGGACCCCATGGCAGGGCAATACCAGTATCTCTTTACACCGATACGCATCGGCCAGACTATCATTCCTAACCGCGTCGTCTTCGCGGCGCATTTGACCAACCTCGCTGAGGAGAATATGCCCGGGCCGCGCTTAACGGCCTATTATGCTGAACGTGCCAGGGGCGGCTGCGGTCTGATTATCACAGAAGAGCAATCGGTACATCCCAGCGATTGGGCCTATCAACCGCTCATCCATGGCTTTGATCCTCGTGTTATTCCTCATTATCGACGCATGACCCGCGCTGTACATGAGCCCGGGGCGCGCATGTTTGCGCAAATCAACCACAATGGTTTGCAGGGCAGCAGTATCTATTCCCGTCGCCCGGTGCTTGGTCCTTCTCCGTTGGTTGATCCGATTCATCGCGAGATGTGCAAGGAGATCGAGCCGGAAGAGATTGCCGGGATTGTGCGAGGCTACGCGCTGGTGGCTCGTCATGTACGTGAGGGCGGGTTTGATGGAGCCGAGCTACAATCCTCCCATAGTTCATTGATACGGCAATTCTTCTCACCTTACTACAACCGGCGTGACGACGTTTATGGCGGCTCACTCGAAAACCGTATGCGCTTTGCCCTGGAGGTGATTGCGGCTATACGCGCCGAGGTCGGGCGCGACTTTACGCTGGGCATCCGCCTGTGTGGTGACGAACTTATTCCGGCAGGCTTAACGCTTGATGATGTGCGCGAGATTGCATGCCGCCTGGAAGCTACAGGCCAGCTCGATTTTATCAATACAAGTATTGGCGAGTTCCATAACCTCTACCTGGTAGAGGGGTCCATGCATACGCCGCCTGGCTATCAATTGTTTGTCTCGGCCAACCTGCGCGAAGCGGTTAAGCTGCCCATTTTCTGCACAGGCCGCATCAAAGACCCGGTTCAGGCCGAGCGCATCCTGCGCGAAGGGCTGGCCGATATGGTAGATGTCGTGCGCGGCCAGATCTGCGACCCGGAGTTTACCCGCAAGGCACGCGAGGGGCGCACGGAATCCATCCGCTTGTGTATCTCTTGCAACCAGTATTGCATTGGGCGTATGGGCCTCAACCTTAGCCTGGGATGCATTCAAACGCCAGCTACAGGCAACGAACAGCAATTTTCCAGGCTCATTGTTCCGCAAAAGGCAAAAGAGCAGAAACAGCCAACCCAAAAGCCGGTGCTCATAGTCGTTGGTGGCGGGCCGGCAGGAATGCAGGCTGCCAGGGTGGCGGCGCAACGTGGTTATCGTGTCAAACTCTATGAGCGGCAAGCAGAACTGGGGGGCCAGATTAACCTGCTTGTGCGTGTGTCTAATCGCGTTGAGTTTGGTGATGCTTCGCGTAATCTACAGCGTGAACTGCTCGAAGCAGGGGTTGAAACACACCTTGGCGTTGAGGTGACGGCAGCCATGGTTGAGCAAGGGCAGCCGGATGCTGTGATTATCGCTACGGGTTCACGCCCCGGCCTGCCAGCGATACCAGGTGCTGAGTTGCCGCATGTAGCGACGACCTGGCAGGTCCTCCTGGGTGAGAAAGGTGCTCAGGCAGGAGAATACGTGCTGGTATACGATCAGGTTGGCTTCCACCAGGCGACTAGCGTAGCAGAACTTCTGGCAGATCGTGGCTGCATGGTTGAGGTAGTAACGCCGCAATTCTATGTTGGTGGTGACCTGAGCCTCACACTCGACCTGGAACTCTGGTACCGGCGGGTGCTTGCCAGGGGAATGCGCCTGACGGCCAATCACTTCCTGGCGGGCCTGGGACCAAACAGTGCGACTATTATGAATAACTATACAGGCCAGCCGCGCCAGATTGAGCAAGTGGCCCTGGCGGTGATGGCAACGCCACAAACAGCAGATGATGCACTCTATCGGCAGTTGCAGGGCAAGGTAAAGCAACTTTTCCGCGTAGGAGACTGTGTGGCGCCTCGACGCGTCGAGAATGCTATTCTAGATGGAGAACGGGCGGCCCAAGCGGTGAATATTCACCGCTTTCACTAGAGCTTTCTATCCCTGCATCATGCCGCGCTACCTACTTTATGTTTGTCGAACATTGAGTAAGCTTCCGGCGATGGTTCCAGTAAAGAGAACATGTTGCCATAGGGGTCCTCAAAGACTGCTTCGGTGCCATATAATTGTTTTGTTGGAGGACTCACGAACTTGACCCCGCGCGAGAGCAAGGTACTATACCATTTACAACAATCATCCGTATCAAATACTCCGCTAATATTCCGGCTTATACCCTCGTCATTACGCTCCGTACCCCTTTGGATTCCCTGCGTTCCGTGCAGTGAGGCATCAGGTATGGCCAGGGCTATCTCTGGCTTCTTTTGACTTTTGGGAGCTACCGTTAGCCAGCGCATGCCCGGCCCAAAGGTTACATCGGCCCGTTTCTCAAGTCCAAGCTTTTCTGTGTAGAAGCGGAGGGCTTCATCCTGGTCCTCTACGAGGATGGATATGACGGCAAGTGAGGTTATTATTTTCATGATCACCCTGATCTAGTAATCCTGGCAGCTACGAGAGCTACCAGCACAATCACCTTTAGCACACTACATTATATAAAACATATGTTCTAATTGCAAGAGGCAAATGGGTGGAAATGGTGAGAAGTAGGAGAAATGCTGCACACTTCAGCTTGATATAATAACTCTGATATCAAAAATCTATGAAGGTGCCGGGTTCCCAACTGATACGCAAGCAAGCTGATCCGATCACGAACGATCAGCAGTGCCTGCTACGACATTCTCTCTATCAGAGAAACGGCGTGCCTGCACGTCCGGCGGGAAGCGATACACGTCCCGGGCCAGGCCGAGACACTCGAGTATCCAGATGAGGTAGCCGGAGAGATCGAGTTGCCACCAGTGCACTGCCGCGAAAGCTGAGCGTGGGAAAGCATGATGATTGTTATGCCAGCCCTGGCCAAAACTCAAAAGCGCCGCGATCCACTGGTTGCGACTCTCATCAGGCGTCTCGAACTCGCGCTTACCAAAGATGTGGCAGACGGAATTGGTGCTAAAAGTAACATGGTGCACCAGGAAAATCCGCACCAGGCCTGCCCACAGGAGACCTGTCCACCCACCGATCAAGAACGGCAGCACGAGCGAGAGCAGCACCCAGAGCCCGTAGGTACGGTTGACAAGGACAATGATCCGGTCCTTCAAGAGATGACGGCAGTAGACGTTGCGATCGGCCATACGGTCCTTGAAGAACCAGCCAATGTGGGCATGAAAAAACCCTTCAAGAGGACTATGTGGATCACCCTCACGATCAGCCCGCGCGTGATGCTTGATGTGTGTAGCCGCCCAATCAAGCACAGGACCTTCCACGGCCATGGAGCCGAGAACGAGCAAGACAAACTTGACGACGGGATGCGGCTGGAAGCTGCGATGGGAGAGCATGCGATGGATGCCCGCCTCCTCACCGAGCTTGATGAGAGAGTACATTATTGCCAGCAGTGCCAGGTCAGACCAGGAGATAGCCTGTTCCCAGACCAAGTAAATAGCAAAAATAGTCGCGAGGAAGGGCACGATAACGCCTATGAGCACAACAGCTTTGAAGGCGACCGGATGGCTAAGAGAAAAGGGCTGCATGAAATCTCCCTCCAGAAAAACTCACATATGGCGTTAGTTACGTTGTAAGAGCGATAAAAGATCAGTATCAATACTGACCTCTCAAAGCTTAGCTGCACTTACAGCTGTCGGTTCTTGCACCACTGCTTTGGCCTGCGTTCTGCGTGCGAGCAGAGCTTTGGTGAAAAGGCTGAGCCCTCGCAGAGCACAGACGAGGGTCAGCGCAATGAAAATCGCCGCTACGACGTGCACCACGATGAGCAGGCCATAGACAACAGCCACGCCTGCCCCAAAGGCCACCTGCGCCCGGCTTCCAGTGGGCGTGGTGCCCGGGTCGGTGATCATGTAGAAGGTGTAGATGACAAACATCACCCCCGTCATCGGTAGCAGTGCTGCTACTACCGGCAAGCCAAACAGTACACTTCTCAAGCACGCCTGTAAGACGAAGCCACCCACCCAGGCAGCAATGAGGGGCAGACGACCGGTTAAGCGATTAACCATGGTGCCGAGAACGATGATTAGCCCGGGCAAGATCCAGTAGCCAACACCAGTGAGGTTTTCGGTGAATTCATAGGGGGGAGCAAAGCCTACCCAGGGTAAAAGGATCAGCGTCATAGTGATTCCGAGGTTGGAGGGGTTCAGGAAATGCCGGGTGCTCTTCCCGATAGGTACCCGCAGTATGGCTTTCGAGCCCGTCGCAACTGCGGCAGCAAAGGCAAAAGGCCACAGCTGGTCATTGGCCCACAGCAGCATGGCAATGGAAAGACCCGTGATGTGAGCAGGCAGCAGGAAATCCACCAGGTTGCGCATCCCCCCGGCAAAGGCAAGTGGACGCCGGTTGGTTCGAGCGTCAATCAGTTCGAGCAAAAGCTCCATGCTGTAGGTGGTCGCCAAAGCTACCAGCGGTTGTGCCCAGGACTGCTCGAAGCCCAGGTAGATATGGCCAACGACATTGAGAATCGTGATAGTTGTGGCAAAGCGACGCAATGCTGTCAGGCGGGTCGCTTTACTGCTATCCTTCGGGGTCATCACTCAACTCTCCTTTCATTAACCACTAGGGCGCATACTGCATCATGGCGGAATGGATTTCAACCTTCCTTTGCTTTGGACTTACCAGCCAAGCAGCACGGTGTGCCAGCCCGGCGCAAGAGAGACGCTTTGCAGGTGGAGCTGCCCCCCCGGATCGCGCCAGCGCAGGCCCACGCGCAACTGGGTGCCAGCAGGCAGAGAGCCTAACCCGAAGTGCAGGTCGGGGCTGCCCCTTCCCGTATGCCCGTTCCCGCCGTCGACCTGGGCCACCAACCGTCGCCCGTCTGGCAGGTAGACCGTAGCTGTGGCCCCAATCGCTGCCCATCCTGGCGTGTCCCTGCCGGGATGGCCGGCCCGCATCCTCACGGCTCCTGGCTGCAGCGGCTCGAGCAGATGCAGGCCGACAAAGGCCCCAACACGGGGACTCTCATTGTGGTAGAAAGACGAGTCGCCCCACATATTGGCGACGGCGAAATCCAGTCGGCCATCTCCATCAACATCGGCGACCGCGATCCCACGACTGACTTGTGGTTCAGAAAACCCCAGCTCGGGCGCCAGGTCATTGTACCGCCCACCCGCGTCTCTCACATAGAATGGATTGTGCTCGTGCCCGCTGATTTCGGCATCCTGTTGCAATACAGGAAAGATCCTGGGATCGTGTATGAGTGCTTCATTACCCGTACCTAGCTCCTGTAATTCAGGCCAGCGGTTAACGGTACTTTTCACAAAGCCTTCAGCCTGGATGATTTGCAGCGTTCCCTGGTTATTGAAGTCGGCCATCTTGACATCCCAGGCCCAGCCGCTGCGGCAGAGACCAAGCGACTCACAGGACTCGACATAGGGAGCGACGCCATCCTGCATGGCCTGGAGCTGGCCGGTGCTCAGAAAAACAAAGTTGCTCTCTTCAAACGAGTACTGCGAGGTGATGTTGCTGACAAAGAGGTCCGGTATCCCATCGCCATTCAGGTCGGCACAGTCTACCCCCATGCCCTTAAACGAATCAAGGCCAAGCACCTTGGAGGGAGGCGTCGTCAGGGTTTCCACTCCTTGCAGGCGACTGAAGCGCAGGTGACCCGGGGTCGAGCGATTGTAGAGCAGCCGGTCGGGTCCGAAATCATTGGCAAAGTAGAGTTCGGGCCGCATATTACCATTGAGATCACAAGCTGCAACGGCATTTGTCCAACTGTGATTCGTTTGGTCATCCAGAACTCCCTGCACCTCGGTAAAGTGCACGGTTGGCTCTGCTCCTGCTGTGGCCGCGGTCCAGAGAAACAGGTGCTTCTCGCCACCATTGTAAGCGCGCGACCAGGAATCCGGCATCTGCTCGACGCCCGTACCATGCGGATCAAGCACGTGAGCTCCGTCAGGAAAGTAGTTGGCAACCACCAGGTCCACGTGTCCATCGCCATCCAGGTCCGCCCGCGTCACCGCGTTGGTGTACCAGTGCCCTCCTCCTGGCACCAGTTCGTGCGCCACGTAGCTCTCCCTGGAGAGACGGCTCGCAACGGCTTCCTGGCGATGGAGGAAGAGGATGGGCGTGCGTCCCCAGTAGTAGACGAGGAGATCCATCCGGCCATCTTCGTTGAAATCCCCGGTGACACAGCCCGTCGGTGCCGTAGTGACTGGATCATACGGCAGCGGTGCCGGATCTAGCGCAAACGGCGCATAGCGTGCGGGGGTGCCGTGTACCGGGGCGACGATGACCTGGTTGGTGCGCGTGTCGACATAGCACACATCGTTAGGCAGCCCGTCTCCATCGAGGTCGCTCAGGGTCACCGAAGCACCGAAGGCAGAGATCCAGGCGGAGAGGCGCTGCAAACTGGGGTGGACAGCGCGCACCGATGCCAGTGGTTGGCCCGGGAGCGTCGGCAAGGTCAGGTGGGTAAAGTGAAATTGCGCCGCCAGCTGGGTGCGTTGGGCCGCAGACAAATCTGGTGGCCGGGCCAGCGAGTAGAGCAGTACAATCAGCGCTATCACGACAAGATGCCTGGTATACCGCTGAATAAAACCCGCCTCGATGCTCATTCTCTCATCTCCTGGGCTGCACTTTTAGCTTGATTTAGCAATCATAGGCTATTTATACGGAAGCTTCTTCAGGACAATGCCAGCAGTGTTAGTCGTTTAACTGGTGGCCAGGTCACCCAGAACAAAACAGACGTGTTACAGGGGACAACGGTATAGGATAAATGCTGCCAAAATCGCGATCAGTTAATAGTCAACTGAGCAGTATTCTCATTTCCAAGCCTAGTTCATTTTTGTCGATTTGTCAACTGACCAAATCCTGCCTACTCCTTGTAGGATCGTTGACTCGCTTGATATCATGGTTACAGAGAAAGGCCAACATCATATCTTTGTGTGAGGAATAACAAATGCCTGAAATCTGGGCGATACTCGAACACCGGGATGGCATCCTTCATGAAAATAGTGCTGAATTGCTGGCCGAACTGGCAGAGGTAGCACAGCGCCAACAAGCACAGGTAAGTCTATGCGCTCTTGTTCTTACCTCGCCGGATGTTTCGCCACCTGATACCGCACTCCTCAGCATCCTGGGCGTGCAAAATCTTTATCTGGTTGAACATCCTCTGCTAGCCGATTACACGACTGAGGGCTATGTTGCTGCGCTGGCCTGGCTTATTCAACAGCGCTGGCCTTTGCTGGTAGCTACCAGTGCTACTGCAAACGGGCGGGATTGGACGCCACGGCTGGCTGCACGACTAGGTCTTCCCTACGTTCCAGGCTGTCTAGGACTTGATCTTCAGGACGATAACCTTTTTGCCCTGCGCTCAGTATACGAGGGACGCGCTTACATACACACACGTACAACACTGGATGGGCGCACCGCATTGGCGGCACTCGTACCTGGAGTGCGCGGTTCGCCCTCAGGAACACAAGAGGCGGCGTCTCTGACAATCACTCGTATCAGGCCGGAGACGACGCAACGTTTCGGGCAGGAGCATATACGACGACTGGCTGTAAAGGCACCCTCGCCGGAGGAAGTTGAACTTGAGGCGGCTGAAAGAATTGTAGCTGGCGGGCGAGGTATAGGACGTGAGGGCTTCAATAATGTGGTCGCTTTTGCGCGTCTCCTCGGTGCGGCGGTGGGAGCGACAAGGGTAGCGACAGATCGTGGCTGGATTGAGCACGTGCGCCAGATTGGGACCACGGGTAAAAGTGTACACCCCAGACTTTATATTGCTTGCGGGATCTCCGGGGCGGCGCAACATACCGCTGGCATGCGCGAGGCACAGACGGTGGTGGCTATTAATCCTGACAGAAATGCACCCATCTTTGCGTTAGCTGACCTGGGACTACTTGGTGATGCCAACCAGGTATTGCCCCTGGCAGCCCGTTTGCTTGAAGAACGATCACCACGTGCGTAGTAATTAACGCCACACTTTGCAAATGCCTGCTGATAGGCATACAATGAAACTTGAAACACAATTACCCATTCTAGAATAGAAGCAGAGGTGAAGCAGATGAAAGCAGTACAGTTTGCTCAATATGGTGGCCCCGACGTCTTACAGGTTCGCGAAGTGCCTGATCCTATCCCTGGCCCCTCAGACGTTCTGGTCGAGGTCAAGGCTACCACGGTCAATCGACTTGATCTATTCCAGCGCGATGGCAGCCGTCCAGTTGAGAACTTGCCATTTACGCCAGGCCTGGAAGCGGCCGGCGTGGTCCTTCAAGACAACCAGGGCTTTCATGCCGGCGAGCGTGTGATGACGACGCGAGCCGCTAAGGGGGGAGGTGGCTATGCCAGCAAGATAGCGGTACCCGCTGCTGATCTCGTACGTATCCCCGACGGGGTGACTTTTGAGCAGGCGGTAGCCGCTGGCCTCACTTCTTCAACGGCATGGGGCGCATTATTTGACCTTGGGCATCTAAAAGCAGGCGAGCGCGTTCTGATCTGGGCGGGTTCAAGCGGTGTAGGCTCAATGGCCATCCAGTTTGCCAAACATGCTGGCGGCTGGGTAGTGACGACGGCAGGCAGCAGCGCAAAGGCATCAGAGGTGCGCCGCCTGGGGGCCGATATGGTAATCAACCATCGAGATGAGAAGATGGGACAGGTCGTACAGAATGCGCACGGCGTCAACCTGGTGATCGAACTGGTCGGCACAACCCTCAGTCCACCATTGATACACAGGTATGCCGGCTTAAACGCGTGCACGTCATTGGCGGCGGCATACTGCATACCAGCACAGAAAACGAGCGGCACATACTAGAACTGGTGGCAAGTAAGGCTGTTACTCCCATCATTGCAAAGATTATGCCTGTCGAGCAGGCAGCAGAGGCCCATCGCTTGCTGGCATCAGGCGAGCTAATAGGCAAGATCGTGCTCGTACATTCGTGGTAAACTCATTATCGGCCGAAGGTAAGCAAAGGACACAGCTACGGTAAAGCAACAGTTTGATGCCATCATCGTCGGTGCAGGGCCGGCAGGCAGCAGTGCCGCACTGGCGCTGGCGCGTGCAGGATTGCAGGTAGCCTTGATAGAGCGTGGCGAATATCCAGGAGCGAAAAATGTCTCGGGTGCCGCGCTCTATGCGCCTGACCTGCTGGCTGACCTGCTCCCGAACTATTGGGAGGAAGCGCCGGTAGAACGCTACCTCACACGGCGCATGGTGACATTCCTGGCAGAGGAAGCAGCCCTCGCCATTGATTTCCGTACCAGGCACTATGCACAACCACCCTACAACGGCTTTACCCTGCTGCGGCCGAAATTTGATCGCTGGCTCGCCAGCAAGGCCGAGAAAGCCGGAGCATTACTGATTACCTCCACCGTCGTTGATGATCTCCTGTACGAACGAGGGCAGGTGGCCGGTGTACAATGCCGTCGTGAGGACGGGGAACTCTACGCGCATGTCGTGATTGCCGCTGACGGGGCAAATTCTTTTCTGGCCAGGAAAGCAGGCTTGCAGCATGAATTTCGGGCCGACGAGATGACGCTCGGGGTCAAAGAGGTGCTGCGCCTCGATGCCCATACTATCGAGGAGCGCTTCAACCTCAGCGGCGACGAGGGCATGACCAATGAGTATATAGGCTTCGCAACGGGCGAGGTAAAAGGAGGGGGCTTTCTTTACACTAATCGCGATACGCTCTCCATAGGCGTCGTGACCCAGATAGCATCCCTGGCCGAGAAAAGGGTCAAAGCCTATGATCTGCTCGATCAGTTCAAAGGTCACCCGGCTATTGCCCCGCTTGTACGCGAAGGCGTTACCCTGGAATATTCGGCGCATATGATACCTGAAGGTGGCTGGGCCATGCTCCCACAACTCTCTCGCGGCGGCTTGCTGGTCGTTGGAGATGCAGCCGGATTCGTCTTCGCAGCAGGCCTTTTTTTAGAGGGCATGAATTTTGCCATTGCCTCGGGGCTGGCTGCTGCTGAAACTATCAAACAGGCACACATCGAACACGATTTCTCGGCACTCAGCCTGTCACGCTATCGCAAGCGTCTTGAAGAGAGTTTTGTGTTACAGGACCTCAAGAAATTCCGTCACGCGCCCACCTTTGTCAATAACGAGCGTTTGCAGAATATGTATCCCGAACTACTTTGCCAGGTAGCAGAAAATATCTTTCGATCAAATGGCAAGCCCCGGCATAAGATTGGCCGGGTGATGTTCGATACACTGCGTGGCAAGGTACCATTGCGCACCCTGCTGCGTGATGGCTGGCAGGCCGCCCGAGCATTGTTCTTTTAGGCAGAAAGAAATATAGCCAGAGACCAAGTCAAGGAGCTAATGAAGAAGTGCAGCCCATAGAAGAACGTTTGGAACTGGTACGCTTCAAGGTTGACAAAACACCCCATATTCGCATCAATACTGAGACGTGTCAGGGATGTGATACTACACCCTGCGTTTTTGTATGCCCCGCGGGGCTGTTTGAACTCCTGGGCAATGAGATGCACTTTTCGTATGAGCATTGCCTGGAATGTGGCACCTGCTACGTTGCCTGCGAACGCAAAGCCATTGAATGGGAGTACCCGCGTGGTGGCTGGGGTGTAAGCTTCCGAGCCTCATAAGGAGAGAAATAAATCACCAGAGTGAACTGGAGCAGGCCTGCTCCAGTTCACTCTGGTGATTATGTTTTGGGTAATTGGCAGCAAACAAAGCGGAACAGCATTCTTCATAAGAAAATATCATAACAATATATCATGTGTTTCATAAACAATGAGAATGGATTTCCCTGAATCGATACCAGTTTTTCATGTCAAAATAGAATGCTATAAATAACTTGAAGAAATGATTTAAATATGTTAATGTTCTCACAACGAGGCTGAGTTTCCTTGGTTAATAGTACTGATCGCCCGAGGAGGTTATTCATGGATTACCGTATTTCGCTGGTTGGCTTATTGATCGGTTTCCTGGTAGGCTTAACTGGCATGGGTGGTGGTTCACTGCTGGCACCCATCATGATACTCTTCTTCCGCATTCCTCCGGTATGGGCAGTTGGTACTGACATTGCTTACTCTACAGTGACCAAAGCAGTTGGCTCGATCGTACATATTCGCCAGAAAAACGTCAATTTCAAGATAGCCTTCTGGTTGGCTTCCGGCAGCGTCCCGGCTACATTTCTAAGCGTCCTCCTTGTACAATACATACGCAAACATTATGGGGCTATCATTAACGGCATCATTATTCACGCCATCGGTTTCACACTAATCCTTGTGGCCGTAATGCTGATATTGAAGCCTTATATTATGCGACGCCTTGAGCGCAGAAACCTGGAATCACGAAAACAAGAGGCCCTTAAGGGCGAAGCACCTTCTCAGAACACGTGGGAGAAGCGCTATCGCCCGCTAGTTACCGCACTCGTCGGTGCATTCGTGGGCTTTCTCGTTGGCCTGACTTCTGTAGGAAGTGGCTCGCTCATCATTGTATCCCTGGCCTTCCTTTTCCCCCGGCTCACAGCGAAAGAGCTGGTCGGCACGGACGTATTCCAGGCCTTTATGTTGCTCGCATCTGGCGCCATAGCCTATTTGAACGCTGGCACTATCAACTGGACTATTGCCGGTCTGCTGCTCATTGGTTCGCTCCCCGGAGTACTTATGGGCAGTAGGTTGAGCAAGTATATCCCTGATCGCTTCATGCGCCCGGTTCTGGCGACAGTATTAGCGGTCTCCGGGTTCAAATTGATCTAAATTCCACTTTCGAAGCGGATTAGTAATCGAGAGGAGCCTTCCGAGATTGGAAGGCTCCTCCCATTTGCTGGTGAAAAATTCTTGTAGGGGCTTATTTCCGTTAGCTCTTGTAAAATTCTTGTAGAGCATTAGCTGTGCTAAAGAAATTAGCACATTCTGATCCACGATACCAGAAAGATGTCGGCAGCTTATAATAAGGGTCTTTCAGCAGGGTTCTTACAGTTCCTTGAATTTGCGTCATGATGGCTACCAGAGATGAGGCAGTGCTGTACCAAACTTCGTGCCGATTGCCGTTTTGATCATTCCAGGCAAACTCTGGAGCCGTGGGATTCGTGCTGACACCTGCCAGGACGGTTTGCGCTGCTTTCTGATCACTAACCTGCTGGCAAGTTTCGTTGCTCATAGGACTCCATTTCCCGTTTCCATTCCCGGCCGTACAAAGGAAATTCCCAAATTGTTTTGGACAAAGCTTGCGGAATGGTTTTCCACAAGTAATTCAGTTGTTTTTCTATCCACGGAGCCGTTGTGATGGGACCTGGTTTGTTCAAGACCAGATCGAGGTCCAGAACCATGATGACAAGAAAATCTATGCGGCTGAGCAATTTCCAATCCTGAAAATATTCGAGTTTATGAGGATCTTCGGCTGCGCTGTCACTGGCTTTAGGAATCAAGGTAACGCCGCACAGCATCCCTTTTTGATGCAAAGCAGCCTGGAGTTCCTGCATAAACATGCCAAACTTCATACGAATGCCTGGATAATCCCATTTGACTAACTCAAAGTCGATAATGACACCTGCATATCCGCCACTTATCGCCCAGTTAACAATCTTGCATACATAGGTCGTTGCTTCTGGAGTACAGGGTACCTGTTGTTGGGAGGAGGCAACATCAATGTACTGTGCCAGGTCCTGAGTAGACCACCAGGAACTATCTACCCCCACGGTTAAGAGAGTCAGCAAACCCTGATTTCTAGCCTGACTGATGAGCGCTCCCTTATCACAATCGCTTGATCCTTCAACAAGATGTCCATCACTTGGAGACAACCACGCGGCAGAATCATAAGCTATTGTCGCATCCATCTGGCTGCGGCTATACGAATCAACTGCTCTACCGCAAGTTACATTATATACCCAGTCCATGACTGGATATTTGGGATTCAACAAACTCTTTGGCAGAGGTTGCTGCACTATCGGTGTTACTTGCGAAGGAGGTGATGGTGAAGGAGGTGATGGCACTAAAACGACGCTCGTTTGATTGCCACACGCCGCTAAAAGCAAGGCCATGCTGGCAGCAAACAATTGTAAGAATCGACAATATTTCATTTTGTCTTTTCTCCTTCGTGCCAGGCAGGAAAAATGCGCACCAGTGTTTACTTTCTCTTGATCTACGGGGAAAACCGTTATGTGGCTTGAAATAAAAGAGCATATGTCTCATTCTACCACTCCCAAACTATAACAGCAAAAACTCCACCCTCTGCCGCCTGCGACGGCAAAACGGGCAATATCCTCTTACAGGTGGGTCGCCTTCGGCGACAGAAAGTGGTTATACACGTTTGTGTGCTTTGCGTGCGCTGAAGCGCACGCAAAGCACACAAACGTGTATAAAAGGACATGTTGCGGCGCAGCCGCAACATACACAGGACTATAGCCTTTACTGACCAGAAAGCCCCATAAAAAAGCGGGCTACCAGGCGCTCCAGGTATCGTGTATACTATGCTCATTCCTATGTATTTCAGCGAGGAAGGCTATAGCTCAGTGTATATCTATGTGTGCGTCAAACAAACGCCCGATAGTTCTTCGGTCTATATCGATCCTATCAGCGGCCGGGTAGACGAAGAGCGTTTCGTCCAGGTATTGAATCCCGCGGATGCCTGCGCTGTCGAGGCCGCGGTACGCATAAAAGAACAACTGGGTGGAACTATCGTGGCGCTCACTCTTGGGTCAGAGGATGCTGAAGGTGCCTTGCGAGCTGCACTGGCTATTGGAGTTGATAGCGCAGTGCGCCTATGGAATCCACAGTCCGCTTCATGGGGACCGTTTACAGTGGCCTCAGTTCTAGCGGAATACCTGAGAAAAGAGAGCACTACGCCTGACCTGGTAGTGTGTGGTGATAGCGCCAGTGATTGGTCATCGGGAATCGTCGGAGCTGCCATGGCAGAGAAACTCAATCTGCCGCAAATTACTGGTGTGGCGCAATTGGACATCTTAAAAGATTCCAATGCAGTGAAACTGCATGTGACACGCAAGCTCGAACGGGGCTACCGCGAACTATTAGAAGCAAAACTCCCCTTGCTCGTAACCGTTACCAGCGACCTGAACGAACCTCGTTACCCTGCGTTGCCGGCACATATTGCCGCCCTGCGAGCTAGCATTCCTGTATATGATGCGCTAACATTCCTCAGCAATATTGGGCAAGAAGAGTTCGAGGAAACTACTCTCCTGGAAATGCATACCCCTCGACCACGAGCCAGACGCATAGCCGCACCGGATAGTCGCCACAGTGCATTTGAGCGCATTGGGGAAATTATCACAGGCGGAGCCACAGGTCGCCAGGCGCGGTTGGTGGAGGGATCACCTGAGCAACTGGCCAAGGCGCTGGTTCAGTTTTTGCAGGATAAAGGTTTTTAGCGCCGGCGTTTACGTAGAATGCCTGCCAGGCCCAGCATGAGCATTGAGATGCTGTAGCCTATTATCAGTAGCCATAGCCAGGAAGCGTCGACATTGGTAGTGGAATGCAGCGATTCGCTTTCGACATTGGCTGCCATGAGTTGCGCGCCGACATTGCCCTCGGCAGGGCTAGCAGCAGGCGTTGGAGTAATGCCTGGTGTTGGCGTTGTGCCAGGGGTAGGCGTTGGCGTTACACCCACCGTGGGCGTTGGCGGCTGGGTCGGCTTTGGAGTGGGCGTCGGAGTATTCCCCACAGGCCTTGTCGGCGTGACCACGGGGGTAAAATTGACCGGCGTGGGTATTCCTCCTCCTCCAATGTTCTGCGTTGGTGTCGGAGTCAGGCCGGGCTGCGACGTGCCGGGTGGGGGAGTGCCGCCCTGCTTGCCAAACGGACCCGTAGCAAGCACAACGGGTAGTTTCACCACGCGACCTGTAGCAACATCACGCACTACGACGAGGTGATGACCAGGAGCCCAGATGGCGTCGTTCACTGTGACTGCGAATACTCCCTGTTTGTCGGCCTGCACAGAGTTGGTCTGGCTATTCAGGATAAGCATGGGCTCATTTTTTTCATCAGTAAAGGTGACGGCGCCCTGGGGGCTGAAGCCCTTGCCTTGCAGTTGGATGGATTGCCCGGGCACGAGAGGACCTGTATCCAGCAGGATGAGTGTTAGGCCGGAGGGAGTGGTAACCACCGTTGGCTTACCCGTTCCACTTTGATTGCTGCCTGGGCTTGAGTTTGTGCCATCTAGCAGTCCTCCTTGCCCGATTTGGAGGCCGGGAGTAATCTGCGTGAAATTCAGTGCTGTGACGAGCAGGAGTACAAAGGTTACGCTCACCAAAAGGATGGTGCCTCCAAGCCAGAGAATAAATTCGAGGCGGCCGGGATGCAGTAACCACCAGCGGAGATGATCCAGGGGATTAAATGCATTATTTGCCTTTGGCTTGCGCCCCTTAGGACGTCCACGCTCGGCAATACGCCTCGCATAGGCCGACGAGGAGGCTCCTCCTGCTGTCCAGGAGGAAGGATCAGTATTTTCAGCGGCCAATTTTAGCCTTCTCTGTTCAACCTGGCTCTGCCCATGCGTTGATATAGGTAGAGGGGGGACAGGAACCAGGGCTTTGCCCGTGGGCAAGGGTGGCGGGGGAGTATGGTTTGCTTCTACGAGAGAGCGAACACTGACACCTGACCTATGACCAGGAAATGGTATGATTTCGATTTCATCCATAGCCGTGGAGTGTTGGGCTCTTCCTGGTGTTGGCGGTACTGTGTCGATTTCGTCAATGTCAGGCTCCGCTGGTAAACGCCTGGTTGACCTTGGTGAGAACGTTGGTTCAGGGTGGGTCGGTGCATCTACTACTAAAGAAAGTGCAGACAGGCTACTCTCTACTTCAAAGGCCGGTGATTCATACTGCCACATTGGTGGCGGAGGCACTGTGGGTATACGGGTGACATCGCCCTCTTGCATAGGCCGGGGGTGAGAACGCGGATATTTTGGATTCACTTTCACGCTGTTGGCAGGTTGGGCAGATGGTGGAATGGGGGTTATCGGGTTTGGCTGTGGTTTTCTGGGTCCAAGTTCAATTGGGGACGGGGATACCCGTTTCGGGTAGGAGAACCCTGTCTGGGGGACAGGTAATCCAGCATCTACGATGCGTCCGCCGAGAAAAGCAGAGACACTTGGGTCAATCCAAACAGAAGAGCCGGAGGATGGTGGTGAGGCAAGAGCAACCTGGGTTCCCGCTAAAGTGTTCGCCGCCGGCATCTCTACTTGCTGTTGCCCTGTCATGAGAACAGAAGGAGCAGAGAAGCCACAGGAGGGACACATGACCATGGCGTATTGGGGTTGGAGCGTTCCCCTTCTCGCGAGCGGCATGTTGCATCGAGGGCACTTTCCTGGATTGTGCATGAGCCAAATATCTTCTGCCTGCATACTTTATATTCTTTCGTGACCTGGAAAAGAAAATAAATAGGGACGATCCCTGGTCAGCCTTTGGGAAATGTCCTTTCGTTCCGTGTTTACCCGCACATCTACTGCAAATAAACGCGCTTCTCTAGATTTTTCGAAGATCATCAGCCACCTACCACGATTGCGGAAATATCCGCAGCATGTGGAAATTTTTTACAGGTTGCCGGGACGGCAGCAGGTAATGAGTGAGGTATCTGCTTCTATCGATGAAGTATATCCCTGCAATTGGATATTGGCACATATCTTGCATGAGTTAATAAGTTAGGGGGGATACGTCCGAAAAATTTTTTGGGCGATGTATAGGATTCCAACGTGGAACATCCTTATACATATGTCTCCGGTTACCTTGATGTGGAAAGTGGATTGGAGAAGATTTGTATGGTAGCCATGGCAAAAAGGGCGTTCAGTGATGCCTGGTCGGTAGACGACATGGGAGGTCAGCAAGAGTATGGGTCAAGACGCAATCATTTGACCGAGGCGTCTTCGCACTCGTACTTCGAGGATGAGGACCTGTGTACCGGTGTCGGCGAAGAAGAGGAGTACAATGAGGATGTTGAGGAAGAGGTCACTGATGAGGATTCTGTCGATAACGCTATCCGGCAGTATTTAAGCGAGATTGGACGCTATCCATTGCTCACGGCTGAGCAAGAAATGAAGATAGCACAGCGAGTTGCTGAGGGGAATATGGAGGCCCAGCGGCAACTGGTCGAAGCAAACCTCCGTTTAGTGGTTAGTATCGCCAAGCGATACAATAACCAGGGTATTTTTCTCCTCGATCTGGTGCAAGAAGGCAACCTTGGCCTCATCCGTGCCGCTCAGAAATTCGACCCTTCACGCGGTTTTCGTTTCAGTACCTACGCGACCTGGTGGATACGCCAGGCTATCAGCCGCGCGGTGGCAGAGCACACACGGACAATTCATATTCCTGTACACGTGGTCGAACTCATCTATAAGATCAAGCGGATTTCGCGTCACCTCTACCAGGAATTGGGCCGCGACCCGGCTCCCGAAGAGATCGCCCAGGCGGCTCGTCTAACGAAAGAGCGCGTTGTCGAGCTACAGGGCATGGCAGAGACCCCCATCTCTCTCGACGCGCCTTTGATTGATGATGAGCAATATCACCTGGCTGATACATTGGAAGATACGCATGCGACCGCTCCTGCCGACGTGCTCACGCGCCAGGTTTTACGTGATCAGATTTCCAGTGCGATGGAGGCTCTCAATGCCCGTGAACGACAGGTGATCGAGTTGCGTTATGGCCTCCATGATGGTCATTGTCATACCCTGGAAGAGTTGAGCGTTCACTTCAGGTTGACTCGCGAGCGCATTCGCCAGATTGAGGTCAAGGCGCTGCGTACGTTGCGTCATCCCATCCAGATTCACCTGCTGCGCGATTTCGCGTAATATCTCACAGGCAACGGTCGGTTGTTCTGGGCAAACTTGCGGTTGCCTGGAACAACGAGCCACCGTGTGCGTGATAAATCGGGTCCCTACGCCCGTGCCAATTCTCCTGGCAAGGCTCCTTGAAGCTCTTTTCGCTCATCGAGTATTTGCAGGAAGGCGGTGACGACACGGGGATCAAATTGACCACCTGCACATTGCTGCAGTTCGGCCCTTGCCTCGTCGACGGAAAGCGGTTCCCGGTAAGGGCGACGCGAGATCATGGCATCATAGGCGTCCACGACTGAAAGAATGCGAGCGGTGATGGGAATAGCCTCTGCGGCCAGGCCTCGGGGATAGCCATGACCATCCCACCGTTCATGATGGGCGACGACGATTGAAGCCAGGTGTTGGAAGACACCGCCAGTCTGTTCAAGGATCTGCCGCCCGATTTCAGGATGGCGGCGCATTATGATCCATTCTTCGTTCGTGAGAGGGCCGGGTTTGTGCAGGATGGCGTCGGGAATGCCGATTTTGCCGATATCGTGCAGCGAGGCCGCCAGGCGGAGCAGGTGAAACTCCTCTTCTGGCTGTTTGAGTATGCGGGCCGTGGCCTCGGCCAGCAGGATTATGCGGTGAGCGTGATCGTCAGTACCCTGGTCATGGACTGAGGCTGCCGCCGTCAGGGCTTGCACCGCCTGGTTAAGGTTATCACGCGGCCCAGGTAGGGCCATATCCCCACTTCTTTGGGACGCGGTGAACCTATCCTGGTTCTTAGTCTCATCAGGCGAGGGGACATTGTTGATATCAACAATGCAGACGCAGTTGCGGCCAGAATGTTTCGCCTTGTACATAGCCCGGTCCGCGTTTTCAACCAGTTCCTCGCGAGTGACTCCATGCAAGGAATAGACGGCGATACCAATACTGCCGGTTACAGCTATGGGTACCACCAATTGAGTATCTTCGGCCATCCACGTGCATGGCTCGTTGGCAATGGTCTCGCGCAGGCGTTCCGCGGTCTGATGTGCACTCTTTTTGTCTGCGTCGGTGAGCACAACGGCAAACTCTTCTCCGCCATAGCGGCCGACAAAATCTTCCAGGCGTAGTGTGGCACGCAGTCGCCCGGCAATCTCGCACAGAATGGCATCGCCGGCTCGATGCCCCCACGTATCATTGACCCATTTGAAGTGGTCCAGGTCGATGAAAAGGACGGCACAGGAGTCATTGGTGCGTTGACAGCGAGATACTTCCTCCTCTAGCCGGCTCATCACGGCGCGGTGATTGGGCAGGCCGGTAACGGCGTCGGTCACAGCTGCCCAGGCCTGTTCGCGGTAGAGCCGGTCAACTTCGGCCAGCAATACCTGCTGTTGTTGCACCAACATTTGTTGCTCTTCATAGGATACTTGTAATTCCTGCCGCAGGGCTACTTCACGGGAATTGACCCGCCGTTGTTCTCCCAGCAAGGCATGCATACGTGGCAACTCGCTGCCAAACCAGCCAAGCATAAACGAAAGAGAAATGACGCCACAAACAATGATTGTCCAACGATCATTGGAGAGGAGCGTAGGTATCCATGAGCTGGAGACGGTGGCCCAGATGCCAATAAGAGATGCGCCAATTCCAAGCACGGATATACCAATGAGTAGGACTCGTTGGAGCATGCGTGACCTTTTTGAGAGGGACAATCGGTGCTTGCGCCGGTAAAGCAACCAGAGAACCATTACGAAAATCTGCACTACGGAGCATAACCAGACGACCGCTGTACCCGCCTGCATGACGCTGTAAATCTCGACGGCCAGGTCTGCCGGGCGTACGATTGCGCCGAAAATGCCTGGCACGGCAACAAATGAGAGAATAGTGACACAAGCAACAATGGTGGCCTGTACGATGATGCTGCGCACCGGTACGCCATGGCGATTGACGCTGGCCAGGAGAGGATTGAGACGACGATCTCGCGAGACGGCGATGAGCACGCGAGCAAACATGAGTATGAAAGCCATGGTGATGGCGATCTGGCTTAAGGCAAGCACGATGTCAACGATATTACCGCCCAGTGGGCCAAAAACTATGTTTATGACCTGGACGCTGGCGGTCATACTGCCTGCCTGGCTGGCCGGTACAACGATCATGATACCAAAAGTGCCTGCTACATAAGCGAGAAATGAGAGGATAGTTCCCCACCATACATACAGGCTAGCACGTTTGAGGGCTCGTCTTCCAGAGTCCCCATGGACAATGCCCGCTTTACTTGCCCTCTTCTGCCCCACTTCGCCGCTCATCAGTAGGGGAATGTTGACACCGAGACAAGCCAGGATGATGACGCCGTAGATGGGGAAGTTAGCGGCGTTGGGCTGCCATGCTGCAGGTGCATTGAGGGACAGTGCTGCTGGATGCCCGCTCTCCAGCCACCAGAGACCAGCAGTACCGACCAGGGCAAAGACGGCAAGGTAGAGGATGGCAAACATACTTAAGAGATGCTTGAGCCAGCGCAAGGGCAGACAGGTGAGTGTGGTGGCGATAGCCAGGATGACGATGATGCCCAGGCATTGCTGCACGGGCGTGACAAACCAGGTTGGCAGCAGATATTGGATGAAGATCAGTCCATTATCTATGACGGAGACGACGGCCAGGACGCCCGGCAGCCAGATGCAAAAGGCTGAGATGAAGCTCCAGTTGGGACCCAGGATGTGACCAATCCACAGGTAGGGCGTGCACTTCCCTGGATAGCGCCGCGCCAACCACCGGGTGACGAGCGCAAAGGGGACGAGAAAGGTGATCAGTCCAAGCGCCCAATAGAGAAAAGCGATCGGCCCGCCGAACTGGACGCCATTCGTGTTGGAGATAAAGACGACGATGAGGACCATGAAGAGGGTCAGGTCGCGCATACCCAGCACTGTTGGTAGTGTTCTACGTACCGACCTGTCCTGGTCATCAGTCAAGGTTGATAAAGTCACACCGATTCTCGGCTGTTCTCCAGCGGCCAGTTGACTCGTAAGATATCCTGCCTCTGCGTCAAGCGGTGGCTGTCCGGTCATAAACTCCTCCATCGTGCAGCCAGCTTGATAGCCTCTTTACTTACTTTCGCACGCACATATACATACACTGCTAGGCTGCTTACCTTTCTTTATCGGCAGATCGTGCTCTGCCAACAGGGGAAATTGTGCATTTCTAACCCCATTGCAACCAGGCGGTTATACTTTTAAGCAGGCAAGATATCAAACAGTAGCCTGGAATGTGGTGAGACGCCCGGCGACAGTGGATGCGCTGATTTTGACTGGTACCATTTACCCCCCTTTCTTGACTGTTGATGTATCTGCTTCTACACTATGGCAAGGGGAATATGAAAATACGCTCATTTTTAAGCCGGGAGCATGAACGTATTTACAGCAATGCACAACTCCACTACACGAGTACAGGACCCAGCTATTACGTCCGGGTAATATAGAAAAACGTCAATGGAGATTGAGAAGAGAAGCATGGAAAGCGGCTCACATTCAGCAGGCAACTACAACGTTCATCTCTACGCAAAGATTCTGGTAGCACTGGTTTGTTTCATACTTGTACTCTTTTCATTCATCTTCATGGTAACCAGCTCTCATGCCGCCGATACTAATCACATGCAAGACCGGATTGCTACTATTACACTTACCCGCTTCATCAATACGACCACAGCTACCGCGACCAGCACCCCTACTCCTACCGCGACCAACACTCCCAGGCCTACTCCTACTGCGACGAAGACTCCCAGGCGAACGCCCACTCCTACCGCGACCCTGTCGGCTGCTGCTACGGCAATACCTACTGCAACTGCCACCATGGTGAAGGCCACCTCTACAGTGGGCACGGTGACCGCCAGTCCCACGATAGGTCAAACGCCTACCAGTGTACCGGGTTGGTCGGCAACAACTACAACGAACAATACTGGTAATGGTACTCCGCCCTCAGGTCAACAAGGGAGTGGTTTGGGCATGGTCTTTTTTCCGCTCCTTATTGGAGCGCTGCTTTTCATGGGCATAGTGATCGTGCTTGGATTCCTCTTCCTGCGTAAAAGCCTTCTACCTCCTCAACCTCTCAGGGTAAACCTTCCCCCTAGCGGCGCTCAGCCATGGAGACGGGTACGTACTGGCAGTATGAACGGCAGTATGAACGGCAATACGATCATAGCCGGTGATCCCTTACAAAATAGTGGGCCAACCCTGATTCTGCCTTTGATGACCACTAACAGCTCTGAACCGGCTACTGAGAAGATTATACTGGGGACGCGACGGGGAACAAGACTTGTTAAATTGGAAGAAACCAGGCAGGAGACATAAGGGTACGGCTCGCTGCCCGTACCCTTATGTCTCTCCCTACTCTGTTCGCAGGGCCACAATTGGATCGAGTTTGGAGGCTCGTACCGCCGGGTAGAGACCGAAGATAACGCCTATAGCCCCTGAGACGCCAAAGGCCAGTAGAATGGTACCGGTACTCGGTACAAATGGCAGTCCGAAACGCGACACGAGTGCCCAGCCCCCAAACAGGCCGATAAGGATGCCGATCACGCCGCCAACAGCGCTGAGGGTGAGAGCTTCGATAAGGAATTGGTTACGAATGTCGCGCTGCCTCGCACCCATAGCCATGCGTACGCCAATCTCCCGCGTGCGTTCGGTTACCGAGACGAGCATGATATTCATGATGCCAATGCCACCCACCGTGAGAGAGATGGCCGCGATGCCAACCAGCAGAGCTGACAGTATGACAGATTGCTGCTGCGCTGTTTGGACGAGCTGATTTGAGTTACGCACCCTGAAATCATCGGTCCCTCCGGTAGGAATGTGATGACGCTTCTCCAGGAGAGCCGTCACCGTATTCTGCACCTGGTTGACGTTACTGGCATCATCAACCTGGACCTGAATCTGGTCAAGGAACGTGGAGTTCCTCAAATGAATGAGTGTGGTCGTGAAGGGGACAAAGATGACGTCATCTGGATTGGAAAAGCCGAGTGCACCTTTGGATTGCAGCGGTCTGGCCAATTACTGCAACAGATGCTCCAGAGGCCTCTTGATCGGCATTGTACCATGAACCTTTGGCAAGCTGCCAGTTCTGAATACTTTGAAAGTTCAGCGTGACCCCTTCAACAGAAGTACTCCAATTTTGATTTCCGAAGACGGCCTGTCCCCTGACGTAGAGGACTGGACTCACATTTGTTATATGCGGCACCTTAGAGAGAGCAGTAGCATCGCCAGAAGCGAGCGACGTGGTTGCCCCACCTACACCGGGGAAGATAATCAGCGTGTTGGTGCCCAGGTTAGCCAATTGCTGGTTGAGCAGCGTTGTTGCCCCTTGTGTAAGTGTGACGACAGCGATTACGGCAGCCACACCGATCACCACACCCAGTGTGGTCAACAGGGAACGCAGGCGATTGGCCCAGAGAGCATCCAGTGCGCTGCTGAAATTAGCGCCGATCATAAAGCCGCGTTTGTGCCTGTCTTTGGAGCGCCTCCTCTGCGTGCGTTGTCTAGATATCGTAGCAGGTACACCTGTTGGAGGCGTCTCTTGTGCTGCGATTGATTTTGATGAGCTACTCATGAACTACTCCTCTCCAGAGTATCTCTTGTAGGGATCCTGTCCGGGGGATGGGTAGCCAGGGTATCAAAATCTGCCTGTGCTGAGCGCCCGGTAGTGGAAGGAATTGGCTCGTCCTGCACGATACGCCCATCGCGAAACACAACCTGGCGCCTGGCGTAGGCCGCGATTTCAGCGTTGTGAGTAACGAGCAAAATGGTCAATCCACGTAGATTTAACGCTTGCAGCACGGCCATGATCTCCAGGCTTGTACTGCTATCCAGGTTGCCTGTCGGCTCATCCGCCAGCAGAAGCGATGGGTCGTTTACCAGCGCGCGGGCAATGGCAACGCGCTGCTGCTGACCACCGGAGAGTTGCGAAGGCATGTGATGAGTGCGTGCCCCCAAACCGACCAGCTGGAGCGTCTTGCGAGCGCGCCGTAGCTGCTCCCCGCGTGAATGTCCCGCGTACAACAACGGCAGCATGACGTTTTTGAGTGCAGTCGCACGTGGGAGCAAATTGAAGCCTTGAAAAACGAAACCGATGCGTCGATTGCGTATGTCAGCCAGTTCGTCGGCTGACATACGGCTGACAGCTTTGCCCGTGAGCCAGTACTCACCGCTCGTCGGTCGATCCAGGCAGCCGATGAGATTCATGAGCGTGGATTTGCCGGAGCCCGAAGGTCCCATCACAGCTACAAATTCACCCGGATAGACCTCCAGCGTGACTCCACGTAGAGCACGAACGCGAGTCTGACCAAGAAAGTAAGTCTTTTTCAGGTCACGTATAGCAATTACCGGCTCTGTCGTAGGTCTGGCTCCCGTATTTTTATTATTTTCATCGACAGCAGAGGCGCTCTGCTCGCTCTGAGACGTTTGTTGATAATTGTTGGTAGTCACAATGTATCCTTATAGAATTTTATCCGCCAAACCCGCCTCTACCTCCAGCTCCGTTAGAGGGCGTGCCAGAAGGGGTGGTAACAGAGTTCGTCTGCTGACCAACGACAATAGTCTCGCCCTGGGTCAGCCCGGCCAGTACTTCATACGATGTAATATCCGTCAACCCCAGCACAACCGGCTGCGCATTCCACTTACCATTGACTCGTGCAAACACGTAGGCAGCGGTCGGATTGTCCTTCGAGACATCTGTACTGCTACTCTGGAGATTGGCAAGCATTTGCCTGGCCTGGTCCATAGCAGCATTACGGGCGCTGCTGCTGATCGCTGTTGAGGATTGGGCAAAATTTACAGCGTCGACGGGAATTAACAACACGTCAGAGCGCGTAGCTGTGGTAATCGACACATTGGCCGTCATACCGGGCAGTACATTTGCTCCCTGGAGGCTCTTCATGTCAACGTTTATCAGCACAGGGAAGGTTACAACATTTGAAACATTCTGCCCCAGGGGCGAGATGGCGCTGGCGGTGCCATTGAATGCCCGGTTGCCGTAGGCACCGACGGTGAATTGCGCCGCCTGTCCCACTTTTACTCCTCCGATATCGCTCTCGTTGACGTTAGCCTGTATCTGCAAGGACGACGAGTCCACGATTGTTATGAAGCCCGAGTTGCCACTACCGCCAGCGTTGCCAACGCCATTACCAGGCGTACCGCCAACCACCCCATTAATTCCAGTCACCACACCATTATGTGGCGCGATGAGTGTTGCATTATTGAGGTTGTCCTGGGCCGTGTTGACCTGTTCCTGTGCTATGTTGATGGCATCCTGGTTGCCAAAGTCCTTTTGCTGCTGGAGAGTTGCATTAGCCTGGTTGAGCGCGTCCTGGAGGGCGGTAGGATCAAGTTTAGCGAGTATCCATCCCGCTTTTACGTACTGGCCCACCTTGACATCTATCTCAGAAATTTTGCCTGTAGCTAAAAAGTCGGCGTTGTAGATAGTACCCTGCACAGGCCCGGTCGCGTTGACCACCAGAGAAAGGTTGCCCTGCCGCACTTGCTGGTACTGGTATTGTACCCGTGGAGAGCGAAGACCCCGAAGTGTAAAGAAGGCTATGGGGATAAGAATGAGAATCAACAGTACAATCGAGATGCCTATTATCCAACGCCAGCGTCTCGATTTCTTCTGGCCTGATAGGTTCTCTTCATCAAGGTCGTCATCGTCATCATGAAAACTGGGTAAATCGAGATCTTTATTCTCAGATTTTTGCTGCGACTCCAGCATGAGATCATTCTCCTTAGTTACAAAGCTTTTATAAGGTCGGTACCGACATTTATATATCAGTATACGATTTCTAAAGGTAAAGGTAATAGGCATAAGAGGCAAGATTTAGCTTCGATCACGACCACCATCAGGATGGGCCCATCACATACAGCATTGTCTTCACCTCGAGGAAGCGAGCCAGATCCGCGACCTCGGCCTCCAGACCCGCATGCACCTTGGGCGCAAGATAGTCAAATGGCTCCACTATCACATCCAGGCGGTTCTTCTGTGGCTTACTTTTCCATGTCCCGGCTGCACGACCGTCTACCAACAATGTTGGGTGCAGTATCCCCCCTCCAGCGTTAATGCGTTTTGCGTACAGGAGTGGCACCGCGAGATCACGATTCTGGTACCCAAGCAAATAGGTATCGAAGCGTGGCAAAAGGCGAACGGTCGGGGCGTTGGCAGGTGGCTCGTCCAGCCATGCTGCGCACGTCTTGAGCATCCAGGCTGGGCGGCCCGAAATCTCTACCTCGATGAGTTGATCCGCGATGTTTTGCCATGCTGCCCGTGTCTTGCTCATAGGCATCCCTGACCACGTCGCCTGGTCCTCCGGTGTGGCAGGACCATAGGTCTTGAGGTAGCGGCGCGTGAGCTCAGCATGGGCTGCGACCTCGGGCAGGGGGTGCTCTCTGTGCTCCTGGCCAACCCAGTCGCTGAGGAGGACATAGGTCGGCTCGGCGCCATGGTCAGGCCCCAGGCAGATAATACCTTCAAGCGCGGCCCATTGCAGAAGGTAGGGTCGGGCCTGGCCTTCAATGCGCATGCCCTGAATGGCCAACTGCTCGACGAGTTCAGCGCGGGTCAGCGGCCCTTGATGCGCAAGCACGTCACGGATGATGCGAAGGCCCTTGGCACAGGTGTCCTCGTCCAGTCCCAGCTCCGCACGCCGTCGCCTACCTGCGGCAATAAAAACGGGGCCAATGAGCGGTAGGAGCCAGTTGAGGTCTTCTGCCGCCAGCAGGTGAAGCGTGCCCCGAGGACCCCATGTGCGAACCACAGAACGCTCTTGCACCCGTGCATGTTCAACATTTGCGGCCACGAGTCCAACACTGCGCACCCGTACCGACAGTGCCGCTGCCGGGACCTCCTGCGCCTGGATCCCACACAATTCCTTCACGACGTGAGCGACACTCGTAATCCTGTCTGATGGCGGCAGTGCTAGTCGCTGAGCGCGCAGGCGCAGGAAGCGAACGTAATCGTCGGACAGGGAAACCGCCATATACCTCCACCGGTGTTTCTGCTTGTAATGGCATCAACCGTGAAACATTTCATATTACTGAACCGCCTTCAACTGGCAGAAAGCATATCCTATTTTGGTACAAAAAACAATACGTTGAAACTCATAGCCGGGGTAGCGGCCCTTATAAAATGCAGACCGGGTTCGCTATAATCTCTCAAGAGAGTACCTTCGTGCTACTTACTTGGATAAGCAAATAGCACGCCAGTACGATAATTGTAAGTGAATGAGAATGACTGGTAGGGCAGACAAAAGTAAAGCACTGGAAGAGCTCAAATAAATGATTGTACAAGTGCACGGCTTTGATTGGACCATCTATGCTGAACGCGTTATGCCCGCTTTTGCTCGCTGGCTGATTGACAAAGATGAAACCGCTATCTACCAGCTTTTTGAGCGGACACGCTGCTCTCTGGAGGAACAGTTTTTGCCTGAACCGATGCAGCGCTTGCGCGTCTGGCGGCGTGCCAGCACATTTGTAGATGCTCTGCCGCGTGGCCCACACTGCGTACTGTTTGGGGCGCCATCATCGAAGAATACTGCTTACCGTGGTTTTATACTCCTGACAAAGAGATTGGCGCAGAACAGGTGGCAAGCGCAACAGGAGAAAGCGAAGAGAACGCGCAAACGGTACGCAGCGAACTGGTATCCCTGCTCCACGCGGCAGGTCTTGCTGAGCTAGCACGCGAGGTAGGCGAACAAGCCGAAGAAGTAGAACGCTTTGAATGGGAACCTGGCGATGATGTTGAGCCTGCTGGGTCTGCTGGGTCTGCTGGGTCTGTCGAGGCTGCAAGGTCTGAGGAACCTGCCGAAACTGAGGAATATGATCTCTATGCAGGCGAAGAGGATGGAAACGCAGCCAGGCCAAAGGGCATCCTTCTCGGCCCTCATTCCAACATGCTACAGCTCCGGGGTTGGCTGGCTGGTATCTCCATACGAGCAATGGCGCTTTTTGAGTACCTGACCTGTGGGCGTCGCCATGTGCCCTTTGGATATGAGCCAGGCGAACCTTTTGGGGCGTATTGCGGGTATTTGACGCCAGGGGAAGCCGGGCAGCTGGCAATGATCTTGCGTGACGTGAAACCGCCCAGCCAGTCCGAGGTTGAAAAAGACCATAAAAGCTTCCATGAGCAACAAACGACCGGCAATGATACATGGCGTTTAATCGACGAGGTACTACCGGCCAATGCACATGAACTTCTGACAGCAGTGCGCAGGGCCGCACGCCAGGGATTGGGGCTGATATGTAGCATCGATTGACAGCGCAAAGGCCCAATTCATTGCGCCCCTACATGCTGGCGCGGCTTTCCATGCTGGAGTGCACATTAAGCACCCAGCGCGTGAGAAAAGCCGTTTGATCTGCTACAGCCTTCTCGAACAGCTCCCCAACATAGATATCGAAGTGAGTACCGGCATACTGGCGTAACTCACCGTGCGGCGCTTTGTGCGCTGCTTTTACGGCAGGACCTAGTGGGGTGACCATATCGCGGTCACAAACGCAAATGAGCAAGGGACACTGGACACGTGGAACTACTTTTACCGGACGATAGAAGCCGACGGGTAAAAAAATTCGTCCTGCCACGCTGTCCTGCCATGGAGCCTCCTCAAGGACCATGGCATGCATACCAGCCTCAGAGCCAGGACTGGTAATGGCGGCTAATGCACCGGGCGCGCCAACGATCTTAACGTAGTACGGTGACTTCTTCTGTCGCCGGCGCAGTTCATCTTTAATCCAGGCCGCCAAAAGCCGTATGTTAGCAAGCATATCTGAACGCATTATGGCAAAGCCATCTACGAATGGAACCTGGGCTACAACAGCGGCGACGCGCTTGTCCCGGGCCGCTAGCTCTATGACGTGGCCACCTGAGAATGATGTTCCCCATAGCGCAATACGCTCTGCATCAATTCTATCAAGGGTTCGAGCAAATGCAATTGCGGCAGTCCAATCTGCAAGCTGTAACTTGATGTCGAGGAGTTGTCGCGGTTCACCTTCGCTTGCTCCAAAGTGCCGGTAGTCGAAGACGAGTGCAGCCAGCCCGGCCTGCACAAAGCACGATGCATAAGCATCTAAACGCATCTCGCGAATGCCGCCGAAACCGTGTGCGAGGATGACGCAAGGATGCGGCCCCTCACCTTCAGGGCGGTAAAGCCAGGCCGCACAATTTAATCCCCCCGATTTGAAAACTACATCTACGCGGTTCATAGTACCTGATCTCCTTCATGCCATTAGGAAAATTATAGCACATAGCCTATATCCACCCTTAGACACAAACACGATAATCTTCAAATTTGGGGAAAAGAGGGAAACAGGTTCATAGCCTCTAACGCCTCTGCAAGTGAAAATACCGAATCGTAGCGTGCGGCAGGGTCAAGGTCCAGGGCACATACCACTATATTTTCCAGTGCCGTTGGAAGCCGGCCATTCAAAAGATGTGGAGGGATCAGCTCTATACTCTCCAGTAGAGCAGAGCCGCCAGGTTCAGCATGAGAGAAATTCGACATAGCACTGCATCTCTGGCGCAGTAATGCTGAGGTTGGAGCGTAGCCTGTGAGCAGCAGATAGAGAATAGCCCCGAGCGAATACACATCCGAACGTTCGTCACCTACCCCCTTCAGTGTTTCAGGTGCCGCAAAAGTATTGGTAGCAGAGTTTTTGGCTATAGGAAATATTCGGGCATATTGTTCTGCGGCAAGGCGATGCATTGAAGTTCTCGGCCAGAATTGAGGAGCTGGCGGCCAGCAGACCAGTAAAACAGGAGCCCATTCTGCCGTACCTTCCCTATCCACCAGCACCGTGGTTGGATCAAGGTCGCCCAGTACAATACCTGCACGGTGCAGCCGCGCTACCATACGACAAAGTTGGATCCCCCAACTTAATGCTGTCTCCATATTTAACCATAACGGCCACTGATGCTGGCTTCGCAGCAGTTCTGCCAACGTTATAAAGAATGATCGCTGTTCAGTTCCCACATGGCGTAGTTGCATTACCAGGTAATGCCGGTTGCCTTCGCTGCCGGTGCGCTCAATGGCTCCTGGCAATCGGGGAATACCCGGGGCAGTTGGTGAGACAAATTCTTCAAATGCAGCCTGCTCAATCTGCTTGCTCAATTGGGGAGAGAGGTCAGTGAGTACGAGTTCGCGAATAGCGACTAAGGGCTCATCTTGTGGAACGATACCATGTCGCTGAGAAAGTCGCCGCCCGAGATACAAATTGACTCGTGGGCGTTGATGCAAGAGCTCTACCAGCCGGTACTGTCCACTGATAATAGTTGATCCCTCTGGCAAAGCACTATCCTTATCCACCAATTCTTCCATCACCTTCCCCACTCCGTTTTGTTCTCCATACTCATAGAACGCATAGACATAGAAAGGTTTAACACATAGCTCAGGAAAAAGGAGATGTGCAAACCTCCAGGCGAGAGGTGCAGGAGGTAGCTAGCCCTCCTGGCGGGAGGTGCAGGAGGGCGGCTAGCCCTCCTGCCGGGGTTCGGGGTGTCCCCGAGCTCTTTCTCTCCCTCTGGAGTGGGGTGGGGACTTTCAGGTATAGGTTTTTTAGAAGCGGGGTCCAGGGGCAAGGCCCCTAGCGGGGTTTCAGGGGAACGCTGTCTGGGGGACAGTGTGAAGGGCCCCCTGAATCTCTCTCCCTTCGCCCCCGAAGGGGGCGCACTAAAAAACCTACACTTGAGAGGGGGTGGGGAACACATTCGACGACATTTGAGAAGCCCTGAACGGCGCAAGAGAAACATTGACATTCCTTCATAAAATGACGTAGGATACGTATAAGAAGTACATATAAAACTCAACAATATGTACTTTTAATCCCTATCGGCTTTGTAGTGCGTTACACAATATTTGGTCTCATTGCAGAGGCCTCATCCCACATCTATCTCGTAGTCGCAGTCCAGAGTACCTATCGATTCTTCTCATTACTTCAGTATCGCTCCTGGCAATGCCAGGAGACGAAAGGAGAAAAGTTATGGTTACCCGTCCCGAAAGAAGGGGTCGTTCCTGGATCTTGCTCCTCCTGCTCGTCCCCTTCATTGTCCTTCTCTATCCGCCCTTTTACAACTTTGACCAGCCAGAGTTCATAGGCATTCCGTTCTACTACTGGTTCCAACTTCTCTGGATCATCATCACTGCAATCATAACGGCAGTCCTCTATGTGCTGAGAGCCTGATCTAACTGACGAAGTACTCCGGCACATCGGTCCCGTAATGTGGCAGCATTCCACTTTGTTTTCTGGAGATCAACCCCAGGAGAAAGGGAGAAGTTAGCAATGATTAACTGGGTAGCTTTAGTTGTCTTCATTTTCTTTTTTCTTCTCGTAACGGTTCTTGGTTTTTTAGCCGCCCGCTGGCGTCGAGGCGATCTTAGCCTCTTGAATGAGTGGGGGTTGGCGGGGCGACGCTTCGGCACGGTCATCACCTGGTTCCTGCTGGGCGGAGATTTGTATACCGCCTATACCTTTGTCGCTGTACCTGGGCTCATGTATGCCACAGGCGCACAGGGTTTCTTTGCCGTTCCCTACACCATCCTCGTGTATCCACTCATCTTCCTTTTAATGCCCAAGTTCTGGTCGGTATGCAAGCAACACGGCTATGTTACTCCTGCCGACTTTGTACACGGCCGCTTCGGCAGTGGTACCCTGGCCTTGTTAGTAGCCCTTACCGGCATCGTAGCAACCATGCCCTATATTGCCCTCCAGATGTTTGGCATCGCCGTCTCCATTGCGCAGATGGGAGTCAACGTCGAAATTGCCCTGATTATCGCCTTTATCATCCTGGCTGCCTACACTTACTCGAGTGGGCTGCGGGCACCAGCAATGATCGCGTTGGTCAAAGACACGATGATTTTCATCGTACTGTTCGCGGCGATCATTATTATACCGGTCAAACTTGGGGGATTCGGACCCATCTTCGCAGCCGTTCATACAAAGGCTTTAACGAACCCCAAGACGTTCCATGAATTCCTGGCCCCGGCGCAGTATCTCCCTTACACTTCATTGGCACTAGGGTCTGCTCTTGCGCTGTTCTTGTATCCGCATTCTCTCACAGGCACTCTGAGCAGCAATAGCCGCGATGTAGTCAAGCGCAATGCCGCGCTCCTTCCCATCTATTCGCTTATGCTTGGCCTGCTGGCGCTGCTTGGCTACATGGCGATAGCTGCACATGTTACGCTGCCAAAGGCCTATGGCGCCAACGGTGCAGTACCCGCGCTCATCTCAAAGGAATTCCCGGACTGGTTCGCGGGCTTCGCTTTTGCGGCCATCTCTATCGGGGCCCTGGTTCCTGCGGCCATCATGTCGATTGCCGCCGGCAACCTTTTCACCCGCAACATTTACCGTGAGTACTTCCGCCCCAACTACAGTGAGCGCGAGGAGTCGACCGTCGCGAAGATCACCTCGTTTTTAATCAAGTTCGGTGCGCTCCTCTTCATCCTTTTCATCCCACCTACCGATATCATCAACTTCCAGCTCCTCGGCGGCATCATAATTATACAGACGCTGCCCGCGGTGTTCCTGGGCCTCTATACCAACTGGTTCCACCGGGGGGCTTTGATCGCTGGTTGGGTAGCAGGTATGGCAGCTGGTATATGGATGTTTGCCGTAACAATCCCGTCCACCCTTTACACTTTCAACATCGGTGGACAAAAATTTAGCGTGTTTGAGGCTTTGTCCTCGGTTGTCCTCAACTTCATCGTAGCTGTTGTACTTACACTCGTCTTCCGCGCAGCCGGCCTTTCCTCCGGCAGGGATGTAACCCGTCCGGCTGATTACGAGGCTCCCATTGAAGAGGGAATAGAGCCGGTACCAGAAGCCCTCGGTTAATCTTTTGATTTGATATCAGAGATCAGAAAGGGGCCAGGATAGCAGCATGCCGCTATCCTGGCCCCTTTCTGCTATTTTCTTTTTCACAGATCCTCTTGCGCTACCGTGATACCATTGAAAAGTGGTTTCTATTGCAAGTTAAGGAATATTATGGATATTGACGACGAAACTTCAAATGCCCCTGTAGAGATAGGCAGTGATGAGCTGCTCTCGGATGACAACCTGCGCCTGCCTGAGAGTGCCAGCATTCTTGTACGTATACACGCGGTGCGTGCCTGGCTCACACGTCGCTACGAGGAATCTTCTATCGAAGTTGGAGAGGCAGCGCTCGCCCTGCAAGAAATGATGACGCCAGAGCTCCAGGAGACGCGCCTGCGACGCCGTGAACGTCAAAGCCAGCAGGAACAACTCAACCATATCCAACAGGTACTGGCTGAGGCCCAACAACGCCTGAGCGCCTATGAAGAAGCACAATCTCTTTTGGATGAGTGCACAGCGCATACAAGCGGTGAACGTGTGCTGGTGGAATACTATCTCTCCCTGGAGGATCTGGTGCAGGGCGTGATCCAGGCGAGCCCACCAGGACAAGAGCATTCACCCCGGCTAAGTGCTCTTGCCGACGTTCAGCATCGCGTTGAACACGTCGGAGCCCCAAACGAGGAAGATTAAGGCTCTTGACTAACCACTAAAAGCCACTCTAGTATCGCTTCCCAGGCTCAGCATCAATGACGACAGGGGAACTTGCGTCGTTACGGGAAAATCAAAATAACCATCATTTGCTTGCTTTGGGAACACGACCGGCGGTAAGTTTATCAGCTTCGGCGAAATTATCTGCCCATTGGCCAATCTGAGATGCACCAATGAGGCATAATCAATACCCAGCGGAGATTGTACTGCATCACTCGCTAGCACATGGACTTGCACACGTACCGTATAGGCGCCTGCGTGCTTGCGATCATCCGAAAATGCCCCTGCTTCTTCCACTTTTGTGACCGTCAGGCTTACCTCTCTAAAATCAACACTCCGGTTTACAGCTAGCGTACCGACGGGATTGGTTATTCCTATTGTTGGTGTCACAGGATCAGTGGTTAACCCGATATTTGGGTCCGGTTCCTTGGGCGCGAAAAAGCTGAGAACAACTGCAATAGCGATAGCTAACAATGCCAGCGTTACCCGTACTCGCCGCGACTTGAGCAGATTCTTCACCTGTGACATGACCTGTACCGCCTCTATCTATGTCTTGATCAAGACATATTATAGACCTATTGCAATGGCAGCACCTACTCGTCTGCTTGTAATCTTCGCCGTCGTTGCTCCTGGCTCCAGCGTGTTATCGTCAAAGTTTCTTCACCATTGTTCTGATTTTGATACACAATCGCCACATCAAAATCTGTAATATGTTCGAAGAGCCTATAATCAGTCCTATCAGTACATCGTAACCACTCCGCTAACATCTTCTGAGCACACTTTTCACACAAATAACTAAACCCTGGTCTTCCCTGTTCATCATTATGTTCATGCACAAAAACAGGAGTGGTTTGCCGGCATCCAGGGCAGACGTGGTCCCACATGTTCTCCTTCAGGTTGTAACGCTTCAAACTCCATACTATTTTACCCTCTGGTATGTTTCGCATGTGGGACCCCCCTCGGTACTAGACAGCCTGATAGTGTTATAGCGAGCTCGTCTCCCCTCTCAGCTATCCATTGTTTGTCGCAGGTATGGTCTGCACTCTTACCAGGTCATCTATGGGCGCGATGCCGTCTGCGACGCTGTGCCTCAGCTTTGCGCTTACGACGAGCCTGCGGGCTCTCATAGTGCCTGCGGCGACGAGCCTCGGCGAGGATGCCAGCATCTTGAACCTTGCGATTGAAACGTTTCAGCGCGAATTCAAACGAATCACCAGGATTCACTTTGATCTCACTCATGAGGATTACCAGCGCGATCTGCGGTCATTTGTGCGACCAGAGCTCTGCGGCTGGTAACAATTACTGCAATACACAGGCCTGTCTTCTCGTGGCAGGAAAGGCACCTGCGCCTCATTCCCACAACTCGCACAGGTAGCCGTATACATCTGGCGTGGCTCGCGGTCGCGGAAATCTCCACGGCGGTTGCCACTATAGTTATTCGACTGCCCTTTACGTGCAGCGCGGCACGAGGGACAGCGGCTGGGAGCATTTACGAGCCCTCGGCTCTCATAAAATTCTTGCTCGCCTGCTGTGAAAACAAATTCCTGATTGCAGTCGCGACAATACAGGTTCTGATCGGTGAATGCCATTTTCTTTCTCAATTCCAGGGTATCTAACCCAACTTTCCTGCATTGTGCGGCTTACTATAGACAATCTATTCTGAGCTACAAAGCACGATACAGCGTCTTCTGAGTATAACACATATTCGCCCCAAAAGCTCTTTTTTTTGGCTTACAGCAGGACTATTCTGTCGTTACATCCGGTGAAGCTCCTCTTACAACCGTCTGCACCCAGACAGCCAGTTCCTCTTTGCTCATTTGTCCGCTTGCAACTGCCATCATCGTAGCATAGTAATCGGTCTCGGACGCAATAGGCTCCAGTCCATTGAGTTGCAGAAAGGTGAACATGGCCATTCCAGCGGTACGCTTGTTGCCATCAATAAATGCATGATTCTGGCAAAGATGAAAACCGTAAGCTGCCGCCATTTCAAAAATTGTGGAGTGTAAAAATTGTCCATCAAATTGAGCCTGTGGGGTATGGAGGGCAGAATCAAGGCCAGCTGCATCACGCACGCCATACGCCCCACCATACAGGCGAATCTGGTCGTCATGGATGGCTAGAACAATGGCTTCAAGCAGGAAACGGATCATTACCTACTCAGCCAGTTTACGATTCGCGTTTCGATAACGCGGCTCAACAGCCTGGTAAGCTGCCCACGCATCCTGGAAATCCGAAGAGGCACGAGTAAGTACAATACGGTCTCCAGCAACCTCAATAGCGATCTCATCATTTTCGCGCAAGTGCAAGGCTTCTACAACCGATGCCGGCAACGTCACCGTGGCAGAATTACCCACCTTACGCAATTTCACTACCTGCATATATCTCTCCTTGATCAGTACTCGTTCGTATATACAAAAGTATATACGAACAATCAAATACTGTCAATAAGATGGCCTCCTCATCACTTCTATTGTGGCAGGAAATTTTGTGAGCTGAATGAACCGCCCAGCACATCTTTTGAGGAGGCGCCAAGCCAGCGGTCCAGCACAGTGGCGTACACCGAGCGGAAATCGGTCGAATACTTCAGATTGCCATTTTCATCCAGGCTGCTCAGGCTGGGAGGTTCACCAAAGATGCCCTTGTTCACAGCATTGCCTAGCACAAACATTGGCGCCGCTGTCCCATGATCGGTACCCAGGCTCCCGTTTTCTTCCACACGCCGCCCGAACTCCGACCAGGTCATGACTACAACGCTGTCGGCCTTGCCATGGTGCGCAAGGTCAGTGTAGAAAGCCGAAAGACCGTCGGCCAGCGTTTTCATCAGTACACTATGCGTTTGTTGTTGATTGGCATGAGTATCAAAGCCACCGAGTGTCACATAGCCTACACGCAAACCCAGATCCTGGACGATAGCCTCGGCCAACACCTTCAGCCCGGCTGCAAATGGCCCGGCAGGATAGGTTACCGCCCGATGATAGTTTGAAGCCGCATTGAGCAATGCACGCGAACCCTCCTGGGCATTGAGCGCCGTCGTGTCGAGCAAAGCAGCATATGGCGATGAACTTGGATATGTGGTATAGAGCTTCATGAGTGCCTGTAGACGCGCATTGCCACCATCTGTATCGGCAGGATCAGGGTAAACGCGGTACGACTCCACGCTTGACAGGGTTGGCACAGGAGCGCTGATCGATGATAGCGCCTGGGCAGTCTGCACTCCTATATCAAGTGCCTTGAATGGATGTCCATCCTGGTCAACTAAACCGGCAACCAGTTTACCCAGCCAGCCCTGGCTGCCAAAGCCTTCGAGATCAAGGGTCTGCCAGATATCCATGGCCTTGAAGTGCGATAGGGTCTGATCCTGGCCCGGATAGCCGACGCCTTCGACAATGGCCAGGTGCCCGGCATCCCAGAACTTCTTTAGTGATGCCAGGTTTGGATGAAGCCCCAACCTTGTATCTAGCGGCAGCACCTGCGCATCTGGTATCGCCAGGGTTGGACGTACCTGGTGATACAGCGAATCACTAAACGGAATAACTGTATTCAGACCATCGTTCCCACCTGCCATCTGTACCACGATTAACGTACGGCCGTTGGCCGTCTGGGCAATATGTGAACCTTCTAGGGCCTGCGCGCGTGCTGACGCTATACCTCGACTGAAAATGGCGGGCATGACCATTCCTGCCGACACTACTAGCAAGCCGTCCTTTATCATAGCTCTACGCGAAATCTTCATAGTAATTCCCCTTTAATTGAGTTGATATTCTGGCGAAGCCATCATCAGGTACAGCGTTCCACGCACGCGATTCAAGGGATAACTCTGGCCGTTCTTCAGGGTTATCTGTGCGTCACCCCTACTTGTATCCTTTGTCGTAAAGTAATCGATATATTGCGCTCGATGACCCTGGTCAATTACGCCATCCAGTAAGAACGAAGAGAAGTAATCGACAAAATGCTCCGGCGAGTCAATGTTATTAGTATTCACTATGGCCTGGAGGTTCACAGGTGAAGGAGTACCTTTGCGCGTAAATGTGCCGCGAGCCAATAAGACATCTATGTAGTTCAGGCGAGTCATCCATGTGCCGCTATTTAGCCAGAATGCGCTTATCTTGTCTCCCGACCAGCCTGCCACATTTGGTGGATCAAACAAGGTCTGTCCCATCAGTGTAGGGAAGGTCGGCAATCCAATTCCATCCCCTTGCATATTCATTGCCCGGTATGCGCCGACCGTAAATTCAACCGGCGATTTGACGCGACTGCGGTAGGCCTTCGCTGAAGAAAACTGCGGTGAGAGCAACAATGTGCGCATCACCTGACCCATATTGTGGCCGCTCTGTACATAGGTATCAACCAGTGGCTTCAAGTCATCGTTACTGGGATTTTCATAGACGAAGAAGGTAAAGAGTTTACGGCAGATAAACCAGGGCGCGGCCGGGTGGTTGGTCAGAATGCGTATCACATCCCTGTAATCGAAGTTGCCAGTCTGTCCTAAGAAGCGCTTGGTCAGATTATTATGATCTTGAGGAACATATTGTGAGTTCA
>WNGM01001253.1_pt1 | contig 39175 bp, 38 predicted proteins | sample 5400571 | NCBI WGS metagenome assembly WNGM01 (sample SAMN13153378, study PRJNA577476) | soil metagenome | isolation source: 100 cm soil or saprolite under Garry oak tree replicate 2 | place: USA:California | collected 2016-06-15 | reverse complement strand
GGAACGGGTCGTAGAAGTACGCGAAGCGGAACCCCGTGTAATACGGCCCGCAGTAGAACGGATCAAAGAAGAAGGGGTCGTAGCACGAGGCGCTGAAGAGCCCGATGCGGTAGCGGTACGGCAAGCCGTACCCGAAGCCCACCCCGAACGACGGGTAGTAGCCGTCGCGGTAACCGTGGCGGTAGTACGCGGTGGTGGACTCCACGGTATAGGTGACGACGTCGTAGTCGAAGCGCGCGTCGCCCGCCATGCGCTGCACCACGTCCACGACGGCCGCCTCGGCGTCGGACCCGGTCTGGATGGTGCCCAGCACGCGGGAGTCCCAGTGATCTCCGCGCACGAACTCGTCGAACTTGAACGGCGACGCCGACCAGGCCGCGAGCACGACGCCCGATCCCTCGCGCTCGTCCACCGCGAATGCCTCGCGGTCGCCGCGGCTCCGCACCTCGAACTTTTTGTGGGCGCGCATGAAGGTGTCGTCCGAGGGATCGATCGGAAACAGCACGCGCAGGCGACCGTCGGCGTCGGCGCGCACCACCACGAGGTAGCCGTCGGCCGCCGCTCTGACGTACACCTTGGCGCGGTCACCGCGCACGAAGTAGTTGTCCTGATTGAGCCAGACGTGAATCGGCGGGTCGTCACTGGCGGCCGCCGCAGACGGCGCGGCCAACGCGAGCGAGACAGCGAGTGCGAGCATCATATCCTTATGTATCGCGTACCCCATGGGCGAGAGTGGGTTCAAGAAGCGTGCCGGGTGAGGATACGAGATTCGACGGCGGCTCGCCATGCCGCGTTAACGCTCGCTCCCGCTTTGACCACTCCCGAGGACAGGATGTCTCACCAGTTGTCCACTTTCCCCGCGTCCGGGATGAACAGACTCCGGCCAAAGCGGGACTTGCCGAACTCGGCGATCAGTGCCTGCGTCGCCGGCGCCACGAGGAACTCGGCGAACGCCTTGCCGCCCGCGGCGTTGATACGCGGAGCATTTTTCGGGTTGAGCTCGAGGACGTGATAGACGTTGTACAGGAGGGGGTCCCCCTCCACCAATGGCGCGGCCTGGATCTTGGCGCGCCACGCCAGGTAGGTCGCCCGGTCCGTGATGGTGTAGGCGCGCTTCTCGTCCGCCATCTGCAGTGTCTCGCCCATCCCGTGTCCCGCCTCGATGTACCAGCCGCCGGCGCCCGGCGGCCTGATGCCGGCGAGGCGCCAGAGCTTCTGCTCCAACTTGTGCGTCCCCGACTGGTCACCACGCGACACGAAGGGCGCTCGCCCCTCCGCGAGGCGTCGCAGCGCGGCGAGCGCGTCGGTCATGCCGCCCAGGTGCGCCGGGTCGGCCGCCGGACCGACGATCAGAAAGTCGTTGTGCATCACCAGGCGCCGGCTGACGAAGTAGCCGCTGTCTACGAGCACGCGCTCGGCTTCCGGCGCGTGGGCGAGGACGACATCCGCGTCCCCCCGGCGGCCCATCTCGAGCGCTTGGCCGCTCCCCACGGCGATCACCTTCACCTTGTAGCCGCTCGTGCGCTCGAATACAGGAATCAGCGAGTCGAGCAGCCCGGCGTCGCGGGTCGAGGTGGTGGTGGCGAGGAGAACCTCATGAGACTGGGCGGATAGGCGGTTAGCCGGATAGGCGGTTAGGGTCGCCGCTGCAAGACTAACCGCCCAACCGCCTAGCCGCCTAACCGCCTTCATCACCACCTCACCTGCATCTGAGCGATCAGCCGGTTGTTGCCCACGGCCGGGCCTTGCTCCGCGAACACCGTGTACTCGAGCTGCAGCTTCAGGTCGTCCCCCGCGAAAAAATACTGGGCGCCGCCGGTGTACCCCGTGATGCGATCGCCGCCCGCGGCGTCATCGGGGTCGAACTGCTGTACCCGCCCGACGATCTGGAGGCGCTTGGGTTGCAGCTGGTACGCCGCGAGCGCATACCAGCCTCTCGTCGTGACGTCCGCGGCGGAGCGGTGCCGCCACAGGTACTCCGCGCGCGCCGCCACTCTCCCCCGCTCCAGCGTCCCCTCGATGTCCCAGGTCGCGGTGTCGGGCTTTCCCGCGGCGGCGGCGCCCAGATGCAACCCGGCGATCGGCCTCACGACCGCGCGCGCCATATAGAGGAAGTCCTTGTCGCGGTTGGCCGCGCGGTTGATCCCATCGCCGTTGAAGACGCCTCCGTTCAGGGTCAGGGGACCCGTCGAGTTCCACTCGATCTTCACGCCGACGTCGCGGTTCGGCGCGAGCGAGTCGACCACCATCGACCGCTCCGGCAGCTCGAGCACCGTCGAGGAGCGAATGAATTCGACGGAGAGCGGCGTCTTCGACTGGCCGATCGTGGCGATCCATGGCCCGTGCGTGAGCGCGACGTAGAGGTCCGTGGCGGCGACGGTCGCCGCTGTGGCGCCGGTGCCCCCGCTCCGCAGCTCGGCCTGCAGCTTGTAGCTCGCCCAGGGCGTGAGGCCCCCTTGCACGCCGAGGCGCGCCCGTCGGACCTTGAACAGCGCCGAGTCGGCGATCGCCTCGAAGCGCGTCTGCACGTAGCCCGCGACCTTGGGCGCGGTCGGCCCCTGGGCCCGCGCCGCCGGGGCAAGCGCGCCGACTGCGGCGACACTCAGCACACAGCAGACGGCCGCAGATCGCACGTGCTCACCTTTTCAGGGGGGAGTGTCGGAGCGGTGGTTGGAATCGGCGGGCGAATCTACGCCGCCGTGTGACGATAGGCAAGCCGACGCCTATCGCCGATAGGTACGGCTGGACCTATCGCGGAGGGACGCTCTTGCGGAACGCGCGGTGGCTCAACCGGTCCACTTCTCGCTGCCAGCGGGCGAAGACGCGGACCAGACGGCGCGCCGCCTCGGTTAGCCGGGCGCTCCCGCCGGCCCGCCCGCCCCGCGTCGTGGCGAGCACCCGCGCCCCCAACACCCGCTCCATCTGCCGGATCCGGTTGAGACATGTCCGGTAGCTCCAGCCCACCATTTGGCCGGCCGCCCGGATCGTGCCCGTCCGGTCCACCGCGGCGAGGAAGCGCAGGTACCGGGGCCCCATCAAGAACACGCCGTCCCAATTCACCCACAGCTTTTGATGCGGGACGAGGTGCTTGCGCAGCGACGGGGTACGCGAGGAACCCATGTTCACGCGAACGCGCTACATTTCGCCGTAAGGTAGCCCCGCTCGTCCTCATGAGCCAACTGCTCGACGCCATCGCGGGCGTCCCCAACGCGTGCGAGCCGCTGCCCGGAATCGTGACGGGCGGCCAGCCGAGCGCCGAACATCTCGCCGCCCTGCAGCGCGCGGGATGCGACGTGGTGCTCGACCTGCGCGAGTCCATGGAGCCCCGCCCCTACCGCACGCCCGACGCGGTACGCGCGGCGGGGCTCGAGTATGTCAACATCCCCTTCGGCCACGGCGCGATCAGCGACGCCACGTTCGAGGCCGCCCTGCGCAGCGTGCGGCAGCTCGGCGGCCAGAAGCGCGTCCTGGTCCACTGCTCCAGCGGAAGCCGAGTGGGCGCGGCGCTGATTCCCTACCTCATGCTCGATCAGGGGTTCGAGGAGGAGGACGCGATCAACGAGGCGATGCGGATCGGGACGCGGAACGCGGGGTTGCTGGAGCAGGCGCTCGAGTACGTTCGGCGAAAGAGACAGGCGACGTAGGGGCGCAGCATGCTGCGCCCCTACGATGATCGAAACAGGCTCGTCTGCGCTCCTAGACCCTCCGGCTCAACCGGCTTCTGCCCTATCAATTTCTGCATGGCCCTGGCGCTGGCCGGGGCGTGGCCCTGAAACTGGTTGCTGAAGTAGCCGTACACCGACCCCACGCGCGCCGCGAGCGCCGCGAGCGCCATCGCCCACACGGCGAGCTCCCGCTCGCGGTCGATCTGCACGTGGCCGATGTCCTCCAGCCGCTGGCCCGACCCGATCCAGCGCACGTACGCGAACTCGGCGGTAGGATGGATCGCGAGGTCGATCATCTGGTCCCGCGGCAGCCACCGCCCCTCGACGAGCGCGAGCGCCAGCCCATGGCGCCGTAGCAGCTCGAGCAGCTTCGGGCCCACCCAGGCGCGCTGGCGCACTTCGACCGCCCACCGCATTCCCGGCGGCAGCGCGGCGAGGAATCGCTCCACCGCCTCCCAGCGCTCCGGCCCCGTTTGGGCGCCGAGCTGAATCAGCACCGGCCCGAGGTGGTCGCCGAGTAGGCCGGCCCGCTCGCAGAACAGCGCGAGTCGCGCCGGGTCCGGTGCGGCGTCGCCCGCTGGGCTCAAATCCTCCGGGAGCTTCAGGGCGAACGTGAACCCCGCGGCGACTTTCTCCGCCCAACCCCGCACGACGTGCTCGGCGGGCGTGGCGTAGTAGGTCGAGTCGACCTCGACCGTATCGAACGCGCGGGTGTAGATGGAGAGGAAGTCCTGCGGCCGGGCGCCGGGCGGGTAGAAGGGGCCGACCCAGGCGGGGTAGTCCCAACCCTGAGTTCCAAGATGAACCTTGGTGCCGACGCCCTTCAAGGGTTTCTGTGCCAGTACATCCTCATCTCGCTGATCTTGCCCTCCTGCGTCTCGCAGAACATCGCGCCCCGCGCGTCCACCCATTCCCCGCTGCGGCGGCGGCGGTAGGTGCAGCGGAATTCGGTGGCGAACCACGGGCCCGCGACGTAAATCTCCCCCGAGCGGAACGTCACCTCGGCCTGGTTGGCGGGCAGGTCCGTCCAGTACCGGCGGATCGCGGCGTGGCCCGTCTCCTTGTCGCTGAAGGGAGTCTCCAGGAAGACGGCGTCGGCGGTGAACACGGACAGGATCTCCTCGGGATCGCCCCGCTCCCATCCGCGGCCGAACGCGTCGACCAGCCGGCGGTACGCCTCGTTCATGGCGCCAATATACGCCAATCCGAGAGCCTCGATGGCGACGTACGCTAGACGAAGACATCCACCCAGAATGGAGGATCGACCAATGCTGAAGCGGATTTTCGCGGCGACCGCCGTGCTCGCGCTCGTCGCACTGCCCCTGGCCGCGCAAGCGGGCAAGATGGCGGCGCCGGGCAAGGACCTCACGATCACCGGCCAGGTGATCGACGTCAACTGTTACACCACGATGGGAGCGTCGGGCGAGGGGCATAAGATGTGCGCCCAAGCCTGCGCCAAGGCCGGGGTCGCGCTGGCGATCCTCGGCAGCGACGGGACGATCTACATGCCCGTCAGCTCCAAGCCCGCCGATCCGCAGAACTCGCGGCTCGTCGACTTCACCGAAGCCAAGGTGAAGGTGACGGGCGTGCACCGGATGGAGAAGGGCCTGCATACGATCGAGATCAAGACGATCTCCGCCGCGTCCTGATGCGGCGTGCGCTGGGCGCCGCGCTGACGGGCGCGGCCCTCGTCGCCTGTCGGCCCACGGCGCCCAGCGGCCTCACCCTCCTCTTCCTCGGCCGCGCACCGGCGGCCCCGCTGGACGGCCTCTCCTGGGCACCCGATCCCGACGCCAGCAGCATCGCGGCGTTCGACCGCGACCTGCGGGTCGTGAAGCGCTTCACCAACCCGCGGCTCGCGACGCCGCTCGCGGTCGCCACTCTGGACGGCCGTTATCTCCTCGTCACCGAGCGGACCGGCCAGGGCGTCGTGTTCGACACGGCCGGGCGGCCGGTGCGCGAATGGCAGGGCCCCGCCATGGCATCCGTGTACGCCGCGGCGGGGCGGCAGGCCGTCGCCGCGCGCTCGCCGTACTTCGTCCAGCTGGGCGCGGAGCCCGATACCGCCCCCCTCGTGTGGGGGCTCGACACGCTGGGACGTCCCGTTGGGGGCATCGCGACTGTACGGACGCCGCGCATTCCCTTGCTCGGACAACTCGTGAACGCGGGCGCCGTTGCCGTAGACCCTGCGGGCGACGTGTACTTCGCTCCGCTCGCCGGGGACGAGATCCGGAAGTACGGTCGCGGCGGACAGCTCCGGTGGACCGCGCGGCGCGGCCTGCCGGCGCGGGACGCCGAGCCCGAGCTCGTGCCGGGGAAGGGCCGCAGCTTCGGCGCCCGCTACGCCATCGTGAACGTGGCGCTCGCCCTCGGGCCCGGGGGCAGGCTCTACGCGCTGGGCTCGGACGACTCCGCCGGAACGAAGCTGCGGGTGGACCTGGTGGACACGGCCTCGGGAGCGATCGTCGCGACCCGCCACCTCCGCCCGCGCGAGAGCGCGGTCGCAGCGGACCCCACCGGGCGGCTCGCAGTGTTCGACGCCGACACCCTGCTCGCGGGCGGGGCGGCGCCCGAGCGGGAGCCGTTCGCCCCCCCCTTCGCCCTCCCCACGCCGCCGGGCGACACCGTGACGCTCGCCGACTATGCCGGCAAGGTGACGCTGGTCAACTTCTGGGCCTCCTGGTGCGACCCCTGCCGCGAGGAGTTCCCCCACATGGCGGAGTTGTTCCGGGGGTTCGAGCGGAAGGACTTCGCCATTGCGGCGATCTCGGATGACGTGGACCGCGGCAAGATGCTCCAGTTCGTGCGGCAGTTCCGGCCGCCGTTCCCGATCCTCGTCGGCGGCGGGAAGATGAAGGCCACGTACCACTACCGCGGGCTCCCCTACTCCGTGCTGCTCGACCGTCGCGGCCGGATCATCGAACGCATCTTCGGATTCGGCGGCGCTGCGGAGTTCCGGCAGCTGCGCGAGACTATTGCAAAGGAGGTCCGCGCTCCCTAGCCTTCTCCCGTGACCGATCCCGCGCCCTACGCCCCACGCCCCGTTGTCATAGACACCGATCCCGGCATCGACGACCTGCTCGCCCTCGAGCTGGCGCTCAAGTCACCGGAGCTGGACGTGCGCGGCATCTCGGTCTCTTACGGCAACACCGTGGTGGAAAATGCGTACCGCAACGCCGTGGAGATACTCCGTCGGGTGGGGCGGCGTATCACGATCGGCGTGGGTGCGCGGCGCCCGCTGCGGCGCGAGCTGGTGGTGGCGCGCGAGACACACGGGGAGGCCGGTCTCGGCTACGCGACGGTCCCGCCCGCAGGAGTGATCCTGGACTTCGTGAAGCCCCTGGAGCGGCTGCTCGCCGACCAGCCGGCCCCCGTGACGCTGGTGACGCTCGGCCCGCTCACGAGCCTCGCCCTGGCGCTGCGACGCGAGCCCGCCGTGGTGCACGAGAAGGTGGCGCGCCACGTGGCGATGGCCGGGAACCTGGAAGCGCGCGGCAACACGACGCCCTACGCCGAGTTCAACGCCTGGTGCGACCCGGAGGCCCTCGACGCCGTGCTCCGGGCCGAGCTGCCGACGGAGCTCGTGGGGCTCGACGTGACGCGGCAGCTCGTGCTCTCGGGCCACGACGTCAACCGCATCGGCCGCGTCGCCGAGCCGCACGCGCAGTGGGTGTACGAGGCGCTGCGGTTCTACCTCGCCTTCCACCGGCGCGCCGAGAACCTGGACGGCTGCGTCGTGAACGACGTGCTGCCGATCGCGGCGCTCGTGCTACCCGACGTGCTCGATTTCACGGAAGTGCGACTCGCGGTGGACCTGGACGACGGGGACACGCGCGGCCGCACGCGGATCGATCCCGAAGGCGCGCCGGCGCGCGTCGCGACGCGCGTGCGCCCGGCCCCGGTGCGCCGCCTGCTGTTCGACCGCGTGCTGCCCTGGACCCAGGCCCCGGCCACGACCGCGGTCTCGTGACCCTCCCCCGCAAGGTCGCCGTCATCGGCGCCGGCGACATCGGCTCCGGCTGGGCGGCCCTGTGCGCCTCGGCCGGATGGCCGGTGACGATGTTCGACAGCAACTCCCGGACCCTCGAGCGCGCCCTCACCGAGGTGCCGCGCCGGGCGCGCGCGCTGGTGGCCTTGGAGCGCGCTCCCCAGGGCGTCGTGGAGAGCGGCCTCGGCGAGTTCCACCCGGGCCGCAGCCTGCTCCTCACCGTGCAGGACGCCGACTGGGTGATCGAGGCGATCAGCGAGGACCTGATCGCGAAGCAGCGGCTGTTCGAGGCGATCGACGGGATCGCTCCGGCGGAGGCGGTGGTCACGAGCTCGTCGAGTGGGCTCCCTCCCAGCGACCTGTTCGCCCGCTGCCGCCGGCAGGACCGGGGCCTCGTCGCCCACCCGCTCAACCCGCCCGAGATCATCCCGCTCGTCGAGCTGGTCCCCGGCGCGCGCACCAGCGCCGCGGCGCTGGCGCGCGCGCAGGAGTATCTGCGCACGCTCGGCCGCATGCCGATCCTCCTGAAGAAGCCGGCGCCGGGCTACGTCGTGGGGCGCGTCGCGGCGGCCGTGTGGCGGGAGTGCATCGACCTCGTGTTGCGCGGGGTGATCGACGTGGACGAGCTCGACCGCGCCGTGTCGCTCGGGCCCGCCCTCGGCTGGGCGGCGGCGGGCCCGCACCTCACCTATCATCTCGCGGCGGGAGAGGGCGGCGTCACACTGTTCCTGCAGCGCCTGCTGCAGAGCTTCGAGGCGTGGTGGGCCGAGCTCGCGACCTGGCACAAGCTCGAGCCCGACCAGCAGCGCGCCCTGACCCAGGCGATCGAGCGGGCTTACAAGGGCAAAGTGGACCGGTTGCGGGAGAGGCGCGACCACAGGCTCAGCGCGATTCTGCGGGCGCTGGAGCAGGCGAGAAGCGACAGTTAACGCTCGTCTATTTGGACCCGTCCGCCCTGACCATCAGGATCGGCACCTTCGTCATATGTCGTAATGCTGTCGCGGTGCTGCCGTGGACTACGTCCCCCAATAGCCTGTGGCCGTGGGTGGCCATGGCGATGAGATCGCAACGCTCGCGCTCGGCCGCTTCGGCGATCTCCTTGGGCGGGTCGCCCGCGGCGAGCACGGCGTCCGTGTCGAACCCTTCCGCCCGCAGCGTCGCGCCAACCTGCTCCAGATAGGCGCGGTCCTCCCGCATCTCCTCCGACTCGCGCAGGTCGAGCTGCCGGATGTTCCGCGCCACCCAGCCGTCGGCCACGTGCAGGAGCACGAGGCTCGCCCCGGACAGCTTCGCGAGCGGCCGCACGTGCCGCAGAATCGCCTCGTCGGCGGGCGAATGCTCCAGGGGGACGAGGATGCGCCGGTACATCGGCTCAGCAACTCACGTGAAGGTCTGCACCAGGAGCCAGCCGTTGAACAGGGCGATCAGCCCGGCGACGCCATAGGCGAGCGCTTTGAGCCAGGGAGGGTTCACGAACTCGCCCATCTTGGCGCGCTCCGACGTGAACCGCACCAGCGGGAACACCGCGAACGAGAGCTGCAGGCTGAGGATGACCTGGCTCAGGATGAGGAGCCGCGCCGTGCCCCCCTCGCCGAAGAAGATCGCCGTGAAGGCGGCCGGCACGATCGCGATGCCCCGCGTGATGAGTCGCCGTAGCCATGGGCGCAGCCGGATGTTGAGGAAGCCCTCCATCACGATCTGGCCCGCGAGCGTGCCGGTCAAGGTCGAGTTCTGGCCCGAGGCGAGCAGCGCGAACGCAAACACGGCGCTCGCCCCGACGACGCCCAAGAGCGGCGTCAGCAGCCGGTAGGCCTCCTGGATTTCCGCCACCTCGTGGTGCCCGGCGCGATGGAACGTCGCCGCCGCCACGATGAGGATCGCTGCGTTGATGAACAGCGCGAACGTGAGGGCGATCGTGGAATCGAGAAAGGCGTACTTCACCGCCTCCCGCTTTCCCTCGGGTGTCTCGTCGTAGCGCCGGGTCTGCACGATGGAGGAGTGCAGGTACAGGTTGTGCGGCATCACCGTGGCGCCGAGGATCCCGATCGCGATGTACAGCTTGCCCGGGTCCTGCAGGATCGACGGCCCGGGGACGAACCCCGCGGCGACGTCGACCAGCCCCGGGCGCGAGATCAGGATCTCGAAAATGAAGCATCCCGCGATCGTCGCGATCAGCGTGACGACCAGCGCCTCGAGCAGGCGGAAGCCCTTGTGCTGCAGCAGCAGCACCAGCAGCACGTCGAGCGCGGTGATCGCGATGCCCCAGGGAAGCGGGATCCCGAACAAGAGGTTCAGCGCGATGGCCGAGCCGATCACCTCGGCGAGGTCGCAGGCGGCGATCGCGATCTCGCAGAGGACCCACAGGGCGATCGACGTCGGGCGCGAGTAGTGGTCGCGGCACGCCTGCGCGAGGTCCCTTCCGGTCGCGATCCCGAGCTTCGCGGCCAGCCCCTGCAACAGGATCGCCATCAGGTTCGAGATGAGGATGACGCTCAGGAGGGAATAGCCGAATGCCGAGCCGCCGGCGAGGTCGGTGGCCCAGTTGCCCGGATCCATGTAGCCCACGGCCACGAGATAACCGGGCCCCGCGAACGCGAGCGCCTTGCGCCACCACACCGGCTGCCCGACCGGGACGGTGCGATAGACCTCGGCGAGGCTCGGCGTGAGGCGTGGCCTGCGCCACCCCGGCTCGGCCCGGACGTCAACGCGGCCAGTCGCCATGCCGCCTCACGGGGTCACCACCCGGCACCACAGCGACCGGGCCAGCTCCTGACCCACCACCCGCGCCTCGCCCGAAGGCCGCAGCTTCGCGATTGTCGGCCCGTTGAACGGCTGGCGCTCGGTCACGGTGAGCAGCGTACCCGGCGTGAGCCCCTGCTCCGCCAGGTAGCGCAGCCGCGCGGCGTCCTCGTCCGCTACCTGCCGCACCTCGATCACGGCGCCGATGGGAGCGTCCGCCAGCGGGACCAGCTCCGCCTCCTCGATCTCCCCGGCCGCGGTCGGAATCGGCGCCCCGTGAGGATCGTACTGAGGATCGCCCAGCGCTTTCGCCATGCGCTCGATCAGCTCGTCCGAGACGGCGTGCTCGAGGCGCTCGGCCTCCGTGTGCACGCCGTCCCAGTCGTAGCCGAGCTGCTGCGACAGGTAGACCTCGAGGACGCGGTGCCGGCGGATCATCCGGAGCGCCGCGCGGCGCCCCTGCGCCGTGAGCTGTACGCCGCGATAGGGGACGTGCTCGATGAGCCCCGTCTCCGAGAGCCGCTTCACCATGCCGCTCACGGACGGTGGCGCGACCTCGAGCAGTGCGGCGATGTCGCTCGTCGCGGCAAACCCGCCCTGGCTCGAGAGGTGGTAGATCGCCTTGAGATAGTCTTCGACGGAGCGCGTGAGCGGCGGCTCGGGGTCTCGCAAGGTGGCGTGCATGCCGATTCTCCCTGCCGGAAAGGCGCGCGAACTGGGCCTCCCAGCCCTCGGCTATGAGCCGTCAGCTGGAAGAGTTAGTGGTCATCGTTTTCAATGGATTAGCATATGCTAAGACTGATCTGCTGTCAAGCGAACTTGTGGATTTTGCGAACCTATGAAACGCTAGGCGTGGGACCCCATCACGAGCTCTAAGAACGGCGTCAGGATGCGTTCCGTCATCCCCCAGATCACGTCCTCTCCCACGACATACGCCGGCAGGGTCCGCTCCGCGCCCCGCACGGTCACGGTCACCTCGCGCCGCAGCCCGGGCTCCGCCAACCGGTCGAGCGGCACCCAGAAGCCGTCCTGCACTTCGTCGTTGGGGCGCAGTGCGGGGCGGCGCGACAGCGCGAATACGAACGGCCGCACCACGACGGGCGGCAGCACGGGCGTGACGGGGGCGAGGTCGTCGAGCACGGCGAGCGGCTCGCCCCGGCGCAGGTCGATGCCCGTCTCCTCGCGCGTCTCACGGATCGCGGTCGCGAGCAGGTCGCGGTCCGCGGGCTCGCGCCGGCCGCCCGGCAGGGCAACCTGCCCCGACCACGGGTCACCCGCGCGCACGGCGCGGCGGATGAGCAGGATTTCGGCCCCGTGCTCGCCCTCGACGAGAGCGAGGGCGACGGCCGCGGGGCGGGCGTCGGGCGCCACGGCGGGCGTGCCCCAATGGCCCCGCAGGGCCCGGCGCACGGCGGCGAGGGTGATCAAGGGTTGGTATGCGGCCTTGCGAGGGAGGTGGAGTTGGGGGGAATTATAGCCCGCACCCCATGAGAAGCCACGTCTGGATGGCGGTCGGTCTCGCGGCCGGCCTCGCGCTCGGGCTCGTGGCCGCGGCGACGCAGCAGCCGCTGCTCCTCGCGCTCGCCGGCACGTGGCTCCGTCCCGTCGGCACGCTGTTCCTGAACCTCCTCTCGATGGTCGTGATCCCGCTCGTCGCCACGGCGTTGTTCGCGGGCGTCGCCGGGTTGGGGGACATCCGCAAGGTGGGACGCCTCGGGCTGCGCACCCTCGGCTTCTTCTGGGGCACGACGCTCGCCGCGATCCTGATCGGCTTCGTCGTCGCTGCGATGCTGCTGCCGCTGGCGCCGATCGCGGCGGAGCAGCAGACCGCCCTGCGCGGGGCGGCGCTCGCCGACTCGAGCTTGCTGCAGCACGGCGCCGCACAGGCGCCGTCCGGCGCCCGCTTCATCGTGGACCTCGTGCCCGCGAACCCGCTGCGGGCCGCCGTGGACGGCAACCTGCTGCCCCTGATCGTGTTCGTCACGATCTTCGCCGTCGCCGCCGCGGCGCTGCCGGACGACAAGCGGCTCGCGCTCACCGAGCTCGCCGACGTCGCCACCCAGGCGCTGATCCGCATCGTGCGGTGGGTGCTGCTGATCGCACCGGTCGGCATCTTCGCGCTGGTCGCCGGCGCGGTGGCGCAGTTCGGCTGGTCGCTCGTCAAGGCGATGGCGGTGTACGTGCTCGCGGTGATCCTCGGGCTCGCGATCTTCATCGCGGGCGTGTACCTGCCAGCGATCGCGCTGATCGTGCGGGTGCGCCTCCGGCGGTTTCTGCGCGGGAGCTTCCCCTCGATGCTGATGGGGTTCTCCACGACGTCCTCCCTCGCCACCCTCCCCACGATGCTCGACGCCGCCGCGAACGACCTCAAGATCTCCCGCATGGTGTCGAGCTTCGTGCTGCCGCTGGGCGCGACCGTGAACCGGGCCGGCAGCGCGCTGTTCCAGGCGGTCGCGGTGCTGTTCGTGGCGCGACTGTACGGCGTGCCGTTCGGCTCTGGGGAGATGTTCCAGGCCGGAGCCGCGGTCTTTCTCGCCTCGCTCACGGTCGCGAGCATTCCCTACGGGAGCATCGTGAGTCTCGCGCCCGCCTTCGCGTCCGCCGGGCTGCCGCTCTCCGGGCTGACGCTGCTCATCGGGCTCGACCGCATCCCCGACATGTTCCGTACGATGACTAACGTGACCGGGCACCTCACCGCCGCTGCCGTCGTGGCGGCGGTAGAGGGGGAGAAGCTCGAGTGATGTGGCTCATCCCCGCCGGGTACGCCCTGTTCCTGGCACTGCTCGTGGTCCGCTACGTTCGTCGCCGCCCCCGCCTCCGCGATTACCCGCCGCAACCGCACGGGCCCCTCGTTTCGGTCATCGTCCCCGCCCGCGACGAAGAGGTGAACATCGAGCGCTGCGTCCGCTCGCTGCTCGCGACGGCCTATGACCCGGTCGAGATCATCGTCGTGGACGACCGCTCGAGCGACGCGACGCCGGAGATCGTCGAGCGGCTGGCGCGCTCCGCCGAAGCGGCGGGGCGGCTGCGCCTCGTGCGGGGAGCGGAGCTGCCCGCGGGGTGGTTCGGGAAGCCGTGGGCGGTCGTCCAGGGCTACCGCACGGCGCGGGGCGAGCTGCTGCTGTTCACGGACGCCGATACCTGGCACCACCCCGAGCTGCTGCCGCGCACCGTCACCGTGCTCGGGGCGGAACGCGTGGATCTCGTGAGCGTCTTGACCCGACAGGAGACGGTGACGTTCTGGGAGCGCCTGGTGCAGCCGCACGTGCTCGTCGCGCTGGCTGCGCGCGTGGGCGACTTCGGGCGTGTGAACCGCACCCGCATCACGTGGAACGCGATCGCGAGCGGTGCTTACATCCTGACGACCCGCTCGGCCTACGAGCGGGTCGGCACGCACGAGACGGTGAAGCAGAGCGTGGCCGAAGACGTGGCGCTGGCCCAGGCATACGTGAGACACCATCGCGACATCTTCCTGACACACGGCCGCGAATTCATGAGCACCCGGATGTACCGCAGCCTCGGCGAGATCGTCCAGGGCTGGTCCAAGAACCTCGCACTCGGCGTGCCGCTGATGTTCCCGCCGGTCCCCCTGCTGCGGCGCGCTGCGCCCTACTTGATGTGGCTGCCGGCGCTATGCTGGATCGTGCCGCCGCTCGCGTGGGCCCTCTATGGCGCGAGCTGGGCCGCGCTCACGACAGGCATCTCGCTCGTCATCTGGGCGGTCGTGTACTGGGCGGAAGGCGCGCCCGTGCGCTACGCGCTGCTCTACCCGGTCGGGGCGGCGATGGTGGCCTACATCATGATTCGCTCCGCCGTGAGGGGGGCGAGGAAGGTCGAGTGGAGGGGGCGACTCTATAGGGCGTAGACGGCGAGACGCTTAGGTAGACGCCAAGCCGCCGAGACGCTAAGTGGATGTGAGGGATGAGTGGTCAGGAGAACCCTGCCCACACACCCCTCACCTCCAGTTGCCCGACACCTGGTCTAGGCGGGGTTCGGGTAGAAGCGAACCTGCAAGAGCTTCAGCCCGTTGTTGTCGTACTGCCAGAAGAAGCCCTCGAGGCATGTGTCGAAGATATTGACCGTCAAACGGCCGCCGCAGGCGGTCACCGCCGCCGCTTCGGCCACCGGATCGAGGGTGATCGTCGTCAGAGCAGTGGTCACGTTCCTGAAGTTGCTCTTGCCCGTCCCCCGAACGAAGACCTCGTTCAGCGTCGAGCAGATGGTGACGCCAGCGTCGGTGCCGGTGAGCGCGATATTGGTCGCGCAGGTGGTGATTTTGGAGCTGCCACCCGGCTTGCCGAGCGCGCGCGCCCAGACGGTGTAGCTGCCGGGCGCCGGAAGCTCGAAGGAAGCTTCCCCATCCGTGCCGTTCTTGTCGAGGACCTCGAAGACCCCGGCGTCGGCGCTCTGACTGAGGAGAATCTTCGTGCTGACGGTGACGTCCTTCGACCCGAGGTCCACGAAGATCACGTTGCCGGACCCCTGATCCATACTCGGGTTCTTGTCGTGCGACACGCCGATGATGTTGAGATTGTAATGCGACCCGCTGGGCGCGCCGTTGCCGGTCTGGGCCTGGAGCGCTGCGGTTGCGACAGCTAGGGCGACTGCCAGGAAGAACGTGGTGCGCATGAACCCCCCTGAGGCTGTGCAGTGAAACGTTGTGTCGCTGGCGATGCCGTACGCGAAAAAGCCGCCAGCGAACTTCGCTGGCGGCTCGGCGGGCGGTGGCGGGTGTGACCCACGGTAGCCCCGTAGCTCTGCGTCACCGCCTTTCGGCGGATTTGCTCTGAGCAGCGATGCGGAGGACGGCCTCGCGGCAGGACGCTGTCCCGACCGACGAGGTCATCACGCTACATCGCAATTCACATGCCTTCCCGTTGCGGCACGGCGCGATCGTGCTCGCAGCCGGCCCTGCGCGAAGCGACTCGCCGCCCGGTGGTGACGGGGCAGAGTGCCTCTGTCATGGCCTTCTACTGTAGGGGGTTTTACGGAGGGAATCTTCCTGATGGACTCAGAGCCCAGCGGCAACCCGCGCCGCCAACACGAACCCCACCCCCACGCTCGTCACCGCCGCTGCCACATGCAGCGCCGTCGCCCACCGCGCTCCCCGCCCCGAGGCGAGCCGCACGATGACCGCCAGCGACAGCGACACGCCGAGCATCCCGATCATCGTCCCGACGGCGAACGCGAAGAAATAGGCGAGCTGCGCCGCCCGGCTGGGCGCCGCGGCGATGAGCAGCACCAGAATCGCCGCGCTCCCCGCGAGCCCGTGCAAGAGGCCGAACCCGAGCGAGCGGCGCGCGTCCCCCCGCGGGTGCAGATGCTCGTGCGCCGCTCCGTGCGCGTGGCTGTGGAGATGGAAGTGGGGCCCCTCGTCGTGCGTGTGCACGTGCAGGTGCCACCGCCCGCGCGCATGGCGCCAGATCACCGTTCCGCCCAGCCCGATGAGGAGCAGCGCGACGAGCAGGTCCGCGGCGGGCGCGAGACGCGCCGGCAGGTGCAGGCCGCCCGCGATGATGAGGAGCGCCACGGCCCCGAGGCTCGCGGCGTGCCCCCCAGCCCAGGCGAGCCCCAGCCGGCACGCATCCCCGAGGCGGCCCTGACGCGTGGCGAGCGTGGACACCGCAGCCAGATGGTCGGGCTCGAAGGCGTGGCGCAGGCCGAGCAGCAGGCCGAGGCCGGCGGGGGCAAGCAGGGGACCCATGTCGGCCGTTAATCTAGCGTATGTTCCAACCTTTACGCCGCTTGTCCTATCCAACCCCGTACCGATGGAGCGTACCTGCCCCGGAGTGGCGACGCTGCGCAGAGATCCGGACAAGGCGACGGGGGGTCGAGCGGAGGATGCGGAAGCCGCGGACGCGGCCCTCGCGGCGAGCGGGGACGGGAGTGCGTTCGAGCGCCTGTACCGCTCGCACGCGGCACGCGTCCACAGCCTGGTCCGCCGCATGATGGGTCCCGAGACGGCCGACGACGTCACCCAGGACGTATTCATCCGCGCCTGGCAGAAGCTCTCGACCTTCCGGGGCGAAGCGGCGTTCGGCACCTGGCTGCACCGGGTGGCCGTGAACGTGATCCTGGCGCGGCGCACGTCGCTCGGCGTGGAGCGGGGACGCTTCGATGACTCCACCGCGGCGCTCGAAACGGCGCCGACCCGGCCGCGGGCGCCGGACGTCGCGATGGACTTCGACGACGCGGTGAGCCGGCTCCCCGACGGCGCGCGCCAGGTGTTCGTGCTGCACGACGTCGAGGGTTACAAGCACGACGAGATCGCCGACATGCTCGGCATCGTCCCGGGAACGTCGAAATCGCAACTGCACCATGCGAGGATGGCGTTGAGAAGGCATCTGGACAGATAGTGCGTGGGGCGTAGGGCGTGGGGCGTAATGAAGGGAGAGATCGATGACGAAGGACAACTGGACGGACCGGCTTTCGGAATACCTGGACGGCACGCTCGCCGTGGGGGAGCGCGCAGTGCTCGAGGCGCACCTCGTGGACTGTGCGGCGTGCGCGGCGACGCTGGAAGAGCTGCGGCGCGTCGTGGCCCGGGCGCGCGCGCTCGACGACCGGGCGCCCGGGGCCGACCTCTGGCCGAAGATCGCCGTGGGGATCGGCCGCGCGATCGCGCCTCGGGCGCGGCGCTACTTCGCGTTCACCGTGCCGCAGCTGATCGCGGCGTCGGTGGCCCTGATCATCCTGTCGGGCGGCGCGACCTGGCTGCTGCGCTCCCGCGCCGTCACGGCGACTCCCGTCGCGATCGCGCCGCCGCAGGCCCAGTGGCTCGCGGCAGCGGACCGGCGCTACAAGACGACGGTGGCCGAGCTGCAGGGGGCGCTCGTCGAGGGGCGGCGCACGGGGCGGCTCGACTCGACCACCGTCCGGATCCTCGAGCGCAACCTGGCCACGATCGACACCGCGATCGCGCAGGCGCGGCGCGCGCTCGCCGCGGACCCGGGCAGCGCATATCTCAACCATCACCTCGCCGACACGATGCGGCGGAAGCTGGAGCTGCTGCGTCAGGCGACCGCCCTCACCGGCACGCAGAGCTGAAGAGGAGAGCTGCATGATCACGATTCTCGCGGCCGCGACGGCCGCGGCGCTGGCCCAGACGGACACCACGATTCCGGTGCGGCCCGGCGCCCGCCTCGATGTGAACAACTTCGGGGGTTCGATCGCCGTCAGTACCTGGGCGAAGAGCGCCGTCAGAGTCCAGGCCGAGCACTCGAGCCGCGACCACGTCCAGGTCAGCGGCTCGGAGGCGGTGGTGAGCGTCAAGTCGACGGGCAGGTTAGGCCCGTCCCAGGTCATCGACTACACGATCACGGTGCCCGTCTCGATGGCGCTCGCGCTGTCGGGGGTCTACGCCGACATCACAGTCGAGGGGTCGCAGGGGGAAATCACGGCCGAGACGGTGCAGGGCGAGGTCAAGGTGACGGGTGGGTCGGGCTTCGTGTCGCTGCGGTCCGTGAACGGCGAGGTGACACTCGAGAAGGCGCGCGGCCGTATCACCCTCAACACGGTGAACGAAGGAATCACGCTGCGCGACGCGTCGGGGGACGTCGCCGCCGAGACGGTGAACGGCGACGTGCGGCTCGAGCGCATCGAGTCGGGCAACGTGGAGGCGAACACGGTGAACGGCGGGATCGTATACGACGGCACCATCAAAGAGAGCGGGCGCTACCGCTTCGCCACGCACGACGGCGACCTCGCCATCGCGATCCCCGAGAACGCGAGCGTGACGGTGTCGGTCTCGACCTTCGAGGGCGACTTCGAGGCGTGCTTCCCCGTGACGCTCACCGGCAAGACGAAGCACCGCTTCAATTTCACCATCGGCTTGGGGAGCGCGCGGCTCGAGCTCGAGTCCTTCAACGGCGACATCAAGCTCTGCCGCCCTGGGCGGCTCAAGGAGAAATGACCATGCACTATGGACTCGTGCTGCTGAGCCTCCTCACGGCCTCCGCGACCTCGCTCGTCGCGCAGGGTGACTTCCACTGGAAGGGAAAGATCGCGGCCGGCAAGGCGATCGAGATCAAGGGCGTGAACGGCGACGTGCGGGCGGTCGCCGGGAGTGGCAGCGAGACCGAGGTCACGGCGACGAAGCGCGCCAAGCGCAGCGACCCCGACGAAGTGAAGATCGAGGTCCTCGAGCACGAAGGCGGCGTCACGATCTGCGCGGTGTATCCGAGCGACAGCCGCCGGGCGAACGAGTGCCGGCCCGGCGAGGGCGGGCACATGAGCACGCACGAGAACGACGTCGTGGTGGAGTTCACGGTGCACGTGCCCGCTGGGGTGCGGTTCGTCGGCATCGGCGGCGACGTGGAGGCCTCGACCGTGAACGGCGGCATCCACATCTCGACGTCGGGCTACGCCGAGGCGACGACGGTGAACGGGTCGATCGTGGCGGCGATGGGGAAGGCGAGCTGGACGAACGGCGTGGAGTTCCGGACGGTGAACGGCGGCATCACGCTCGACCTGCCGCCCAGCCTCTCGGCCGAGGTGCGGGCGGAGACGGTGAACGGCGAGATCTTCACGGACTTCCCGCTGATGGTCACCGGTAAGCTGGGGCCACGCCGGGTCACCGGCACGATCGGCAGTGGCGGGCGACAGCTAGCTCTTTCAACAGTCAACGGCAACATTCGGCTGAGAAAGGCCGGGTAGAGGCCCGTGAGAGGCCGGGGAAGGGGACAACGACCGTGAACGGCCAGTTAGAGGCCGGGGAAGGGGGAAAGGCCACGCAATGATAAGATGATGCCCGCGTTGCAGCGAATGCGAGTGCGGCCTTGCGGTGGGCTAGCTTCTCGAACGTGAGGAGACTCGAATCTCTCGAAGCATGGAGACTAGCTCGTCAGCTCGCCGAAGCAGCCTACCGGCTCACACTGGAGCCTCCGCTCAGCCGCCACTTCTCGCTAGCCGACCAGATCCGTCGAGCAGCGCCATCGATTCCCGCTAACATCGCCGAAGGTTACGGTCTCACCACGAAGCCCCAATTCGTACGATGCCTTCGAATTGCCCTTGGCTCGGCGATGGAGCTCCGCACCCACCTCGAGCTCATCCAGCAACTCGATCTCTCTCCAGCCAAGCCGACCGCCGAGGCGGTCGACAGTTGTGAACGATTGATCGGACTGATCATCGGTTTGATCCGAAGCTTGCTGCGTGGCTCGTAGTCTGCCCATCGCCCTTCCCCGGCTCTTCACCGGCTTTTCACGGGCCTTTCACTGCAGAATCCCGGTTAGGGACGCAATAAAGCGGTACCGGTGCCTGAAGCCCGCCGGCACACCTTGACCCCGTCCGATTCGAGGGGCCCGTGGTGCTGCGCGAGCTCGTCACCCGCACCGAGCAGATCGACGATCTACGCGACCTCTTTGGCGCGCTCGGGTTCAAGCCGGCGTGGGAGACCGTGCCACCCGGGCCCTGGCTCGGCGCTGCCCAGGCCGCAGCGGCGGGCGTACGGCGCGCGGCTCTGGTGGCGCGTCACGAGGCCTACCGGGTGTTCGGCCTCGAGGCGGACGATCCCGAGCGGGCCGCGCGCAGCGCCGCGCAGCGGCTCGCCCAGGGCGCCGAACGCGGGCTCGCCTGCGCTCTGGCGGTGGCGGGTCGGTCGCGCCTGCTCGTGTGTGCGACCTGGCGCCACGGCGGGCGGGGGCCGCTGGGCGTCCGCACGCTGGCCGTCCCCCTCGACCGCGTCCCCGCGAGCTTTCTCGCCGCCCTCGAGCGCTGCGCTCCCCTGCCGGGAGAGACATCGCTCGCGCTGGCGCTGCGCGTCGCCGAGGCGCTCGCGAGTGAGGGCGTCACGCCCCGCTTCTTCAAGGCGTTCCGCCGCGTGCTCGAGCGGTTCACCGACCGGCTGCCCGAACCGCGCAGCCGTAGCGAGCGCCATGCGCTCGCCCTCACGGCCCTCACGCGTGTGCTGTTCCTCTACTTCGTGCAGGCCAAGGGATGGCTGGACGGCGACCGTCGCTACTTGATCCACCGGGTCGACGAGACCCTCGGTGGGCCCAGCACGTTTCAGCGCCACGTCTTCGACCCGCTGTGCTTCGGCGCACTCAATCGGCCGCCCGGCGAGCGCTCGAGGCACGCCCGCGCCCTGGGCCGGCTGCCGTTCCTGAACGGCGGGCTGTTCGAGCCGACCGCGCTGGAGCGGCGCCACGGGGTGGCCTCATGGAGCAACGGGGACTGGCGCGAGGCCTTTGACGAGCTGTTCGAGCGGTTCCACTTCTCCGTCCACGAGGCCGACGCAGCTGAGTCGGTGGCGCCGGACATGCTGGGCCGCGTGTTCGAAGGAGTGATGGATCCCGACGAGCGCCGCACGAGCGGCAGCTTCTACACGCCCGCCGCGCTCGTGCGGGAGCTCGTGCGGGCGGGGCTCGAGGCCGTGCTCGTCGGCCGGTTCGGCCTTGCCCGAGAGGCGGCGGAGCGCTGGATCCACGACGGTCGGCCCCCGCCGCCCCCGCAGCTCCCGGACCTGCGGCGCCTCAAGGTAGTAGACCCCGCCGTAGGTTCCGGTGCATTCCTGCTCGGCGCGCTGGAGGAGCTGGTCGCGCTGCGCCGGGCGGCGGGCGAGGGGCCGCTCGTTCGCCTCAAGCGCGACGTCCTCGCCTGCTCGCTCTTCGGCGTAGATCTGAAGCTCACCGCCGTGCGCTTGGCCGAGCTTCGCCTGTGGCTCGCGCTCGTAGCCGACGACGCGGAGACGGACCTCGCCCGCATTGCGCCGCTGCCGAACCTCGACGGCCACGTGCGCCAAGGAGACGTGCTGCTCGACCCGTTGGCGCTCGCGGCGGCTTTGGGCGGCGCTCGGGCGCCGAGCGCGACCCGCGAACACACCGCGCGGTTGGCGGATGCGCGCCGCGCCCTCTTCGACCTCACCGGCGCGGCCAAGCGGCGGGCGCGGGCCGATGTCGAGCGCGCCGTGGCGGCCCTCGCAGCGGATGGCTTCGCGCGCGCCGTGCGGCTGCTCGACGCCGCTGTCGCGGAGCTCGTGGCCGCTGGGAAGGACCGCGACCTGTTCGGCAGGCGGCGTGGCCTGACGGGCGACGAGCGCGGGCGCCTGCGCCGCCTCCGGGCGAGCCGTCGCGAGCTGCGCGCGGCCGCCCGTCGGCTTGCGCGGGAGGGCGGCGCGCCGTGCTTCGCGTTCGAGTCCCATTTCGGCGACGTGGTGGCGGGCGGCGGCTTCGACCTCGTCGTCGGGAACCCGCCGTGGGTGCGAGGGGAGCGGCTGCCCGCCCGCGTGCGTGAGACACTCGCTCACCGCTACCCCTCCTGGCGCCCGTCCGCCGTGCGGGGGTTCGGCCACCTCCCCGACCTGGCCGTGGCGTTCGTCGAACGGGCCCTCGAGCTCGCGGCGCCGGGCGGGTGCGTCGCCTTGCTCGTGCCGGCGAAGCTCGCGTCGAGCGGCTATGCGGAGCCACTGCGGCAACGGCTGTCGCACGGTACGCGCATCGATCGCGCCGCCCCGCTCGGCGACGCGGCCGGCGCGTTCGGCGCCGCCGCCGTGTACCCCATGGCGCTGATCGCGACCCGCGCCGAGCCCGGTCCGGCCGACGAGACAGTCACCGCGCTCGGCCCACGGAGCGCGGCGCCGCGCGTGCCACAGCGCGCCCTCCAGGCGTCGGGACCCTGGGTGCTCCACGCCGATGCCACGCGCGTGGCCCGCCGGGTGCGCGCCACGCTCCCCACCGTGGGCGAGCGGTGGACACCGCAGCTCGGCGTGAAGACCGGGGCGGACGACGTGTTCCTCGTGCGGGAGTCAGTGCCCGGGACGCGTCCGGCGCTGCGGGGCCGCGACCTCTCCGCGTGGCGCGCGGAGCCCAGCAGCTTCCTCCTGTGGACGCACGGCCCTGACGGCCGCCCATTGGCGCGCCTGCCCCCGCTGCTCGAGCGCGCCCTCGAGCCGCACCTCAAGCGGCTGCGGCGGCGCGCGGACTACCGCGGCGGCGCCCCGTGGCAGGTGTTTCGCACCGCGCTCGCCCTGGCCCGCCATCGCGTCGTGTGGCCCGATCTCTCCCGCCGCCTCGCCGCCGCGGTCCCCGACGACGAGCCCGTACCGCTCAACACGGCGTACGGCGTCGCCACGCGCACTGCGGACGACGCCTGCGCGCTCGCCGCGTGGCTCAACAGCCGGTGGCTCACGGCACTGGCGCGGCTGCGCGCCGACCCGGCGCGCGGGGGATTCCGGCGCTTCAACGCCAGCGTCGTGCGCGAGCTGCCGGTGCCCTCGGCGGATTCCGCCGGCTGGTCCGCCCTCGCCGAGTGCGGCCGCCGCCGCGAGACCGACGACCGGCTCGTCGCGGAGCTGCTCCAGCTCGATGCTTCCGACCAGCGCGCCCTGGAACGGCTCGCCCCGGATCCTCTCTGAGGACCTGCAACTCCCGGTCGAGCCGCTCGCGCTCTTGCTCCGACCGGGGGCCGTGGCGGACGCAGGCGCGGTCGTACGCCGGGCCGCGCGGGCGTTGCTCGACCTCCCGGAGGGGCGGTGCTCGAGCTGGCCCTCGTGGCTCGCGGCACATCAGCGCCCCGCCGCCGAGCGGCTGGCCGCGATCCTCGACCGCTACGGCGGCGCCCTCCTCGCCGACGCCGTCGGATTGGGCAAGTCGTACGTGGCGCTCGCGGTGGCCCTCGCCCGGCGCGAGCCGTTCGCGCTCGCCGTCCCGGCCGTGCTGGCGCCGCAATGGCGAACGCTGCTGGCGCAGCACAACACAGCCGCGCGGATCATCACGCACGAATCCCTGAGCACGAGGGATTACCGCCTACCGCCCTCTCCCGCCCCTTACCGGCTTCTCGTCGTGGACGAGGCCCACCGCTTTCGTAACCCCGACACGCGCCGCTACCGCGCGCTCGCGAAGCTCGTCGTGGGAGCGCGGGTGCTGCTCGTGACGGCGACGCCCGTGCACAACCGCCTCGCCGACCTGTTCCACCTGTTCCGGCTGTTCCTGCGGGACCACGAGCTCGCGGCGCTCGGCGTCGCGTCGCTGCGGCGCGCCGCGGCGGGAGACGTCGATCCGGCGACGCTGGCCGCGGTGGCGGCGCGGCTGACCGTGGCTCGCTCCCGCGACCGCGTGCGAGCCGGCTACGGCCGCGGGCCCTTGGCCCTGTCATTCCCCCAGCGCGCGGCGGGCGAGCGCGTGCGCGCCGGCGTGGCTCCGGAGCCGTTGCTCCTCGCGTGCGTCGCCGGGGTCGAGCGCCTCGGTGCGGGCGGTCCCGCGGCGCCGCTGCTCCGAATCACCCTGCTGCGGCGGCTCGCGTCGAGCCTCGCCGCCTTTCGCTCAAGCCTCACGCGACACGAGGCCTTCCTCGATCTGGCGCTCGCAGCCGCACAGGAGGGTCGCACGCTCGACGCCCGGGATTTCTCCCGCTTTTGCGCGGTCGGCGACGCGGGCGACACACAGCTGGCCCTCTTCGCAATCCTGCTGGAGGCGGGGGCGGGGTCCGCCCCGCCCGACGATCTCGCGGCGACCCGGGACCTGCGCGCGATCGCCCGCGCCCAGGAGGATCCCAAGGCGGACGCGCTCGCCGCGGTGCTCGGCCAGCGCCCCGGTAAGACGATCGTGTTCGTCGAGGCCGCCGCCACGGTGCGACACCTGCTCCGGTGCCTGCGGGGACGGCGGGTCGCGGGTGTCGTCGGCGAGACGGCGCTGTTCGCGGGAGGCCCTGGCCGCCGCGCGGAGGCGCTTCGGGCATTCGCACCGCTCGCGCAAGGCGCCGGCCCATCGCCCGCCGCGCTCGAGACCGACGTGCTGATCGCCACCGACCTCCTTTCGGAGGGGCTGAACCTCCAAGACGCCGCGCGCGTGATTCACTACGACCTGCCCTGGAGCCCCGCGCGCCTCGCTCAGCGGGTCGGTCGCATCGACCGGCTGGGCTCGCCGCACGGCCGCATCGAGACGGTTACGTTCCTGCCCCACCCTGCGATCGAGCGCGCGCTCGCCGTGGAGCGCCGCATGGCGGCGAAAGTCGCGGCGCAGCAGGCGGCCGGCGCGGCGCAGGTCGAATCGCCGTCCGGGCAGGTATCCGGAGCCGCAGGGCTCGACTGGTGCGACCGCCTGCAGTCGCTCGCGGCACACGCCGAGCCACCCGCCGCGGCCGGAGCCTGCGCCGCAGTGGGGGGACACGAGCCAGCTGTGGTATTGGTCATCCGGATCGGAGCGCTCGTCGAGGCGCTGGTCGTAGTGGGCGAAGCGACCGTCGCCGATCCGCTGCGAGCGACCCACATGCTGGAGGCCGCGGCGTCAGCTTCGGACGCGCCGCTCGACCGACAGGCGATCGAAGCGGCAATCCGCCGGGCGGCTCCCCTGGTTCGCACCCGGCTCGCTGCGGTGGCGACCGCCCGCTGGCGCGCCGGCGACCGTGATCGGCTCGCGCGCCGGCTCATCCCGTGGGTGCTCGCCGCGGGCCGCCGCGCAGCCCGGCGGCGCGACGTCCCGGAGCTGGCGCGGCTCGACGGCCTCGTCTCCCGGCTCGCACTGGGAATGACGGCAGGCGAGGAGCAACTGCTCGAGGAGCTGCTGGGGCGCCATGCCGCGCTCGCGATCGGTGACGTCCTCGCCTGGCACGAGCGGCTGCCGCCCCCGCGCGAGCCATCCGAGGCGCCCCGGGTAGAGCTCGTCGCCGCACTCGCCATCGGGCCGGCCGCGCCGCGCCGGCGGTCAGGCGTCCCCGAGCAGTAGCTCCTCGAGATCGATCTCGCGCTGCACGCGCCGCATCACGGCGTCGCTGATGGTGCCGTCGTCGCGCAGCCGCAGCAGCTCCCGCCGCTCCACCACGAGCAGCTCCCGCGCCAGGCGGCGGTCGGCGACCGAGATCGTCTCCTCACCGCCGTCCGCGACGCCCTTCGCCTGGCCGTGCAGCCGCCGCGTGCGATGGCGGTAGCGGTCGCGCGTGTGGGCGAGCGTCTCCGGATGCATCCATTGCGCCGTCGCGAGCTCCTCGAGTCGCGCGAGGGCGGCCTTCGAGGCCCGCAGCCGTGCCGCGATCTCCTCGCGCCGTTCCTCTTCGCCCGTCTCCCGCACGCCGAGCCAGCGCAGCAGCGGCGCGAGCGTGAACCCCTGACCCAGCAGGGTCACGAGGATCACGGCGTACGTGATCGCGATGATCAGATCGCGGCTGGGGAACGGCGTACCAGCCGCGGTCACGGTGGGAATGGCTGCGGCGAGCACGAGCGACGCCCCGCCGCGCAGTCCCGCCCAGCAGACCACCGTCACGAACTGCCAGCGGGGACGCGGCTCGTGTCTCTGCACTCGCGGGCTCAGGCGCCGGAAGTAGGCCGCCGGGAACACCCACACGAACCGCGCCACGATCACCGCAAGACTCACCAGGACGGCCCCCAGCGCCAGCTCCCGCGCGAGCGCACCACCCAGGCTTCCGAGGATGGGCCGCAGCGACAGGCCCATCACGACGAAGATGAGCCCCTCGAGCACGAACACGACCACGTCCCACATCCCCGAGCTCTGCACGCGCGTGTCCGCCGCCACGAAGCGGGGTCCCATGCGCCCCAGGTACAGCCCCGTGGCCACGACCGCCAGGATGCCCGACACGCCGAGGTGCTCGGCCGGCAGAAAGGCGGCGTACCCGGTGAGGAGCGAAATCGTGTTCTCGACTTCGGGATCGTGGATGCGGCGGCGCACCGCGCCGAGCAGCCATCCCACGGCGAGCCCGACCGCGATCCCGCCCGCGCCCACCACCAGGAACCGAGGGCCCGCGTGGACGAACGAGAACGTCCCCGTCACGGTAGCCGCGACGGCCATGCGGTATGCGACGATCGCCGCCGCGTCGTTCAGCATGCTCTCGCCCTCGAGGATCGTCACGAGTTGCCGCGGCACCGGCAGGCGCCTGAGGAACGCGGTCGCCGCGGCGACGTCCGGCGGCGAGACGACGGCGCCGAGCACGAACGCCGCCGCCCACGGGAGTCCGGGGATCACGCGGTGCGCCACCCAGGCCACCACGATGGTCACGAACAGCACGTGTCCCATCCCCAGCGACAGGATCGGCCGCAGGTTGGCGCGCACGTCGCGGTACGACGCCAGCAACGACGCGCGGTACAGAAGCGGCGGGATGAACACGAGGAACACGAGCTGCGGGTCGAACTGGACCGTCGGCAGGCCGGGGACGAGGGCGACGAAGAGCCCGCCCCCGACGAGCAGGGCGGGGGTCGGGACGTCCAGCCGGCGCGCCAGCAGCGCGAGCAAGGCGACGCCGACCAAGAGCGCGAGGACGGTCTCGAATCCGTGCATGGCGTTTGGGCCTCCCAAAGCTACCTTCCGGCGTGGCGCTCTCCACCTTCCTGTTCGACCTCGACGGCACGCTCATCGACTCGATCGAGCTGATCCTGCGATCGTATCGACACACCATGCGCACCCACCGTGGCCTCGAGCCCCCGGACGAGGTCTGGATGCAGGGCCTCGGCACGCCGCTGTGGGTGCAGTTCCGGCACTGGACAGAAGATCCCGCCGAGATCGACGCGATGGTCGCGACCTACCGCGCCTACAACCTGGAGCACCACGACGCCATGGTCCGCCCCTACGACGGCGTCGTCGCGGCCGTCCGCGACCTGAAGCGCCGCGACAAGACGCTGGGCCTCGTCACGAGCAAGATGCGGAGCGGCGCGCTGCGCGGGCTGCAGGTCGCGGGCCTGGAAGATGCCTTCCAGGTGATCGTGGGCTCCGACGAGGTGACGCACCCCAAGCCGCACCCCGAGCCCGTGCTCAAGGCGCTCGAGCAGCTGGGCGTCCCCGCCCCAGACGCCGTGTTCATCGGCGACTCCCGCCACGACATCGAGTGCGGCCGCGCCGCGGGGGTGAAGACCGCCGCCGCGCTGTGGGGGCCCTTCGACCGCTCGCATCTGGCCGATCTGGAACCAGATTATTGGCTGGAACGGCCGGAAGACATCCGCTCGCTGACGGCTGACAGCTGAAGGCCGAAAGCGCAGTCAGGAGGTGTGCTTTGCGTTTCGTCCCGTTCGAGCTGGAGCGCTGGCAGAGCACGTGGGAGAACCGCGTGCGCTTCAACCTCTCCGAGTCGGGCGTGCACCCGCTCACCGTGCAGGAGCTGCTGGGCATCGCGGGCGCCTCCGCGCTGCCGCTGCTCGAGGTGCGGCTCGGCTACAGCCAGTCGAACGGCACCGACCTCTTGCGCGGTCGCATCGCCGCCCTCTACCCCGGCGCCTCCCCCGAGCAGATCCTCGTCACGACCGGCAGCTCGGAGGCGAACTTCCTCGTCTGCTGGCGTCTCGTGGAGCCGGGGGACAAGGTCGCCCTGATCCTCCCGAACTACCTCCAGACCTGGGGCCTCGCGCAGAACTTCGGCGCGGAGGTGCGCGGCTTCCAGCTGCACCCGGAGAAGGCGTGGGAGCCGTTCGCCGAGGAGATCCGCACGGCGATCGCCCCCGGGACGAAGCTCGTCGTCGTCACGAACCCCCACAACCCGACGGGGCACGTGCTGTCCGACGCGGCGCGGCGCACGATCCTCGAGCGCACGGCCGAGGTGGGCGCCTGGCTCCTCGCCGACGAGGTGTACCAGGGCGCGGAGCTCGACGGCAGGACGACGCCCTCCTTCTGGGGCGGCTACGAGCGGGTGATCGCCGTGAACGGCCTCTCCAAGGCCTACGGCCTGCCGGGCCTGCGGATCGGCTGGATCGTCGCCCCACCCGCTCTTTCGACCGAGGCGTGGGCGCGGCACGACTACACCACAATCGGCCCGTCCGGCGCGACGGACCATCTCGCCGCCGTAGCGCTCGAGCCCCGGGTGCGGGACAAGCTGCTCGAGCGCACGCGGCGCATCCTCAAGGCCAACTACCCGGTGCTCGAGGGGTGGCTCAAGCGCTTCGGCGACACCTTCACCTGGCAGCCGCCACAGGCGGGGGCGATCTGTCTCGTGAAGTACCGCCAGGCGGTGAACGCGCTGGAGCTCGTGGAGAAAGTGCGCGCCGAACACAGCGTGCTGCTCGTTCCCGGGGAGCACTTCGGCCTGCCCCACCACATCCGGTTCGGCTACGGCGAGGAGCTGCAGCACCTCCAGGAAGCGCTGGCGGAGACGGAGCGGGCCCTCAGGCGGGTGTTCGCCGACTAGGATGCGGGTCGTCCCGCTAGAGGCGTTCCGGGACAAGCTCTCCATTGCCGCGACGGTCGCGGCGGTGGAGCGCGGCTTCCGCGCCCTGGCGCTGGGGGAGGCGACCCTGCCCGACCCGCTGGTGATGGAGCTGGCCGAGCTCTCGGGCGAAGTGCACGTGAAGGGCGCGTACCTGCGCGGGGCGCGCCACATCGTCTTGAAGCTCGCGACGGGGTTCTACGGCAACCGCGAGCGCGGGCTGCCGTCCGGGGACGGGCTGTTCCTGCTGCTCGACGCTCAGACCGGCGTGCCGGAGCTGCTGCTGGAGGAGCACGGCTACCTCACCGACCTCCGCACGGCGGCGGCGGTCGCGCTGACGCTGCGCTACCTCGCGCCGCGCGACGCCAAGGAGGCCCTGCTGGTGGGCGCGGGTGCGCTCGCCCGCATCACGGCGCGGGCCATGGTGGCGGAGCTGCCGCTGCAGCAGCTCACGGTGTGGAACCGCACCCCGGAACGGGCCGACGCGCTCGCCCGCGACGTCTCCTCGCTCGTCCCCACCCGAGTCGCGCCGGCGCTCGAGCCGGCGGTGCGCCGGCACCGGGTCGTCGTGACCGCGACGGCGAGCACCACGCCGCTCATCAAGGCCGCGTGGGTCCGGGCCGGCACCCACGTCACCTCGGTTGGCACGGGGAGCCCTGAGAAGGCGGAGCTCGAGCCGGCCCTCCTCGCCAAGGCCGACAAGCTCGTCGCCGACCGGCTGGTGCAGACCGAGCGCTACGGCAACCTGCATCACGCGCTCGCGGCCAAGGCGCTGACGCGCCAGCAGGTATACGGCGAGCTGGGAGACCTCGCCGCCGGGCGGCTCGCGGGCCGGGAAACGGCGAGCGAGATTACCGTCGCCGATCTGACGGGCGTCGGCGTGCAGGACGCCGCCGTGGCGCAGGCTCTCGTGGAGGCTTTGGGGCTATGAGCGGGCATCGCTACCGCCTCGTCGACTTCCTGGGGTTCACGCCCGTGAGCCACCGTCCGCCGCTCCCCAAGCGCTGGTGGGTGTACTGTGGCGTGGCCTTCCTCGCGCCCAGCCTGGTGTTGCAGGTCGTCCCGGCGACGGAGGTTCCCTATCGCGACCTCGTCTGGCTGCTCACGCTCGTTCCCGCGTACCTGTTGTCGCTGCACTACGGCTTGCGCGGAGCCGTGGCCGGCCTCGTGATGGGTACGGTGCTGTTCACGTCGATCCAGTTCCTCGTGGCCTTAAACCTCGAGCCAGAGGACTGGCGCATCACGGTGCCGATCTACGTCGCATACGGCGTGATTGCGATCTCCGTCGGCTGGCTCTCCGAGCAGCTGCACCTGTTCTACGCTCGGGCGATCCAGGGGGAGCGGGTGGCGGTGATCAGCCAGGTCGCCGTGACGATGCGGCACGAAGTGAACAACGCGCTGGCCACGATTCTCGCCGAAGGGGAGCTGCTCGAGGCCGACGCGGTGCTGACGCATCCCGAGGACAAGGAGTCGCTGCAGAGCATCCTGCGCATGACCCGGCGCATCCGCGACAGCATGGACAAGCTGGTGCACCTCTCTGCCGCGCCGACCACGGAGTACGCGGAGGGGGTAGCGATGATCGACCTAGGGAAGCTGCCCGGCGCGCGGGAGCGGGAGGCCGACGGCTGAGCGCCGGCCGCCCGTTCACCGCAGCGCCGCGTGCAAGAGGACGTAGCTCAAGCTGCCGATTCCCGCCGCAGCCGGGATCGTGAGGATCCACGCCCAAACGATCCGACCCGCTACCCCCCACCGCACGGCGGAAATGCGCTGCGCCGCGCCGACGCCCGAGATCGCTCCGGTGATCGTGTGCGTCGTGCTCACTGGGATACCGAAGTGCGAAGCGACGAACAGCGTAATCGCGCCGCTCGCCTCGGCGCAGAAGCCGCCGAACGGCACCAGCTTGGTGAGGCGTTGTCCCATGGTCCGCACGATGCGCCACCCACCCGCCATCGTCCCGAGCCCCATCGCCGCGCCCGCGAGCAGGATCACCCAGGTCGGCACGTGGTCGGCCGTCGTGACGTGTAGCGCGCGGACCGGGAAGTCCGCGAACAGGCGCTGCTCGGCGACCAGCAGGCCCACGACGATGCCCATCGTCTTCTGAGCGTCGTTCGTCCCGTGGCCGAGCGAGTAGGCCGCCGCGGAGCCGAGCTGCAACACCCGGAACACGCGGTCCACGCGCCGGGGCAGGGCGCGCCGCAACAGCCACGACAGCGCGACGTACAGCAGCAGGGCGATGGTCAGGCCCATGAACGGCGCGACGACGATGAAGACCACGGGCTTCACCCATCCCGCGACGAGGATCGCCGAGAAACCGGCCTTCGCGACGGCCGCCCCGCCGTACCCGCCCATGAGGGCGTGGGAGGACGAGGTCGGCAGGCCGCCCCACCAGGTGATCAGGTCCCAGCAGATGGCGCCGAGCAGGCCCGCCAGGATCACGCTGGCATCGACCACGGAGAGGTCGACCAGCCCCTTCCCCATGGTCTTGGCGACCGCGGTCCCGAACACGAACACGGCGATGAAGTTGAACGCCGCCGCCCAGACCACCGCGGCCGTGGGCGACAGCACCCGGGTCGACACCACGGTGGCGATCGAGTTCGCGCTGTCATGAAACCCATTGATAAAATCGAAGACGAGCGCGACCAGGACGATCGCGAGGACGAAGGCGATCGAGCCTGCCATCAGGCGTGCTTCAGCGTCACGGACTCCAGCACGTTCGCGACGTCTTCGCCCTGGTCGAGGGTCTGCTCGAGGTTATCGTAGATCTCCTTCCACTTGATGATCTCGAGCGCGTCGCGCTCCTTCTCGAACAGCTGGCCCAGCGCCTCATGGTAGATCGCGTCTCCCTCTTCCTCGAGCTGCTTCGCCTCGACGCAGAAGCGCATCACGTCGTCGCCCTTCTTGAGGCGGCTCACGCCTTCGGCGAGCACCGCCACCATGCGCTGGATCACTTCGGTGAGCTGTTTCACACCCTGCGGCGCGGGACCGAGGTGAAAGATCTGTGAACGCCGAGCGGTGCCGTCGATCGCGTCCATCACGTCATCGAGATCGGACGCGAGCTGGTGGATGTCCTCCCGGTCGAGCGGCGTGATGAAGGTGCGGTCGAGGCGGTTCACCACCTCATGCGTGACCTGGTCGGCCTCGTGCTCGAGGCGCTTGATCGCCTCGACGTGCGGGGTGCGACGCTCCGGGGACGCGGCGAACAGGTCGCGCAGGTGCTGCGCCGCTTCCTTGTTGCGGGTCGCGACCGCGACGAACAGATCAAAGAACTCCTCTTCTCTCGGTAGCAGGCGCACGCGCATCTCCGGGGGCGGTCGGCACAGAAGATAGCGGCCCCCGACGGGAGTCACTAGGTTACCACCACCGCATGGCCACGACCCAGCAGCCACAGGCCGAGTTCGTCAAGGCGATTTCCCGGCTTGACGCCACGGCGCTCGTCGTGGGCTCGATGATCGGGTCGGGGATCTTCATCGTCTCGGCCCAGATCCTCCGCGACGTCCACGCCCCCGGCCTGCTGCTGCTCGTCTGGGGACTCTCGGGCCTGGTGACGCTGATGGGGGCGCTCGCCTACGGCGAGCTCGCGGCGATGTTTCCCAACGCGGGCGGCCAGTACGTGTACCTGCGCGAGGGGATCTCACCGCTGTTCGGCTACCTGTACGGCTGGACGCTGTTCGTGGTGATCCAGACCGGCACGATCGCCGCCGTGGCCGTGGCGTTCGCGCGCTTCACCGCCGTGCTCTTCCCCGCGCTCTCGCCCGACGTGTTCCTGGGCGGCACGATCGTCTTGCCGCCGCCGATCGGCGCGATCACCGTGGGACTGTCACCGCAGCGCATCCTCGCGATCGCCTCCATCGCGGTGCTGACGTGGATCAACGTGCGCGGCGTGAGGACCGCCGCGGTCATTCAGACGTCGCTCACGGCGATCAAGACCGCCGCGCTCGCCGGGCTGATCCTGCTCGGGCTCACCGTGGGCCGGAACGCCGCCGCCGTCGCCGCCAACTTCGGCGACCACTTCTGGCCCGCCGGCGGCATCACCGCCGCCCTGTGGCCCGTGATCGGCGCGGCGATGGTGGGCTCGCTCTTCGCGATGGACGCGTGGAACAACGTCGGGTTCGCCGGCAGCGAGCTCAAGGACGCGAAGCGCGACCTGCCGTTCGCGATGGCGGTGGGCGTGCTGGTCGTGACCGCGCTGTATCTGCTCGCGAACGTCGCCTACCTCAACGTGCTTCCCGGGCAGGCGATCGCCACGGCCCCGCAGGACCGCGTCGGCACCGCCGCGCTCGAGGCGATCCTCGGCCCCGCGGGACTGTACATCATGGCCGTGGCGATCATGATCTCGACGTTCGGCTGCAACAACGGCCTCATCCTGTCGGGCGCGCGCGTCTACTACGCGATGGCGCGGGACGACCTGTTCTTCCGGTCGGCGGGCCTGCTGCACCCGACCTACAAGACGCCCGCCGTGGCGCTCATCGTGCAGGCGGTGTGGACGAGCGTGCTGTGCCTCTCGGGGACGTACAGCCAGCTGCTCGAGTTCGTCATCTTCGCGGCGCTGGTGTTCTACCTGATCACGGCGGTCGGCCTGTTCGCGCTGCGCGTGCGGCGGCCCGACGTGCCCCGGCCCGTCAGGGCGATCGGTTATCCCTGGCTGCCGGCGCTGTATGTCGCCGCCACGGGGCTGATCGCGCTCGCGCTGCTCGTCGAGAAGACGACCTACAGCGGGCTCGGGCTGTTGTGCGTCTTGATCGGCGTGCCCGTGTACTTCGGGTGGCGGGCCATGGTCAGGAGACAGGTTTGACGGAGACGGCGACGTGCGCAAAACCTTCCTCTTAGCAGCGGCGACCTTCGTCGCGGGGGCGCTCGGCTGCGGCGACGGGGGCCCGGGCCCCAGAGCGGGGCCCCTCGCCGTGGAGTCGACCCAGCCCGCCGCCGGCGCCACCGGCGTCGAAGCCGGGACCACGGTGCGGGCGTACTTCAACGAGGCCCTCAACCCCAGCACCGTGACGAGCGCGACATTCACGCTGAGCACGGGGGCCAGCGACCTCGCCAGTCAGGTGGCCTACGACGCCGGGCACAAGGCCGCCGTGCTCTCCGGGCCGATCCTCCCCGGGAAGACCTACGACGCGACGGTGCTGACCGGGATCCGGGATGTCGGGGGGACACCCCTTCCCGCAGCCCACGCCTGGAGCTTTACCACTCGCACTTGGCAGCCGGTGGCCGTCGACCAGACCGGTACGGTCGGGCGGTACTCGTCGCTTGCCGTGGATGGGACCGGCCAAGTGCACGTGAGCTACTTCGACGACACGAACAGCGAGCTCAAGTACGCGACCTGCGCAGCGAGCTGCACGACCGCCGCGACTTGGCAAACCGTCACCGTGGACCAGGGCGGGGGCTCCTACAACTCGCTCGCGGTCGACGGAACGGGCGGCGTGCACGTGAGCTACCGGGACGGGACCGACCTCAAGTACGCCAGCTGCGCCGCGAACTGCATGACGGCCGCGAGCTGGGCGACGGTCGTGGTCGACCAGGGCGGAGATCTCGGTGCATACACCTCGCTTGCGCTGGATGGGAGCGGCCGGGTGCACGTGAGCTACTCCGACGGCACGAATGTCGACCTCAAATACGCCACTTGTGCCGGGAGCTGCACCACCGCTGCGAACTGGCAGACGGTCGCCATCGATCAGAGCGGGTTGGTCGGCGTTTACACCTCGCTCGCGGTGGACGGGAGCGGTCGAGTGCACGTGAGCTACCAGGGTGACGCCGACCTCAAGTACGCCACCTGCCCCGCGGGCTGCACCGTTGCCGCGAACTGGACGAACGTGGCCGTGGACCAGACCGGGTACGCCGGCGCCAACAGCTCCCTCGCAGTGGACGGGAGCGGCCGGTTGCACGTCAGCTACTTCGAGGAAACGAAGGGCGACCTCAGATACGCCACCTGCGCGGCGGACTGCACGACTGCGGCCAATTGGCAGACCGTCGCGGCCGACGAGGCCGGGGATATCGGCTACTCGGCTTCGCTCGCCGTGGACGGGAGCGGCCGGCTGCACGTGAGCTACGCGGACTTCACGAACGGCGACCTCAAGTACGCCACCTGCGCCGCCGACTGCACGAGTCCTGGGAGTTGGCAGACCACCGCCCTCGACCACACGGGGAATCTCGGGGGGGAGGACTACACCTCGCTCGCCGTGGATGCGAGCGGCGGCGTGCACGTGAGCTACTTCGACGACACGAACGCCGACCTGAATTACATCAGGTAGCGGAGGCCCCCGTAAACCGCGGATATTCGCCCAACAGCTTCACCTCCGCCCCCTGCCGCTCCAGCGCCGCGCGCACATCCCGCATCGCGGGCTCGGCGGCGCGCGCCTCCACGTCCAGATAGAAGAGATACTGCCACGGCGTCGCGCGGTCGGGCCGGCTCTCGAGCTTGGTGAGGTTGAGCCCGGCGTCCGCGAACGGGGCGAGCGCGCGCGCCAGCGTCCCCGGACGGTGCGGGAGCTTCAAGCGCAGCGTGGTCTTCGCCGCCACGCCCGGCGCCGGCGACACGGGCTCCCGCGCCACGAGCAGAAACCGGGTCTGGTTGTGCGGCTCGTCCTCGATCCGCTCGGCCGCGACCGCGAGCCCGTAGCGCCGCCCCGCCAGCGCGCCGGCGACGGCGCCGAGCGCCGGATCTCGGCACCGCGCCACCTCGGCCGCCGCCCCGGCGGTGTCGTAGAACGCCACCACCTCCACTCCCGCGAGTCCCCGCAGAAACCGCTCGCACTGCGCCAGAGCGACGGGATGCGAGATCACGCGCCGCAGCCCACCGGACGGCGCGCCGGGCAGCGCCAGCAGGCAGTGATGCACGGCGCTCACCACCTCGGCCACCACCACGAGCCCCGACTCCGCGATCAGGTCGAAGTTCGTGGCCACGGAACCGACCAACGAGTTCTCGATCGGCAGGAGTCCGTAGTCTGCCCGCCCGCCCAGCACCGCGTCCACGACGTCGCGAAACTCCCGCTGCGGCTGGGACGCGGCATCGGGGTGCAGCAGATAGAGCGCCTCCTCGCTGTAGGCGCCGGGCTCTCCCTGGAATGCTATCCGCTTGTTCGACATTGCATTATGGTAACTGGCAGCGATCCTTGCCGTGAGCCTGCTTCGGGATATATTCGGGCTACGCCCGGGCCGCCCACCATGCAACCAATCTTGCCTGTTCCGGATCCTTCCCGCACCCCGTCAGGGAGTCCGTTAGGGCGACCGTCAAGGAGTCCTTTAGGGCTGCCCGCGTCCCGGCCCTGCCCCGACTGCGGAGTCCCGCTGCTCCACCAGTCGGGGTGCCTCGTGTGCCGCGAGTGCGGCTGGTCGAGCTGCGGGTGACGAACGCCCTCCCGGTTCTCGACGAGCGGCTGCGCGGCACGAAGTTCGTGGCGCTCGGCACGCGCTCGATCCTCAACTCCCCCACGCAGACCGGGATGGATTTCTGGTCGCTCAATCCCTACGTCGGCTGTGAGTTCGGGTGCAGCTACTGCTACGCCCGCTACGCCCATCGCTACGTCGTCGAGCGAGCTCACGACGCGGGGAAGCTGAGCGACGACCAGTTGCGCGAGTTCCGGGGGCCGCACGGCTGGGAGGCGTTCGAGCAGCGGATCTTCGTCAAGGAGCAGATCCTCTCGGCCCTCGAGCGCGACCTCCAGCGCTACTTTCGGTCCGCCGGTGCGACTGTCCGACCGTCCGACACGATTGTCATCGGCACCGCGACGGACCCGTATCAGCCCGCCGAACGGCGCTTCCGACTGACGCGCCAGGTGCTCGAGCGGTTGGCGCGCTGCGAGGAGCTGTCGGTCGGGCTGATCACGAAGAGCCCTCTCGTCGCCCGCGACATCGACGTGCTGCAGCGCGTGCAAGACCGGAACGACCTCGAGATTTACGTTTCGCTCATCACGGTCGACGCGGCGCTGATCCGGAGGGTCGAGGTGCGCACGCCGCTGCCCGCGGTGCGGCTGCGGGCGCTGCGCCGCCTGACCGCCGCGGGACTCAACGCGGGGCTGATCGTGGCGCCGGTGCTGCCGGGCGTCACGGACGACCTGCCGCGTCTCGAGGCGCTGTTCGGCGCGGCGCGCGAGGCTGGGGCCCGGTTCCTCCACGCGGGGCCGCTCCGCCTCTACCCCGCCATCCGCGACCGCTTCCTCCCGGTGCTGGAGCAGCATTTCCCGGAGCTCGCCGCGCGCTACCGGCGCGCGTACGCCCGGCAGAGCGCCGCGCCGCGCACCTACGCCGCAGCGCTGACGCGGCGCATCAAGCGCCTCCAGCAGCGATTCGGCTTTCCGGTGAACGACGGGATGCGGGACCGCTACCGGCCCCGCCGGGAGCCGGCGCAACGCGAGCTCGGCCTATGAGGGATTCCGCCCGCGCGCGCCGATCGCCTGGACCTGCTGCCACAGCGTGTCGGAGCGGATCGGCTTGAGAATGAAGCGCTCGGAGTCGGTGGGGCCGTCCACACCGAGCGACAGCTGCTCGGCCGTGCAGAAGATGAAGCGCCCACGCAGTCCCGGGCGCAGGGTGGTCGCTTGGCGCCAGAACCACTCGCTGCCGTGCAGCTGCGTGTCGGTGACCACCACGTCGAAGGTGTCGAGGATGACCGCCTGCAGCGCTTCGACGCCACCCGCCGCGGCCGTGACCGAGCAGCCACGGTGCCGCAAGAAAGCGCACAGGCTCTCCCGCAGCTCGCGGTCGTCGTCCACCACGAGAACGGTGAGCATGTCGAATGTCGGCTGCGAGGGGACGTGATCCATGTAACCGCGTGGCGGGCGCACGCTGACTTGCACGAACTGCACCATCTCACCACTAACAAAAGCGCCGAACCGGGTGGCCAGCAAGGGGCCCGATCAGGCGACGTCCGGCCCGGAGGCGGCGCGGCGGCGGGACTGCTTGGCCAGCTCCTGGACCCACCTGGGCGGCGAGACGCGCCGCTGCTCGTACGCCACGGCCAGGAGGCGGGCGATGTCGCGGCCCAGGGCCGCGGCCTGCTCGGGCGCGAGATCGCCGGCCAGCTCGTTGAGCAGGCGGACCAGCCGGCCCACCGTCGGCGGCCGCAACGGCCCGCTCCTCGCCGCGAGCCAGCGCTCGAGCTTGCCGCGTGTCGTCCCGCGGGGCGCAGCGCCGTTCAGGAAGTTGCGCAACCCGTTCGGAGAAACGCCGACTTCGCGGGCGGCGCGTCGCAACGAGACGCGCGCCGCCTGCCGCGCCACCGCGTCACGCAGCAGGGGGATGGGGAGGGACGGAACGGTCTGCTTCATCCCTCTCCCTCCCCCCTTCCCTCCTCCCCTTCCTCCCACAGCTCCGCCAGCGCGCGGATCGTCCCCGGCGCGTAGCCCTCGGCGCGGTTGTTCACGAGGATGAGCGCCTCCGTCCGGCGGCGCACGGTCTCGTCGATGAGCCGCACCAGATCGCGGCGCAACTCCGGCAACGGCTCCCGCAGCCGGTCGTAGGGCTCGAACAGCTTGACCGCGTCGCTGTACGCCCGACCCGGCTTGAGCAGGGCCCGCGCCACGGTGAAGGGCGCGGTGAACGTCCACCCGAGCGCGAGCTGCGCCCCGATCGTCGGCACGTCGGTCCACGAGTTGAAGACGTGCGCCACCGCATGCCGCTTCAGCACCTCGCCGTGGATGTCCGTGAACAGCTCCGGGTTGCGCAGCTCGACGGCGTAGCGGGGCCCCGCGGGCAGCTGCTCGAAGAAGCGATCGAGCTGATCGGCCCATTCGAGCGGATCGGGGAGATCCCTGCCGCGCATCGCCTGAAACTCGAACACGAAGGCCCCGGCGTGATCGCCGAACGCGCGCTCGTAGGGGCCGAGCACGGCGTCCTTGAAGACGTCCGTGTTCAGGAAGTCGGGATTCCGTTGCCCCGCGAGCGGGCCCCACCGCCCCTCGAGATTGAGTCGCTTGGCCGTGATCCGGTCCCACACCTTGCTGACACAGGGAAACCCGGGCGGCAGCGCCCGCGCGTAGGCCGCCAGCGCCTCCTCGGAGGGGGGCTCGTAGAACGCGCTGTCGATCCCCACCGTGCGGAACAGCGGGTAGCGCACGTACTCCTCCAGCCGCCTGGCGGGCTGCGCACCCCGGTACCGGCGATGATAGACGTCCCCCGCCCACCCGTCGTAGGTCCACGTCGAGGTTCCGAAGCGCACGTTCGGCGGCAGCCGCCGCGCCAGCTCGACCAACTCGGGCCGCGGCGCGGGCAGCGTCTCCGCGAAGAGCGACGGCTGGTACTGATCCATCGGGGTCATCTTATGCGTTTGCTCATGGCTCCGACAGGTGTGACATAACGATCTGTAAATCATATACTTATGAAATTTGCCTCGAGCCTTGCAGCTGGCTCATCTTCGGGATATATTCGGGTCACTTTAAGACACCCGGATGGATCGGTATCTCTCTCCCCCGCCGACGAGCTGTGTGGCCGTCTGCGTCTGGATCCCGCTGTTTGCGCTGCGCTGCGAAGAGGCGCGGCGGCCCGAGCTCGCGTCCCAGCCCAGCGCGCTGCTCGCCCCCGACGCGAGCCGCCGGGTGGTGTGGCAGGTCTCGCCGCTCGCCCGTCACGCGGGGGTGCGGCCGGGAATGACGGTGAGCCAGGCGATCGGTCTCTGTCCCGCACTGCGGTTGTGCGAGCCCGATCCGGTTCACTACGACGAGCGATTCGCGCTGCTGCTGGCCGCGCTCGCCCGGGTGAGCCCCGTGGTGGAGCC
>WNGM01001133.1_pt1 | contig 39326 bp, 33 predicted proteins | sample 5400571 | NCBI WGS metagenome assembly WNGM01 (sample SAMN13153378, study PRJNA577476) | soil metagenome | isolation source: 100 cm soil or saprolite under Garry oak tree replicate 2 | place: USA:California | collected 2016-06-15 | reverse complement strand
CGTCGCCCCGTCCCTTGGCCCCCTGCCCCTTGAGACGCAGCCGCGTGCCGTCTTCCGTGCCGGCCGGGATGGTGATCGCCAGCCGCTTCTCGACGCGCACCTCGCCCGATCCGTGGCAGGTGGGACACGGCTGCGCCGGGACGCGCCCCCGGCCCCGGCACACGGGGCAGGGCCGCGTAACGGCGAACCCGCCCTGGCCGAACGAAATGGTGCCGCGGCCTTTGCATTCGGGACACGTCGAGAACGTGGTGCCCGGTGCGCCGCCCGACCCGCTGCAGGTCGGGCATACCTCCGGGAGCGTGAGCGTGACGGGCACCCGGCCACCCAGCGCCGCTCGCCGCCGCGCCGCCCGAAAATCGACGAGAACAAATCGCCGAGCCCGCCGAAGGAGCCCAGATCCGACAGATCGAACTCCACACCGGGCCCGGCTCCGCCGGGCGTGCCCCGCGTCCCGCCGCCACTCCCGGCTCCCGCAAACGCCCCGTAACGGCGCAGCCGGTCGTACTTCTTGCGCTTCTCCGGATCGCTCAGCACGTCGTGCGCTTCGTTGATCTCCTTGAAGCGCTCTGCCGCCTGCGGTTTGTTGGGGTTGCGGTCGGGATGGTACTGCTTGGCGAGCCGGCGAAACGCCTTCTTGATCTCGTCGGTGGTCGCCGTCTCCGAAACACCCAGGCTCTGATAGTAGTCCTGCTGGCCGGCCATCTATGACCCGTCCCCCGTCCCCCGTCCCTCGTCCCGTTTCCATTGTAACACGATCACCCGCGCCGGCCGGATCAGGGCACCGCGCATCTGATATCCCGGCTGCAGCACGGCCCCCACGGTGTGATCCTTCGCGGGATGGTCCGCAGGCCCCGTCGTGACCGCCTCGTGCAGGTTGGGATCGAACGGCACGCCGCTCTGATCCACCCGCGTCACCCCGGCGGCTTCCAGCTCTTTCCACAGCTTGCGCTCCACCAGGTCCACGCCGTCGTGAATCGTCTTGGCGTCGGTCTGCGCAGGGTCGACGTGCGCGAAGCGCGCTAGATCGTCGAGCGCATCCACCAGACGCAGCACGAGATCGGCCTGTGCCTTCTCCCAGGCCTCGGTCCGCTCCTTGAGCGCGCGCTTGCGAAAATTGTCGTACTCGGCGGCGAGCCGGAGATACTTGTCCTTCAGATCCGCGACCTCGCGCTCCAGTCGGGCCACGGCCTCTGCGGGGGGCTCGATGAGCGCGCCCGAGTCGGCCGTGGGAGCGGTCGCCTCCACGCCGCCGGCCTCCAACCCCTCGGCCGCCTGCCGTTGCTTCTCTTTATCGTCCATGGTCTTGCGTTTCTTTAGCAATCGATGTGCCGCCTCAAGTCCGCCGTTTTGGCACCAAGCTCTCTTACTATCTAGAGTCGCCCCGCCAGAAACGCTACCAGGTCACCGAACACCTGGTCGCGCTGCGGGTCGTGCAGCACCTCGTGGTACATCTCCGGGTACCAGCGGACCCGCACGCTGCCCTTCAAGCCGTCGGCGAATGCGCGCGCCTGATGCGCGTCCACCACGCGGTCCTCGCCCGCCAGCAGGAACAGCAGCGGCGATTCGATGCGATAGCCGTCCGCCACCACGGCCCGCTGGGCCCATTGGATCTCGCGCCACGCCCCCGGCGTCATCACGCTGTGCACGGATGCGTCCTCGGCGTACGCCTGATTCACGGCCGGATCCCGGCTCAGCGTGTCGGGATCGAGTCGCGCGGGGATCGGCAGGGTCGGCCACAGGTCCGCGAGGATGCGCCCGCCGATGAGCTTCCACGCCGGCGGCCGAAACGCGAGCCCGAGCCAGGGCCCGGCGATCACCGCACCGGCGATCGGGTCGCTCGGCTGCGTCTCGAGGTAGCGTAGCGCCACGAGCCCCCCGAACGAGAGCCCGAGCAGCACCTGCGGGCGCTCGGTGCGAATGCGCACCACGCGGCGGAACGCCTGCAGGTCGCCGAGCAGCTGGCTGAAGCGGGACAGATGTCCGGGCCGCCCTCCCGAGCGGCCGTGACCGCGCAGGTCGAGCAGATAGGCCGAGTACCCCGCGGCGCACAGCTGCTCGCCGGTCTCGCGCCAGCGCCCCGCGTGGTCGAACCAGCCGTGCAGCGCCAGGACGGCGGCGCGCGGCGCAGTGGCCTCGTAGGCGTCGTAGACCAGCTGGGTACCGTCGGGCGCGGTGAGCGTAGGCATTCAGGATTCGACCAGGAGGCGCCGGAGCAGATCGAGCGCCGCCTGCGCGGCGCGGCAGCGGATTTCGTCGCGGTCGCCGGGAAACACGCGCTTCACGACGCGGGTGGCGGTGTGGACGCGGGCGGCGAGCCACACCGTGCCGACGGGCTTGTCCGGCGTGCCCCCGCCCGGTCCTGCGATGCCCGTGACGGCGATCGTGCAATCCGCCGAGAACAGACGCTGCGCTCCCTCGGCCATCGCGCGCACCGTCTCCTCGGACACGGCGCCGTGCGCCTCGAGCGTCTCGATCGGGACCTTCAGCGCCGCCGTCTTGACGACGTCGGCGTAGGCGACCACGCCGCCGATGAATGTGGCCGACGCGCCCGCGATGTTGGTGACCCGCTCGGCGACCATTCCCCCGGTGCACGATTCGGCCACGCCCAGCCGGTGCCGCCCGGCGCGCAGCGCGTCGAGCACCACGGCGGCGAGATCGGTGCCGTCCTCGCCGTAGCCGTGCTCGCCCGCGGCCGCCCGCAGCCGCTCGACCACCGCGGCGAGCCGCGCCGCGGCATCCCGGGCCCCGAGTCCCCAAGCGGTGACGCGCAGGTCCACCCCCTCGACCGACGGCAGGTAGGCGAGCGTGAGCGGCGCGATCTCCGGCTCGATCGGCCCGACGCGCTCGGCGAGCGCCGACTCCGCGATTCCCGTGGTGCGCACCGTGCGGGACAGCACCACGCGCGGCTCACCCGCGTGGCGTGCGACGAGGCGGGGCAGGACTTCCTCGACGAGCAGGCCCCGCATCTCGCGCGGCACCCCGGGGAGCAACACCACGACCCGGCCACGTGCGTCTTCCACCCACAACCCCGGGGCGGTGCCCCGCGGGTTCGGAAGCACGATGGCGCCCTCGGGCACCTCCGCCTGCGTCCGATTGAGCGCCGGCATGGGGCGTCCCAGCTGCTTGAAGCGGGCCTCGAGACCCGCGAGCAGCTGCTCGTCGAGCACGAGCCGCTTGCCGAACAGATCCGCGACGACCGTTTTGGTCATGTCGTCCCGCGTGGGCCCGAGGCCGCCGGTGGTGATCACGAACCCCGCACGGTCCAGGGCTTCGGCCAGCCCCGCGCGGATCGCCTCGGGGCGGTCTGCGACCGTGGTACGGCGCGTGATCTCCGCGCCGGCAGCGGCGAGGGCGCGGCCCAGCTCGGCGGCGTTCGTGTCGACGGTGTGGCCGAGCAGCAGCTCGGTGCCGATGGTGAGGATTTCGAGCTTCACCCGCCGCCCTTCAGGACGGCGCGGTAGCGGTACAGGTACACGATGAGCGAGTACACGGTGAGCAGGATGGCGCCGGCGAGCGTCACGGCGACGAACCACCCGTGAAACTTGTTCCACGCCTCCTCGAGCCGGCCCGTCCAGCCGTGGCGCAGCAGCGCGTCGCGCCAGGCGAACCACGCGATCGTCGCCCCGATGAAGACGTTCTGCACCACGGCGTGAGCCAGAAGATGGGAATCAGCATGGCGAAGAGCAGCAGCTTGTCGGCGACGGGATCGAGCAGCTGACCGAGCTCGCTCACCTGGTTGCGCCGCCGGGCGAGGTAGCCGTCCACGACGTCCGACGCGCTGGCCGCGAGGAAGATCAGAAACGCGATCACCTTGGGCCAGTACCCCTCGATGAAGGGGAGCAGCGCGACGACCGGCGTGAGGCAGATGCGCGCGAGGGTGAGGACGTTGGGCAGGGTCCAGCGCATGGGAGGGCGACCGCTCGCTAGCTGAGCGTCTTCAGAACCATCTTGCTCACCGTCTTCAAGGTGTCGAACACGCCGTCACCGCGCACCGCCACCGCCTCGAGGTAGGGCGCGCGGCCGATCCACTCGTTGCCCACCTTCTCCACGAGGTTCTCGCCGGCGTGCGTGGGATCGGGCGTGATTTTCTGGTGCGTCCCGTCCTCGATCGGCCACCCAGGATTGAGCGACGCCTGGAGGTCGCGCAACGGCGCCGCATTGGGGAGGTCGCGCTTGTTGTACTGGATGATGAACGGGATCTTCGTCAGGTCGTAGCCGTACTCGGACATGTTGTCGTACAGGTTCTGCATCGACTCGACGTTGGCCTCCATGCGCTCGATCTGGCTGTCCCCGACGAACACGATCCCGTCCACTCCCTTGAGGATGAGCTTGCGGCTGGCGTTGTAGTACACCTGTCCCGGCACGGTGTACAGGTGGAACCGTGTCTTGAAGCCGCGGATGGTGCCTAGGTCCACGGGGAGGAAGTCGAAAAACAGGGTGCGCTCCGTCTCGGTGGCGAGGGAGATCATCTTGCCGCGCGTGTTGGGCGAGACTTTGCCGTAGATGTGCTCGAGATTCGTGGTCTTGCCGCCTAACCCGGGGCCGTAGTACACGAGCTTGCAGTTGATCTCGCGGGACGCGTAGTTGATCATCGACATGGGGCGCGCGTCCTCTCAACCGAAGAGTTTGTCAATTTCGTCTTCCGCCCCTTCGAGCAGGCCTTTCTCGGACGCCGCCGGTCCCGTGCCGACCCGCTTGAACATCGCCTCGAACACGCGGTTCAAATGCTCCACGGCTCCCTTGCCCTTCAGCTTGACGAGGCCGAGCGTGGTGCGCTGGTCGAACAGCACGACGAGAATGACACGCTTGGCTACGTCGGCGAGGAACATGGACTCCTTCTCGCCCTGATGCACGAGCGAGGCGAACTCGTGCTCCCCGATCATCTTGGCGAGCTGGTCGTTGGCGCTGAAGTCGGCGGCGGTGAGCGATGCGAACGCGGCGGAGTCGAACTGCGGTGGGTCGCCCACGGTGGCCACGAGCTGGCCGGTGCGATCCACCAGCAGCGCGCACCGGGCGTTCGAGTCGCGCAGATACGCCTGGAGATGCTGCTGGATCTGCTTGAAGTCGCTCTCGGAGAACGACCAGCTCGCGGCACCCGCCATCACCCGGCCTCGGTCTTGTCGGACTCGGTCATGTCCCGCCGCGCGAGCAGCGCCTGCGCGATGGTCACGCCGTCGGCGTACTCGAGGTCGCCCCCGATCGGGATGCCGCGCGCGATGCGGGTCACCCGCACGCCCGTCGGCTTGAGCAGCTGCTGCAGGTACGTCGCAGTGACCTCCCCTTCCATGGAGGGATTGGTCGCGATGATGACCTCCACCACCCCGACGGCGCCTCCGTTGGTGACGCGCGCCAGCAAGCGGTCGAACCCCAGCGCCTCGGGCCCGACGCCCTCGAGCGGCGACAGCCGCCCGCCCAGCACGTGATAGCGGCCGCGAAAGCGTCCGGCCCGCTCGATCGCCGTGACATCCGACGCCTCCTCCACCACGCACAGCACGCTCGCGTCGCGCCGCGGGTCGCGACAGATGGCGCACGGGTCCTCGTCCGTGAGCGTGCCGCACACACCGCAGGTCGTCACACGCTCGCGCACCGTGCGGATCGCGTCCGCGAGGCGCGCGGCGCTCTCCGCCGGCTGCTTCAGCAGGTAAAACGTGAGCCGCTGCGCCGTCTTCCGTCCGATCCCGGGGAGCTTGGCCAGCTCCGTCACGAGATCATCGATGGCCGACACGGCGCGCTAAAGCGGCGGTTGCAGCGGAAACGGGAACGGCAGGCCCGAGGCGAGCTTCTTCACCTCCGCCTGGTACAGCTCGGCGGCACGCTGCTGCGCCTGCGACACCGCGGCGAGCACGAGGTCCTCGAGCATTTCCACGTCCCCCTGGGCGATCGCCTGGGGGTCGATCTTGATCGCGCGGATCTGCCCGCGCCCATCGGCGGTGGCCGCGACGATGCCGCCGCCCGCCGTGCAGGTCACCGTCTGCTGGGCCAGCTGGGACTGGATCTCGGACAGCCGGTACTGCATCTGCTGTCCCAGCTGCAGCAGGCTGGATAAATCCGCCATACGTCGAAAGTTACCCCTCGCCTAAACGGGTGGCAAGCTACTCGAGCAACTCCAAGTCCAGCGCATCCACGGCCGCATCGAGACCGGGGTCACGCGCGCGCAGCGCCTCCAGCCGCTCCGCCCGCACCCCCTGCTCCGTGAGACGGCCTGGCCGCGGAGCGGACCGCTGCCCCGGCTCCCCCCGCTCCCCTCGCTCCCCATCCCCGCTCCCCGCTGCCTCGAGCCTGATGCGCACCGGCTCGGTGACATAGCGACCGATCAACTGAGCCAGCGACTCCCGTTGCCGCTCCAATCCCTCGGCGTGCACCGGGTCGAGCGCCCGCGCCACGACGGTCGTGCCGTCGATCGCGCTGGGCTCGACCGCGGGCAGCAACGCGCCGAGCATCGGCTTCTCGCGCCGCGCGTCTTCCACGATCCGAGGCCAGAGTGAGCGCAGACGGTCGAGGGTGAGGGGACCTTTTTCGGGGACGGGGGACGGGGGACGAGGGACGGGTGCGGCATCGCGCAGCACCGGCGCTGGTGTACTCGTCGGATTACCCGTCCCCCGTCCCACGTCCCCCGTCCCCTTGCCGAGGGCCCGAAGCACGTCGGCGATCTCGACCGTCCGCGCCATCATCGCCCACCGCAGCAGCAGCAGCTCGACGACCAGCCGGGCGTTGCCGCCGGCGCGCAGCTGAGGCTCGAGCTCGGTGAGGACGGCGAGCAGACGCACCACGTCCGGCGCGGGGAGGGGGGAACGGTACCGCTCGATCAGGGCCTGCATCGCCTCCGTGAATCCCTCGGGCTTGCCGCCGAGGTTCGCCATCAGCACCGCGCGCAGGACGTCCCCGGCGCCGATCACGAACTCGCCCAGATCCGCGCCGCCATTCACCAGCCGCTCGACCAGAGGGAACACGCCGGCCGAATCGCGCTCGGCGACTACACGCAACAGCTCGCCATAGACGTCGTCCGGGATCAGCCCCAGCACCTCGCGCACGCGGTCGGCGGTCACCGGACCGGAGCCGAACGACACGACCTGATCGAGAATCGACAGCCCGTCGCGCATTCCGCCGTCCGCGCTCTTGGCGATCAGGCGCAGAGCGTCGTCGGCGGCCTCGAGTCGTTCCGCCGCCACCACCTGGCGCAGGCGCTCGAGGATGGCGTGCGGGCCGATGCGCCGGAAGTCGAAGCGCTGCAGCCGGGACAGGATCGGCGCCGCGCTTTGCGCGATCTTCTGCGGCTCGGTGGTGGCGAAGACGAATACGACCCCCGACGGCGGCTCTTCGAGAATCTTGAGCAGCGCGTTCCACGCTTCGCGCGTCAGCATGTGGGCCTCGTCCACGATATAGACCTTGTGGCGCCCCTCCGCCGACGCGGCGTACATGGCGCGCTCCCGCAGGTCGCGTGCGTCGTCGACCCCGCGATTCGACGCCGCGTCGAGCTCCACCACGTCCAGGTTGGCGGCGCCGGTCCAGATGCGCGTGCACGAATCGCACTCGCCGCACGGCTCGCCCGCTACCCCGCTCGACTGCCGCCGCTCGCAATTCAGCGCCATCGCGAGGATGCGGGCTGCCGTGGTCTTCCCCACCCCGCGGGGACCCGCGAACAGGTATCCATGGGCCACGCGACCGCCCGCCACGGCGCCGCGCAGCGCCGCCGCGACGTGATCCTGGGCGATCAGGTCGGAGAAGCTTTTGGGACGATACTTGCGAGCGAGAGCGATCATGGGACGCAATCTAACGCGGAAGTTGGAACACGGTTTCAAACGCGGAACGCGGAAGTCGGAACGCGGAACATCAGGGCCACCCTCCGGCCTCGACGGCTCCCCTTCTGTTCCGCGTTCCGCGTTGCCACTTTCGCGTTCATAGCGAATGCCCCAGGCTCCCCGCAGCGACACCCGACATCGCTTAGCGCTGCTCCCTGCGAGGGCCTGACGCGGTTCACGACCGGATGACCTGCGGACCTGGGGCACTGGAAAGCTAGTGGCAGGGCGTCGCTCCCGAAACTGGGGCCCGTGCCACCGTGACGCTCGCATCCTCACGTTGGCGCGACGCCACCACGACGAGGCTCGTCGACCCTTCTTCCACCGCGGCGACGCGCACCACGTCCCCGGCGGCGTCGGCCCCGACGAACGTCACCCGCACCACGCCGCGGTCGCCCGTCGCCGCCTGCAGTCCCGTCACGGCGGCGTCGTTGCCGAAGCTGTCCTGGGCCGTCACGCGCAGCACGGCGGCGCCACCGGGCGCGAGCGCGATGCGGCGCTCGACCCGCGCCTCGCCGCAGCGCAGCGTGAGTTTGGCCGCGGGACCGGGCTCGGCATACAGCGTCGCCTGCCGCTCGATGGCGCCCACCTGCGCCTTCACTTCCACTGGGCCGACCCGCGGGCCCACCGTCAGATCGACGTGGACACGCCCGTTCGAGTCGGTGACGACCCGCTCCGCCCCGAGCCACCCGTTCGTGATGGACAGCGCGACGTCGCGTCCCACGGCGGGGAGGCCGGCCGTGTCGCGCAGCTCGAACAGGAGGGGCAGCGACGGGTGCGCGCCCGCCGCCGCGTGCTGCCCCACGCCCAGCACGAACCCACTCGCCACACCGGACAACGGGGGTCGATGCGGCGGTGCAGCCGCCTCGCTCGCGCCCGGCGCGGTGGCGCGGCGCACGCACCCATCGATCGCGCGCAGCACGACCGGCTCCGCCCCGAGGGCCACCAAATCGGCTCGGTCCCTGCTGGTCGGTGTGAAGCTGAGACAGCTGCGATGGATCAGCGCGGCGAGCTCGTCCGGCGCGAGCGTGGGCCCCGAGAGCAGCCGCAGCAGATCGGTTTTCCGCAGCGGCTCGCCGCCCCTCCCCTGAGCATACGCCGGCGCTGCGGCGAGCAGGAGGAGGACTACGGCCGGGCGCATCCCGATTGCTCGAACTTCCGCTCCACCGAATCGACGCGGGCGTACAGCGCTTGATCGCGTCCCGCGCGCGTGCCGTCGAGCACGCCGGCGCCGCGGCGCGCGGCGTTGTACGCAACCCACCGGGTCTCCACGAGCTCGAGCCCGCGCGCCAGCCCCGCGCACGCCAGCTGCCTCTGGTCGAACAGCCGGGCCCGGTCCGCGAAAGTTCGCACCACCTGCGTCACCGAGTCGCCGGCCAGGTCGAGCTTGGTCCGGGCCGGAGCTGAGGGCGGGGGCTGAGGCGGCCCGGCCGGGCGCGCCGCAGCCGGAGCGGCCCCGGTGTTGCCGGACGGCGCGGGGCGCGACGCCGCGGGCGGTGTCACGGTGGGCGGGGTTGGCTTCGCGGTCGGTCGGGCAGGTGCGGGAGCGCGGCGCCGCAGACCGGCGACGAGGCCGGCGACCTTGCCGCCCAAGGCGGAGACCTTGGCACTGATCGTGGACCCCACCCCGGTGATGGTCGACCACTTGGGCAGCGGCAGCTCCGGCTGGAACCACCAGTACGCACCGGCGGCCACGCCACCCAGCACGAGGACCAGCAGGGTGCGCGTCACCGACCGGGGGAGCTTGAGCCTGCGGCGTGGCGCCCGCGGGGCCTCGAGCTCCTCGTCGTAGTCTGCTTCCGCCCCCGCCCCCTCGCGCGCCTCGAAGTCGTCAGGCCAGACCGCGGGTTCGGGCCGGTCATCGTCCCGCGGCGCCTCCGGCGCGGCGGGGACCTCTTCGGGCTCGGGCTCGGGCTCGGGCTCGGGCGCCGCTCGCGGCCGCACCAGCGGTCTTTCAGTCGGAGGCGGCGCGACGTGCCGGGGCGGCGTGGGAGGCGGAGGAGGCGGGTGCGGTGGGGGCATGTCTTCAGCCGCCGTCAGGAACCTGAGCTCGCCGTCGTGCTCGGACTCTCGCTCGGGCTCGGGCGGCGGTGGGGTCGGCCGGGGCGGCGGGGGCGGCGGAGCCGGCGTGAACTTGGGCGCCCCGGGTGGCTTCGCAGCTACCCGGGGCCTGACCTGCGTGATGGCGGCCGGCGCAGGTGAGCCGGTCGGCGTGGCGGGATTAAACGCGCGGTAGTTCTTCCACGTCACAAAGGAGCGTTTTTTCCCATCGGGCCGGATCGACTCGGGCGCCAGCAGCTCGTAGAACGGCTGCGACGTGCCGGTCCACGCTTCGTCCGTCCCCGCGCGGAAGAACGACGCGGCGGGCTCCGCGGGATCCGTCCCCAGTAACAACGCCACCTGCCACGGCTCGGCAAAATAGTGCTCGTGCGTCTCTACGTCGTGTCCCGACAGGGTGAGCGGCAGCGGCGCGTGGGTGTGGTACCAGCCGATGAGGCTCGCCCGCTGCTGCTCGAGCTGCTGCTGGATATGGTCCCACAACCGGGTGACCACGTCGCGCGTGCGATCGCCGTAGATCGCCTGGTTCAGGCGCACCGCGACGTCGATCACGAGGTAGGAAACGCCGGTCTCGGGACACTCGCACTGGTCGCCGAGCAGGAAGCCGAGGATGCCCTGTCCCGGGCGGTGCGGCGTCGCCAGGTGCTCGAGAATCGCGGTGAGGGCGGCTTGCGACAGGAAAACGGGAAAGAGGATGTTGCCGGGACGCTTAGGACCCGCGCTGGCGGGGCTCCACAAGATGGACCGGCCGACCGGAATCGGCTGACGCAGCGGACCGGGGGTGGTCATCGATGCAAGATAAGAAAGATGGGCGAGGTTGGGGGAGTTGGGGGAGGCTAGAGGAGGCTGCTCCGCTGACGTGACAACCTCCCCCAACCTCCCGAACCTCCCGAACCTCCCCAGCCTCCTGCCGAACCTCCCCAACCTGCTTTTAGCCCAGCTGCACCCGCTGGGAGCGCCGCATCCGGATCAGATCGTACGTCTCCGCCACCTCGCCGCCCAGCAGGAACAGGTAAGCCGTGTAGTACACCCACAGGAGGAACAGGAACAGGGCGACCACGTTGGCGTCCGAGGCGACGCGATCCAGGGTCGCAAACCGGATCACGTACAGCGCATACAGCCGCTTGGCGACCTCGAAGCCGAGCGAGCAGAACACCGCGGCCACGAGCGCCGTGCGCCAGTCGATGCGCCGGCTGGGCATGAGCTTGAAGATCATGAAGAACAGCAGCACGCCCAGGGCGAACGCCGTCGTTTCCAGGCCGAAGCGCCACAGCCAATCGAGGGCGAAGCTGCGGGTCACGCTGCTCGCGTTGCGCGCCTCCCAGGCGGTGAGCAGGCTGCTCAGCACCAGCAGCGCCCCGGTGCCGAGCACCATGGAGAGATCGAGCAGCTTGGCCACGGGCCAGGGGCGCCGCTCGTCGGTGTCGAAGACTTCGTTCAAGGCGGCGCGCAATCCGCCGAACAGGCGGGTGGAGAACCAGAGGAACAGGGGGAGCGCCACGGCGGTGATGCGCACGCGGTGACGCATCACGCCGCCCAGGGCGGCCTCGACCTGCGCGAACGCGGCGTCGGTGCCGCCTCCCAGCGTCGTGGGGAGCAGGCGGGCGAGCAGCTCGTGCAAGTCCACCCGCTGGGTGGTGACCTGATGCTCCACCAGGTACCCGAGGGCCGCCAGCAGCACCGCGACGAAGGGGATGATGGTAAGCAGCAGGTCGAACGACAGGGCGCCCGCGAGAAAGGGAATGTTGTCTTCAAAGGCCGCTTCCAGGGTGCGGCGCACGACGCCGGTCGGCGACCGGTGCCAGCCGCCCTGGGCGTTCACGCGACGGGCTCGTCCTCCTCCTCGATGCCCCCGCCCCGCCGGGCGGCGCGGCGGCGGCGCTTGGCGTCGGTGAGCCGGTGAGCCAGCGCCGCGCGGGGCGTCGGGGCGCCCTCCTCGGCGTCGTCCGCGTCGTCCGCCTCGCCGGCGCCGGCCAGCTCGCCCAGCTGATCCAGCTTCTCGGCCGCGAGCTCCCGCACCCGGCGCGCCAGCTTGGTACGCGACGCGGCGCCCGCCTCGGGAGCGAACAGGAAGCCCAGCGCCGCCCCGATCACCACGCCGAACAGGAACGGCCCGAACCCGGTGCTCTGCTCGCTCACTCGCCCGCCTCGAGGTCGTCGGGGGCCGCCACCGCGACGGGGCGCGGCTGCGCGTGCGACTGGAGCGGCGGCCGCACGAACCGATCGGTGACCGCCCGCGTGTTGGTCACGCGCAGCTGCTCGAACAGGAACGCGAACGTCTTCTCGAGGTCGGCGGCGATGGCGGCCCGGACATCGCCGGGCAAGTCCCACAGGCGCTGCTTGAACGGACCGATCGCCTTCTTGCGACTCTTGTAGTAGAACTGCTCCTCGGTATCGCCCTTCTTCCACTCGTCTTTGCACTCGACCTTCACCCATTCCTGCAGCTCGCGCCGCAACCCGGCGGGCAGCTTCGGGTGGTCGAACACGATGCTCTGGAAGTTGGTCGCCAGGTGAATCTCGATCGCCTCGCACTTGGGGAATTGGCTGAAGGCGTCGGGCGGGAGGGTGGAGGCCCCGTGCTGCACCGCTCCGCCCAGGCCGTACTTGGCACGCGCGTCGCGCGACAGCGCTTTCAACGCGTCGAGGTCGAGCTGCACCTTGGCGATCGATCCGTCGGGCAGCACGACGCCGCCGTGGCTCGTGCCCGTCTGCACGGAGATCTTGCTGATTCCCGTATACTGGCCCAGGCGCTTGAGTGTCTGCACGTAGCCGTCCATGAACGCCTTCAGCTCGTGCACGTCCGAGTTCTTGCCGCCCACCTCGCCGATCTCGGCGCCCACCGACACCGTTACCCCCTCGGGCTCCCGATCGCGGATGAACTTGGTCAGCTCGGCGGCACGCTCGTAGTTGACACGCTGCTGCTCGGGAAGCGTGGCCTGCGACAGGTCCACCAGCGTCGACGTATCCACGTCGATGTTGTAGAACCCGGCGTGCAGCTCTTCTTCGATGAGCGCGCGCAGCGCCTGCAGCTCGGCCTCGGGGTCGGCGGCGTACTTCTTGGCGTTCACCTGCACGTGGTCGCCCTGGATGAAGAGCGGCCCGGTGAAGCCTTCGCGCAGCGCCGCGGCGGTCATCACCGCCACGTACTCGGCAGGGCGCTGCTCCGTGTAGCCGATCTCCGAGCGGGCGATCTCGCAGATGAGCGCCCCCACGTCGAGCCGCTTGGCGGCGCGGAACACGGCGCGCGCGGAGTCGTACGCCAGCACGCGGATGTTCATGGCCGGCGTGGTGAACGCGGGGACCTCCCCGCGACCGCGCGCCAGGTACAACTCGTGGATCGACGCCGGCCGCACGCCCGCGTGCTGCCCGATCTCCCAGATCAGCCAGCGCGCCTCCTCGCGCTCGCCGGCGGCGCCGAACACCGCCCGGCGCACCAGCTCGTCCATTGCCGCGCTCTGCCGCACGGCCGGACTCTGGAACCGTCGCAGCGTCGCCTCAGGTGATTCACCCATCGCTTCGTACCCTCCTTGCCGTCGAATCTAGCGCTTACACTGACCCCGGGCGCAAGCCCGGGGTGACGGGAAGTTTGCCCTACTCCGCCCCTAGTTCGACCACCAGTCCGTCGTAGGCCGGCGCTATGCCGGGAGGGAGCCGCGCGGCGAGCTCGGCGTGCGGGCTGTCGTGCGTCAGGTGCGTGAGGAAGGTGCGGCGCGCGCCGATTTGCTGCGCGGCGGCGACGGCCTCGGGAATCGAGAGGTGCAGCGGGTGCGGCCGGGGAAGCAGCGCGTTCAGCACCAGCACCTCGAGACCCGCGAGCTGCGCGCGCGCGCCCTCGGGCACCGCCTTCGCATCCGTGAGATAGGCCATCGCGCCGACGCGAAAGCCCAGCACGGTGTCGGCGCCGTGCGGCAGCGGCACGGCCCGCACCGCCATCCCGGCGATCGTCGTCTCGCGGTCGGGCTCGAGCTGGTGCGCGGCGAGCTGGGGCTTGCTCGTGCCCGGCTGCGGCGGCGTGTGGTCGAAGATGTAGGGGAAGCGGCGTGCCAGCTCGGTGAGCGTTTCCGCCGCGCCGTACACGTCGAGCGCCGCCCCCTGGCGCACGGAGATCGCCCGCAGATCGTCGATGCCGTGCACGTGATCCGCATGGGCATGGGTGAAGAGCACGGCGTCCACGGTGCCCACGCCGGCCGCCACCAGCTGCAACCGCAGCTCGGGAGGAGTGTCGATGAGCAGGCGGCGGCCCCCCGACTCGATCAGCGCGGCGCTGCGCGTGCGCCGGTCGCGCGCGTCGGCGGACGTGCAGGTGCGGCACGCGCACCCGATCTGCGGCACCCCGTACGACGTCCCCGTCCCCAGGAACACGAGCCTCACCTCACACGACCTCGACCTTGAGCAGGTTCGTGGCCCCCGAGACCTCCCACGGCACACCCGCCGTCATCACGATGCGATCGCCGGCGTGCGCGTAGCCGCGCTTCAACAGCAGATCGCGCACCACGGCGAGCATGGCATCGTAGCCCGGCACGCGGTCCACCAGCACGGGAATCACGCCCCACACGAGCGCGAGCTGGCGGTAGGTCGTAGCCTCGGTGGTCACGGCGAGGATCGGCACGGGGGCGCGCAGGGCAGCCACCTTGCGGGACGTGAAGCCGCCTTTGGTGAGCGTCACGATGAGCGGCGTCCGCAGCATCCGCGCCACCGCACTCGTGCCGAGCGCGATGGCGTCCTCCACGGAGACGGTCGCTCCCGGCGTGGCGCGGCGCTCGTCGCGCCCCGTGCTGACGCCCGCGGCGGGGCCGTGGCGCTCCATCTCCTTGATGATGCGGTCCATCGCCCGCACCGCCTCGAGCGGATGCGCGCCCACGGCGGTTTCGGCCGAGAGCATGACGGCGTCGGTGCCGTCCAGGATCGCATTGGCCACGTCCGACGCCTCGGCGCGCGTGGGCCGCGGATTGTGCACCATCGACTCGAGCATCTGGGTCGCCGTGATCACCGGCTTGCCGTGGCGGTTCGCTTCGCGGATCAGACGCTTCTGCACCACCGGCACTTCTTCGAACGGCAGCTCGACGCCGAGATCGCCGCGGGCCACCATCACGGCATCGGACGCGGCGAGAATGCGCGGCAGGTCGTCGAGCGCGGTCGCCTTCTCGATCTTGGCGACCAGCTTCGTTTCCGCGGGCACGAGCGCGCGCAGCTCGGCCATGTCCTCCGCCCGGCGCACGAACGAGAGGGCGAGGTAGTCGGCCCCCACCGACGCGGCGTGGGCCGCGTCCTCGCGGTCCTTCTCGGTGAGCGCCGGCGCGGACACGTGCAGGCCGGGCAGGTTCATGCCCTTGTTCGACGTGAGCGTCCCGCCGTCCTCGACCCGGCCCTCCACCCGCGGAGGCGTGATGCGCGTGACCTCGACCGAGAGCAGTCCGTCGTCGAGCAGGATGCGGGACCCCGGCCGGACGTCGGTGGCGAGGTCGGCGTAGGTCGTCGGCAGCTCGTCGCCGCGGGCGATCTCCTCGGGTGCGAACACGACCGTTTCGCCGGGCAAGAGCTCGCGCGGCTGGGGCAGCTTGCCCACGCGGATGCGCGGGCCCTGCAGATCCCACAGCACCGCGACGGGCACGCCTGCTGCGTCCGCCGCCTGGCGCACGGCGGCGATCCATCCCGCCCGCAGCTCGGGCGTCCCGTGCGACGCGTTCACGCGGATCACGTTCACGCCGGCGTCGATCAGCCCGGCGATCTGCTCGGGCTTGCCCGTGGCGGGCCCGAGCGTGGCGACGATCTTGGTGCGGCGAATCAGGGTCGTTCCCCTTCCGTGAGTGCCGTGAGCAGCGCCGGCAGCACCGCGCCGGCCGGCCCGCGACAAGTGATATGCGCGGCGCGGGAGATCTCGGTGGGCTCGGGATTGACCTCGATCACCACGGCCCCCGCCCCGCGCGCGATCAGCGGCAACTGCGCCGCCGGCTGCACCAGCCCCGACGTCCCCACCACCAGCATCGCGTCGCAGCGCGCGCTCCAGTCCCACGCCGCGGCGCTCGCCTCCGGGGGCAGGGTTTCACCGAACCACACCACGTCGGGCCGCACCAGCGCGCCGCAGCGCGGGCAGCACGGCGGCTCGACCTCGCCGTCCGTCTCCGGCGTCGCCACCTGGTCGGGCGGGAACGGATGCCGCGCCGTGAGGCACGAGAACCGCTCGAGCGAGCCGTGCAGCTCCACCACCCGCGTGCTGCCCACGCGCCGGTGCAGGCCGTCCACGTTCTGCGTGACTACGACAAGCTCGGGAACGATCCGCTCCAGCGCCACCAGGGCATGATAGCCGGCGTGCGGCACCGCCGCTCGCACCAGGCGACGGCGCCACACGTACCATCCGAACACGCGGGCGGGATTGCGACGGAAGGCCGCCTCGGTCGCGAGCTCCTCGGGGTCGTAGCGCGCCCACAGGCCGGTGAGCGCGTCTCGAAACGTGGGGACACCTGAGTCGCTGGACATGCCCGCACCGGTGGTCACCACGACACAGCGCGCGGCTCGCAGGGCTCGGGCGGCCGCCTGCACGGACGCATCGGCAGTTTTCAACATTGCGGGATGGTGAGCTCGCTGTGGAAAACCCCATCAGTGGAGTCAACGCGCGGACCCGCACGACGCCGGCCGCGAGAGCCTCGCACCGCGCGGGATAACTGGTTACAAAGCGGTGGAATACAGGGCAGACCTCAAGTGCCGTCTCCGGTGCGGTCAGCGGCCGCGCGCGGCCGCGGCGTCGTGCATAAAAATACCCACATTGGTAACCCCCATCTACCGGACGACGCCGATCTGCTTCTCCTCCAGCCGCTGCTTGAACTCCTGCAGCAGGTGCACGGTACGCGCGATGCTCGACGCGGGCAGTCCCTCGATGGCGCGCGCCGCGAGCCGGCGCTCCAGCTGGCTGGCACGCAGCAGCACCTCGAGCCCCCGGCGCGTCAGCGTCACGCGCACGCCGCGGTCGTCCTCCGGGTCGGGCGTGGTCTCCACCAGCCCCTTGGTTTCAAGCCGCTGGATGAACGTGGTCGCGGCGGCACGGGAGACGTCGAGCTGCGCGGCGACGTCCTTGGGGCGCGCCCCGTCGGGACCGCCCAGGTCCACGGCCAAGAGCACGGCATGCGCCCGGTGCGACAGGCCGTAGGCGCGGAACGCCCGGTCGCCGGCGTGCTCCACGGAGGCCCGCGCCAGGGCGATGGCGTCGGTGAGCTGGAGGGCGAGGGCGGAGCGGTCGGGCATGAGTAGTTAATATGTTGACCGTTAATATACTAACTACATCTCAGCCGGCAAGCTCTGCAACGTCTAACAGGTCTCGCTCCAGTCCACGGGCGACGTGGCGCCGCAGCGGACGCACTTGAGCCTGGCGGGCTTGGCGGCGAAGTCCTGGCGGTAATGACACAGCGGGCAGACGGCGTAGGTGGCCGCCACGTCGCTCCCCCGCCCTCCCAGCGTCGGCCGCAGCACGCCCGTGCGGGCCACGATGCTCCAGTGGTCCGGCGGCTCGGCCCGCACCGTCACGTCCACGCGGGCGAGCCGCACCCGCTGCTGGCGCACTTCCACCACGACGTGCCCGTCGGGCGACTCCTCGACGATCGGATACCACGCCCCGCGGCGGAGGATGTCCGCCACGTTGTCGGCACAGCGGGCCCAGCCGAGCGTAATTCGCATGGAAGTTGGCGACCCACATCATACTACGTTTTGCTAGATTGCGTTATGCGCGAGCTCGGCCGCATCGTCCGCCTGCAGATTCAGCGCTCCTCGCTCAAGACCGGTGAAAAGCCCCGGCGCAGCTACGACCCTGCCCCGCTGCTCGCGGTCGACCGCGTCGCCGTGGGGCCCGACGGCGTGCTGGGAGAGAGCGCGGACGGCGCCTGGCTGGTGGACGTCCACCATCGCGCCCATCCCTGGACCAAGAACCCAGACGGCGTGCACGGCGTGTCGCTCGGCTTCACGTCGCACTACGCGCTGATGCGCGAGGCTGGGCGCTCGGAGGCACGGTCGAGGCCGACGTGTTGAAGGAGCAGCTCCAGTTTCTCGACGGCGGGACGCGGGGGTACTATTGCCGCGGAGTGGGGTCGGGGATCGTCAGCGTGGGAGATCGGGTGGCGGTGCTTTAGGGGGACTCGGGGCTCGGGACTCGGGACTCGGTCCGAAAGACCTAACCCCGAACCCCGAGTCCCGAGTCCCTAGCTCATCTCATCCCACGCCAACGATGCCTGCTTCTTGCACCGCTCGCACGTCATGTCCTTCACATCGGTGCCGAACCCCTGGCGGTGGCGGCAGGCGGGGCACACAGCGTAGGTAAGCGGAAACAGCCGGCCGACCCGCTGAATCTCGCGCGCCTCGCAACGCACGACGCTCCAGCGCTCCGGAGGATGATAGCGAATCTCTAGGAATCGCCGATCGACCGGCACGTTCCGCCGATTGACGTCCAACACCACGATGTGACTCGAGGAGATCCGGACGACGGGGTACCACGCACCACGCCGCAGCAGATGCGCGCCGGGTCGTCCGACCCGCGCCCATCCCTTCGCCTGGAGGCGCGTGGGAGTCATGGGGCGGAAAGGCATGCTCACGCTCGAAGCATACCCAGTTCGCGCGATGGAAGTCGTGACTGGGGTCACACTTAGCGACCAGGGAAAATGTGATGCATGACACGCGCCCCCCTGCGCCGCCGGTGCTCACCCCGTTGATCCCCTCTCGGGTCCTCACCCCCTGTCGACGCACGAGCTCTAGTTCCCCCTCTCCCGAAGGGAGGGGGACAGGGGGTGAGGACCAGGGATGAGAAGGACAGGGGGTGAGGACCGCGCGCGTGGATCAGCGAGAGGGCGCGCGAGGAGAGGTGTCCAGGAAGGGCCAAAAAACCGGAGCCCCGATTGCTCGGGGCTCCGGATAATCCGTGAGGTCGGACCACCCTCTCGGCCGCTAACCGTACGTTCAATCTGTCCCGCCCAAAAGCTCCCGTCAAGCGCACCATTGGGTGCGCCGCCGCCGGGACTCGAACCCGGATCGCGCGGTTAGCGGCCGCACAGGTTATCCCATTACCCCACAGCGGCGCGGCACGACGACAAACCGCGAGGTCGCTATCCCCGCGTCGTGCACGGCCCACACCGCCGTCAGGTTAAGATCGAGTTGCGAGACGTGCGCAACCGAAATCGCGCACGATGATGCGAAATCCGTGCGGTCCCCACCGCTTTGATCCCCTCGCGGGTCCTCACCCCCTGTCCGACGCACGAACTCTAGTTCCCCCTCTCCCGAAGGGAGAGGGGGACCGGGGGGTGAGGACCAGGGATGAGAGGGTGGAAAACGGACGACTTCCCTACCCGCACTCCGAGAACCCACAGACGTGACACTTGGCGCAGCCCTCGGCGAACGCGAGCTGCGAGCCGCAGTCGGGGCAGGCGCCGATGAAGTCCTGCCCTTCCCCGGTGCGCTCGCTCACCACCGCTTCCGCCCCGGTGGCGCGCACCGGCGCCGGCGCGACCGCGCCGCCCAATAGATCCTGCTGCACCCCCTGCTTCTCCTGCATCCACTTCTCGATCGCGATTCCGATGGCGTCGGGGACCGACAGCACCTTGTTCGGCCCCAGGCCCACCACCCGGTCGGACGAGATGCCGCGCAGCTGGCGGTACACCTCGCGCAGCGGGATGCCCGAGCGCAAGGCGAGCGAGACGAGCCGGCCGATCGCCTCGACGTCCGCCATGAGGGCGCCGCCCGCCTTACCGAGCGAGATGAACACCTCGAACGGCTGGCCTTTGTCGTCCTCGGTGATGTTCACGTACATCGTGCCGAGCGGGGTTTCGACCCGGCGGGTGGCGCCCTTGAGCAGGTCGGGGCGCGACCGCTTGGCCCGGCGCTGCAGGTTCTCGGCTTCCGCATCGTGCAGCTTGACGCGGGTGCGCTCGAGCTCGGCCTCGAGCTCGGCCAGCCGACCTAACGCTTCAGCCAACGCGTCCTGCCCCGACCCCGACCCCGCCGCCTGCTCCTGGACCTTTTTGGCGGTCGACCCGGTGGACAGCACCTGCATCTCGCGGGCGCCGTCGCGGTACACCGTCACACCCTTGCAGCCGAGCTTGTAGGCATAGCGGTAGATCTTCTCGACGTACTCTTCGGTCGCGTCGTGCGAGAAGTTGCAGGTCTTGGAGATCGCCGAATCGGTGAATTCCTGGAATGCGGCCTGCATCTGGATGTGCCATTCGGGCGTGACGTCGTGCGCCGTCACGAATACCCGTTGCCACTTCGCCGACACCTCGTCGAAGTGGATGTGGCCCGACTCGGCGATCCGCTGCACCAGGGCCTCCGAGTACCATCCCTCCTGCTTCGCGATCGCCACGAAATCTTCATTCACGTCCGGCATGAGCACGCCGGCCTGGTTCCGCATGAACGCGACCGCGAACAGCGGCTCGATGCCCGAGGAGCACCCGGCGATGATCGAGATGGTGCCGGTGGGCGCCACCGTGGTGAGGTTGCAATTGCGCAGCCGGCGCAGCGGCCGGATGCGCTCGCCCCGGGGCCCGCGCGCGCAGCTCGCGTCCGGTCCCCAGATCGACCGCTCCCACTCGGGAAAGACACCGCGCTGCTCCGCCAGCTTCTCCGACGCGGCCTTCGACTCCTCGTCGACGAACTCCATCATCTTGCGACCGAGCGCGACGCCCTCGTCCGAGTCGTACGGAATCCCCAGCCGCACGAGCAGGTCGGCCCAGCCCATCACGCCCAGGCCGATGCGGCGGATCCGCTGGGCCAGCTGGTCGATCTCCGGAAGCGGATACTTGTTGGCATCGATCACGTTGTCGAGGAAATGGGTGCACAGATGCACTACCGTGCGCAGCCGCTCCCAGTCGACCTCGCCGTCTTTCACGAACAACCCGAGATTCACGGACCCGAGATTGCAGACGTCGTACGGGAGCAGCGGCTGCTCGCCGCACGGGTTCGTGGCCTCGTAGCTGCCGAGCTGTGGTACCGGGTTGTAGTGGTTGGCCCGATCGATGAAATACACCCCCGGCTCACCGGTCTTCCACGCGCCGTGGATGACTTTGCGGAACATCTCGCGGGCGTCGAGCTGCCCGACCGCCTTGCCGCTGCGGGGATGGATCAGATCGTAGGTCGTCCCCTCCTCCAGGGCCCGCATGAAGGCATCGGTGACCGCCACGGAGATGTTGAAGTTCGTGACCTGGGTGAGATCGTCCTTGCAGGTGATGAACTCGAGGATGTCCGGGTGGTCGACGCGCAGGATGCCCATGTTGGCCCCGCGGCGCGTGCCGCCCTGCTTCACCACGTCGGTGGACGCATCGTACAGCTTCATGAACGACACGGGGCCCGACGCCACCCCCATGGTGGAGCGTACCACGTCGTTCTTGGGACGCAGCCGCGAGAACGAGAACCCCGTCCCTCCGCCCGACTGGTGCACCAGGGCCATCGCCCGCAGCGTGTCGTAGATGCCGCTCTGTCCGTTCGACAGGCAGTCGTCCACCGGCAGCACGAAGCACGCCGACAGCTGACCGAGGGGTCGTCCCGCGTTCATCAAGGTGGGGGAGTTGGGCATCCAGGCGCGCGTCGCCATCAGCTCGAAGAAGGTCTCGGCCAGCCCCTCGACCGCTTTGTCGGAGGCGCCGTAGCGCCGGTCCGGATCCGCGATGGTGCGTGCCACGCGCCAGAACAGATCCTCGGGTCGCTCGGCCGGCCGACCTTGATCATCCTTGACCAGGTAGCGGCGCTCCAGCACGGTGATGGCGTTGGAGCTCAGGTCAAGCGTACCCATACGGGTCGAAGCGGTCATGCGGGCTCGTCCCTTTCGGTGAGAGCGTCCCAGAGCGTGACGATGTGTTGAAATTTAACCGGGCGCCGGCTCGAAAAGCGCGGAAGGTCAAGGTAGGCGCGGTGAGCGGCCCTGGCAAGACTGGCGGACGGCCTCACCCCTGCATGGGATTTCGCGAATTCACATCACAAACTTGGTCGGGCGGCCGGGAACCGTCCCGCCCGATGCCGCTCGGCCTGCGTCACATAATGCTCCCACGTCTGGCGAATCCGCTCTCGCAGCGCGTCGTCCACCGCCCGCGTCACACGCGCGGGCACGCCCACCACCAGCGAGCCGGGCGGCACCCGGCTCCCCTCGGGGACGACCGCCCCCGCCGCCACGACACTGCCCGCTCCGATATGCGCCCCGTTGAGCAGCACGCTCCCCATGCCGATCAGGCAGTCGTCCTCGACGGTGCAGCCGTGCAGGATCGCGCGGTGTCCCACGCCGACGCGGGCGCCGATGCGCACCGGGGCCCCCTCGTCCACGTGCACGATCGTGCCGTCCTGCACGTTGGTGGCTTCGCCGATCACGATCGCGTCCATGTCGCCGCGCAGCACGGCCCCGTACCACACGCTGGCGCGCGCGGCGAGCGTCACGTCCCCCAGCACGACCGCGCCCGGGGCGATGAAGGCCGTCGGATGGATGTGGATTACTGCCTCACCGGCTGGAACGGCCACTTCACCCACGCATCCACCGGCTCGCCGTTTTTCTGGGCCGGATTCCAGCGCAGGCTCTTCGCCATGTCCAACGCTTCGTTGTTGAACGTGTCGAGATTCGACGGTCCGAATACTCGGGCCTCGAGCGTCGAGCCCTCCTTGGAGACGTGGATGAGTAAGATCGCCTGGCGGGGAAAGATGGGCTGGTCAGCGGGCACCGGAATGCGCGTCGCAGACAACGGCAGCGGCCGGGTGTCGAAGCAGAGGTTGTCCTGGTTGTACGCCGGGCCGGGCTGGTCGCAGGGGCCGGCGTTGGCGTCGTCGCCAGCCAACGCTTGGAGCTCCACCCGCACCGTGGAGGGGGCGCCGGGCGTGACGACCACCTGGCGCGTGAACAGCTCGAACCCGGCTGCGCGAACTGCGAGCTGGTAGGTCCCCGGCGGGACATCGAACTGCGTGCCGCGCAGGGGTTGCCCGTTGAGGGTCACCTGAGCACCTCGCGGGAGGCCCTGGAGCGTGAGATGTCCGGGCGTGCCGGGGGCGACCGTTGGGGGGACCTTGGTGGCGATCTGCGCCGTCGTGTCGACCCGGGCAGGAGAAGCGCCCGTGTCGCCGAGCAGACGCTGCGCGACGGTGTCCTGCTGCAGTATGGCCGTGGAGTCGTGCGGTGCGGCCCGGGCGAAGAACAGCAGCCCCTTCTTGTAGGCATACAGGCCCGGTGCGCCCAGGCCGATGGCGAGGACCATCACCCACAGGGCGATCCCCGCCCCCACGGACCGTTTGTGGTGCTCCGCCGGTTTGCCCGGCACGCGCGGCAGCGGCGTGGTGGGCGCGCCCGCGAGGCGCGCGCCCGCGAGCGACGGGATGGCCTTGGTCGCCGCGCTCGCCAGGCCCACCGCGGCGAACCCCCCGCCGGCCTCGAGCGCCTGTACCAAATCATCGGACGTCTGAAACCGGTCGTCGGGGGACTTCGACATCATTCGCTTGGTGATCTCGAACAGCGTCCGCTGATCGTAGGTCTCGAGCGGGGGCGTCGGGATCTCTTCCATGATGTGCTTGTAGCCGATCGAGAACGAGTCCTCGCCGTCGAACGGGACGTGACCCACGAGGCACTGGAAGGCCACGACGCCGAGCGAATACAGATCGGAGCGCCCGTCCAGGGTTTGGGCGCGGGCCTGCTCCGGGCTCATATAGTGGGGTGTGCCGATCGACATCCCCGTGCCGGTGAGCTTGCCCCCCGACGCCGCCTTGGCGATCCCGAAGTCGGTGACCACGGCCTGGCCGTGCTCGTCGAACATGATGTTGTCGGGCTTGATGTCGCGATGCACGATGCCGCCCTTGTGCGCGTAGGCGAGCGCCCGGGCGACCTGCAGCAGGATCATGCGGATTTCGGAGGGAGGCAGCGTGCCGCGAGCGGCGAGCACGCTGGAGAGCGGCTTGCCGCGCAGAAACTTCATCACGAAGTAAATCACGCGGCCCGACTTGCCGACGCGATAGATCGGGATGATCCCCGGATGCTCGAGCTTGGCGGACGTGCGGGCCTCGCGCTGGAACCGCTCGACGAACTCCTTGTCGAACGCGAGCGAGAAAGGCAGCACCTTGATGGCGACATCGCGCTCGAGCTGCTTCTCGCGCGCCTTGAAGACGATCGCCATGCCGCCCCGGCCCAGCTCCTCGAGGATCTCGTACTCGTCCTTGAGCTGGTCGCGCACCATGTCGAGATCGGTCATCTCGGGCGCCGGCTCGCGCCCGCCGGCGATCGGCGTAGCGGCCAGGTCCAGTCCGCAGGACCGGCAGAACTTGCTGGCGTCGTCGTTCTGGGTGCCGCAGCGGGGACAGTACATCAATGCTCCGAGAGGTCGGGGAAACTTAGGGATTCGCCGGAGCGGGTGTCAACTCGACACAGGCGATGCCCAATCAAAAGTCGGAGCCCAGCGCGGCGTAGAACTGCGGTCGACGAGCGGCGCCCGACGGCGCGGTGGCGAGCGGCTGCGCTGCGCCGAGCCGCACCGCGAGCCGAAAGTCGTAGCTCAGCGCGACGTCGCCCGCCAGCTCGAGACCGGTCGAGCGCAGGCGCGTGAGCCGGGGCGCGGTGCCCGGCGCCCACGCGTCGCCCGCGTCGGCGAACGCGTTGACCCACAGCTTGTCGACCCCGACGGGGAGATGGCCGAGCGCGCGGCCCACCAGCGCGAGCGGGATGCGGTATTCGACGCTGCCGACGGCCGCGCGTTCCCCGGCGAGCTCCCCCGCACGATAGCCGCGGATCGGAAAGGCGCGCGTCGCGGAGAGCGACGGCGCGAAGTAGACGCTCACACCCTGCGGCGCGACGCCGCCGACGCGGAACAGCGTCCCGAGCGGCCCGTCCGAGCCCCCGGCCGCCACCCGGAACGCGAGCACCGAGTGAGCGAAGCCGCCGAGCCCCGGCGCGCGCACGTACCAGGCCAGGCGGGAGCGTAGCTCGTTCGACCAGCGCGCGGAGCTCGGCTCATCACGCCGCCGGTACGTCAGGGACCACGCGACGCCCCGCTCGGGCGACACCGACAGCGCCCCGCGCACCAGGTGCGACAGCGTGAGGGTGACCGAGCCGCCGACGAGATTGCGCGTGGCGCATGCCGGGCACAACGTGGCGAGCGCCGTGTCGGGCATCGCGGCGTAGCTGGTGCGCTCGAGCTCCGCGGCCACGCGCGCGCTCGCCACACTGCGCCAGCGCCGCCCGACAAACGAGGCACCGAGCGCCGCGTACTCGTCCAGCTCGGAGACCGTGACACCGGCGGCGCTCGGTGGCGGCAGCAGGTCGGCCCACGAGCTCCACGCCGAGAGGTCGAGGGTCGGGTTGCCCAGCGCGGTGGAGACCAGCGCGAAATCGCCCGCGGCCCGGAACGGTCGCCCTGAGACGTACACGTCGGCGCCGTACACGAAGCGACCCACCGCATCCGTTCCCGCCGTGAAGGCGCCATAGAACCGCCCCGTCGGTCCCGCGTCGGCGTACACCGGAATCCAGAAATGCGGGCGCAGTGACGGCCACGACGTGTAGCCCGTTTCGCGCACCGGCACCGCGGGCGCGGCATCGAACGGCAGCGGCTCGGGAAAGGTGACGGGCGCGGCCGCGCCGCCCGCGAGCGGAGCCGCGTGTCGCAGCTCCCAGCCGTGCGCCCCGAGCGTGACGTACACCAGGGTGCCGTCGGGGAGCGGCGCCGGCGCGCGGGCCCCCAACGGCTCCGCGGTGAGCGCTACGGCCCCCCCCCGCTCCCCCCGCCCACCGCCGGCGTCGCTCCAGCGGTACACCTGGGGGAACCCGGTCGCGTCGGCCACGAACCACAGCTCCCCGCGCGGCGTCCACACGGGGTCCGCGATGCTGCCGCGCGTTTCCACGAGTACGGCGCCCGCGGCAGGCGAGTCGACCGGCCAGCGGACCAGGGCCCAGCGACCCCCGGCGCTGCGACTCCCGGCCCCCCACCGGCCGTCGGGCGAGAGCGCCACGTCCTCCCACACGGCGCCGGCGGGGCCGGGAGGCACGGGCAGCGTCGGCGTCGCGCCGCCGGGGCCGAGCGCGACGGCCACGAGCCGCCCGCCACCCCCCGCGGGCGCGACGAGCCGGGCGCCCCGCGTCGCGCGGCGCCACGATCCGTTGGGCACCCAGCGGTACAGATCGCTGCGGATGCGCCATGGCGTGACGTAGTCGAGCTGCGCCACCACCAGCGTGTCTGCCACCCAGTCGTAGTCGACCCCGGCGGTCACGCGGTGCCGGGCGACGACGCGCAACGTGGCGGCGTCCCGCACCCGCAGCTCGCTCGCGCCGCTCCCGTCGTCCCGCACGTAGGCGACGCGGCGCCCATCGGGCGAGACGCGCGGCACGGGCTCGGTGCGGAGCAGGCTGTCAATTACCTGCTTGGGCACCTGCACGGGCGGCTGTCGCCCGTCGCTGCCGGGCGCCGGGCGCGTGCCTCGGATCCACTCGGTCGCGAGCGTATGCCCGGGGGCGACCCGGGCCACTTGCCGACCCACCCGGAACGGGATCAGCTGGCCCGACGTCGCCTCGACGAAGCGCGGCACCACCGAGTCGCCCGCGACGCTCGCGAGCGAATGCAGGAAGCGGCTGCCGTACGCATACGGGACAATCCCATCGGCCCAGCGCGAGAACAGCAGGGCATCCCACGGCGAGCGCGAGGCGTCCGCCGCGCGATCGGCGGCGAGCACCTGCGTGTGGAAGCTGCTCCGTACCCGGCCGCCGTTGGTGAACCGCGACTCGTAGTAGGTCGCGAGTCCCTCGATCGCCCAGCTCGGCTGATACTCGTTGGGGAACAGGCCGGGAGCCCGGCCGAACACGTGCTGCAGCGCGCTCCAGATCCCCTTCGTCCGGTCGAGGTGAAAGACGTGTGTGAGCTCGTGCGTAGTGACGAGACGCAGCCAGCTGTCGTAGAACAGGAGGCCGTGGTCGCCGGCGGGCGGCGTGGCGAAAACCGTGATACGGCTCGTGGGAAACACGGTGGTGAAGCCGTTCGCCGCGTCGATGTCGTCGCCCAACGTGAGATCCACGACGCCGCGTGGTGGGTGCAGCTCGCCGGCGAGCAAGGCGTACGACCGCTCCGCCTCGCGCGCCTCGAGCAGCGCCACAGCGCGATACGCGGGGCGGAAGTGAATGCGGAAGTGGGGGGTGTGAAGAGTTCGCCAGCTGCCCGACGGATCCACTTGGGCTGCGGCGCGCGGGGCGAGCAGCAGGAGTAAGAAAACGCGGAACGCGAAACGCGGAACGCGGAACATCAGGGGAAGGTCGAACCGCGAGGATGACCTTGCCCTGCTGTTCCGCGTTCCGACTTCCGCGTTCCGCGTTCTCACGGCTCCTTCGCTCGCTCGCGCAGAAATTGCTCAATGCCACGCACAACCCCCCTCGCGTACCGCCACTGCCCTTGCTCGCTCGCCAGCATCGCTTCCTGCTCCGGCAACATGATGAACAGCCCCTCGGTGAGCGCCGCCGGCATCCAGGTCGGCCGCACCAACGCGTAGTCACCCCGGCCCATGCCGAGGTCGCGGACGCCGAGCTCCGCGACCAGCGCGCGCTCGAGCGCGCGCGCCAGCGCGGCGCTGCGCGGCTGGAAGTAGTACACGCTGGTGCCGCTGTTGGTGAAGGGGTTCACCCCGTCGGGGAGCGCGTTGGCGTGGATCGACACGAGCACGTCGGCGTCGTGCTGCTCCGCGAAGCGCGTGCGCGGGTACAGCTCCAGCGGCGTCGAGTCCGTGCGGGTCAGGAGCACCGTGGCACCCGCGTGCTCGAGCAGCGTCTTGGCTTTGAGGGCGACGGCCAGCGTGGCCACCGGCTCCCACAGGCCGGTCGGCCCCCTCGCTCCCAGCGGTGGGTGCCCCGGGTCGAGCACGATGGTCCGTCCCGCGAGCGGTCGAGCGGGATTGATGCGAGGGGGTCGGCGGATCTCGAGCAGCAAATCTCGCCCGTCGAGCCGGGTGCGATAGCCCCACAAGCGGCGCGACAGCTCGAGCGTGATGGTCACTTCGTCGGCGGCCGGCTGCGCGTACCGCATCCGTGTGACCAGCGGGTCGGTGCCGCCGTACTGCATCCAATTGATGTCGGACGCGGCACCGTACAGACGCAGCGTCACGCTCCGGTCTCGCTCGCTGACCTGGAACGGGAGCCGGGCGGGAAGCGGCACGCGCAGCGTCACGGACTTCGGCCCGGACGCGAGCCGCACGGAGCGCACCACTCCCCGGGGCGGCGGCGTGCCCGGCGCGAGCGTCACGACGTCGCTCGCGCTCACCCACGCGACCGCATCGCGCGACAGCTGCAGCCGCACCTGATCGCTCCAGCGGCCGGATACGACCGCCACCGTCCCCGTGGGGAAGAACCAGTTGTAGGTGCCGTGGGGCACGGCCCGCCCGGGCGTGATGCTGTCGGTCGTCCCGGTGTGGGCCGTGTCGTCGTTCAGGAGCACGACCTGCGGGAACGTCATGTCGACGGTGGTGATCGTCAGCGGCCAGCGTGCGGTCGCGCTGTCTCCTGCGGCGGCCACGACGAGCGTGGCGCAGGCGGTGCGGCCGTCGGCGCACATTGCCCCCGCCGGGAGCCAGCCCAGGTATCGCCCCGGCGCGGGGGGCAGCCGGTACGCGGCCGTGTCGGCCACGAACGCGCGCACGCTCCACGCCGGCTCCGCGGGCAGCGTGTCGGGCACGAGCGGCACGCTCGATCCCCAGGGCAGGACCAGGCGCAGCGACGCCCCCGGCGCCGCCTGCACGCTGAGGAGAACCCCTTCGCCGGCGGGCAAGCCAAGCGTCCCCACCGGCATGAAGCTGGTCGTATCGATCCACGCGGCGCGGCCGGGCGGCGGATGGAAGCGCGGCGCGATGTGGGCCGTAACGACCGTGCGACTCGAGTCGGGCCCCGCGGTCGCGGCGAGCAGAAACGGCGCTACGGTGTCGTCGGGGAGGGGCACCCAGGCGATCCAGCCGCCATCGGGGAGCACGGGCACCGATTGCCCGTTGATGCCCAGGTGCACGGGGCCACGCGCCCCACGCACGGCGCCGAACAGAAACGCGGAGTCGTGCGACTCGAGCACGTCGGTGGGCGCGGGATAGGCGACGGTGACGTGCAGCGACTCGGATGGTGCCGCCCCCGCCCCCGCCCCCGCGGCGGCCGGGACGGGCGCGCTGCCGGCGCGCGAGACCGCGCATCCGGCCACGACGCTCGCGAGCACCACGCCGACCGATCGCACAGGCGCGACAAGGTAGCATCGGCCCTTTCGACCCGCCAATTTGCCGAATAGATTGGCATTCCGTAACTTGTGCGCCCTGTGGGGTACCTCCGCCTGTGACCGCTTGTACCTACTGCGGCCGCGACAATGAGCCGGGCGCGCCAGTTTGTATGGATTGCGGCAAACCCATGGACCAGTCCACGGGCATGACGGGCGGGGCGACCTCGAATCCGGCGACGCGTCCCCTCGCCGCGGCAGTCGCCGTCGCCGCGGGCGAGTCGCTCCCCTGCCCGTTCTGCGGCGCTCGCGTCAGCGCGGCGCGGCCGTTCTGCCCCCACTGCGGCCGCCGCCTCAGCGCCCCGGGCTCCGGTCCGAGCTGCGGGCGCTGCGGCTCCGCGGTCGGAACGGCCGCCCGCTTCTGCGCTACCTGCGGCGCTCCCATCGGAGACACCGGGCTGGCGCGCCGCGTCTCCCCCGGCGCTGCGCCGGCCGGGGGCAGCATCACGCTCGTGCTGCTCGACGACGCGGGGACCCCCGCGCAGCGCTTCGAGCGCGCCGGACGCGACACGACCATCGGCCGGCAGGACGGCGACATCCGGTTTCCCGACGACGTGTTCCTGTCCCCGCTGCACGCCAAGATCTCCTGGGAGCAGGACACGCTCGTGGTGCGCGACCTGGGCAGCCGCAACGGCACCTGGGTGTTCCTCGAGGCGCCGCACCGGCTGCTCGACGGCGATCTGCTGCTCATCGGCTCGCAGGTGATCCGGTTCCGGCGGTTGGGCTACCCGGGGCCGCATCCCCCCGACGCCGACGCCACCCGGCGCATGGGCAGCCTGATCCCGAGCGCCGACATCGCGAGCCTGACGCAGCAGCGCTCGGACGGGAGCGCGCGCGACGTGATCCAGCTCTCGCCCGGCCGGGACGTGATGATCGGCCGGGAACAGGGGGACTGGATCTTCCCCTACGACCCGTCGATGAGCGCACGGCACGCCGTGGTGCGCTCCGAAGACGCGGACTTCGTCGTGGTGGACGCCGACAGCCGCAACGGCGTCGCCCTGGCGGCCCGCGGCGACATGCCGCTGCGTCACAACTCGCGCGTCCTGGTGGGCGACAAGCTCCTGCGCGTCGAGCTCTCCGCATGAAGATCTGTCCCGTCTGCTCGACCGAATACACCGACGAGGTGCGTTTCTGCCCCAACGACGGGCAGACGCTGCGCTCGTCGTCGCCCGGGACGGACCTGGTCGGGCAGGTGCTGGCCGACCGCTATCACGTGGTCCGGAAGCTCGGTGAGGGGGGGATGGGGCAGGTCTACCTCGCCGAGCACGTAAAGATGGGGCGCAAGAGCGCCATCAAGGTGATGAGCCCGTCGATGGTGCACGACCCGGACGCCGTGGCACGCTTCAATCGCGAGGCCGCAAACGCCAGCCGCATCAGCCATCCCAATGTCTGCGCGGTCTACGATTTCGGGGAGACCCCCGACGGCCTGATCTACCTCGCCATGGAGTTCATCGAGGGCGAGCCCCTCACCGAGCTGCTGGCGCGCGAGGGCGAGCTGCCGGTCGCCCGGGCGGGCGCGATCTTCCTCCAGGTGGCGGACGCCCTCCAGGCGGCGCACGACCTCGCCATCGTGCACCGCGATCTGAAGCCCGACAACGTCATGCTGTCGCGGGGCCGCGGCGGCACGGACGTCGTCAAGGTGGTCGATTTCGGGATCGCGAAGGCGGTGGGCGGCCGCGACACCCAGAAGGTCACGAAGACGGGCCTCGTGGTCGGGACGCCCGAGTTCATGAGTCCCGAGCAGCTGGCGGGGGACCCGGTCGACGGCCGCAGCGACCTGTACGCGCTCGCCCTCGTGTTCTTCAAGATGCTCACGGGCGAACTGCCCTTTGCGGGAACCACCGCGCAGGACACCATGGTCCAGCGCCTCACCGACGAGCCCGCCACGCTCGCCGAGGTGCGCCCCGACCTGCGCTTCCCCCCGGGCCTCCAGGCGACGCTCGACACCGCCCTGACGCGTAACCCGGCGGACCGCTATCAATCGACCGCCAAGTTCGCGAACGACGTCGCGGCGGTGCTGGGGTTGCAGCGGGGAGCCCGCTTGAGTCCGTTCCCACCACCGACCCGTCCGGACTCGGACCTCGACGCCAGGACCGAGCTGCTGCGGCGGTCCGCCGCCATGTCTTCCGCCCGGAGGCCGCCGCCGCGGCGCAAGCGCCGGTTGGCGCCGATCGTGGCCGGTGCGGTGGTGGTGCTGGGAGGGGCCGGGGCGGCGCTGGCGCTGCGCGGTGGCGGGAAGGCGGTCCGCACGAACGCCCGGGCCGACACGGCGCTCCGCGTCGCGGCGATCCCGGCGCGCGACACCGCGCCTGCACCCTCGTCGGTCCCCGAGACGCCACCGCAGCGCCCGCCGGAGACCCGCCTGTCCCCTCCCACCGGCCGCCGCACCACGGGAGCCAAGCCGGGCATCGACGTGCGGCGCGCGGGCGAGCTGCTCGACAACATGTATCTCTATCGGCTGGCCCCCAAAACGGCTCCCTGGATAAAGGACTCGGCTTTCCACCTGTTCAACGCGCCCGGGATCAGTCGAGAAGACAGGGCGTACGCCGCCTTTGTCTACGGCATGGCCCTCGCCCAGATGAACGATCGTGCCGGGGGATGTGAATGGATTCGGAAGGCGGTGACGATGGCGCCGGCCGATACGACGTATCCGAAGATCGCCGCTCAGTGCGCACGCTGACCATGTTCGGACGCTCCCCCTCCAAGGCGATCAAGGTCGAGGTCTTCGCGAAGACCGACCTGGGCCGCACGCGCGACCACAACGAGGACCATTTTCTCGTCGCGGACCTGACGCGCCGCGACGCCTCGCTCAAGCCGGCGGTGCGCACACACGAGATCGGTGAGCGCGGCTCGCTGTTCGTGGTCGCCGACGGCATGGGCGGCGCCGCGGCGGGCGAGGTGGCGAGCGAGATGGCGACCGAGACGATCTACGAGCAGATGGTGAACGCCTGGGGGAGCGAGCGCGAGCTGACGCCGCAGCGGTTCGCCTACCGGCTGCGGGAGGCCGTCGAAGCGGCGAACCGTCAGATCCACACGTATGCCGCGGCGCACCCCGAAGTCCGCGGCATGGGCACGACCACGACCGCCGTGGGGGTGCTGGGCGACCGCTTCTTCCTTTCGCAGGTGGGCGACAGCCGCGCCTACTTGATTCGCCAGGGCCAGGCCGTCCAGCTCACCAAGGACCAGTCCCTGATGCAGCGCCTGGTGGAGGCGGGTGAGCTGACCGAGGAAGAAGCCGCCAAGAGCGAGCGCCGCAACATCATCCTCCAGGCGCTCGGGCCCGACGCGCGCGTGAAGGTGGATCTCACGCATCAGGAGGTCCGCCGGGGCGACATTCTCGTGCTCTGCTCCGACGGGCTCTCCGGCTCCGTAAAGAAGGAAGAGATCGCCGCCATCGCCACGCGCGAGCGGGAGCTGCAGGCCGCATGCGACCGGCTGATCGCGCTCGCCAACGAGCGCGGCGGGCCCGACAACATCACCGTCATCCTGGCGCGCTTCGACGGCGAAGGGCTGCGCCCGCCGGAAGCGAGCGCCGAGGTCGGGCACCAGGTGTATCCCCTGATCGACACCGAGACCAGCACCGAGCCCGTCCCCGTGTACAGGGGCAGCCGCCCGCCGGAGCCGACGGCACGGGCGCGCTGGCGGCTGGTCGCCCTCACGCTCGCCGCGCTCGCCGCGGCCGTCGCGCTCTATCTGGTCAAGCGGAGCCCGTGAACGCCCGGTTCACGTTCCTCTCGGGCGCACGCGTCGGGCAGGTCGAGATCTTCCGCAAGTCCTACATCGGGCTGGGCCGTCATCCCCTCTCCGACGTGCGCTTCGACCTCGAGCGCGACATCGATGTCTCCGCCCGGCACGCGAGCATCGTGCGTCAGGGCGAGCGCTTCCTGCTGCGCGACCTGGGCAGCACCAACGGCACGTTCGTCAACGGCACGCGCGTCACCGGCGACGTCACCCTCAAGGACGGCGACGTGATCGCCTTCGGGCAGAACGGACCTGCCGTGGAATTCCGCGTAGTCGCCGGGGAGCCGGGCGGCGACGCGGTGTCCGACGCGGTGCGCCAGGCGCCGGAGCGCATGTCCTCACCCCGCGCGCAGTACCCGCGGGCGAGGGCGTCCAGCACGGCGGTGCGGATCGCCGCGGAGGTGGCACGCCAGACGCTCCACCTGCGCCGCACCACCAAGCTGCTGATCGTTTTGCTCGCGGCGACGCTGGTGGCGTTCGGCTGGGTCCAGCGCAACAGTACCCGCGAGGCGACGGATCTCGCGCGGTTTCAATCCGAGCTCGCGAGCCTGCGGGATGCCCTGCGGCAGTCGCAGGAGGAGGTGGCGCGCTTGCGCGCAGCGCTCGCGGCGGCGGGCTCGAGCCATGACGCGGAGACGCTCGCCCGGCTGCGCGGGCAGCTCGACTCCGCCGAGGCCCGCCAGCGCGGGCTGGCCGGGGCGGCGGCCGTCGACTACCGCGCCATCGCGCAACAGAACCAGGACGCCGTGGCCCTGCTCGTCGTCGCGTTCTCCGAGCGGGAAATCTTCTCCGGCACCGCGTTCGCGGTCGATTCCCAGGGCACCCTCGTCACCAACAAGCACGTGCTCGTGGGGGAGGACGGCGGCCGCCGGCCGGAGCGGATCGCGGTCAAGTTCTCGGGGAGCCGGCAGTGGTTCCCGGGTCGCCTGGTCGGCGTCGCCGATTCCGCGGACGTCGGCGTCGTGCGCGTCGACATCCGGGGCGGCACGCCGCGGGTCGCGGGATTCGCGCCCGTGCCGGGTGCCCTGGCGCGCGGCGATCCCGTGGCCATCATCGGCTACCCGCTGGGCGAGGACCTCCCGATGGAGCGCCTGGTCGAGCGCGACGTCGTGGCCGACCCCACGCTGACTGTGGGCACCGTCAGCAAGGTGCTCGCCGGCCTGGTGCAGGTCGACGGCTACGGCGCGCCCGGCTCTTCGGGGAGCCCGATGTTCGATCGCAAAGGGCGGGTCGCGGCGGTGTTGTACGGCGGAGAACCAAATTCAGCGGGGAAGGTCATCTACGCCGTTCCTGCACAGATGGTCGTCGACTACCTGCGACGACTGCGTTAGCTACGTCACGAAGAGACGTCGCGAAAAAGCGTCGCGGACAGACGTCGCTCCGTGACGCCCTTCCGTGACGGTTTTCCGTGACGCCTTTCATGTGAACCAGCTCAATACTCGCCTAGCCGCGGCACGTTGCATGAGTAGCTGCCCGTGCCAACCGAGCAGGATCGGCGCCGTCCCCGGGATCTGGGCCGCGAGCCGGGGATGGCCGAACAGCACCACGAGCTGCGCGCCGGGAACCAGACGCCGCAGCGCGGCACGTGAGCGTGCGCCGAGATCGGCGCGCCCCTTCCAGGACCGTGGCTCGGAATACACCAGAACGACACGTTTCCCCTTTCCCGTTTCCCCTTTCGCGACATGGACTCCCGCTTCGCGCAGTGTGGCGTGGAACACGTCGCGCGGCCCGACCGTATATGGTCCCCCCACGTCGTCGTCCACGATCGACACCGCGATGGGCCCCCGGATGCGGGGCGCATCACCCCGCACCAGGTGCGCCGCGCGGTCGGCGATGCCGTCCGCGAAGGCGGCGTGCGCGGCGAGATCGGGCTCCCCCTGGTCCGCCCGATATGATAGATCGCCCCACTGACTCACGGCTTGTTCGTAGCGGGCGAGCGCGTCCTCCGCCCGTGCCATGGGAATGTCGCCGCCCACGGCCCGATCGAGCGCAGCCGCGACGCGTGAGAAATCCTCCGGATAGAGCAGCGCGTCGCACCCGGCCGCCACCGCGCCCACCGTCGCCGCCGGCACGGGCTGCGCCGCGCTCGCGCCGGCCATGATCAGCGCGTCGGTCACGACCAACCCGCCGAAGTTGAGGGTGGCCCGCAGGTAGCCGAGAATCTCGCTCGAAAAGCTCGCCGCCCGCCCCGTCGGATCCCATTCCGGATAGGCGACGAACGCGCTCATCACGCTTCCCACGCCTGCCCGGATCGCGTGCTCGAACGGCGTACCGTCGACCTGCTGCAGCTCGGCAGGCGAGGCGCGCACGCGCGGCAGCGTCGCGTGCGAGTCCTCGAGGGTGCGGCCGTGCCCGGGGTAGTGCTTGGCGCAGCCCAGCACGCCATGCTCCTGCAGGGCTCGGATCCACACGGCCGCCTGCTCGCCCACGCGCACCGGGTCCGCTCCGAACGAGCGCGTCCCCACGATCGGGTTCTTCGGCTCGAGGTCCAAGTCGCACACGGGAGCGAAGGCCCAGTTGATGCCGACGGCGCGCGCTTCGGCGCCGGTGATCACGCCGCACGCCGCCGTTGCCTCGAGATCATCCAGCCAGCCGAGGGCGGCCGGCGGCGGCAGCTCGCTGAGCCCCTGCACCTGCTGGGCGGGCCCGCGTTCGAGATCCGCCCCCACCAGGAGCGGGCGCCCCGCCTGCTGCCGCAGCTCACGGGTGAGGTCGGCGGTCGCCTCGCGGGTCCCCCCGAAAATGATGAACCCGCCCACGCCGGCGGCCAGCGCGGCGTCGATCTTACGGCGCTCGTGCTCGAAGCTTCCATTACTTGGTCGCCAGCGGAGCGCCGGAAACACGAGCCGCGCGAGCGAAGACGTCACGCCGGGGTAATGCAGCCCAGCACGCGCGGGCCGCGCGCACCCGTCGCCGCGGGCAGGTTGCCAGCCTTCCCGAGGATGGTGAGAAACCCGAGGAACGCGAACACCAGGGCCTCCTTCGCCTCCCCGTCGAAGAACAGCTGCTCGAACGGCACCAGCGGGCGCGGGGCGACGCGGGCGGCGAGCAGCTCGACGAGCAACGGATTGCGGGCACCGCCGCCCGAGATCACCAGCTCGTCCTGCGGCCCCGCGCGGATCCAGCGCTCGATGCCGCGCGCGATGGTTTCCACCGTCAGGGCCGTCGCTGTCGCCACCGCGTCGTTGTCGGACCCGCCGCCGCGCTTCACTTCGTCGACCAGCCGGGCGGCGTAGTCGGGACTGAAGTGCTCCCGTCCCGTGCTCTTGGGCGGGGGGGCGGCGAAGTAGGCGTCCGCGAGCAGCGACTCGAGCAGCTTGCGGACCGGCTTGCCGCGGCGCGCGCGCGCGCCGTCCAGATCGAATCGCGCGGCGGGATCGATCCGCCGGGTCACCGCATCCACGACCGCGACGCCGGGACCGGTGTCGAACGCGACGGCGCCGTCGGTGACGCCCAGGCGCGGCGCGTACGTCACGTTCGCCATGCCACCGATGTTCAGGAGCAGGCGGCCGCGCTCCGCGTGGCCGAACAGGAGCACGTCGGCGAGCGGAACGAGCGGGGCGCCCTGCCCCCCCGCCGCGACGTCGCGCGCGCGGAAGTCGCTCACCACCCGGATGCCCACGCGCTCGGCGATCACCGCCGGGTCGCCCAGCTGCAGCGTGGCGCGACCCGGCTCGTGCCACACCGTCTGCCCGTGCGACGCCACGAACGCCACGTCGCGGGGCGCCACCTTCGCCGCCGCGAGCAGCTGCAGCACGGCGCCGGCAAAGCGCTCGCCCAGCGCGACGTGCAGCAGCGCCAGGTCGCGCGAGCCCCCGCGCGCGATCGCATCGATGATCTGGCCCCGCTCCGCCGCCGCGTACGCGTCCTGACGGAACGCCACGAGCCGGGCGTCGAGCGGATCGTCCGTCAGCCGCACCAGCGCGGTCGAGACGCCGTCGAGCGAGGTGCCCGACATGACGCCGACGGCGAGGAGGGCCGTCACGCGACCGGCGGCGGGTCGCCTACGGCGCGACGCACGAAGCCACCCGCTGCGGCGAGCGCCTGCTCGGCCTCCGCGCGTCCCGTCCCCTTGCGCACCATGACGATCGCGAGCTTCACGCTGCCGCCAGCCGCGTCGATCGCCGCCCGCGCCGCCGCGCGATCGACCCCGCAGCACTCCATCACGATGCGCTCGCCCCGGTCGCGCAGCTTGTCGGAGACCGCCTTCAGGTCGACCATCAGATTGCCGTAGGCCCGTCCCAGCCGGATCATCGCGCCGGTGGAGAGCGTGTTGAGGACGAGCTTCGTGGCGGTGCCGGCCTTCATGCGGGTGGAGCCGGTGAGCGCCTCGGGGCCGACCTTGGGGAGGATGAGCACGTCGCAGGTCGCGCGCAGCACCTGGGGGGGATCGGAGCACGACACCAGGCCGGTGGTCGCGCCGATCGTCTGGGCGCGCGACAACGCGGCGCGCACGAACGGCGTGGTTCCGCTCGCCGCGATGCCGAGCACGAAGTCGTGCGCCGCGACGCGCGCCTGATCCATCGCCTCCATCCCCGCGTTCACGTCGTCCTCGGCGCCCTCGCTGCTCTTGACGAGCGCCGCGTACCCGCCCGCGATCACCCCCACGACCATTTCGGGCGGCGTGCCGAACGTGGGCGGGCACTCGCTCGCATCCAGCACGCCCAGCCGCCCGGAGGTCCCCGCGCCCACGTACACCAGCCGCCCGCCGCGCCGGAACGCGTCGACCACCAGGTCGATGGCCCGGGCCACGTCCTGGCGGACCGCGTGGACCGCCGGAGCCACGGTCGAGTCCTCGGCGTTGATCAGATCGACGATCTCGAGGCTCGAGGCGACGTCGATACGCTGGGTGCGCGGGTTGCGCTGCTCGGTGAGCCGCGGGTCGCGGTAGTCGGGAGCGGGGACGGTCATGAAGGGGTTCGGATGGCCCCAAGTTAGACGTTGACCCGAACTCGGGTCAACGTGCACAATTCAAGATGCGCAGATCCCTCGCTCTCGGCCTGCTGGTGCTGGCGTGCCGCGGCGGCATCAAGGCGCCAGAGACGATCCCCGTGGCCCCCGGCGTCCTCGACTCGATTCCGCCGGCCATCGCGCCCCCTGCTGTCGACACGTCCGCGCGGGCCGCGGTGCAAGGGGGGCCGCCGAGTCGTGCGCTCATTGCGGCCGACTGGCCGCTCACTCGGCGCGTCACGCCCGTCACCGGTGAGCACGCCATGGTCGTGACGTCGCATCCACTGGCGAGCGACGTCGGCGTCGACATGCTACGCCGCGGCGGCAACGCCGTCGACGCCGCGGTGGCGGTCGCATTCGCGCTGGCGGTCGTCCACCCGGTGGCGGGCAACATCGGGGGCGGCGGGTTCATGGTCACCCGGATGCACGACGGCACGGTCGGCGCGCTCGACTTCCGCGAGACCGCCCCTACGCGGGCGGCGCGGGACATGTACGTGGACACGGCGGGCAACGCGATCAGCTCGTCGCTCACGGGCCATCGCTCGATAGGAGTGCCCGGAACGGTGGCAGGGATGTACGAGGCGCACCGCAGGTTCGGCCGGCTCCCCTGGAAGGAGCTGCTCGTGCCCGCCATCGCTCTGGCCCGCGACGGCTACCTGCTCGACGGCCCGCGCAGCCATGTGATCGAACGCGAGGCCGAGCGGCTCGGCCGCTTCCCCGCTTCCCGAGCGCAGTTCCTGGTGGACGGAGCCGCACCGCCGCCGGGAACCCGCTTCGTGCAGCCCGAGCTCGCCCACACGCTGCAGCTGATCGCCGACAGCGGCGCCGCGGCGTTCTACGACGGCAGTATCGCTCACCTCATCGTGCGCGAGATGGCGCGCGGCGGCGGGTTGATCACGCGCCAAGACCTGGCGCACTATGTCGCCAAGTGGCGCGACCCCGTCGAGATCAGGTATCGCGGCTACACGATCTATACGATGCCGCCGCCGTCCGGCGGGGGCGTGACCCTGGCGGAGATCCTCAACGTGATGGAGGGGTACGCTCCGGTTCCGCCGTTCGGCGGTGCGGAGCTGATGCACCTCCAGACCGAAGCGATGCGCCGCGCGTACACCGACCGGAACGCAATGCTCGGTGATCCCGACTTCGTCCAGATGCCGCTCGACCGGCTGCTGTCGAAGCAGTATGCCGGGTCGTTACGCGCGGAGATCGATCCGCACCGGGCGACGCCCGCCGTACCGATATCGGGAGGGCGCTCCGAGGGGACGGAGACGACTCACTTTTCGATCGTGGATGCGGACGGCTCCGCGGTCGCCTGCACCTACACGCTGAACAACGATTTCGGCAGCGCGGTGACGGTGACCGGCGCCGGATTCCTCTTGAACGACGAGATGGACGATTTCACGTCGGCGCCGGGGCGGCCCAATCTGTTCGGCCTGGTGCAGGGCGAGGCGAACGCCATCGCGCCCGGCAAGCGCATGCTCTCCGCCATGACGCCTTCCATCGTGGTCGACTCCGCCGGGCGGCTCGCGCTCGTGCTCGGCTCGCCCGGGGGCTCACGCATCACGACGGCCGT
>WNGM01001252.1_pt1 | contig 39348 bp, 37 predicted proteins | sample 5400571 | NCBI WGS metagenome assembly WNGM01 (sample SAMN13153378, study PRJNA577476) | soil metagenome | isolation source: 100 cm soil or saprolite under Garry oak tree replicate 2 | place: USA:California | collected 2016-06-15 | reverse complement strand
ATCAGGACGTCGCTCCGGCCGACGAGGGTCGTCAGCACCTCGACACCCTCGGCCGACTTGAGATCGAGCGTGATGTCGCGCTTGTTGCGGTTGATGACGAGGTACGCCGCGGACTCGCCCTCCTTGTGAGGCGGCCACGTTCGTGACTCGTCGCCCGAGCCCGGGTCCTCCACCTTGATGACGTCGGCGCCGAGGTCGGCGAGGAGCATGCCGCAGAAGGGGCCGGCCAGGACGCGAGAGCAATCGAGGACACGGATGCCGTCGAGCGAGAGGGTCGGAATCGTCATGTAGGTTACTATACCTCTATGTCCTCTCTTCGCGACGCGCTCGGGCAGCGCATCCTCGTCCTCGACGGCGCCATGGGCACCATGATCCAGGCGGCGGGGCTCACCGCCGCAGACTTCGGTGGCCCCGCGTACGAGGGCTGCAACGAGCACCTGAACCTCACGCGCCCGGACGTGATCCGCCGCATCCACGCGGCCTATCTGGACGCCGGCGCCGATATCGTCTCGACCAACACGTTCGGCTGCGCGCCGTACGTCCTCGCCGAGTACGGTCTCGGCGCGCGGGCCTACGAGATCGCGCGGGCCGCGGCCGTCCTCGCACGCCAGGCGGCCGGCGCGCGGTTCGTCCTCGGCGCCATGGGCCCTGGGACGCGCTCGATCTCGATCACGCGCAACGTGACCTTCGACGAGGTACGCGAGGCCTATGCGGTCCAGGCGCGAGGGTTGATCGACGGCGGCGTGGACGCGCTGCTGCTCGAGACCCAGCAGGATACGCTGAACGTGAAGGCCGCCGCCATCGGGGTCCGCCGCGCCATGCGCGAGGCCGGCGTGGACCGGCCGCTGATGGTCAGCGGCACGATCGAGCCGACGGGCACGATGCTGGCGGGCCAGGGCGTGGAGGCACTCTACGTCGCCCTCGAGCACCTCGACCTCTTCGCGATCGGCCTGAACTGCGCCACCGGCCCCGAGTTCATGACCGACCATCTCCGGACGCTCGCGGCGATGGCCACCCGGTTCGTCACCGTCTACCCGAACGCGGGGCTGCCCGACGAGCGCGGCCAGTACGCCGAGACGCCCGGGAGCCTCGCGTTCAAGATGCGGCGCTTCGTGGACGAGGGGTGGGTCAACATCATCGGCGGCTGCTGCGGCACCACGCCGGCCCACATCCGCGCCCTCGCCGAGCTCGTGCGGGGCCGGCCGCCCCGCGTGCCCGCAGCGCGCGAGCCCCAGGCCGTGAGCGGCATCGAGGTCGTCTACCCGACCGACGACAACCGCCCGCTCTTCGTGGGCGAGCGCACGAACGTCATCGGCTCGCGCCGGTTCAAGGAGCTGATCGTCGCCGGAGAGTTCGCGGAGGCGGCCGAGATCGGCCGCGCCCAGGTGCGGAGCAGCGCCCAGGTCCTGGACATCTGCCTCGCCAACCCCGACCGCGACGAGGCGGCGGACATGGACCGGTTCATGGCGCAAATCACCCGCAAGGTGAAGGCCCCGCTCATGATCGACTCCACCGACGCGCGGGTCATCGAGCTGGCACTCAGGCACTGCCAGGGCAAGGCGGTCGTCAATTCGATCAACCTGGAGGACGGCGAGGAGCGGTTCGAGAAGGTCGTGCCGCTGCTCAAGACGTACGGCGGCGCCGTCATCGTCGGCTGCATCGATGAGGACAAGCGGCAGGGCATGGCCGTCACCCGCGCGCGCAAGCTCGCGATCGTCGAGCGCAGCCACGACCTCCTGACGAAGAAGTACGGCGTGCCCGCGCGCGACTTGATCTTCGACGCGCTCGTCTTCCCCGTGGGCACGGGTGACGTGAACTACGTCGGCTCGGCCGTCGAGACGATCGAGGGCATCCGCGCGATCAAGCAGCGGTTCCCCGAGTGCAAGACCATCCTCGGGATCTCCAACGTCTCGTTCGGCCTGCCGCCGGCGGGCCGCGAGGTCCTGAACTCGGTGTTCCTCTACCACTGCACGAAGGCGGGGCTCGACTACGCGATCGTGAACACGGAGCGCCTCGAACGCTACCCCTCGATCCCCGAGGCGGAGCGACGGCTCGCCGAGGACCTCATCTTCTGGCGCGGCGCGGATCCGGTCGCTGCGTTCGCCGCGTACTTTCGCGAGAAGAAGAAGGCGCCCGCGACGGCGATCCGCGCGCTCCCGCTCGACGAGCGGCTGGCGCGCTACATCGTCGAAGGGAGCCGCGACGGCCTCATCGCCGACCTGAACGAGAAGCTCAAGGAGGCCGCGCCGCTCGACATCGTCAACGGCCCGCTCATGCGCGGCATGGACGAGGTCGGGCGCCTCTTCGGCGACAACCAGCTCATCGTCGCCGAGGTGCTCCAGTCCGCGGAGGCGATGAAGGCCGCGGTCGCGCACCTCGAGCCGTTCATGGAGAAGGCCGGGGCGGCGACGCGGGGCACGATCGTGCTCGCCACCGTGAAGGGCGACGTGCACGACATCGGCAAGAACCTCGTCGAGATCATCCTGTCGAACAACGGGTACCGTGTGATCAACCTCGGGATCAAGGTGCCGCCGGAGGAGCTGATCGCCGCGTACCACACCCACAAGCCGGACGCGTTCGGCCTCTCGGGGCTCCTCGTGAAGTCCGCGCAGCAGATGGTGGTGACCGCTCAGGACCTCCGGGCCGCGTCCATCGACCTCCCGCTCTTCGTCGGCGGCGCCGCGTTGACGCGGAAGTTCACCGCGACGCGGATCGCCCCCGAGTACGGCGGCCTCACCCTCTACGCGAGGGACGCGATGGAGGGGCTCGACCTGGCGAACCAGCTCTTCTCGGCGGTGACGCGCGACGGCCTCGTCGAGCGCGTGCGCGCCGAGCAGGCCGCCCTCGCGGTGGGGACCGCGACGGGCGGCGAAGGCGCGCGCCCCGTGCAGGCACCCGAGCGACCGCGGGCGCGGCTCGAGCGGATCCCGGTGCCGACGCCGCCGGACCTCGAGTCTCACCTTCTCCGCGACGTGCCGCTCACCCACATCTACCCGTACCTCAACCTCCAGATGCTCTACGGTAAGCACCTGGGCCTGCGCGGGCTCGTCGAGCGGCTCCTCGCCAGCCGCGATCCGAAAGCGCTGGAGCTCCACGAGACCGTCGAGCGGCTCAAGCACGACGCCGTCACCGAGCGCCTGCTGAGGGCCCACGGTGTGTACCGCTGGTACCGGGCGCGCGCCGCCGGCGACGCGGTGATCGTCTTCGACCCCGCGGGTCGGGAGCTCGCGCGCTTCGAGTTCCCGCGGCAGACGGACGGCGAGCGCCTCTGCCTCGCCGACTACGTCCGGGACGACGTGGACGACTCCATCGCCCTCTTCGCCGTCACCTGCGGCGAGGGCGTGCGGGAGCTCGCGGCCCGTTGGAAGGATCGGGGGGAGTACGTCAGGTCTCACGCCCTCGGCGCGCTCGCAATCGAGTGCGCGGAGGCGTTCGCCGAGATGCTGCACGCGCGCCTCCGGACGCTCTGGGGGTTTCCGGATCCGCCCGATCTCGCGATCAGCGAGAAGCTCAAGGGCCGTTACCGTGGGATCCGCGTCTCCTTCGGCTACCCGGCGTGCCCGAACCTCGCGGACCAGCAGACCCTCTTCCGCCTGCTCGAACCCGCGACGATCGGCCTCGATCTCACGGAGGGCTTCGTGATGGACCCGGAGGCGTCGGTCTCGGCGCTCGTCTTCCACCACCCCGCCGCGAAGTACTTCAAGGCCGACTGAGCCGGGGATTACTCGTCGCCGGGGGTGACCACGGCCCCAGGCCTTGCCGGGAGCTTCACGATGAAGGTCGAGCCGCGGCCGGGCTCGCTCTTCACCTCGATCGTGCCGCCGTGATTCTGGACGATCCCAAGGCTGACCGAGAGGCCCAGGCCCGTGCCGCTCACGTCGGGCTTCGTCGTGAAGAACGGCTCGAAGATCCGGTCGAGGTGCTCTGCCGCGATCCCGGGGCCGCTGTCGATGACCGCGACCTGGACCGTGTCGCCGACGACGGACGAGCGAACCGTAAGGGTGCCGCCGTCCTTCAGGACGTAGACGGCGTTGTTGATGAGGTTCAGGAACACCTGCTTGATGCGCGGCACGTCCACCTCCACGGGCGGGAGCCCGGGGGTGTACTCCTCGACGAGCGTGATCGCGTCGAACGCGCCCTGGCGGCGCACCATGGCGAGGAGCCCCTCCAGCACCACGTTGAGGTCCGTCATCTGCGGCACGAACTCGCGCTGCCGGCTGAAATGGAGGAGATCGCGCACGATGTCGCGGGCGCGTCCGGCTTCCTCCTGGATCAGATCGAGCTCCTCCCGCATCGGCGCGCCGGGCGGAACCCGCTCGGCCAGGTAGGACGCGAAGCCCAGCACGCTCGTCAACGGGTTGTTGATCTCGTGGGCGATGTTGGCGGCCAGCTCGCCGATCGCCGCGAGCTTCGTCGACTGGATCAACTGCGCCTGGGTCTGCTTGAGCTCGGTCATCTGCCGCCTGACGCCCTCGTACAGGCGCGAGTTTTCGGCCGCCACGGCTGCCTGGAGCGCGATACCCTCCGCCAGCCGCAGCTCGTCGGTCGTGAACCGATGCTGGTCCTTGAGCCAGGCGATCGCGAACCCGCCGATGGTCGCCCCTTTCCAGCGCATCGGCTGGATGAGCAACGACTTGTGGGCCAGCAGCCGGGTGATCGGATGGGCGAACCGCGGGTCTGTCTCGCTGTCGCTCGCGTAGATCGTCCGCTCGTGCGTCCCCCACTCCTCGACCCTCAGATCGGCCGTCGCGATCTCCGTCTTCGCGAAGATTTCCAGAAGCCCCTTCGGCACGTGATACCCGACCATGGGCACGAAGCGGTCCTTCCCCGGGCTCTGGAGCCACGCGCCGCCCGTGTCGGCGCCGAGGGCGCGCACCATCGCCCGCGTCGTCCGGCGCAGGACCTCCGTCAGCTCGAGGGTCGAGCTCGTGTCCTGGCTCACCGCCAGGAGCGTCTCGGTGTGACGCAGCCGCTCCTGTGTCTCCTCGTAGAGGCGCGCGTTCCGGATCGCCGCCGTCGCCGACGTCGCCAGCGCCTCGCCGAGCGCGATCTCGTCGGGGGCGAAGCTGTGGGGCGTCCGGTACCAGACCGTGAGGATGCCGACGAGCTGGTTCTCGAGGAAGAACGGGAGGCCGAGGAACGACGCGAAGCCTTCGCTCTTGAGCCAGTCCCGGTGCTTGACGCCGGGACGAGAGAGCACGTCGCTGAGGGCGAGCGTCGTTCGGTGCTTGACGATCCAGCCGGCGAGCCCCTCGTCGTCGTCGTCGGCCGCGGGCTGGGTGGCCTGCGTGGGCACGCGCGTCGCGCCCGCCTGCGCCTCGAGGCGGAGGCGGCCTGGTGTGTCCTCGGCGATCAGGATCCGGACGACGTCGGCGCTGAGGCGAGTGCGCACGAGCTCGCTGAGCCGGTGGAGGACCTCGGAGACCTGCAGCGTGCCGGTCAGGAGGCGGCCGGCCTCGACGAGGCTCTCCTGCGCCGCCGCGCGGCGCATGACCCGCTCGTAGAGGCGCGCGTTCTCGACCGCGATCGCGACCCGGTCGGCGACGATCTTGAGCAACTGTTCCTCGTCGGCCTTGGCGCCCGGCGGCATGACGTGCCGCGCCACCATCGTGCCGAGCTCGCGGCCCCGCACGGTGAGGGGCAGCGTCCACTCGACCTCGGTCCACTCGTCGGCCGGCTCGACGCCCGCGCCCGCGAGCACGCTCCGCGGCTGGGCGCCGGTCTCTCCGCGCACCACGACCCGCACGCCCGGTGGATCGGTGAGCTCGACGCGGAGGCTCGTCGTGCCGATCGCCTGCGCGAGCCCCCGCAGCAGGCGCTCGAGCATCTCCGCCACGCCCGGCTCTGAGGTGATGTCCTGCACCGCACGGTGCAGGTCGGCGAGCTGGCTCGCGCGCCGGACGAAGTGCTGGTTGAGCCGCTTGAGCTCCTCGACCTGGTTCAGCAGCCGGTAGACCAGGCGCTGGTTGAGCTCGCGGAGATAGACGCCTTCCTCCCGGCCCTCGACGCGCTCGCGCTTGCCCCCGAGGAACTCGGCGACCTGCCGCGGGAAGGCGTCCACGTTGATCGGCTTCTGGAGGTAGCCGTCGCAGCCGGCGACGAGCGTTCGCTGCCGGTCGCCCTGCATCGCGTAGGCGGTGACGGCGATCACCGGGGTGGACGCGAGGTTGGGGAACGACTTCAGGATGGCGACGATCTCGTAGCCGTCGACGCCCGGCAGGTTGATGTCGAGGAGGATCAGCGCGGGCTCCTCGCGGATCGCGGCCTCGATGCCGGCCAGGCCGTCCTCGGCCTCGACGAGGTCATACCCGGCGGCCTCGAGGACGGCGCGGACGAGCATCCGGTTCTCGGGGTTGTCCTCGATGTAGAGGATCTTCGGCTTCTTGTTGAGTGCGCGTCCCGGCATATGGTCGCCCGTCTCCTCAGCTCAAGGGTAGTGTGAAGTGGAAGGTCGATCCCTGGTTCTCACGGCTCTCCGCCCAGATCTTGCCGCCGTGGAGCTCGACGAACTTCTTGCTGATCGCCAGCCCGAGCCCGGTCCCGCCCGCGCCCCGGGCGACCGGGTTGTCCAGCTGCTGGAACGGCTCGAACAGGCGCGTGAGGTCTTCCTGGCGGATGCCGATGCCCGTGTCCGACACCCTCACGCGCACGGCCTCCGGCTCGGCCTGCACGCTGACGAGCACCCGGCCCTGCGTCGTGAACTTGATCGCGTTCGACAGGAGGTTCAGGAGGATCTGCTTCACCTTCGTCCGGTCCGCGACGAGCCGCGGCAGCTCGAGCGGCACGTTCTTCTCGAGCTTGAGCTGCTTGCCGCGGGCGAGCGGCATCGACGATTCGATGCACTCGTCGATCAGCTCATGGAGGTCGACCTCCTCGGACACCATTTCGACCTTGCCCGCCTCGATGCGCGAGAAGTCGAGGATCCCATTGATGAGCTGGAGCAGGTGGGTGCCACTGTTGTGCACCGAGCGGATGTAGGTCTCCTGGCGCTCGGTCAGGTCGCCGTCGAGCCGGTTCAGCAGGACCTTCGAGAAGCCGATGATCGAGTTCAGCGGCGTCCGGAGCTCGTGCGACATGCTCGCGAGGAACTGCGACTTCAGCCGGCTCGCCTGCATGAGCTGGGCGTTCGAGGCCGACAGCTCCTCGTAGAGTCGCGCGTTCTCGAGCGAGATCGCCACCTGGTTCGCGAGCACGGCGAGCACCTCGAGCTCCTGGTCGTCGAAGATCTCGCCCGAGAGCTTCTCGCCGACGAGGAGGATGCCGGTGAGCTTGCTCTCGATCTTGAGCGGCACGATGAGGGCCGCGCGGATCGCGTCGAGCTCGCCATCCGTGGTGTCGAAGTACGCGGCGATCTCGGGGTTGAGCTTGACCTCCTCCTTGACCAGCAGGCGACCCGTCCGGCTGAGCCACTGGACGACGGGGCCGTCGGCCGGGATCACGCCGACGGCCGCCCCCTCGCCGAGGTTCGTCTCTTCGCGGTAGACGGCGAACGCGCTCCGCGTCGCGTCGTAGATCATGAGCGAGCAGTGCGTGAGCGGGACGCCCCGCACCAGGCCGTGCACGAGCGTCTCGATGAGCCGGCCGAAGTCGAGAATCGTGCCCATGCGCTTGCTGAGATCGAGCATGGTCTCGTAACACCCGTGGCGTCGGCTGAATATGAGACGCTCGAGCGCACGCTCCAGGCGCTGACCCAGCGGGCTCACGAGGAGCGTCATGACGAAGCCGAGCGGCAAGATCACCCACAGCGGGTTGATCTGCTCCCAGTCGGCGTACTGCTCGGCGGCGACGAGGACCGACGTGAGCGCGGCCCAGAGCACCAAGTAGATCGCGCCCTTCTTCACCGCCACGTTCACGTCGACCAGGCGATAGCGCACGATCGACGTACCGAGCATCAGCGCGAACACCATGTTCGCCGGGATCCCCATCGGGTAGACGAGGTCTGCCGCCGGGACGAAACCTGCCAGGATGAACCGGGCGAAGTCGATGAACCCTCCGGCGAGGCTCACGAGCGTTCCGAGGACGATCAGCGTCGCACGGTTGCGGCGGAAGCTCGAATCGACGCCTCTGTACACCCTGACGAGGTGTGAGAGGCCGTAGATCAGGAAGAAGTTGAAGTAGAGGAAGAACGGCGTGTAGAGCAGCCCCGTCGCAGGCGCCCACCCCCAGTACGTCCGCTTCACCCCCGACATGAAGAGCGGCGAGCCGCTCAGGTTGACGAGGCTGAAGAAGACCGCCAGCAGGTAGGCGGCGACGAGCGAGCGCCGGTGCTCCGTCGTGGCCTCCAGGAAGATGAGGACGAAATGGTAGTAGAACGCGGGCAGGAGCACGACGCCGGCGTGGATCACGATCTCCCAGAACTTCGCGCCGGCCTGGTCCGGCGAGCCACGCAGCATGAACGAGCCCAAGTTCCACACGGCCATGCCGGTCACGAAGTACGCGAAGACCCTGTTCAGCCGGCTCCCCGGGTTCCGCAAGAGGGTGATCCCGACGAGCAGGACGTTCAGGACGAGCGCGGTGAGAGGGAGAAGGCTATGGAGCGTCACACCGCGTCCCCCTCGGATTCAGCGAGAGGCAGGTGGGGGGTGTCTTTCTTCCGCTGCTCCTCGATCTCATCCTGCAGGATGCCGAACACGAAGACGTCCCAGGACCGGCCGTCCACGGCCTTGCGGAGCACGCCCTCTCGCTGGAAGCCGTTGCGGCGGAGCGAGTTCGCGCTCAGCCGGTTGTACTCGAAGACCTTCGCCTCGATGCGCCGCAGCCCCAGCACGTCAACTCCATAGTACGAGATGAGCTTGCCCGCCTCCACGCCAAATCCTCGGCGCAGCGCCTTGGGGTCCATCAGCATCACCTCGAGGAAGGCGTAGCCCTCGAGGAGGTGGATGTTGAAGAGGCGCGCGAGCCCGAGCGGCTTCGTCCACCCCCGGTTCGCCTCGACCACGAGCACGACTTGCGTCGTGTCCGTAAGGACGGCCTCGTAGAACGACGGGTCCTTGTCATAGACGTGCTTGTACGTGTTCAGTAAGTCGCTGCCCACCATGCGCGCGATGAATGGGTCCTCGGCCCACTCGGACAGGTGCCCGAGATCCTCGAGTCTGAGTGTGCGCAGGTAGACTCGCGTGCCCCGCGAGACGATGCCCCGCCCGTCCGGCTCGCGCCGGCTCTCGCCTGCGGGCGATGTCGGCTCCGCGGTCACCACCGCACCCGCGCGCTTTCGAGCCGTCCTCGGACGTCCGCCGTGCTAATCGACGTTGATCTCAGGCGCACGGATTGGAAATCCTGGCCTGCGATCGACCGGCGTCATTCGCGGGCCCGGACCCAGGCCAGATGGCTGAGCCCCGCCAGGAAGGTCCGGTGCGCCTCGAGTACGTCGAAGCCCGCCCGGTCGAGGGCCTCGCGGAGTTCGGTCTCGCTCAGGTAGCGTGGCTCGCAGTCGCGGAACCTCTCGAAGGCCGCCGTCGGCACGAGCCAGCGGAGGGCGCGGACGGCGGCGCCGAGCCCTTCCGATCGACGCACCTCCCGAAACGTCTGGATCACCCGCGCCGGGCGGTTGTACGTGAGAAAGATCGCGTGCCCGCCCGGCCTGAGCGCCCGGCGGCACGCCGCCAGGAGCGCCCCCGGGTCCGGGTGCCAGTAGAGCGTGTGCATGCTCACGAGCACGTCGAAGGTCCCCGCCGCCGGCAACGCGTCGCACGCGACGTCCAGGTGGTGGAAGCTCAGGTTCGGCGCGCCGCGGTTTGTGTGATGCTTCTCGCGCGCAATCGCGACGAGATGGCGGACCGAGTCAACGGCCACCACCGTGTAGCCCATCGGGGCCAGCCGGAGCCCCACATTCCCGATCCCGCAGGCGATGTCCAGGACCTTGACCGAGCGGGGGCTGCCCGTCACGGGCGCGGAGCGGGTCACGAGCGCGACGATCTCGTCGAGCATCGTCTCGTACGGCCGGAAGCGCGTGACGACCGTATCGTAGGTGATGCCGTACGTCACGGCGATCATGTGCTCCACCACAGCGCGAATGGGCATATGGTCTCCGGCTCCACGCGGGGGTTCGCACGTCTGGCCGGCCCGAGGCCGAGGGCGATAGGACGCGAGCTCCTTGCGAGTCACTCACTCTCCCGTGTTCTTGCGCGCCCAGACCAGGAGGCTGGCGCCGTTCAGGAACGTCCGGCGCAGCTCGAGGACCGTGAAGCCCGCGTCGCGCAGGTGAGCCGCAAACGCGTCCTCGTCCCAGTAGTGGGGCCCGATCGGCATCCGCGCCGCCTCGAAGATCGAGTTCGGGAGCACCCAGAGCAGACACCGAAGCGCGGCGGCGAGCCCTTGCCGCTTCTGGATCTCTCTGAGCGTCGACCACTGCCCGATCTGCCGCGTATGATTCACGAACACCGCGTGCCCGCCCGGCCTGAGCACCCGATACGCCTCGCGGAGGAGCGCGTCCGGCGCCGGATGCACGTAGAGGGAGTGGATGTTCACGACCTGGTCGAAGGCGCCCTCCCTGAAGGTGTTGCCCCGGGCGAGATCGGCGTGGCGGAAGGCGACGTTCGACAGATGCTTCGCGCGCCGCTTCTCCTTGGCTACCTCGACCAGGGTGCCGTAGGTGTCGAGCCCGGTGACCGTGAACCCGCCCTCGGCCAGCAGGCACGTGAAGTTCCCGGGGCCGCACGCGATGTCGAGCACGCGCACCTCGCGCCGGTCGACGGCGGCGGGCACCGACGCCTCGACCAGCGTCCGGACCTCCTCCTGGAGCCGCTGGTATGGGGCGAAGCGGTCGAAGATGTAGTCGTAGACGACGCCGTAGGCGACCGAGAGCATCTGATCGAGGCTCCACTGGAGGCCACCAAACAGTGCGTTCATAGCCCCTCGCGTCGATCCCAGCGTGCTGCCCGCCAGCGCACCAGACCGCATTCCTTCGCCTAGGATTTCCTGGCGAGGACTTTGTCGACCGCTCCGCGCAACTCCGACGGCGTGAACGGTTTTAACAAGATGTAGTTGAAGCCGAGCCGCGTCGCCTCGTTGATGATGTCCGGCGTGCCGTGCGCCGTCATGAGCATGCACACCATGTCGGGACGGATCCGGCGCGCCTGCTCGAGCACCTCGAACCCGTTCATCCCCGGCATCTTGTAGTCCACCACCAGCAGATCGAACGGCTCCTTGCGGACCAGCTCGATCGCCGCCTCGCCCTGGTTCGCGGCCCGGATCGCGTATCCGAGGGCCTGGAGGACATTGACGCAGAGGATCACGACCGGCCCTGCATCGTCGACCACGAGGATCTTCGGCTTGGATGTCATCACTCAGCGTCCGCGAGCAATCGGGCGGCAGCGCCCGGCGCCTCCGCCGGCCGCAGATCGAATTGGCGGCTGATCTGCTTGAGCCGGGCGGGCGGAATCGTGACGAACGCTTCCGCGATCACCGGGTCGAACTGGGTCCGGGCCCCGCGGGAGATCTCATCGATCGCCGCCGCGATGGGCCGCTTGGCGCGGTACGGGCGATCGGAGGTCATGGCGTCGAAGGCGTCCGCCACGGTCACGACGCGCGCAATGAGCGGGATGTCCTCGCCCTGAATCCCATCGGGATAGCCCTTGCCGTCGTAACGCTCGTGGTGGTGCCGGACCGCCTTGGCTTCGCACGAGAGGAACCGGAGCGGCTTGAGGATCTTGTCGCCGACCACCGGATGGCTCCGGACTATTTCGAACTCCTCCTCGGTGAGCTGCCGCGGCTTGCGAAGGATGTTGTCCAGCATGACGAGCTTGCCCAGGTCGTGCAGCAGGCCTGCCCGGGTGTACAGCACCACGTCCTGCGTGGGCATGCCCATCACCTTCGCGATCTCCCCCGTGTAGAGCGACACGCGCGCGGAGTGGCCCTTGAGGTAGGGGTCCTTCGACTCGAGGGCGATCACGAACGAGGAGATCGTATCGACAAGGTTCTTCTCGATCTGCTCGCGGAGCACGATCTTCTGGAGCGCGACCGCGGTGGTCTGCGCATAACCGAGGAGCAGTCCTTTCTCGTCCGGCAGGAACGCGCCCGTCCGCGCGTCGCGACCCATGCACAGGATCCCGACGGCGTCGCCCACACCCGGGATGAGGGCGGCGAGCGCCTCGAAGCCGTGCTCCTTGTTCGTGAGCGCGTAGGTCTCCCGCCCGCCGGCCTTGACGACATCGGCGAAGTGCGCGTGGAGGAGGGTCAGGAGCTCGCCGACCATCGCAGGCTGACCCATGCGGCTCGCGTTGAACTTCCCCTCCTGGTCGGACAGCACCATGATCGCGGCGTCACAGCGCAGGTTCGCGAGCGTCTTCTCGAGCACCTTCTCGACGAACCGGGCCGGCTCGAGCCCCTGGAGGGCGAGCTCGCCGATCGAGGAGAGCACTTCCACGCCGCCCTGGCGGCGCTGGAGCTCCTCGTTGAGTCCCGCCGGGTAGGTGACATTACCGTTGCCCTCCGCGCGGTCCCGCCGGAGGCGGTGGATCAGCTCCCTGACCTCCGTGACCGAGAACGGCTTCGGCAGGTAGTCGTACGCGCCGTGGCGGAGACCGAAGACGGCCGAGTTCACCGACGGGACGCCGGTGATCAGTACGACCGGCGTTGCCGGTTGCGTGCCCTTGATCGCACGCAGGAGGTCGAGCCCGGAGAGCCCGGGCATCTTGATGTCCGACACGACGAGGTCGAAGGGGGCGTTGCCGAGTAGCTCCAGCGCTTGCTCGGCCGTCGACGCCGTTGTGGCCGCACAGTCGTTCGATGCGACGGCAGACGCGAGGAAGCGAAGCACCGGGGCGTTGTCGTCCACGAGCAGGACGCGTAGGGTCTCCGGCTGGATTTCGCCGGTCTCGTTGAGCTGCGTCGCCGTCTTGCTTGTCACCGATTGCCTCCTGGGCTCGGGTCGCGAGCCGGTGCGGTTATTTTGCCCCGTTGAGCTGGTTGAGGAACTCGAGCCACTGACGCGAGAGGCCGTCTTTCGGGAAATGCAGCGACTCGAGCTCCGGGTGGTCCGCGATGGGCTCTTTGCGCTTCGCCACCACAGGCTTCGGGCCTGCCGCCGCGGCGGGCTGCGGCGCCGGGGCGGCGGTGTGTGCCGCGGGCGCGGCGGGCAGCCGTGAGGAAGCCGCGGGCCGCGGCTGGGCTGGAGCTGGGACCTGTTGCCACGGAGCTACCGTCTGCCGCGCCGGCGCCGAGTCCCTGGCCACCTGCGAGAAAAAGTACGTCCGCCCGCCGCTCGGCGGCAGGACCTTGTTGGCTGAGGGCTTCGCCCAGAATGGCCGCGTCGTGGCGGGCGCCGGAGTTTCGACTTCGGCCGGCGCCGCCGCCTGCGAGGCGTGGCACTGGCAGAAACACACCGCTGACGGGTCGTGCCAGCAGCTTCGCCCGGTTGGATCCACGTGCCCGCCTGAGCAGCCGATGAGCTCAGCGTCGGCGCGCTCCTCGACGGCCGCGGCGTTCGTCTCGACCGGTGCCTCTGCGGGCGCCTCGGCCGCGCGCTCGGTCGACTCCACCTCGGCTTCATCTGTCGGAGGCTCTATCTCAGGCTGCGTCTCTACGTGGAGCTCTCTCAACAGCGTCTGCAAATCGGAATTCGCCGCCACATCAGCCGACCGGGACGGCGACTCCGGCTCCTCCTGCCGCGCCGTCGCGTCGATGGACTCGAGCCGGAGCGGGGGCTCGTCGGTGACCGCTTCCGCATCGACGACTTCCAGGCTGGGGACCGCATGCTCCTCCTCCGGGGCCGCGTACTCTTCAGTCGGCATTTCAGCCGAGGACGGTATCTCCGCGGCGGACAGCTCGGCGAAGAGCTCGGCCATGCGCGACTCCAGCGAGACGCCGACCTCGGGGACCGCCGACGCGACTTCTTCGACGGACGGCGCGGGTTCGGGAGCCTGGAACGGAGCGGAGTCGCTACTGGCTGACGCCACGGCCGAGGCTTGCACAGCTTGTGGCTCGGGGAAGGAGGGCCACGCCGGTGGGACGACGGGCGGCTCGGCCTCGATCCGCGTGGGAGTCTCTATTGCCGACGGCGTGTCCTCTGTGGACAGCTCGGCGAAGAGCTCGGCCATGCGCGACTCCAGCGAGACGCCGAGCCCGGGGACCGCCGACGCGACTTCTTCGACGGACGGCGCGGGTTCGGGGGCCACGAACGGAGCGTGGTCAGCGGTGGCCGGCGCCCAGGCCGAGGGTTGCACGGCCGGCGGCTCGGCGACCGGGCGCCACGCCGGTTGCACGACGGGCGACTCGGCCTCGATCCGCTTGGGGGTCCGCACGGGCGTCGTGATGATCACCCTCTCGTCATCCGAGAGAGGCTCGACGGGCGCTGCACGCCTGAGCCGCTCGACCAGATCGAAGTAGACGGCGGACGCGCCATTCACCTCGAGGTGCCGGAACTCCAGACAGTCGATCTCGAGAAAGCTGAGCTGCTTGATCCGGCGCACAAAGGCGTCGGTCACGCGCTCAACGATGAACAGGATTCGGGGCGGGCGTGTCGCTGACACATTCGCCATCGGATAGAGGCGTCGGAGCGTATCGGGGTACTCGCGGCACCAGGAGTACGCGTCCATGACTCGCAGGAGGAGACCTTCGTCCGCAGCGAAGTCGAGAGCGACGAGCACCAGCGCTTTTCTGGCGTCGAGCGCGACCAAGTCGATCGCCGCTTGTCCGAGACAGAGGCGCGCGTCAATGACCCGGAGGCCAGGCTCGATGCCCTCGATGTTCTCGGCAACCAACTTCTCCAGGTTGCTGAGATCCGGGACTTCCAGCTTCTTGAACGTCGGTTTCATCCCTGTCTCCCGTGGCCTTGAGGTCTGTTCATACCCCGACTCAGAAGGAACACAGCAAACCCCAGACCAAAGGCGCCTTCACGCGCTAACCGATTGAAAGAGTGGCGAATCCCCGGGGGCCCCACAGCACCGCATCCCCGGCTGATCGGCTCATTCCTGACCAATGCCTCAATCACGCCGGCTGTGGGTTTCCGGAAGTCCTGAATTCCAGGCAACTTACGGAATTCCCGGCCCGAAGGTCTCAAGTGGTGCGTCAGTGACCAGCGGTGAGAATCTGGCCCGGTCCGGTGTCACTCCTCCGTGAGCTTTTTGCGCAGCGTCTGGCGGGAGATTCCCAGGATCTTCGCAGCCCTGCTCTTGTTCGCCTCGACCCGCTGCATGACCTGGTTGATGTAGGCGCGCTCCACTTCCGCGAGCGTCCGGAACTCCTGCGGCCCCTCCTGACGCGGCAGCTCGACAACCTGCGCCGCGAACTGGAGAGGCAGGTGCTGCGGCTCGATAGACTCGGAATTGCCCAGGATGACGAGGCGCTCGATGAGGTTGCGCAGCTCGCGCACGTTGCCCGGCCAGGGGTAGTTGAGCAGGAGGCGCTCGGTCTCGGGCGTGAACCCCTTGATCGATTTGTGCGAGCGCACGTTCGACTCCGTGAGGAAGTGCCGGGCGAGCGGCATGGTGTCCTCGCGGCGCTCGCGGAGCGGCGGAATGTGGATCGGAATGACGTTCAGACGGTAGAAGAGATCCTCGCGGAACTGCCCTTCCTTGACGCGGGTCTCAAGCGGCCGATTGCTCGCCGTGATGACGCGCAGGTCCACCCTGATGTCGCGCGTGCCACCGACGCGCCGGAACACGCGCTCCTGCAGGACCCGCAGGAACTTCGCCTGGCTGTTGAACGACATCTCGCTCACCTCGTCGAGGAAGAGCGTGCCCCGGTCGGCGAGCTCCATCAGCCCTTTCTTGGCGGACTTTGCGTCGGTAAACGCGCCTTTCTCGTGGCCGAACAGCTCGCTCTCGAAGAGCGTCTCCGTGATGGCGGCGCAGTTGACCTCCATGAACGGGAAGTCGCGCCGCGCGCTCTCGTAGTGCAGGCCACGCGCCACGAGCTCTTTCCCCGTTCCGCTGTCGCCCTGGATCAGGATCGTCTGCGCCTCACTCCGTGCGACCTTGCGGATGAGGTCGCGGAGGTTGCGGGTGGACTCGGAGTCACCGATGAGCTGGTCGACCCCGTACTGCTTCTCCTGCAGGCCGTGCAAACGCCGAATCTCGCGCTTGGCCCTGATCTCGTCCAGCGCGCGCGAGACGGCGAGCTTGAGCTTCTCGAGGTGCTCGAAGGGCTTCTCGATGTAGTCGGTCGCGCCGACCTTGATCGCTTCCACCGCACTCTGGATCTGGCCGAAGCCCGTGATGATGATCACGGCAACTCCTGGGTGCCGGTTCTTCAGGGTCCGGAGGACGTCCATGCCGTCCATGTCCGGGAGGCGGAGGTCGAGGAGCACGAGGTCCGGGCTCATCTCGTCGGCCATCTGGATCCCTTCGCTCCCCGTGCCAGCGCCCTGGACCTCGATCTGGTCCGGCGCCAGGACCCGGGCCACGAGGGTCCGGATGTTCCGCTCGTCGTCCACCACGAGGACGTTGTCCATAATTCTAAAGTAGCTGAGCGTGAAGGACGATTCGCCCAATTTCTTACCACACGGAGAGCCCACAACAGGACGTACGTCTCCCTGGTGGCGCCCCTACCCGCGGACCGGTCTCAAGCCCGGCGCGTCGCCCTTGACGTCAGTGGTGGCAGGTGACGCAGTCGAGCGGGGCCCGCGCGCTGTGCGCGGCATTCTGCTGGCGGTGGCAGGCCACGCACCATCCCATCGTGAGCGGGCGCGGCAGCGGCTTGAAACCAACGAGCTTCTTCAGGTCGTCGGCGAGCGACGGCCCGGTTTCGGCCCCGACCATCCGCATGCGCTCGATCGGACCGTGGCACGTCTGGCACGCGAGGCCGAACCGCACGTGGGCCTTGTGAGTGAAGTAGGTGAACTCGGGGAGTTTGAAGATCCGGACCCACGGGATCGGCTGCCCGCGACCCGCGTACTCCTGGATCTTGGTGATCTCGGGGTTGTCCAGCGCGCCGATGATCTTGTGGCATCCCAGGCAGCGTTCCACCGACGGAAGGCCCGCGTACTCGGAGCGCCGGGCGTCGGCATGGCAGTACTGGCAGTCCATCCGGTACTTGCCGGCGTGGATGAGGTGGCTGAAGAAGATCGGCTGCGTGGGCGCTCGGGGCGCCGTCACGATCGGGACCACGGCCGCGGCGCGGAACGGTGGCGACGCGAGCGAGCGCACGTGGAGGATCACCTGGCGGATCTGCGCGTCGCTCAGGTATTCGCCGAACGCGGGCATGCCCGGCGAGAGCCCCTCGACCGACCCGCCGTGCTTGATGACGTTGGCGAGAAAGTCGTCGGGCAGCCCATTCATGAGGCGGCCGTCGGCGAGGTTCGAGGGCTTGGTGGCGAAACCGGCGGCCGAGGGGCCGTCGCCCTGCCCCGACGGGCCGTGACAGAGTGCGCATTGCGTGGCATAGAGCGCCTGGCCCGGTTGGAGATCGAGGGCCGCCGGCGCCGCGCCGGCCCAGGTGGGCGACCCCATCCAGATGAGGACCGCGATGAGAACGACCGTGACCCTGAAACCGGGGCGGAGCGCGCGCCCTGCCCGGGTCGAGCCGGTGTTCACGCTACTCTTTGATCACCTGCTCCCGGCGTCGGAGATAGCCGTGTCGCACGGCGCTGTACATGTCGACCACGCTCTCCTCGAAGCCCTGGAACAGGTCGAGGTTCAGCGAGCGGTCGTTCACCGTGTCGCCGGCCTCCATACCCACCCGTGTCCAGAGGAACGGCAGCACGTAGGACAGCGGATCCATCGCCCCGTCGACGGCCTTGCCGATCCCGTCACGCACCGTCAGCGGCGGGAGGAACGGCAGGACCAGGTACGGGCCGGGCCCTGCGCCCCAGACGCCAAGCGTCTGGCCGAAGTCCTCGCTGCTCTTCTCGATCTCCCAGTACTTCGCAGCGTCGAAGAGCCCGCCGATGCCGAAGGTGCTGTTGATCAGGAACCGCCCGACTTCACGCCCCGCCCCCCTCCACTTGCCCTGGAGCAGGTTATTGACCGCGCGCGGGACGAACCGGATGTTGTCGAAGCCGCTGGCGATCAGCAGCTGGAAGGGCTCCGGCATGATCTTGTTGTAGACCTGCGCTGCAGGTTTCAGGAGGTACCTGTCGAGCCTCCGGTTGAACTCGAACATCCTCTCGTTGAACGCCTCCCAGGGATCGTAGTCCTCCTCGACCTCCTCACCGTTCGAGGTCGTGGGCGCCACCTCGGGCGCGCGTTGCCTCTGCGCGACTGCGGGCGCCCCGCCCTCGTCGCCCTCGGTAGCCACGCTCTCCTGCCCGCCCGTGAGGAGCGGGCTCCCGGCCACCGTGGTCGCGACCTCCTCCGCGGCGAGCTCACGCGCCGCGCCGACATCGTTCGGTGACGCGGACGAACCAGCCAACGGCACCGAGTCGGCGCGAAAGGCGGACAGGGTCCCGCACCCGCCGAGGAGTAGTGCGAGAATGGTGGGCGCTAGGAGGGCTGTACTGCCGCGAGAGTTGACAGCAGCGAACGGAGACAAAACGGACCCTCCGATGGTGGCGCCGCGTGTGAGTTCGGAAAACCCGTGACAATATATATCGGAAGCCGAGCCTCGTTCTGCGAATTTACACGCTCGCCCCGGACCGGAGGGACACGAGTCGTGGTTGTGCGGCCGCGCGCAGGAGCGTATGGTGGTGGGGAGCGTTCGGAGGCCGGGACGCCGAGGGAGATATAGTGAGTCGGACCCGAGTGCGAGATTTCTGGTGCCAGGTGGTCCAGGAGACTGTCCAGATCGGGCTGCGCAGGTCGAGCGGGTTCGGACGGCCCCGAGGGTATTTCGTCCAGTGTAATCAGCTCGATTGCCAGTACGTCGAGGAGAACAAGCCGCCCTGCCCGCTTCACATCGACATGTTCGCCGACGAGATCAGAGCCGCGGAGGAGGCGCGCCGAGACCGCAACGGCTAGGCGCCGCTGAGGCCCCCTTCGATCCTCAGACCGCCTCAACGGCCCGCTGGTAGCGCTCCGGAAGATCGCGAGCCTGCCCCTCGATCTCGTAGAAAGCGAGATACCACGCCAGGCGCTCGTTCGTGCGCCGGTCCATGACGTAGCGGCCGAGCAGGTAGCCCTTCGCACGCGCGAGCTCGTCGGCCGAGACGGGTTCGCGGCGGATCCGCTCGATCTCGCCGAGGAGGGCCGATTCCGCCTTCTGCGCGTTCTCGGGCGCAGTGCCCAGATAGAGCACGAGCGCTCCAGGCTCGCGCACGGGGTCGTAGTAGGAGGTCGCGGTATAGGCGAGGCCCTGCTTGTCGCGCAGCTCTGCGAAGAGCCGCCCGGCCATGCCGCCGCCGAGGATCGTGGAGAGCACTTTCACGGCGGCGTGGTCAGGATGATCGAGAGGGGGCGCGAGGGCACCCATCAGGATTTGGGACTGCTGAGCCGGCATCTCGATCTCAACCCGCTTGGCGGACGCGACCGGTGCCGGAATCGGCGGATCGGCGGCCGCGCCGCCTCGCGCCATGCCACCGAAAAGGCGCCGGGCCTCGCCGAGGACCTCGGACGCCGCGACCTGGCCGCTGACGGCGAGCACCATCCGTTCCGGTCGGTAGCCCGCGCGGTAGGCCGCGGCGATCGCGGCGTGGTCGATGCGCGCGAGCGACTCGGGCGTGCCCAGGACGGGCAGCGCGTACGGATGCGAACCGTAGAGGGCGGCGTAGAACGCGTCGACGGCGCGCGACGGCGCGTTGTCACGTCGCTTCTGGACGCGGCTCAGCAGCCACTCCCGTTCCCGGTCCACCTCGTCGGGCCGGAGCTTCGGCTCGAGCGCGAGCTCCGCCACGAGGCCGAGCACGTCGCGCCAGAAGCGCGCGAGCGACGACGCGCGCACCTCCGAGTAGTCCACGTCGCCCGTCGCGCTGATCTTGCCGCCGAGCGCCGCGACCGCCTCGGCGAGCTCGCTGCCGCTCCGCTTCGCGGTGCCCTTCACCATCACCGCGTGGACGAAGTTGGAGATTCCGACGGTTGCCGGCCGCTCCCAGCGCGTCCCCATCTTCACGAGCAGCGACACGGCGACGACCGGCGCCACGGGGTTCTCACGCACGATGACCGTCAGGCCGTTGTCGAGCCGCTCGTGGCGGATCTGGGCGCCTGCCGCGGACGGGGGAGCGAGGGCGCCGACGGCCAGCAGGCCGACGAGACCGAGGAGCGCCGGGCGGCACGACGGCCGCTTCACTTCGCGGTCCCCTCCGGAACGAAACGCACGCGCGCGTAGTTGTCGTCGCCGAAGTACTTGCGCGCGACGGCCTGGATCTGCGCAGCCGTGATCTGGCGGAGCCGCCCGAGGTAGGCGATCTCGTCCTCGAGTGTCCAGGTGGTCTCGGCCTGCCCGTAGGACTTCGCGAGCCCCTCCGCCGTCTCGATGTCGAACGCGTACGAGGACTCCGCGGTGATGATCGCCCGCTGCCGCTCCGCCTCCGTCACGCCCGTCTCGCGTACCTTCCGGATCACGTCGAGGATCGCGGCCTCCGCCTTCGTCACGTTCTGCCCGTCGAGCCGCGCGTTGACCGTGACGAGGCCCGCCGTCTGCCAGGCGCCGTAGCCCGCCTCGATCGAGGACACGAGGCGTAGCCCCTCGCGGACCGTCTGGTTCAGGCGGGAGCTCGGCGAGTCGCCCAGGATGTAGGTGAGCAGGTCCACGGGGTAGATGTCCTCGTTCCCGGTCGGCGCCGTCTTCCACGCGAGGCCGCGGTACGCCTGCTTCTCGGGGCGCGAGACATCTACGCGCCGGGTCGCGTCGATCGCGGGCGGCGGCGGCAGCTCGGGGCGCCCGCCCGGCCGCGACGGGATCTTCCCAAAGGCCGCGGCCACAGCGGACCGGACCTCCGCGGGCTTCACGGCGCCGATGACGACCACCACCATGTTCTTCGGTACGAAGTACTTCCGATAGAACGCGAGCAGCCGGTCGCGCCGCAGGCGCTCGATGAACTCGTGCGTGCCGAGGATCTGCCGGCCGTACGGGTGCGGCGAGTACGCCACCTCGTAGAGGCGGCGCAGGAGGAACTTGTCCGGGTCGTCTTCGACGAGGTTCATCTCCTCGAAGACGACCTTCTTCTCGCTTTCGATCTCGTCGGGAGGGAAGCTCGCGTTGACGGCGAGGTCCGCGAGGAGCTCGACCGTCGCGCGAAGGTGCTTGACCGGTACGACGAAGTCGTAATGCGTCGTGTCGTACGAGGTGAACGCGTTGCTCGTCCCGCCGAACCCCTCGATCATGCGATCGATCGACCCGGGCGGTCGCGTTCGCGTGCCCTTGAAGATCATGTGCTCGATGTAGTGCGCGAGCCCGAGCTCGTCGGGGGCCTCGTCGCGGCCGCCCATCCGCATCCAGAGCTGCACCGCCACGACGTCGCTGGCGCGGTGCTCCTGGACGATCAGCACGACCCCGTTCGGCAGGACCTCGCGGATCGGCTTCGGCGGCCCGGCAGACGTCGCCGAGTAGGCGCCCGCCGCCGCGCACCCCGACGTCAGGAGCAGGAACACACCGAGGAAGGCCACGCGACTGCCGTGTCCAGTGACCATGTCGCCAGAGTCTCTACGGTTCATACGGCTCAGTCAAGGCATGCGGATTTCCGCGGTCGCGACCGTCGCCGTCCGCCGCTCGCGGCGTCGGCGCACCGCGCGGAGGGCGACGTCGCCGAGGCGGATCGAGAGCAGGAGGACGAGCGTGGCCACGTACCAGTACTGGTCCGTCCGCCCAACCTTCGCCAGCCAGAGGAAGTGGACGCAACCCGCCACCCCGGCGAGGTACACGAGCCGGTGCAGGCGCCGCCACCTGCGGGCGCCCAGCCGCTTGATCATCCCGGCGGTCGACGTGGCGGCGAGCGGGATCAGCGAGAGGAGCCCCAGCATGCCCATGGTGATGTAGGGCCGCTTGACGATGTCCTCCCACATCCGGTGCCAGTCGAAGAAGAAGTCGAGCACGATCCACACGCTGAAATGGAGGCACACGTAGAAGAACGCGAAGAGCCCCAGGAGCCGCCGCAGCGTGATCGGCCACGAGACGCCGAGGACGAGCCGGATCGGCGTCATCGCGAGTGAGGCCAGGAGGATCCGGAGCGTCCAGTCGCCGAGCGTGGTCGTGACGAAGCTGATGGGGTTCGCCGTGAGGTCGTCGCGCGCATACCAGTACACGAGCGTCCCCAGAGGTACCAGACACCCCCCCCAGATCGCCGCCTTGAGCGCGATGCGGGCGCGGCGCGACACGGGACGCTTTAGTAGTCCTTCCGAAGGTCCATGCCGGTGTAGAGGTGCGCCACCTGATCGGCGTATCCGTTGAACGGAAGCGTGGGGCGGCGTCGGAACTCGCCGATCCGCCGCTCGGTCGCCTGGCTCCAGCGCGGGTGGTCGACGGCGGGGTTGACGTTCGAGTAGAAGCCGTACTCCTGGGGGGCGGCCTTGTTCCACGCGGTCGGCGGCTCGGCGCTCGTGAGCCGGATCCGCACGATCGACTTCGCGCTCTTGAAGCCGTACTTCCAGGGCACGACCACGCGGATCGGCGCGCCGTTCTGGTTCGGCAGGACCTGGCCGTACATGCCGACCGTCAGGAGCGTCAACGGGTGGAGTGCCTCGTCGAGTCGCAGCCCCTCGGTGTACGGCCAGTCGAGCGCGAACCCGAAGAAGCCGGGCCGCTGGCCGGGGAACTGCTTCGGGTCGAGCAGCGTGACGAACTCGACGTACTTCGCCTGCGCCGTCGGCTCGACCCGCTTGAGCAGCGACGCGAGCGGGAAGCCGATCCAGGGGATGACCATGGACCATCCCTCGACGCAGCGGAGCGCGTAGACGCGCTCCTCGACGGGGAAGAGCCGGAACAGCTCGTCGATGTCGTACGTCTTCGGCTTGTGCACGAGCCCGTCCACCTGGACCGTCCACGGCCGCGGCTTGAGCGCGGGCGCGAGCCGCGCGGGATCGTCCTTGTTGACGCCGAACTCGTAGAAGTTGTTGTAGGTCGTCGCGGCCTCGAACTTTGTCGGCGGCTCCTTGAGGCTCTGCGCGTCGTTGCGGGTCGCCGTGAGCGGCTGGCCCGGCGGGGTCACCGCGGCGCTCTCGCCGGGCAGGAGTGTCAGCGCGGCGGCGCCGACCATCCACTCCCGACGGCTCAGGTAGAGTTTCGCGTCGGTGATGTCGTTGGACGTGAACCGGGGCGCGCGTCTGATCAGCATGCTGCGAACGCCTCCTTGCTCCTCACCAGGATCTCACAGGGTGGCGAACTTGTAACCCTGGCCGTGGACGGTCAAGATCCAGCGGGGTCGGTCAGGATCGGCCTCGAACTTCCGCCGGAGCCTCAGGATATGGGTGTCCACCGTGCGCGTCGTGGGGAACCGCTCGTAGCCCCACACCTCGTCGAGCAGCCGTTCGCGGGTGACCACCTCACCCCTGTACTCGACCAGGAACGCGAGAAGGTCGAACTCCTTCCGCGTCATCCGCATCTCCTCGCCCGCCTTGAACACCTGCCGGCCACGGAGGCGGATGCGCACGTCGCCGAACGCAAACTCGGCGAATTTCTGCCGCGGCCCCGGGCGCCGCAGCACCGCGCGCACGCGAGCGAGGAGCTCGCGCAGCGAGAAGGGCTTGGTGACGTAGTCGTCGGCGCCCAGCTCGAGCCCGAGCACACGGTCCACCTCGGCGCCGCGCGCCGTGAGCATGATCACCGGCACGTCGATGCCCTTCCGCCGCAGCTCGCGACAGACGTCCCAGCCGCTCATCCGCGGCAGCATGAGGTCGAGGAGCACCAGGTCGGGCGCGTCGCTCATGGCCAGCGCGAGCGCGTCCTCGCCGTTCGTCGCCGAGGTGGTCTGGTAGCCCTCGAAGCGCAGGTTGTCCTCGAGGCCGCGCACGATCTCGGGCTGATCGTCCACGATCAGGATCCTAGGCATGGCCCCTCACGGGGAGCCACAGGGTGAAGCGGCTCCCCGCGCCCGCCTGGCTCTCGACCGTGACGCGGCCGTGATGGGCCTCCGCCACGTGCTTCACCAGCGCGAGGCCCACGCCAGTGCCCCTCTGCCCCTGAGTCTCGCTCCGCCCCACCCGGTAGAATTTCTCGAAGATCTTCCTCTGCTCCTCCGCGGGGATCCCCATGCCCTCGTCCGCGACCGAGATCGCGAGTTCGCCGTGGACGAGCACCGCGTCCACGGCGATCGCACGACGGTGGCGCGAGTACTTGATCGCGTTGTCGATCAGGTTGGCCAGCGCCTGGCCGACGGCGTCGGTATCCATCGGCACCTCGGGCAGGTCGGGCGCCACCCGGGTCTCGACCTTGAAGCCCCCCTGAGCGAGGGGGTACGCGAACGCCTCGAGCGTGTCCCGGATCAAGGGCTCGACGGCCGTGGGCACGATGTCGTAGGTCCGCCGCCCGCCCTCGATCCGCGAGAAGTCGAGCACGTTGTCGATGAGGCGGGAGAGCCGCTCGCTCTCGCGGGTGATCACCCGGTAGTACTCCTGACGCCGCGCCGCGTCGGTCACCCGTCCCATCTCGAGCGTCTCGCCGAACATCCGGATGACCGACAGCGGCGTCTTCAGATCGTGGGACACGTTCGCGACGAAATCGGATTTGAGCTGGGCCATCTCGGCTTCCCGGCGCATGAGCCGCCAGGCGAGGACGAGGCCCGCGAGGATGACGATGAGGAGCGCGCCGAAGGCCGCGGTAAAGATGACAACCTGCCGTCGGACCGTCTGCCGGGGAGACGCTCCGGGGGGCAGGTAGACCGCCACGCTCCAGCTCGGGAGGCCTTCGCGGAAGGTGACCGACAGAACGCGCTCGGCCCGGTCGAGTGACGCGCGGCTGTAGACGGGACGCCCCTGGTGGTCGAGGATCGCGACGATGGTCGGCGACTCGAGCCCGCCGAGCGTCGCCTCGAAGATGTCCTGGCGGAGCGCGTCGAGATCGCGGGCGAAGGCCACGAGCACCGGCTCGCCGTGCGACTTGAGGAGGGCCACCAGGAGCACCTCTCCGCGGGAGACCACCTCGCGCTTGCCGCCTCGATCCCAGAAGCCTGGCGTGATCTGCGCGAGCAGGGGACGGAAGACCGCAGCGTCGTCGTCCCGCCACGCCGTCGGGTGGAGGAGACGGCCGCGGCGGTCGAAGATGTAGAGACGGCGGACGAGCCGGGATTGCGCGACCAGCTCATCGAGCGTGCGGTCGTCCACGCGGACGCCCGACAAGAGGACCTGGAGTCGGTCGAGGAACGCGTCCTCGGCGTGACGCAGCATCATCTCCACCTTCTCCGTGGCCATCGCCGCGACGTCGCGCGCCTGCTCGCGGAAGAGCTGGTCCGCCGCGGTCTCCCACTGCCGCAGGGAAACGTAGCCCAACCCGGCCACGATCGTGGCGGGCGCCACGATCGCGACGAAGGCGAGGATCGAGAACCGTGCCGACGGCGAGCGGACCCCGCTCGTCAGCGGCCCTCCGCGAGGAGCCGCCGGATCATCGCCTCGGTCTCCTCGTAGTCGCCCTCGCCGATGTGCCGGTACCGGACGACCCCCTTCCGGTCCACGAGGACGAGCGTGGGCCAGGCCCTGACGCCGAACCGCTTCCAGATGCCGAGGTCGTTGTCCTGGACGACCGGGTATCGCACACCGAGTCGCCGCGTCGCGTCCGCGACCTTCTCGTACGGCTTCTCCCAGAAGAACTCGGGGCTGTGGACGCCGACGACGGTCAGCCCGAGGGCCTCAAACCGCTGGTGCCACGCCCGCAACTGCGGGATCACGTTGCGGCAGTTGATTCAGCCGTAGGTCCAGAACTCGACGAGGACCACGCGGCCGCGCAGCCCCTCCGTCGTCAGGGGCCCACCGTTGATCCACCGCTCCCCCGCGACGTCGGGCGCGGGGTCGCCGATCCGCGGTGTCTGGCCGGCTGCGGGCACGCCCCGGAACGCAGTGAGCGCGACGAACAGCACGACGACGATGAGCCCGGGACGGCGCACGGCTACTCCTTCTTCTCCATCGTCTTGTCGTCCTGTGTCATCATCTTATCGCCCTCCACGCCTCCGTGGTCGAGATCGAGCTCCCGTACGTCTGCCGCCATTGTCGGCGTTGCCGCGGGCCGGCTCGTCAACACCGTGTGAATTCTTGGTGAGCTCCGCCGTGCCGACGACCCCGGCGGTCGCGTTGAAGTGGAGATGCACCGCTCCGGCGCGTGACAGTGTCTGAGCGGAGGACTACACGATCTCGTCGGTGCGGGAGGTGGTCTCGCCGAAGCGGCCCATCGCGTACGGCGGCAGCCCGCGGTAGACCTCCTCGAGCCGCAGGTTGATCTCCCGATTCGCGAGCGCGAAGAGGCTCCGTCCCTCCCGGTCCCCCTCGACGAGGAAGGGGCCCAGCCGCTCGACCTCGAGCACCCAGAGGGCCTGGGCGATCCCGAGCGCTTCGAGCCAGTGGACGTCGACGACGCGCGTGATGCATCGGCCGTACGCAGCGCCCATCCCGTAGCCCACCGTCGTGAGGTAGACGGCCCCGTGCGGCACGAACCACTCGCGGTACGCGAGCTCGGTGAGCCCCGCCTTGCCGACGACGACCTTCGCGCCCGAGCGCTCGAACCACCGGCTCATCGACTTGCCGAAGCGAAAGCTCGCCGTGGCGGTGACGGCTTCGACAGCGTACGTCCCGTCCGGCCGGCCGGTCGCGGCGGGAGAGCAGTGGAAGTTGACGTTGGTGAGCGCCCGGACGCTGGCGGGGAAGTCCACGCCCTGCTCGACGACCTTGCGGTACACGCCCTCACGGGCCGTGTAGAGGACGCCCGAGATATAGACGACGTCGCCCAGCTTGAGGCGCCCGATGTCCGCTGAGCCGACGGGCGTCGTCAGCTCGACCTCGTCCATCCTGACGTCGTCGAGCCGCTCCGCCGGCTTCACGGTACCGGGGTCCGGCCTCATTCGATCCCCTCGCGGCGGTAGTAGTCGGTGAACCACATGGGGTCCGCCCGGAACTCGACCCGCCCGTCGGAGTGGATCCGCGCGGTCGCCCGCCGCGACGAGAGACAGAAGCTGTGCATCCCGACGGGCAGGCCGCCCGTGTGCGTGTACGCCACCTCGATGTGCGTGGCGACGACGAGCGAAGTGCCGGCGAACCCCATCGCGCCGATGCCGACGTAATTGCCGAGCGCGGTCAGCTCCTCCTCGAGCGCCGCGACCGCCGGCTCGGGGTTCCGGCTGCCGACGACGCGCAGGCACGCCGCTTCCTTACCAAGGCGCACGCACGTGTCCTTCGAACCGCCGAGGCCGAGCCCGACGATCGCCGGCTGGCACGCGAGGCCGCGCTTGCCGAACTCCACCAGCGTGTCGACGAAGAACCGCCTGATGCCGGCGACCCCGTCCGTCGGGAAGAGCATGCGGTAGTCGGTGCCAAAGAGCCCCCCTTTGTGGACCGCGGTGATATCGATCCAGTCCGCGCGCGGCTCGAACGCGTAGGTCACCTCGGGCGCATGGACGCCGACGTTGTTGTCGTGGTCCCTCCGCGTGAGCGGGTGGACCCGGTTGGGCCGGAGCGGGATCGAGGCGGTCGCGTCGGCAGTCGCCTTGCGGAGGGCGCGCTCGAGGGCGACGAACCCACCTTCGATCACGGCCTCGTTGCCCGCCCGCACGTAGTAGCGCGGCAGGCCGGTGTCGGCGCACATGGGCCGCCGATCGGCGGTTGCAATGTCCCAGTTTCGCTCCATCTCGGCGAGCACGAAGCGCGCGATCCGGTTCCGCTCGCGCTCGCGTGCCTTCCGCACGCCGTCGCGGTAATCCGCCGGGATGTCGATGGCGGCGCGCGCCATCAACTCGCGCGCGGTATCTTCGACGAGCTTCTCCGGGATGGGCCGGGACACCTGCGATCCTCCGGCCCTAGATTATTACATCGCTGTCGTCTTGGCGCGGAGCGCTTTGGCGTGGTCGGGCGCCAGCCCCCAGGCGCAGGACGCGGCGGCGAGACCGCCGAGACCGAGGCTCACGAACGCCCAGCCCCACGTCGTGGGGAACGGGCCGGGCGCGTTCGTCAGGTCGAGGATCCGGCCGAACACGATCGGCGCGACCGCGCCGGCGCCGAAGCCGAGGAAGGAGCGCAGCGCGAGGGCCGCGCCCAGGTGCGCGGCACCGACCTCCTCGGTGAGCGCCGTCGAGAGCACCGGCGAGTCGCCGAGGGCCGTGAAGCCGTACACGGCGCCCACCACGAAGACGACCGCGACGGGCAGGCCGATGAGCCAGCCGAAGGTGAGGGAGCACACGGCGCTCGTCGCCGCCAGGCCGAAGAGAACGATCCGGCGGCCGAGCCCGTCGGAGAGCCGGCCCATCGAGCTCGACGCCACGAGCCCCATCACGTGGAACGCCGCAGAGACGTACGACGCGAGCTCGGCGGCCCTGACCGAGCCCGCGCCCGAGACCGCGAAGACCGCGGCGACGAAGGCGGGCGTCCACGCCCACATGCCGAGGAGCTCCCAGGAGTGAAAGGTATAGCCGAGGATGAGGCGGATCGCCGGCCGGTTCCTGAGCACGGCCGTGCCGAAGCGCGCCCCCTCACGCCGCGGGTGGAGGACGTTGGGCGTCGCCCGGAGTGCCTGCCACAGGACGACGACGCCAAGGACCGGGCCGCAGGCGCTCGCGAAGAACGAGAGCGGATAGCCGCCCCAGGCGAGCGCCGAGCCCGACACGAGCAGCGAGAGGGCGTAGCCCGCGGACGAGCTGGCGATGAGCCACCCGACGGCGGCGCCGCGGCGCTCGGGCGGGTAGCGGTCGGCGAAGAGCATGATGGCCGTGGTGTAGGTCCCGCCCTGCGAGAGCGCGACGAGCGTGTAGAGGACGAGGCCCGAGAGGTAGGAGCGGGCCCAGAGGGCCCAGGCGAGCGCGAAGACCGCGCTGAGCCAGGCGGAGCCGAGGAACACCCGGCGCGCGCCGACGCGGTCGGCGAGCGAGGAGAAGAACACGAGCGACACGGCGTAGCCGAGCTGGAAGCCGGTCGAGATCGACCCCGCGGCGGTCGCCGACATTCCCCACTCGTCGCGGAGGACGGATAGGGTGGCGGCGTACGTCATGAACACGGATGTCATGAGGGTCCGCGCCGCACAGACGGCCAGGAGCCAGCCGTCGACTCTCACGGACGGCCGAACATTCGGCCGATGAACTCGGGGAAGCGATTCTCCAGCTCCTCCGCGATCGCCTCGGCGACCTCACGCGCCGGACCGGGCCGCTCCTGCACGGCGCCCCGGGTCCACTGCTCCAGGTACGCCTCCGAGTCCTGAAGCCCAAGCTGCATCGCGACAGAGTCGATCAGCGCCTGGAACCGGTCGCTCAGCTGCCGCGTCACGGTCTCCGTGCCGTCACGCGCTTCGACGACCACAGGGATGTCCTTCCACGCAATGATCTGGTACGTGGCCACGACGCGACGGAACGAGCGGGCGCCTACGCGCCGCCCATGAACTGGGCGAGGAGCGTGAGCCGATCGCCGGGCTTGAGGGGCGAATCGAGCGAGTGGGCGATGCCGAGCACGGCGTCGTTCACGAGCACCTCGATGTGCTCGCCGAGCTCGCTCCCGTGCCAGAGCGCCGCGTCGAGCTCCGGGTACCTCGATGACAGGCCCGCAAGGACGCTCCGCACCGTCGCCCCTGGCGTGAGCGGCTCCTCGAGGACGCGCCGGCCCGTGCCGTCGCCGCCGATGAACTTCGTGACCCAGGAGGCGACCTCGACGGGGACCGTCGCCGTCGCGTCCACGCGGTTCATCGCGTCGTTCGGCACGTCGACCCTCCGCGCAGCGCTAGCAGCACGCGGTCAGCAACCGGACCAGCTCGGACGCGGTGTCGGACTGCGCCGAGTAGTAGACGAAGCGCTCCTCCCGGCGGCTCTGCACGAGCCCCGCCCGGCGCAGGACGTCGAGATGGTGCGACAGCGTCGGCCCGGGGACCTCGAGCTCGGTCTGGATCTCGCCGGCCGGCACCTCGCGCCCCTCGCGTACCAGGAAGAAGAAGATCTGCAGCCGCGTGAGGTGCGCGAGCGCTTTGAACGCCTCGACGTGGTCCTCGCGCGCCTGGAGTCGGGCGAGCGGTAATGTCTTCACGCTTCTGAACTTATGGAAATATTCGCGCTCCGTCAAGTCCGCCATGAGGCCCCCGTGCGACCTTCACGTCGAGCCGACTCGCCGCTACAGCAGCGTCCCGTGGAGCACGAGATACGCCACGGTGAAGTAGATGACGAGGCCGCTGACGTCGACGAGCGTGGCCACGAACGGCGCGGACGCGCTCGCGGGGTCGAAGCCGATGCCGCGCAGGATGAACGGGAGCATCGATCCCATCAGCGAGCCGAACGTCACCACCCCGACCAGGGTTGCGCCCACCGTGAGCGCGACCAGCAGCCAGTGCGGACCGTAATCGTAGAAGCCGAGAGTCTGCCAGGCGATGATGCGGGCGATCCCGATGGCACCGAGGATGCCGCCAAGGGACACGCCGGTGGGGGCTTCGCGTAGGGCGATGTGCCACCAGTCTCGCAGGCGCACCTCCTGCAGGGCGAGCGCGCGGATGATGAGCGAGGTGGCCTGGGATCCCGAGTTGCCGCCCGAACTCATGATGAGCGGGATGAAGAGCGCGAGGACGATGGCGCGGCTCAGCTCCGCCTCGAAGTGCTGCATGGCGGTGGCGGTGAGCATTTCACTGAGGAAGAGCGCGCAGAGCCAGCCGGCCCGCTTGCGGATCATCATCCCGAAGCCAATCTTTGTGTAGGGTTCGTCGAGCGCCTCCACGCCGCCCAGCTTGTGCAGGTCCTCCGTCTGCTCCTTCACCATCGTGTCGATCATGTCGTCGACGGTCACGATGCCGAGGAGGTGCCCACCCTCATCGACCACCGGCACGGCCAGCAGGTCGTATTTCGCGATGAGCCGCGCGGCCTCCTCACGGTCGGCCCACGTGGTGACGGTGATCGGCTGGCGCCGGTCCCCCACCTCGAGCAGCGTGCGGGTGGGGTCGGCGAGAATCAGCTCTCGCAGGGTCACCACGTGGACGAGCCGGCGGTCCACGGGGTCCAGCACGTACACCGCGTATACGGGCCTCTGTGGATGTCCCGCGGCGCGGATGTGCGTGAGCGTGCGCTCGACCGTCCACGTGGCGGGCGCCTCCACGTGCTCCGTCGTCATGATGCCGCCCGCCGTGGTTGCGGGGTAGCCCAGGAGGGAGCGCAGCGACTCCTTGGTGGCAGCGTCGATGGCTGGGAACAGGCGCGCGCGGGTGCGGCCGGGGAGCTCGCGGAAGAGGTCTGCCCGCTGGTCGGCCGACATCGCCGCCACCAGCGCCACCGCCTTGTCGGTGGGCAGGTGCTCGAAGAGACGCGCAGGGCGATCGAGCTCGGGCTGGTTGAGGGTGCGCACCGCCTGGTCGAAGGGCAGCGCGGCGAGCACGCGAGCGGCGGCGCCGGGTTCGATGGCGTTGAGCGCTTCGGCGATGTCGGCGTCGTGCGCGCTCCCCAGCGTGCGGGCAACGTGGACGGGATCACGGTTTTCGAGCCGGCGGTCCTCCATGGACTCTCCATCGGGCGCGCACGACGCCCAAGAAAGGTTTACTCGGACGGGCTCCTAGGTAAGAGGTCGGGGAGGCCGAGCAATAACAGAAACGTCGGCGGTGCGGGCCCTAGTCCGACGAGCGGCGGGAGGTGGCGGATTCGTTCAGGAACTCGTCCCGCTTGTTCTTGAGCCGCCGCATCAGCTCCCCGTAGGAGGTCGTGCGCACGATCTTGTCGAACTGGGCGCGGTAGTTGGCGATGAGGCTCACGTTCTCGATGAGGACGTCGTAGATCAGCCACCGGTCGCCGCGGTGGAGCAGCCGCGACTCGACCGGCACCTCCGTGCCCTTCTTCGTGACCACCTTCGCACGGACGATCGCGTTGTCGCCGTCGACCGTCTCGCTGACGTAGCGGATCCGCTCGCCGCCGTACTGGTCGATCCGCGCGATGTAGGTGCTCTCGAGCAGGTCGGCGAAGAGCTGGGTGAACTCCTCGCGCTCCTCCGGCGTCCGCGCCCCCCAGTGGCGTGCCAGCGCCCGCTTGGCCGTCTCCGCGACGTCGAAGATCTCCTTGGCGATCTTGCGGACCGCCTCCCGGCGGTCCTTGGGCTTGAGCGCGGGGTCATCGAGCACCTTGGTGACCTGGTCGCTGTACTCGCGGAGCTGGTCCGTGGGCGCCCCGGCCCGAGCGGGCGTCGACACCCCAACGACCAGGATGAACCCGAGGAGGATTGCCGCCATCGTCTTCATCATGATCGGGAGTATACAACGGCGCGGCGCGCGGGCTCCCGCACAACCAGCCACGCCGCCGCCGTCATCAGGGCCAGGGCCGCCAGATACACCGCGCGGACGCCGAGCGCGTGGATCAGGAGGCCGCCGGCCAGCGGCCCGAGGACCCCGCGGACACCGGCGAGCGTCGCGCCGATCGCCACGTACTGGGCCGCGCGCGCGGGGCCCGCGATATCGATCACGACCATCATCCACACAAGCTCGAGTCCGATCCCGAGGAGCGCGTCGGTCACCGAGCTGGCGACGAGCACCCAGGGGCTCCAGGCGAGCGCGCAGATCGCCGGAGTCGCCGCGCCGATGAGGTACATCATCCACAACGCGTCGAGGCTCGAGCGTCGGTCCACGAGCCCGCCCCACCACGCGCCGCCGACGAGCGTCGCCGCGGCCGCCGCCGCCGCGAAGACACCCACCTGCGCCGTGCTCACATGCAGGACGTCGACGAGGAGCAGCGGATGGGCGGGCGTCTGGATCCAGCAGCCGGTGCCGAAGAGAAACGACGCGACCAGGAGCCGCCGGAACACGTCGTCGTCCCTGACCGCTGCCCAGGCCTCACGGAGCCCGCCGACGGTCCCCTCCCCGTCCTCCGCGGCCGCCGGGACCGGCAGGTACCGCTGGCGCAGGCTGGCGGCCATCCCGAGCACGGCCGCGGCGGGGAAAATCACGCGGTAGTCCACGCGCTCGAAGAGCTGACCCGCGGCGAGCGCGAGCCCGACGCCCAACGCCGCGCCCGCCATTCTCACGAGGCCCAGGGCCCGGCCGCGCGCGGCGCGTGGGTAGAGGCGCTCGACGACGGCGGCCTGCGCGGGCGCCGCGGCGGCACCGAACACGTTCGTGGCGACGATGAGGCTCACGAACAACCACGCCGAGGAGGCGAGCGGCATCAGGAGGAACAGGCCGCGCGCGACGAAGGACGGCCACACGAGGTAGGGCAGCGGCGCGTGGCCGCAGAGCGCGCGGGCCCACGCGAGCGAGAGGAGCAGGCATGCGCCGCCGGCCGCCGACATGACCGAGAGCTGGAACGGCGTGGCGCCGAGCTCACGTCGCAGGATCAGACCGATGAACGGCGTCGTCAGGCTCGCGAACACGGTGAAGAGGAGCACCGCCGAGACGTCGACGCGGAGCGCGCGCTCGATCTCCGGGCTGAAGGGCGGGGATCTCATCTTCATCCATTATGTCGTATCCTCGGCGGCGTGACGACGAATCCGAGCGGACCGCCCGACCTCGCCGGCCAGGTCGCCCTCGTGACGGGCGCCGGCCGCGGCATCGGGCAGGCGATCGCGCTGGCGCTGGCGGCCGTGGGCGCCGACATCGCGGCGCTCGACCTCGAGCCGCCCCTCGAGACGCGGGCCCGCGTCGAGGCGCTCACGCGGCGCTGCCTCGCGATCCACGCCGACGTGGCCGACCGGACGGCGGCGGAGGCGGCGGTGGCACGTACGCTCGCGGAGCTGGGGCGGCTCGACGTCGTCGTGAACAACGCCGGCGTGGCCGAGCGACTCGCGCTCGAGGACCTCGACGACGCCACGCTCCAGCGCGTGCTCGACGTGGTCCTCAGGGGCACGATCCTCGTGAGCCAGGCGGCCTACCCGCACCTCAAGGAGCGCGGCGGCGCGATCGTCAACATCGCGTCGGTGTCGGGCATGGCGGGCGGGGCCGCGTCGCGGCCGGCGGACGACGGCGAGACGCGCGGCGGCAGAAGCGGACCGGCGTACGCCGCGGCCAAGGGAGGCGTCATCGCCTTCACCCGCTGGCTCGCCAAAGACGCGGGTCGGCACGGGGTGCGCGTCAACGCCGTCGCGCCGGGTCCGGTCCAGACGGAGATGACCCGGGGCTTCGACTACAACATCGTGGCCCAGCCGATCTCCCGCATGGGGCATCCCGACGACATCGCACAGGCGGTGGTGTACTTGGCCTCCTCCATGTCGAACTTCGTCACGGGCCAGGTGGTCGTCGTCGACGGCGGCGTCGTGCTCGACTAGCGACGGGGAAAGGAGCCCGCATGCCCATCTCGCCTGCCGATCCCCACCCGCGACGGCGGATCCGCGTTCTCGACACCGAGCTGACCTACGTGGACACCGGAAGCGGCGACCCGATCGTCTTCCTCCACGGCAACCCCACGTCCTCGTACCTCTGGCGCAACGTCATCCCCCACGTCGCGGCGCGCGGCCGCTGTCTCGCGCCGGACCTCGTGGGCATGGGCGAGTCGGGCCACGCGCCAGGGGGCTCGTACCGCTTCGTGGACCACGCCCGCTACCTCGACGCCTGGTTCGACGCGCTCCGGCTCGACCGGAACGTAACGCTCGTCGTGCACGACTGGGGCTCGGCGCTCGGCTTCCACTGGGCGCGTCGCCATCCTGAGCGTGTCCGCGGGATCGCCTACATGGAGGCGATCGTCCGCCCCATGACGTGGAACGACTGGCCTGAGCCGGGGCGCATGATCTTCCGGGCAATGCGCTCGGCGGCGGGCGAGGAGATCGTGCTGGTGAAGAACGTCTTCGTCGAGCGCCTCCTGCCGGCGAGCGTCATGCGAGGGCTCGGTCCCGAGGAGATGGAGCGCTACCGGGCCCCGTACCGCGAGTCCGGCGAGTCGCGCCGGCCCACCCTCACCTGGCCGCGCCAGATCCCGCTGGACGGCGAGCCCGCCGACGTGGTCGAGATCGCCCAAGCGTACGCCGACTGGCTCACGAAGAGCCCCGTGCCGAAGCTCTTCGTCAACGGCGACCCGGGCTTCCTCCTGACCGGGGCGCTGCGCGCCTTCTGCCGGACCTTCCCGAACCAGCACGAGGTCACGGTCCGCGGCACGCACTTCGTCCAGGAGGACTCGCCCGACGAGATCGGGCGGGCCGTGGCCGACTTCGTCGCGAGGCTCAGGTGAGCGCTGACGGCCCCGAGCCGCTACCGCGCGCGACCCGCCGCGGGCGCCCCGAGCCGCTCGATCCCGACGACGAGGAGGGCGCCGGGGACGTCCTTGAGCCCGAACGCGACGCGGTCGCCCGGGTGGAGGTCCCCGAACAGATCCGTCGAGGCGGCGAGGAACGGCATGTCCATCGTCTCGTCCATGAGCCCACGGATCGGGTCGTGGCGGATGATGATCACGGGGCGCGTTGCGTGCAGGCTCGACGGTGGCGGCAGGATCGCGACAACGACGCCCGTGCCTCGCCAATCGGGCCTCGCCGCGGCGGTTCCCTGCGGCGCGGCGGGCGCCGGCGCGGCGACGAGCGCGGCGAGCAGCACCGCCGCGAGCTCCTGACGCGTGGAGCGCATGCGGTATTGTAAACGTTGGAGGTTGCGATGAAGATCCGCGAAGTCCGCACCTGGGTGCTGCGCCACGAGCTGCCCGAGATCGACGTTTTCGGCTCATCGAAGGGCTGGCATACCGTCCGCCAGGCGCTCGTCGTCGAGATCCTCACCGAGGATGGCCTCACGGGATTCGGCGAGGCGTACGGCCCGCCGGCGGTCAACCGGACGCTGATCGACGAGATGTACGCGCCCCGACTCGTGGGCAAGAATGCGCTCGAGCACGCCGTGATCTGGGAGGACCTCTACAGCACCTTCCGGGACTACGGGCGCAAGGGCTGGCCGGTCGCGGCGATCTCGGCGATCGACATCGCGCTCTGGGACCTCAAGGGCAAGGCGCTCCGCCAGCCGGTCTTCAGGCTTCTCGGGGGCCCCTTCCGGACGCAGGTCCGCGCCTACGCCACCGGCCTCTATCGCCACCGCATCGCCGACAACGCCACGGCGCTGGCGCGCGAGGCCGAGGCCTACACGGCCGAGGGCTTCCGCGCGATGAAAATGAAAGTCGGCTTCGGCCTCGACGAGGACGTGCGGAACATACGGGCGGTGCGCGCGGCGATCGGTGACGACCGGCTGCTCGCGATCGACGCCAACCACGCCTACGACGCCGGCCAGGCGATCCGCCTCGGCCGGAAGGTCGAGGCGTACGACCTCGCCTGGTTCGAAGAGCCCGTTGTCCCCGAGGACGTGGACGGCTACTGCCAGGTCAAGGCGACGCTCCGAATCCCGATCTCGGGCGGCGAGACCGAGTACGCACGTTGGGGCTTCCGCGAGCTCTGCGCGCGGCGCGCCGTGGACATCCTGCAGCCCGACATCTGCGGTTGTGGCGGCTTCACCGAGGCGTGGCGAATCGCCGCATTGGCATCGGCGTCGTCCATGACGGTCTACCCGCACGTGTGGGGAACGGCCGTCGGCCTGTTCGCGAGCCTCCACCTCACCGCCGCGCTGCCGCCGAACCCGCCCGCGATGCTCGCGGCCGAACCCTTGTTCGAGCTGGATCGCACGCCCAACCCGCTGCGCGACCAGCTCGCCCTCAACCCGCCCAAACGCGCCGGCGACGTCCTGGACGTCCCGACGGGACCCGGCCTCGGCCTCGAGATCGACCGCGCCGTGCTCGAGCGTTACCGCGCGTGAGCGGCAGCGCGGCCATGCCGCTCCTCGACATCCTCAAGACGGCCCTAGTCGGTCAGTTGAGCCGGGCGCGTAGCGAGTGGAGGGTCTTCCTCAGCTCGACATCGTCGGGCGCCAGGCGCACGGCGGCCTCGAACTCGCGCAGCGCCTCCCACCAGTGCCCCTGCCGAAGATGGATCCGCCCGAGGTTCATGTAGGGGAACTGCCGCGGCTCGTAGCGCGGGGCGCGCTTCGCCTTCTCGAGCCACGGGATCGCCTCCTCGAACTTGCCCTGCTGCATCAGGTAGCAACCGATATCGTTGTACGGGTTGCCGAAGTCGGGATCGACCTCGATCGCCTTGAGACACTCGCGCGTCGCCTCCTCGAGGCGCCCCTGGAAGCTCAGGGTCCACCCGAGGAACGTGTGCGCCTCTGCCGTCGGGTACACGTCGATGGACCGCTGGTAGAGCTCGATGGCGCGCTCGAGGTCACCCTGCATCTGGTGGCCATACGCCTCCCGCCACAGCGCGGTCGCGCGTTTGAGGAGCTCGGGATCGCGCATCAAAGCTCCGTCCCCTCAGAGCGGCCACGCTTCGCGACGGTAGCCCATCTCCCAGAACATCCACTCGTAGCGGCTCGTCGTCACGAAGTGCCGAATCATCGCGTGGCGCTCAGCCGCTGAAAGACGGACCGCGACCCGGTTGGTGGCGTCGATGACGGCGCGCACCACGTCGCCGAACTCGTCGGAGGCATAGGTGCCGATCCAGCGCGTGTAGAGCGGATCGGGTGAGCCCGCACGCTCGAGCTCGCGGCCGACCTCCCAGTAGATCCAGTAGCACGGCAGCACCGCCGCCATCGCCTCGTGGTACGGCGCGCCGTAGGCGACGGCGAGGAGGTAGCTCGTGTACGCGAGATTCGTCGGCGCCATCGGCGTCGCGGCGACGGCGTCGGGTGTCATGCCGAACTCCTTGAAGAAGCTTTCGTGGAGCGCGCGCTCGACCTTGAGGGCGCCGGCCGCGTGCTCATTGAACATGATGATCCAGCTGTCCTCGGGCGCGCGGGCCGCCACGAGCGAGAGCGCCCGCGCGAACTCGCGCAGGTAGAGCGCGTCCTGCACCGCGTAGAACTGGAAGCTCTCGCGCGGGAGCGAGCCGTCCATGAGCCCACGCACGAAGGGGTGGCGCAGGATGGCCGCGTAGACGGGCCCGATCGACTGCCAGAGCTCCTGCGAGAACGCCATGCCGTATTTTAGGGGCGGAGGGGGCCTCGACGGCCCCCTCCGATGCCTCCCCCAGGAGAGATTGCGCGGGCAAAGCCCGCGCTCGAACGGTGGTTGCTCCGACGCACGCCTAGCGGCCCCGGAAGACGGGCTCCCGCTTCTCGACGAACGCCTTCGCCGCCTCCCGGTGGTCTTCGGTCATCCCGCACCGGGTGTGGTGCCACGCCTCGAGGTCGAGCAGGTCCTTGAGCGTCCCGCTCTCCGCCGCGTTGAAGTTGCGCTTCATATAGCGGTAGGCGATCCGCGGGCCCCGGGCGAGCCGCGCGGCGAGCGCCATGGTCTCGTCTTCGAGGCGCACGTCGGGGACGACGCGGTTCACGATCCCGAGTACCAGGGCCTGCTGAGCGTCCACGATGTCCGCGGTCAAGTAGAGCTCGCGCGCCTTCGCGGTGCCGACGAGCTGGGTGAGGAACCAGCTCCCGCCGAAGTCGCCTGAGTAGCCGACGCGCGCGAACGCCGTCGCGAAGCGCGCCGAGTCGGAAGCGACACGGAGGTCGCACGCGAGCGCGAGCGACAGGCCCGCGCCGGCCGCCGCGCCCCGCACCATCGCGATCGTCGGCTTCGGCATCTCGTGGAGCCACCGCGACACTTCCATGCGCGAGCGGAGCCCCTGTGCCTTCTCCTCGAGCGTGGTCCCGATGGACTCGCGCCCCTCCGCCATCGCCTTCACGTCCCCGTCCGCGCAGAAGCCGCGGCCGGCGCCCGTGAGCACGACGACCCCGACCTCGGGGTCGTCGGCGAGCCGGGGGAGCGCCTCGAGCAGCGCGTCGAGCATTGGCGGCGACATCGCGTTCAGGCGGTCGGGCCGGTTCAGCGTGAGCACCGCGACTTTATCTTTAAGTTCTTCGAGCAGCTCCTGGCCCATGGGATCCTCCGGCGACGAATGTGCGGCGATAGTACCATCGCCGTGGGCAGCGGGGGCAGCGCGGCGCCCGCCGGGGACGGGCCGGCTAATCTCAGAGAGGAGGATCGTCGATGGAAGCGGTGAACGGGGTGCTGCTCGTGCTCTACCGCGGCTGCGCGCTCTGGACTCCCCGCTCCTGGAGGAACTTCGCGAACCGAGGATCCTTCCTGAGACTGACGAGAGAGGGGTCAACGCTCAGGAAGTCCGTCTGTTCGTAGCCGAGCTCGAGCGCTGTGGCGAGCCACGCGAGCGCCTTGTCGTGGTCGCCGTAGAGCGCGTAGAGGCGCGCGGCGTTGTACGCCGACCCGGGATCAGCAGGGCGCGCTTCGGACGCTTTCACGGCGCTGGCGATCGCGTCCCGACGCTCCTGAGCGAGAGCCACGTTCCGTTTCGCGGTCTCGAGGTTACCTCGCGCCGTGGCGTTCGCGGGGTCGCGCCGGAGAAGCTCCTCGAATTCGCGCACGGCTTCGCCGGAGAGGCCGTTGCGGCTCAAGAGGTTCCCGAGGTTATTGCGGGCGAGAACATTGCCCGGCTCGAGCTCGAGGACCTTGCGGTACGCGGCGATCGCCTCGTCGGTCCGTCCTTGCTGCTCATACGCGAAGGC